>Ga0180301_10000020_pt1 | contig 106449 bp, 99 predicted proteins | sample GuaBasSediGuay16_FD_121797 | JGI IMG/M metagenome (GOLD analysis project Ga0180301, IMG submission 121797) | Subseafloor sediment microbial communities from Guaymas Basin, Gulf of California, Mexico - Guay16, Core 4569-2, 12-15 cm | ecosystem: Environmental > Aquatic > Marine > Hydrothermal...
AACTTCCACCCTCTTTAACTGGTCTCCTATACCTGATAACGTAACCAACAATGCCAAGATAAAAGTAGCTGATGCAGATAATGAGAGTAATGTCTATGATGAAAGCGATAGTCCTTTTCATATTGCTGCAGCATTTACCATTACTTCACCTGGTGATGGTAATGTTTTAACAGTAGATGAAAACTGGGATATTCTCTGGTCAAGGTTAGGTTCAGCAGTAACAGAGGTAAAGTTAGAATATTCTTCTAATGGAGGAGCTGATTGGGTTTTGATTACGGATAGCGCTACCAATTCAGGAACTTATCCCTGGACTGTCCCTGATGCTATTACTACAAGTGGAAAAGTAAAAATATCTGACCCCAATAATCTTAATGCTTATGCGGTAAGTGACGGATATTTTAAGATACAGGGTTCTCTTAAGGTAACAAGCCCCAATAGTGGAACAGAGTCGTGGAATGTAGGAAGTACTTATCCTATTACCTGGACAAAACACGGTTCAATTGCCACAATCAATATATTCTATTCTCACGATAATGGCACAAGTTGGACTCAGTTAAATACTGTTGCTGTGGATGCTTCTCTGTTAAGCTGGGATTGGACTATTGACGAGTCTATTCCTATAAGTACTCAAGCATTGATAAAAATTGTAGATACCTCTGATTCTACTGTAGATGATATTTCCGATAATAATTTTGAAGTTAAAGGAACGCTCCATCTTACCGCTCCTTCAGATTCCGGCATATCTTTATCTGTAGGAGATAATTACAGTATAACTTGGGAGAAATACGGAGCAGTAGGAAATATCGATATTCATTATTCTACTGATGGAGGAATTGCAGGAGGAGGAGCTTATCCTGAGGGTAATTTAATTGCTACAGTTCCTGCTACAGATTTAAGTTTAAATTGGTCTGTTCCTGATGAGATTGGCACAAACTTAAGAATAAGGATAAGAGCTGTGAATAACTATAATGTTTGGGATGAGAGCGATAATCCCTTCCAGATACAGGGAAAAGTCACCTTAAATAATCCTTTAGGAGGAGAGGTTTTCTATGTAGGAGATACTGAGCCGATTAAATGGACACCCACAGGAACATATGCCCAGGTGAAGTTAGAGTATTCTACTAATGGGTTTGCTGATGAGTTAGAAACCCATACGATTGCTACTGTTCTTGCAGGTGATTCGGGAGTTATGCAGAGCTATGATTGGACTATTCCTGATGCTATTGGTTCAAATCTAAAGGTAAGAGTTTCTGATAACAATAACCCTCAAGTTTTTGATATCTCGTCTAATCCTTTTACTATCAAAGGTAAACTCAGACTTATCACTCCTGATGGCGGTGAGGAATGGATAGTAGCTTCAGTTCATAATATAACTTGGCAGAGAACTGGCTCAATAGCTAATGTAAAATTAGAGTATTCTACTGATGGAGGAGGTACTTACCCTAATGAAATTGTAGCCTCAACTGATGCTTCCACAGGAAGCTATTCTTGGACTATTCCTGAAGTTATTAGCTCAAATCTAAAGGTAAGAATTTCTGATGTTTCAGATTTTAGTGTTTTTGATGTTTCTGATGGAACCTTTACTACAAAAGGAGCTCTTCATTTAACAGCGCCCAACGGGGGAGAAGCTTGGCAGGTAAGTAATCCTTATAATATCACCTGGGAAAGAACCGGTCCAATTCAGTATGTAGAATTAAGATATTCCTTAGACGGAGGTATGACCTACCCTGGTATTATTAGTGACCAGGCCGATGCCTCAGCAGAAAGTTTTACCTGGACAATTCCTGATAACCCTTGCACTACTGTTAAAGTAAAAATTACAGATACAACTGATTCTAGTGTATTCGATATTTCTGATGCCAATTTTAAGATAGTCGGTGCTCTTACAGTAATTTCTCCTGATGGTGGAGAAAAGTGGAAAGTAGGTGAATCCAGAAAGATTACATGGTCTATGGTTGGTTCAATCGCTAATGTAAAATTAGAGTATTCTAAAAATAGTGGGACAAGCTATGATTATTTGATTATAGAGTCAACGCCTGGGGGAGCGTTAGAGTATTACTGGGATATACCTGACGATGTCACTACTACTTGTCGCATAAAAATATCTGATGCTTCGGATGCTACTGTTTATGATACGTCAAATGGAGATTTTAAAATTCAGGCGGTATTTGATGTAGCTACTCCTGATGGTGGAGAAGTCTGGGAGGTAGGAGAAGCTCAGGATATAACATGGACTTGTAATGCCACTACTGTTGCTAATGTAAAACTTGAATATTCCTCTGATGGAGGTTCGAACTGGAATACCATTATAGATTCTACGCCTAATACTGGTGTTTATTCTTGGAGTATTCCTGATGATATCTCTTCAAATTGTAAAGTGAGAGTTTCTGATGTTAATGACTCTGAAGCTTTTGATACAACCCTTGGAGTTTTTAAAATAAGAGGTTCGTTAGATTTAACTTCACCGGATGGCGGTGAGACTTTAATAGTTGATTCCCAGCATTATATAACATGGACAAAGAATGGAAGTATTGAATTTATAAAACTTGAGTATTCCACAGATAGTGGTTTAACTTATCCTAATACAATTACTCCTTCTTACGATGTTTCTTTAGGCTCTTTTAACTGGACTATCCCTGATGATATAAGTAATACCGTAAGGGTTAAGATAACCGATACTTCTGATGGGACTGTCTTTGATGCCTCTAATAATGATTTCTTTATTAAAGGTGCATTGCATCTAACTTCACCTAATGGCACAGAGGAATGGGTAGTAGGAACTGCTGAAAATATAACCTGGGAAAGAACCGGTTCAATTGCCACTGTAAAACTAGAATACTCTACGAATTCTGGCGTTACCTTTCCTTATTTGATTGTATCCTCTACGGATGCTTCTACAGGTTATTATGGATGGGATATTCCTGATGCCATATCTAATACAGTAAGAGTAAAAGTCTCTGATGCATCTGATTCTACTGTTTATGATACTTCTGATAGCGATTTTGTGATAAAAGGAGCTTTAACCCTAAATGCTCCTAATGGTGGTCAGATTCTTTATGTAGGAGATGCTTATTCAATTACATGGACAAGAACAGGAAGTATCCCTACAGTAAAACTTGAATACTCTACCAATAGTGGCAGTAGTTATGATTATCTTATTGTTTCCTCAACCGATGCTTCAACAGGTGCTTATACTTGGACAGTTCCTGACGCTATTGGTAACCAGTTAAGAGTGAAAGTTACTGATACTTCTAACTCTACGGTCTTTGATACCTCAGATACAGATTTCACTATAAAAGGAAAACTTAAACTTAATTCTCCCAATGGTGGTGAAACTTGGATTGTGGGTGATGCTCAAGAGATTACGTGGACGCCCACAGGAACAATTAACAATGTAAAATTAGAGTACTCAACTGATGGAGGAAATACTTATTCTTATACTATAGCGGATTCTACGCCTGGTATGGTTGGAAGTTACACGTGGACTATTCCTGATGCTATTGATAATGATTTAAAGGTAAGAGTATCTGATGCCAATGACCCTTCAGTTAATGATGAGTCTGATGCTGTCTTTGAAATAAAGGGTTCTTTAAAAGTGCTAACTCCAAATGGTGGCGAGCAATGGGGAGTAGGTGAGACCCATAATATAAGCTGGGATAAAACAGGTTCAATTTCTACCTTAACTATTAGATATTCTACTGATGGTGGACAGACATTCCCTAATGTCATTTCTTCCACAGCAGATGCTGCTACAGGAAGTTTTACGTGGACTATCCCTGACGATTTATCTACTACTTGTAAGGTAAAGATTATCAACAATGCCGATTCTTCAGTTTTTGATACCTCTGATACTAATTTTAAGATTGTGGGTATTTTAACTGTAACCTCACCTAATGGGGGAGAACGTTGGGGAGTAGAGACTAATCACAATATAACGTGGACTTTAGTGGGTTCTATTGCTAATGTGCGTCTTGATTATTCTACTGATGGAGGAGCTAGTTTTCCTAATACAATTGTTTCCTCAACTCCTGCAGGAGCTTTAAGTTTTACGTGGACTATCCCTGATTCAGTAAGTAAGACTTGTCGGGTAAGAATATCCGATGCTTCAGATATAAGTGTGTATGATATATCGGATAGTGATTTTACAATAAATGCTAGGTTTGATATAACCTCACCTGACGGGGGAGAAGTCTGGATAGTTGATTCATCTCATAATATAACATGGGATACTATTGGCTCAGTTACTACAGTAAGGTTGGATTATTCTACCGACGGAGGAACAAACTTTAACTATAATATTACTTCTTCCACTTCTAATACGGGCTCATTTCCCTGGACAATACCCCAAGTAATATCTTCTCAGGTAAGGGTAAAAGCGAGTGATTATAATGATCCCGATTCCTTTGCGATATCTGATTCTAATTTTAAGATTAGAGGGGATATTGAAGTAATTTCGCCTGATGGAGGAGAAGCTTGGATTGTAGGAACAACCCATGATATAACCTGGAATATCACTGGTCCCATTACTGAAGTAAATATAGATTACTCAACTGATGGCGGTTCAACTTATCCTTATCCTGTTGCTTCAGGGGTAGATGCCTCTTTAGGTGTATACTCTTGGACTATACCGGATACTTTATCTAAAATCTGTAAAGTAAGAATTACTGATGCTTCTGATTCCACGGTGTATGACGAATCTGATAATGATTTTAAAATTCGTGGCGATTTACTTTTAACTACTCCTAATGGAGGAGAGATTTGGGAGGTAGATAGCATTCATAATATTACATGGAATCTTGCTGGTTCTATTGCCAATGTAAAGTTAGAATATTCAACAGATGGAGGAAATAGTTTTCCTTATGTAATAGTTTCCTCTTTTAATGCTGCAAATGGAAGTTATCCCTGGCAGGTTCCTGATGCTATAAGTAACCAGGTGAAAGTAAGAATTTCGGATGCCACTGATTCTAGTGTATTTGATATCTCTGATAGCGATTTCAAAATTCAAGGAGTTATTACAGTAACTTCTCCCAATGGTGGCGAGCAATGGGAAGTTGCTTCTACTCATAATATTACTTGGGCAATTACAGGTTCAATTTCTAATGTAAAATTAGATTATACTATTGATGATGGTTTAGATGGGTATCCTTATAATATTTCTCCTAATGTTAATGCTTCTTTGGGAAGTTACAGCTGGGATATTCCTGATAGTATTTCTAACGAAGTCAAAATAAAGATTACCAATCTTTCTGATGAAGATGTTTATGATACTTCTGACAGTACTTTTAAGATTATAGGAAAACTGGTATTGACTTCTCCTAATGGCGGAGAAGTCTGGGCTGTAGGTTCATCTCAAGCAGTAACGTGGAGTGCAGTGGGTTCTATTGCCAATGTTAAACTTGATTACTCTACTAATGGTGGGGTGACCTATAATTATCCCATTATAGCTTCCACTCCTGCTTCTAGTGGTTCTTATAACTGGACTGTTCCTGATGCTATCTCCCAGACTGTACGTGTTAAAGTTTCTGATGTTGATGATCCCAGTAATGTTTATGATACCTCAGATGGCAACTTTAAAATTCGTGGAAACTTTGTATTAACTTCTCCTAATGGCGGAGAAGTCTGGCTTATTAGTTCAAGTCATGATATTACGTGGGCCCGTTTTGGTTCCATTGCTAATGCTAAGCTTGAGTATTCTATTGATAGTGGAGCAACTTATCCTTATACCATTGTAGGTTCTGTAGATGCTTCCCAGGAATTCTATAGTTGGGTTATCCCTGATACACCCAGCGTTCAGGTAAAAGTAAAAGTCTCTGATGCATCTGATTCTACTGTTTACGATACTTCCGATGGTAATTTTATTATCCGTGGAGGCTTTGTTATTACTTCTCCCAATGGTGGAGAAGCCTGGGCTGTAGGTTCCACACATAATATTACCTGGACCACTTTTGGTAGTATTGCCACAGTAAAGTTGGATTATTCTATAGACAACGGTGCTCATTGGAATATTATTATTGGTTCAACGTCAAATACTGGTATATACGCATGGGATATTCCTGATGCTATCTCTAGTGAGTGTATTGTAAGGGTAGCGGATACCAATGACCCTGATGCTAATGATGTCTCTGATAGTGTATTTAAGATTCACGGTTTAATCAGTGTAACTTCTCCTAATGGCGGGGAAGAGTGGGGTGTAGGTAGTACGCAGAATATTACTTGGGATATAACAGGCTCTATTGCTAATGTAAAATTAGAATATTCCTCTGACGGAGGAGCAAATTATACTTTGATTGATAGCCAGGTAACTGCTTCTACAGGAAGTTATTCTTGGACCATTCCTGATGCCATAACGAATAATGCTTATGTAAAGATAAGTGATAGTTCCGATGATAGTGTCTTTGATGTTTCTGACGCTGCATTTAAAATAAAAGCTTCCTTTACATTAACTTCACCTAAAGGAGGAGAGACTTGGATTGTAGACGATGTTCATAATATAACTTGGGAGACTTACGGAACAGTTACTAATGTAAAATTAGAGTATTCTAGTGATGAAGGAAATAACTGGATTTTAATTGTAGACAGTACCTCTAATTCAGGAACTTATCCCTGGACTGTCCCTAACAGTATATCTAATCAGTGCAGAGTGAGAGTTTCTGATGTTAATGATTCCTCTGCCAACGATATTTCTGATAGCAACTTTAAAATTAGAGGTAACCTTATTATAACCTCACCTAATGGAGGTGAAAAATGGGCAGTAGGAACAAACCAGGTTATTAACTGGGATAGAGTTGGTTCAATTTCTTATGTAGTGTTAGAGTACTCTGATAATGGGGGAACTACATTCATTCCTATATCTCTGCAATCTCCAAATACAGGGTCTTACTCCTGGACTGTCCCTGATGCTATTACAACCCAGGCGTTGGTTAAAATTACTGATTATAATGATGCTACAGTTACGGATACTTCAGATAATTTCTTTAAGATTCAAGGAAGTTTTACTGTAACTAGTCCCAATGGTGGAGAGACGTGGATTGTAGGCGAGAGTAGAAATATAACATGGGATTCTAGCGGGAGTGTTAACTACGTTGCTTTGTATTATTCCACTGATAGCGGTTCAAGCTGGGTTTCCATTGAGTCCTCAGTTCCTAATACTGGAAGTTACACCTGGACTGTCCCTGATGCTGTAAGTGGAAATGTAAGAATAAAAGTAGCTGATGCTTCAGATGCGGAAGCCTCGGATACATCTAATTTCGATTTTAGGATAAGATGTAGTTTTAATTTAACAGCACCTAGTGGCGGTGAAGAGTGGAAAGTTGGTCAGAGTTATGATATAACTTGGATTAGTAACGGGACCATTCCTGAAGTTAAACTCGAATACTCTCAGGATGACTTCTTGACAGATATAAATTTAATAAGTGGCGATGCTCTTAATACAGGAGTTTACTCTTGGACTATCCCTAATGCAATATCTAATACTGTCAAGGTAAGAATTTCTGACCCCAATGATTCAGGAGCAAAAGATGTATCTAGCGATAACTTCAGGATTATTGCCTATTTTGAAATAATTTCTCCCAATGGAGGCCAGAAGTGGAAGGTAAATTCAGCGCAAGATATTACATGGAATTGGCAGGGGACAGTTCCTCAGGTTAAACTGGAGTATTCCAGTAATGGGGGAGCAACCTATAATCTTATTGCTGCTCCTAATAATACAGGAAGCTATACTTGGACAGTTCCTGACGATATAACAGATTTATTTAAAGTGAGAGTTTCGGATTTGGCTGATTCAAGTGCTTATGATGAATCTGACGATAATAATAAAATAATTGCTGATTTTACTTTAACCTCTCCCAATGGCGGAGAAGAACTTACTGTAGGTGAGGATTACACAGTTAGTTGGAGTTGTGTAGGAACCGTAGATAATGTAAGATTAGATTATTCTAAAGATAGTGGATTGACTTTTGATTATGCCATTGTTTCTTCAACCCCTAATACAGGAAGTTATATCTGGAAAGTTCCTAATGCTCCTCCTCAAGGAGAGAGTAGGATTGAGACAATTAGAGTAAGAGTGATGAGTGCAACTGATTCTGATGCTTTTGATGCCTCTGATAGTGATTGTTCTATTGTGAGAGGAATCTTACATATTACTTCTCCTAATGGTGGAGAACGGTGGGTTACAAGAGAAGAACACAATATTACGTGGGAAACTACACAAGGTTCAATTCCTTTAGTAAATATTGAGTATTCTAAAGATAATTTTAATACCGATCTTCATACTATTGTTTCTTCCTATGATAATACGATTTCCCCTAATTCTTATGCTTGGACAATTCCTGATGATCGTTCAACCACTGTAAAGGTGAGAGTTTCTGATATTCGTGATGTTACTGTTAACGATACCTCCGATGATAACTTTATTATAGACTATTATTCTGTGACTTTTAACATAAGGGATCTTTTAACTAATGAGAACTTATCTCAACTTACCGTTGATGGCTCTTCCGATAAAGGGGATGTTTGGCAGACCTCAGAGATGCCAGGTAATCCTGGCGCACCTTTAGGTTCACCTTGTACTGTTGAGCTTCCTTATGGTTTCTGGACGCTCGTGTGGTCAAAGACTGGTTATGGTGATAAGCAGATTAGTTTCCTTTTGGATAGAGATGAGCCTTTAGTAGGGACAGAGAACGAGACTATTTTTATGGAAACAACAGCTATCCATATTTGGCGGGCTTACTCTGATTTTGCCTACGACCCAACGACAGATACTCTCAGTGTAAGTAGCTGGCTTGAACGAGATGGATTTGTAGTAAGTGGTGGTATTCAGGCAGATGTATATATCTATGACCCAGAAACTGAACAAGAAATTGCCCATTTAGTTGATACAAGCCCTGATCCTGCAGGTTTCTTTAGTTCTATATGGAATCCTACAACTCTTATTGCAGGGAAAGTATATACAACTATTACAGATATTACTAATGCCAGTGGTGCCCACTTTAAAACGCCAGATTCCTTTACTATTACTGCGGAAACAAAATTACAGGATGTTCAGGATACTGTAAATGCAGTTTTGGATAAACCTATATCAGAGGTGAATGCAGAAATACAACAGACACTACAAGACCAGACTGACCTTATTGACCAGAAGATGGAAGAGCAAAAAACTATTATTGAGACAAAGACCGATGAAATGGTTAGCGCTGTAGATGAAACCTTAACAAGTTTTGAAGAACGCACCACAGAGGCTATTGAGCAACTCCAAGCAGGTGCGGAACAGGCAGTAGCTGCAGGTGAGGAATTAGAAGCAACAGCTAAGAAATATTCTTGGAAAGCAACAGTATCACCTAATCCTGCTTTAAGCGGAGAAGCCATTACTTTGCAGGTTCAAGGACCCAGCGGACTTTATCCTATGGTGAATATATACAGTTGGGATAACCAATCTATTGTAAAGGATTGGGTAATGACGGAGACAACTCCTGGTTTATATATTTTTGAATTTAATGCAGATACACGCTTTACCCCTGGAAAGGCTTATACCTATACTGTTAGTGAACAGACTACTGGAGGATTAGTTACAGGTTCTGGTTCAGTAGAGGAAATGTCTATAACTACTATTGCAGGGTTAGCCTCTGCTGCTCCTGAGGCTGAACGAGCTGCTAAGAAAACTTTAGATTTAGTAAAAGCATTAGAAGCTACTATTGGAAGCGAAGACGGAGTAAGTATTGCAATTACTTTAAAGAATTTACAGGAATCTGTAGAAGAACTTCCTTCGATTATTGCAAACCAAGGAGCAAGCCCTATAGTTACTAGCACTTTAAACGAGATTACAGATAAATTAACTGAGTTAGCAGCTGGTCAGGGTTATGATATTAGTGAGATACTTGAAGAGAAACTCAGTGAGTCCCCTACAATTAAGGCAATTAGGAAGAAAACAGATACTATAGAGGGTGTTTTAAGAATTCTTCAGGCTCTGTTTGAGGCTAAATTCGGTGGCATGGACGCACCCATTGTTTCAACAGTTTTACAGTAGTTTTTAAGTATTGTAGAAATAATTAAGAAAAGATATAATTAAAATAAATTTCTAAATTGTTTTATAAGAAAACGTAGGTTAAGAAAGGTAGAAAGAAAAGATGTTTTTTTCTTTTCAAAAAAAAATGCTTAATATTTTATTTATAATAGGGATATTATTTCCTTTTTTTTGCTGGGGTGATAATATCCGTTTTCGAATTGTTGCCATAAATCCTTCCTCTGTAAAAACCCAGTTTGTACCGGTAAAAGTTTATTTACCTGAGGAGGTAAAGCCCAAAAACATTATAGACTTAGGAGGGCTTAAGTTAGATTTTGATTCCCAGAAATCTCTCTATTATGTATATGATAATGGAGTAATATTAAAGCCCCGCCAGACGAAAATTTTTGAAGTAGAAATAGAGGATATCTGGCTCATTCCTTCTGAAGAAATAGAAGGAGTAAAGAGAAGGATTGATAAACTTTTAGTATCATTTAAAGGCTCTTCCCATTATGATGAAGTGAAGAAACTTTCTGAGCGTGCCAATTCTCTCATTGCGGAAATAATAAAATCCCAGAGCGATGATACCATAAGTCGTTCTCAGCATATTGGTGTGTATCGTGCCAATATTAAGAGCCTTTCCCGCCTTAAAGATGAGATTAGCGACATGGAGAAACTTTTAGAGACAAAGACTGGTCCTCTTACTCCTGATATTCTTGCTGAGAGTAAGTTTAAAACTCTCTCGCCTACAAAAACTGCTACTTGGATAGTAATTTTTTCCATTATTATTTTTATTGGGTTACTTTCTTTGGTGTTTTTCTTTACTTGGTACCGTTCTTCCCGGGCAACTCATGATATAATTTCAGAAGCAAAAAAAATTTCTTTTGGGGAAGAAGAGTCTTCCGAATCTACCGATATTAAAGAATAAAGATGTTAGAATTTATGATTATTTCCCCTCAGAAGACAATTTTTGAAGGGAAGGCAAAGAGTATTATTTTACCTGGTGAGCAGGGGGTATTTGAAATTACCCCTTTTCATAAAAATATCATCTCTCGTCTAATAAGAGGCCATATCAGTATTGATAATAAAAATTCATTTATAATTAAGAGGGGTGTGGTAAAATTAGAGAAGAACGTTGCGACAATAATTGTGGAAGAACCGTAAAGAGCGTATAGCGGATAAACCATATCTCGCTGTGCGTTGAGCGTATCGTGTATAGGATAGTGGGGTAGAGTAAATAGCGTTTAGCGAATAGAAATTAGCTCATAGTTCATAGCTGTTAGCTCATAGTTGATATTAAACAAGAACGAAGAGCGAGGAACTAAGAGTTATGAGCTAAGAGCTACTCTATGAGCCAAGAGCTAAGAGCCCTGAGCTAATAATATGAGTAGAAATTTAGCACTGATTGTAATTTTTGGGTTATGCATTTTAGGACCGTGTGCTGTTTTTGCTGCAGGAATATTTGCCAGTATCAATGCCTTAGGGAGAAATCCCTCTGCTGCTCCTAAGATTTTTACTGCAATGGTGGTAGGTCTTGTATTTGCCCAGAGCTTAGCTATTATTGCGATGCTGATTGTTTTTCAGATTCTTACTCCTTAAAGATTATACCCTATATATAAGTAATTAGGTATCAATGAAAATAAAATAGGAGGAGTAGATGTTGCTTGTAGTTTTAATAGTATTTCAGGTTATTATATTTGCTTTTCTTGTATTCTTGCTTAAAAAAGTTTTATCCAAAAACATAACTTCTGCTACACAGCATTTAGATGTTCTTACCAGAGATTACATGAAAAAACAGGAAGAGGTAGATAAACGTTTAGATGAGATAAACCAGATGTATCAGAAGAAAATTTCTGAAGCAAAAGAAGAAGCAGAAAAGATTAAGCAAGCAATTCAGCAATCAGCTAACGCCCAGAAAGAGAAGATTATTGAGAAGGCCCGCCAGGAAAGTGAAGAAATGATAAAACAGGCAGAAAAAGCTCGCCAGAATCTTATTTTGGAAATGGAAAGAAAAATCAAAGAAAAGGCAATAGAGGAAGCAGTTAGTTTATTGGATAAAGCACTTAGCCAAGAGGTCCGTTTAATATTACATAATCATTTAGTGGATGAATTTATTCATGCAGGGATTGATAAATTGAGCATTTCTCAAAATGTAGATGCCTCCTTTGCAGTAATAAAAAGCGCTTTTGACCTTGATGATAGTAAGTTTGATGTTATTTCTTCTAAGTTAAAGGAAAAAATAGGCAAGAACATAGAGTTTATAAAGGAAAAAGACGTTTCTTTATTGTCTGGTTTATTAATTAATATAGGAAGTTTAGTAATTGATGCTAGTTTGAAGTGGAAGATAAAGGAAGGAGCACGCCAGCTAATAAATGAAGTTTAAATAATAATGGAAGAAGGGATAAATAACTTAAACCAAAATATTAATTATTCTGTAGATATTCGTGAAGTAGGGACTATAAAATCAGTCCAGAAATTTATTGTTTTTGCTCGTGGTATACCTAGTTGTGTTAATGGTCAGATGGTTGAATTTTTTAATGGTCTTAAAGGCATAGTCATTGGATTTGTTGAAGATGAAGTTCAGATTCTTGTTTTAGGTTCTGCTGTAGATATAAAAGCAGGAGAAGAGGTTTATAATAAAGGTCAGTTTCTATCGCTTCCTGTGGGAGAAGCTTTCTTAGGTAGAGTAGTAGACAGTCTTTGTCAGCCTCAGGACGGGTTGGGAGAGATTAAAACAGATAGATTATATCCTGTTTTTAGAGATGCACCTGGGGTATTAGATAGGGTTCCTGTAGATAGAACTCTTGAAACAGGAATACTTACCATAGATGCTACTATCCCCATTGGTAAAGGCCAGCGCCAGCTACTTATTGGAGATAGATTAACAGGTAAAACCACCGTAGCTATAGATACTATTCTTAATCAGAAAGGTAAAAATGTAGTGTGTATATATTGTTGCATTGGCAAACCTTATTCTAATTTAGTTAAGATTCTGGATATTCTAAAAGAAAAAGATGCTATTTCCTATACAATTGTAGTAAGCGGTGTTGCTTCTACTTCAGCAGGAGAACAATACCTTGCTCCTTATACCGCTTGCATGCTGGGAGAATATTTTATGCATAAAGGAAAAGATGTTCTTGTTGTTTTTGATGATTTGACCCGTCATGCCTGGGTCTACAGGCAGATATCTTTGCTCTTAGGAAGAGCGCCAGGTAGAGAAGCTTATCCGGGAGACATTTTCTATATTCATTCTCAACTTATGGAAAGAGCAGGTCAACTTCGCCCTGAATTAGGAGGGGGTTCAATGACTTTTTTCCCTATTGTAGAGATTCAACATGGGGATGTCACCGGATATATTTCTACAAATATTATTTCTATGACCGATGGCCAAATATATTTTAGCACCTCACTCTTTAATAAAGGATTTAGACCAGCAATTGATTTAGGTCTTTCTGTCTCCCGTATTGGCAGTAAAGCACAATGGCCAGCAATGAAAGCTTTAAGTAGAAACTTGCGTTTGGGGTATCTTCAGTACAAAGAGCTTCTTCAGATGACACAGCTACGTGCTACCAGTCTTTCTAAAGAGGCGGAACGTTCTTTAAAAAGAGGAGAAATAATAACTCATCTTCTTATCCAGCCTAAAAATGCTCCTATTGAGATTGAGGAGCAGATAATTTATCTTTATGCCTTAAGTTTGGGAATACTGGATAATCTTTCTTCTTCAGAAATCAGGGATTTTAAGCAGTATTGTCTGTATGCTCTTAGGAAAGAATATCCTGAAGTTATTTCTAGATTACGAGAACAGAAGATTGTTACTGATAAAATTCAGGAAGTATTATATTCTTTCTTACAGAAGTATTTTAGTAAGAAGGGTTAGGTAAATAATAATAAATGGCTTTTATTTCTGATGTAAAAAGGGATAGGGATTTCTACAAAGGGTTAGCCGAGCTTCTTAAAGTTCTTAAAGGGATCGCCATTTCTCAATTTTATGCTTTTGAAGGAAAAGTTCATCCTTTTGAGAAGTTTTCTCGGGTAGTAGAAGAATTTCTTGGCAGTATAGATTTAAAAGATATATCCCATCCCTTTATTACACCTTCAAGCAACCTTTTAGGAGTTATTGCTATCACTTCTGACGCAGGGCTTTTAGGGGGACTTAATATGCAGGTAATAAATAAAGCATTTATTGAGCTATCAAAACAGAAAGGAAGGCTTATTGTTGTAGGAGAGAGAGGAAGAATCTATGTGCGAGAAAGAGGGATAAATTGTGTATATATGGAAGGAATTAAAGAAGACTATGTTGGTGAACAGGCAGTAGCTCTTCAGAGTTATATATTAAAAGAAGTGATAAAAGGTAGTATAGGTAAAGTTAAGATAATTTATCCTAAAGCGTACTCTTTAGCTGTTCAGCGAGTAGAGATAGAAACCCTTCTACCTTGTGGTCACCTTAAAGAGGGTAACAAACAAATAGATATTTATGGATTTGTTTGGGAGTCTTATATAGAGCAAGTAGTGGAATATTTAATTTATCTCTGGATAGTAAAAAGAATATATGAAATTCTTATGATGAGTAGATTGGCTGAGTTTGCTGCTCGATTTATGCATTTAGAAGATTGCACTCATAAAATTGAAGAACTGGATGAGAAACTGAAATATAAATATTTTCGTCTCCGTCATGAATTAACCGATAGAAGTATGAGAGAATTATTTGCAGCAAGAATGATTTTTGAGCGGAAAGCACAGAAGTAAAATACTTGTAGTAAATAGCAAATAAAATTTAGCTTATGGTTTAACTTTTTAGTTTCTACTAAAAAACCATAAGCTATAAATTGGTTATTAACTAAGGGGTTATATGAATAACGATAATAAAGTAAAGGGTTATGTAGTTTCTGTCCAGGGGCCCGTAGTAGATGTTAAGTTTTTAAGTCAAGAGAATATTCCTAATATTTTCGATAAGATTGTTGTAAAAAGGATAGATGGCAAGGAGGTTATTTTAGAAGTGGCAGAGCATATCGAGGAGAATAAAGTTCGGTGCATAGCAATTAATTCCACTATTAATATAAGAAGAAACGCACCAGTATTTGTTTGCAATAATAAGATTCAAATTCCTGTAGGAGATATTCTGTATGGTCGCCTGATAAATGTTTTAGGAGAACCTATGGATGAGAAAGAAAAAATTACCTCTATAGAAAGCCTCCCTATAAGAAGAGAGGAAAAAGGGACAAGTGTGTCTATGAAAAAAGAGTCTAAAGAGGCAGAAATCTTAGAGACAGGGATAAAAATAATAGATTTATTGTTTCCTCTGGTTAAAGGAAGTAAAAGCGGTATTTTAGGAGGAGCGGGTCTTGGTAAGAGTGTTTTAACGCTGGAGATAATTCATAATATTATAAAAGAGCATAAAGGTAGTGCGGTATTTGCAGGTGTAGGCGAACGTATTCGTGAAGGTAATGAGCTTTATTTTGAATTGAAGAGATTGGGAGTAATTTCTAAGACGATGTTAGTTTTCGGACAGATGAATGAACCCCCGGGTGCTAGATTTATTGGAGCAATTACAGGAATAACGATGGCAGAATCAATTCAACGTCAGAATAAAGATGTTCTTCTTTTTGTTGATAATATTTTCCGTTTTATTCAGGCAGGATCAGAGATTTCTACTCTCTTAGGGCATCTTCCTTCAGAGACAGGTTATCAACCTACTCTTCTATCAGAAGCAAGTGAATTTCACGAAAGAATAAGAACTACTTCTGAAGGGGGGTCAATTACTGCTGTAGAGGCAGTGTATGTTCCTGCTGATGATTTAACTGACCCTGCAGTAGTGGCAATATTTAGTTTTTTAGATTCAATAATGGTTTTATCTCGGGAAAGAATTCAGCTTGGTCTTTATCCTGCTATAGATCCTCTTCAGTCATCAAGTGCCAATCTTGATTCTGATATTGTAGGAACCTATCACTATAATATTTCCCAAGAAGTAATAAGGATATTTCAGAGGTATGAAGAGTTACGAAGAATAGTGATGGTTATTGGAATAGATGAGTTATCTACCCAGGATAGAATTACCTATGAACGGGCAAGAAAGTTGCAGTTCTTTTTGACTCAACCTTTCTTTGTTGCTGAGTCCTATACAGGAAGGAAAGGGGAGTATGTCTCTTTAAAAGAGACTCTTTTAGGATGTGAAAGTATTATTGAAGGAAAAGTAGATCATATACCTGAAGAACGTTTTTATATGATTGGTAGGTTGCCTTTCTAATGGAATACCTATAAGGAGGAGAGAATAATGAAGTTAATAAATTTATTTTTACTAATATTTTTATTCTCATTTAATGCTTTTTGCGGCGAGATTGCTGATAGGTTCGAAAAGGCTAATGCTTATGTTAAAAAACAGGATTATGATTCTGCTATAAGAGAATATAAAGAAATTATAAAAATTGACCCTTCCCATAGTATTGCTTATTTACAGTTAGGGCTTATTTACGGGCTAAAAAAAGATTATAACAAAGCAATTAGTTGTTATAAGAAAGTTATAAAACTTAATCCTAAAAGTTTTAGTGCTTATTATAACTTAGCGTTAATTTTCGCTTCTAAAAAAGATTATGAAGAAGCAATCAGATATTTTATGAAAGCAAGAATTATTCAGCCAAAAAATCCCTTGTTATATTATCATTTAGGTCTTGTTTATATGAGTATGAAAGATTATAATAAAGCGGTTCAGTCATTGAAGAAATGCACAATGCTTAAGCCCGATTATTTTAATGCTTATGTAGCTTTAGGAGGAGCCTATTTTAATAGTGGAGATAAGGCAAGTGCCCTAAAAGAAGTAAAACGTTTAAGAGCTCTTGGTAGAGATGATTATGCAGAAGCTCTGCTTAATTGGATAAGAAAGAATAAGGCAGGAAGTAGGAGGCGGTGATTACATATTGTTTTGATTAACAATAAGTTATGTAAAAAATAAATAAAAATATGGCAGGAAGATATGATACACAAATTAAGAGCATTCTTGTTAAAAGAGGAGTAATTTCTTCTGAAGTGGCAGAGGAGGTTGCGAAAGAAATAGCATCTACTAAAGAAAGTTTTATCTTGGCTATTTCTAAAAAAGGAATCGTTGATAAAAAAACAGCTTTAAATGCTTTAGCTGAAGAATTAGCTTTAGAAGTAGTGGATTTGAATAATCTCTCTTTAGATAAAGAAGCATTAAAGAAAGTATCGGCACGCATTGCTTTTTATTATCACTTTTTCCCTTTGCAACTTAAGAAAAACAATACTTTAGTTATCGCAGTTGCCTATCCTTTTAATATAAAGACCCAGGATGAGTTGATGATTCACTTGGGATGTAATATAGAAATGAAACTTTCCTTAGAGGAGGATATTTATGAGAGTTTAAAACGTCATTATGGTTTAGGAGCAGATACCGTGGATAAAATTTCTCTCTCTACCAAACCGAAAGATTTTACGGTAAAAGAAATAGAAGATATAGAAGAGTTAGCCGAAGATGCTTCTATAATGAAGTTAGTTAATCAGATAATATTTGAAGCTTATAAAAGAAGAGCTACCGATATTCATATTGAACCTTACCGAGGAGAGGTTTCTATTCGTTATCGTATTGATGGAGTATTGTACGATGCCAATATTTCTAAAGAAGTAAAGAAATTTATTCTACCCATTATTTCCCGTATAAAAATAATGTGCAATCTCAATATTGTAGAAAAACGGCTTCCTCAGGATGGTCGTACAATAGTTAAGACGCGGGAGCAGAATTTAGATTTAAGAATTTCTACCCTTCCTACTCCTTATGGAGAAAGCATGGTGATTAGAATTCTTCCTACAAAAATGCTTTTCAGTTTAGAAAGATTAGGGTTTTCTGATAATGATTTAAAGATTGTAGAGAGACTCATCTCAAAACCCAACGGTATTATTTTTATTACTGGCCCTACAGGAAGTGGTAAGACCACAACTCTTTATGCTTGCTTAAGCAAACTTAATACCCGCGATAGAAAGATTATTACTATTGAGGACCCCATTGAATATGAACTCAAAGGTATTACTCAGATACAAGTAGCGCCAGATATAGGTTTAGATTTTGCCCGTGGGTTACGTAGTATTTTAAGGCATGATCCTGATATTATTATGGTAGGAGAGGTACGCGACTTAGAGACCGCAGAGATTGCCATAAGAATGGCTTTAACAGGCCATTTGGTGTTTTCTACTCTTCATACTAAAGATTCTGCTAGTGGGGTAGCTAGGTTAATTGATGTTGGGATAGAACCTTATCTTGTTTCCTCAAGTATTGAAGCGTTCATTGCTCAGAGATTGGTGCGAGTAATTTGTCCTCATTGTAAAGAGGACGATAAAGAGTTATCCGTTGAACTTAAAAACCAAATTGCACAAGATTTGTCATTAACCTCACCAGAAGAGTTAAGAATTTTTAAAGGTAGAGGCTGTGAGAAATGCAATTTTACGGGTTATCTGGGTAGAACAGGTATATATGAGATTCTTTTAATGGACGAGGTAATTAGAAATTTAGTAATAGAAAGAGCTCCTTCAGAGGAAATAAAAAAGATTGCTATTCAAAGAGGTATGAATACTTTAAGGCAAGATGGTTGGTATAAAGTTATGGAAGGAATAACCACCCCTGAAGAGGTTATGAGAGTAGTATCAAGTGAAGATAAGAGGTTTCTTTATGAAGAAAAGACTTCTTTAAGAGAAGCCAGTATTTTTTTAGAACAGCGGGCTTTTAAAAGATTAGATGCCCGTATTCGTATTCTTTATCGTATTATAAAATCAAAAGAGGAACTTACCAAAAAAGGATATTTATGGGATAAATTTACTACGACAAAAAATATCAGTGCGGGAGGTGTTGCTTTTATTGCTCCTGAAGAAATCCCCATAGGTTCAATCTTAGAGGTTAATATGGAGTTACCTGATGGTAAAGACCCTATTGTATGTTTAGCTAAAGTTGTCTGGTCTAAACCTGCTGAGGAAATAGATAGATATGAGATAGGTATTTGTTTTTTGGACCTTACAGGAAGTGAAAGAACACGAATAAACTATTTTGTTAGGGAAGAGAAATAATAAAAGAATAATGGAATAGCTCATAGCTCATTCTTTAGCTCTTTCCTTGCTTAAAAATATGAGCTATGAGCTAACAGCTATGAGCTAAGAAGGAGAATAGATGGCTATCTATTATTATCGTGCAAAAACTGACCCCCAGACAGTAGTTGAAGGAGAAATAGAAGCATCTAACAAAGAATCAGCACTTAAGAAAATAGAAGAAATGGGATATTTTCCTGTAAGATTAGAAGAAAAAGTTCTTAAAGATATTCCTTCTAAAAGAGTTTTATTTAAAAGGGTAAGTTTTCGCACAATTACAGTATTTACGAGACAGATAGCTATTCTTATTAAAGCAGGGGTTCCTATCCTAAGAGCTTTGGAAATAATTTCTCACCAGATGCAAAATAGTTATTTTAAGAGAGTTGTTCTAAAATTGCATTCCGAGATAAAAGAAGGCCAGAGTTTCTCTTCTGCATTAGCCAAATTTCCTATGGTATTTTCTAATTTTTATACTTCTATGGTAAAAGCAGGAGAGGATAGTGGTAAATTAGAGGAGGTTTTATTAAGGATTGCAAATTATCGTCAGAAGCAAGCAGATATATTTTCTAAAGTAAAAATTGCTTTGGTTTATCCTATAATCATGTTATTAGTAGGGGTGGGAACAGTGATATTTATGCTTTCTTTTGTGGTCCCTCGCCTTATGAATATTTTTTCTGAATTAGGTTCCCAACTTCCTTTACCTACACGTATTCTAATTTCTTTAAGTACTCTCCTAAAAGAAAAATGGCCCCTTATAGTAATTTCTTTATGTGTATTTCTTCTTATTTATCTTCGGCAGAGAAAGAGAAAAGAGGTTAGGGTTTTTTTAAGTATTTTAAAGTTACGTATTCCTGTATTAAAAGATTTTGTTTTTAAAAAGGATATAGCCCTTTTAAGTAGGACCTTAGAAATTCTAATAAAAAGTGGAATCCCTATACTAAGAGGGTTAAATCTTGTCATTCCTATCTTGAATAATGAGGTTATAAAGAGTGAGTTTTTGAAAAGTATAAAAGAGTTAGAAGATGGCGCATCGCTGGGAACATCTTTGGGGCAGTCAAAAATGTTTCCTCCTTTTGTTACGAGTTTGATTTCTATTGGAGAAGAATCAGGCAGGTTGGACGAGACATTAGGAGAATTAGCCACAATTTATGAGGAAGAATTAGAAGAAGGAACAAAGGTTTTCACTACTGTTTTAGAACCCATAATGATTCTTTTTATAGGTTCAATTGTAGGTTTTATTGTGCTGGCAATGCTCCTTCCTATTTTTCAAATAAATATTATGGTTAGATAAATGAAGAGGATAATAGTTTTTATTCTTTTCTTTTTAAGTTTTAACTCTCTCCTTTTTGCAGAGGATGATTTTTCTCGACTTAAAGGAACACATTTTATCGTGTATTATTATCCTCAGCATTTATCCTTTGCTCAAGAAGTTCTCTCCTGTGCAGAAAAATATTATATAGATATTGCCCGGGATTTAGGTTATGAACGTTATTCGAAGTTCTGGCTGTGGGATAAAAGAGTAAGGATATACATCTATCCCAGTCACCAATCTTATCTTAAAGCAAGTAATATGCCTAACTGGTCTCATGGTATGGCGGATTATACCAAAAAGATAATTATGGGTTATTTTAGGGGTAAAGGATTCCTTGATTCCATTTTACCTCATGAGATTACTCACCTTATGTTTAGAGATTTCGTAGGGTTTACAAGCTTTATCCCTCTGTGGCTTGATGAAGGAATTGCCCAGTGGGAAGAAAAATCAAAGAGAGACGCAATAGAGGATATAATAAATGATACATTTAGAAAGAAAACATTGCTTTCTCTGCGTGATATGATGAAAATGGACATAAGAAATATAAAGTCTACTGATAAAATATATGTCCGTTATACCAATGATAACGGTATTCCCTTAGTTCTTATTATGACAGGCAAAAACCTTATTAATCTTTACTATTTAGAGGCAGTATCACTGGTAGGCTTCCTAATTGAGAAATATGGGAATAAGAGATTTACAGATTTTTGTCGTCAGTTACGTGATGGTAAAAGCATAGAGGAGGCATTGCGCACTTCTTACGCAAACTATTTTAATACTATCGAGGATTTAGAGAGAGAATGGAAAAAATACTATCGTAAAGATTAAAGATTTAAGGAGGTGTTAATAATGAAGATAAGATATATTGGCCAGAAAATTATTGTATCTAAAGGATTTACCCTTATTGAGCTTATGCTTGTAGTTATTATTATTGGTGCATTAGTAGCAATGGTGTTTCCTCGTCTTGCAGGAAGAGGAGAACAGGCAAGAAGAGCAGCTGCTAAAGCAGATATTCAGGTTAATATCGCTACTGCTCTTAAGCTTTATGAGCTGGATAATGGAGTTTTTCCTACTACTGATGAGGGCTTAGAAGCTCTTTTGAAGAAACCTTCAGGGGCACCAAACTGGAATGGTCCTTATTTAGAAAAGGAACCCCTTGATCCGTGGGGGAGAAAATATCGGTATGTTTCTCCAGGAAGGCATAAACCTGATTATGATTTGTATTCTTTAGGAAGAGATGGTAAAGAAAGCGAAGACGATATTACCAATTGGGAATAAAGAAATTATTTCCATATTAGATATAAATAATGAAATCTCTCCTTGCAATAACTTTCTTGGTAAAAAAAGAGTTTGGAAGGCTTACTTTACTCTTGTTGAGCTTATTGTTGCAGTAGTTATTCTTGTTACAGGAATCCTTTTTATATACGAAAGTTTTTTTACCTCCCTTAATGTTTCTTCATATGCTCAACATTATATATATGCCCAACTGTGGATGGATAATAAAATAGAGAGCATTGAAAATGATTTAAAGCGATATAAAGCTCCTCTTTTTCCCCAGACCAGAGGATATTTTGATGTATATAATAAAAAATTCTTATGGGACCTTTCGTATTCTTTTTCTGAAGGAACAGATAAGATAGATATGTACAGAATAACATTAAAAGTTAAATGGAGAGAGAGTAAGAGAAATATAGAATTAGTGCGCGCTACTTATATTTATTTTAAGAAGGAGTAAAGAAATATTTTATGGAGAAAAAAAGAAGATTTTTTAATAAAAATAATTTTACTCTTATAGAAGCAGTAATTGTAGCAGGTATATTTTCGGTGGTAGGACTTACTTTACTTGCTACTTTTAGTAGTGGCTTAAAAATATGGCAGAGAGTTTATAAAGAAAGTAGTGATGAGGATGTAGCAATATTTTTTGAGAAATTTTCTTACGATTTAAGGAATACCGTTAAGTATAATTCTATAGATTTTAGGGGCAGTAAAATAAAAGTAAGTTTTGCTACCTTTATAAAAAAAAATAGTCAGTTTCCTGGTTTAAGTAAAGGTATAGGAGAAGTTACATACTATTGGGATAAAAAAAATAAGAAAATATTTAGAGTTCTAAAAAATTTAAATGATATTTATCGCGAGAAAGAAGGGACAACACAATTGCTTTTAAATAATATTGATGATTTTAGGATAAATTATTATTCTTATAACCTTAAGGAAAAAAAATATTTTTGGAAAGAAGAATGGAACACAAAGGATATCCCTTTATCTGTAAGTCTATATATATCATTACGTTATAAAAATAGTACCTTTAATTATCAAAGAGTGGTTAATATACCTTTAGGTGAAGTTAAAGATTGGATACAAAATGATTAAGGAATATCAAAAGGGAATGATTTTAGTCTTTGCTTTATGGGTTTTAATTTTACTTTCTATCTTTAGTTTATATTTAGGGAGAGGAGCAAGGCAGAAGGCACTTTTTGTGAAAAGATTGGGAGAAAGGGATGTTCTTCATCTTATTGCTTTGGCAGGTGTTAATAAAGCTATTTTGGCAATATCAAAAGATGACAGTAGCAGGATAGATAGTTTTTTGGATGTGTGGGCTTCTAAAAAGGAAGAATTTAAGGATATAAAAATTGGTTTAGGAAGATTTAATGTATTTTATAATTACCCCCAAGATGGTACAATAAGAACGATGTTTGGTGTAGTCGATGAGGCAAGAAAAATAAACATAAACAAAGTAGATATGAAGATTATAGAAAGATTGTTTGAAATAGTTCTTAATGTAAGTGAAAGTGAGGCTAAAGAATTTGCTGCTTCTATAATTGATTTTAGAGACAAGGATAGTAATCTTTTGATTCCTCAGGGTAGCGCTGAAGATAGCTATTATAGGAATCTCAGTGAGCCTTATGATTGTAAAGATGATGATTATGAGAGTTTAGATGAGTTACTTCTGGTAAAAGGAATAACTTTTGATATATTTAATAAAATAAAGGATTTTATTACTATCTATGGAGATAAGGCTGTTAATATTAATACAGCTTCAGAAGAAGTTTTGTCCGCAATTGGAATAACGGATACAGTTATAGATAAGATAGTTACTTATCGTAAGGGAGAAGATAGTGAATTGGGGACAGAGGACGATAATATTTTTGTTTCATCTACTTCTGTAGTACCTTCTTTAAGCCAGCACTATTCCCTTTCTATAAGCGAAGTGCAAAATTTAAGTAATATTGTGGCTAAAGGATTTATTGGCGTTTCTTCAGATTATTTCAGTATTAATAGTGAAGCAAGTCTTAGTTACTCAAAGGCTAAAGAGATTATAGAATGTATAGTGAGCCGAGAGGGAAATATTTTATTCTGGCGGGAGCAATAAATGTTAGGAGATAATTTTAAAGATGCTTTTATTCTTGGAGAAAGTAAGGATGCTATAAGTATCCAGATTGGAGGAGGAGGCTTAAGAATCGCTCATATTAAACAAAAAAGATTCCATCGTGAAGTTTTGGATATATATGGTTATGATTTGGGAGGGCTTACTGATGATGATGTAGCAGAGAAGATAAAAATTTTTTTTAAGGATACAAAATTAAGGAATTCCAATATAGTATTAGTTATTCCCACTCATCTGGCTATTACCAAAAATATTGAGATTCCTTCCCAGGATCCTAAGGAAATCGCTGATATTATGAATCTACAGGCCGCTCGTCATACTCCCTATGCACGAGAAGAAATCATTATTGATTATAAGATTATGGGGGTTTACCGTGCAAATTACACCAAAGTTCTTTTGGTAATTGTTACGCGGGAGGTTATAAGAAGGCAGATGAATATCATTAATAAGACAGCAATAGAGATAAAAAAAATATGTTTTGCTCAGGAGACCACAGGTAGATTTATTTCCGAAGTATTTAAGTTGAGTAATGACGATTTTCCTACAGGTTTTTTGTACCTTGATAGTTCTTTCAGTTATTTTAATATTGTTTTTGGAGGAAATTCTGTTTTTGCTCGGAGTATTCCTATAGGAAACCGTCATCTCGAGGAGGACTATACACGATATGTTACTCAATTTGTAGAGGAAATAAAGAAATCTCTGGATGTATATAGAAGCGAGGATATAGAAGCAGTTCCTCAGAGGATTCTTCTTCTTATGCCTACAACAAAATATAAAGGTTTAACTCCTTTTCTGAATAATACAATAGGTATTACTACAGAAAGTGTTTCTTTTATAGATTATCTGGTTTTAAGGGAAAAGGTAAAAAAAATGTTTTCTACTGTGAATCCTTCTTTGTTCTTAGATGTGATTGCTTCTTCTTTTGAGAATAAAAATACAGAAATCAATCTCTTTCCCGAAGAGATTAAACTCAAAAGAGCATTTGAGGAAAGAAGTCGCCAGATAATCTGGATGGGATTTTTTTCTTTTTCCATTATAGTAGTTATTTTTATATTAGTCGCCAGTAAGATAGTATTTAGAAGTATATATTTAGATAAGCTTAAAGAACGTTCTCAAGTTATCCATAAAGAAGCCAATGCCTTAGAAAGTAAATTCCGCACCACTCAGCTTATAAAACGCTTTCTTATCCAGAGAGGATATTCTTTAGAGATCATATATAGAATTTATAAAAATCTTTCTCCCGCTATAACGATAAGCGATATTAGATTTACCAGAGAAACAAGTTCTTTGTCTATAAAAGGGACTGCAGACTCAATGACTACGATTTATTCTTTTGTGGAAGACTTAAGTAAAGATGATTTATTTAAAGAAGTTAAAATGCGCTATACTTCAAAAAGAAAAGAAGAAGATAAGGAAGTTGCTGATTTTGAGGTAGGAATTAAATTAAAAATGACCACTCAAAGTAATGTTTAATATAGGTCAGTTAACTGCTATTATAGAGAAATTATCTAAAAGAGAAAGGATTGTATTCTATTGCAGTATTGTATTTGTGTTCTTGGCTTTTCTCGACAGATTGTTGATTTCTCCCGCCTTTATGAAGATAGAATCCTTAGATGAAAAGATAGATAAGGAAAGACTTATTATCCAGAAAGATTTACGTTTTCTTTCTTTAAAGGAGAAGATAAATAAAGAATCTTCCTACTACAGTGCCTATTTAAAAAAAGCAGGTTCCGATGATGAAGAGATGAATCGTCTTCTAAAATTGATAGAAGACTTTGCCCGCAAATCTTCGGTTAATCTTCTTAACATAAGACCCTCTGCTATCAAGAAGGAAAACAATATTATTAAATACTATGTAGATTTAAATTGCGAAGGAGATATGCCTAAAATAATAAGTTTTCTTTATCGGATAGAGTCAGCAAAAGAAATTTTAACTGTAGAGAAATTAAATATAAGTCCTAAAGAAGAAAACTCGCCTATTGCCATTTCTCGTTTAACCATTGTAAAGATATCTTTCCCCTAATGTTTTAATAATCTACTAACTTTAAAATAATATGGGCGACCCTCGAAAATTAAGCGCTTGTTCTGTAATCTTCCCTTATGTTTTTAAAGATTGGTTTGGAAGCGTCTGAAATCTTGACATTAGGTTATAAAGTAATGTTACATTTTAAGCATTGCTTATTTTGTAACATAAGCCTATCCGTATTCTTGTTTAAAAATTATTTCATTGATAATTTAATAAAAATTAGAAATTGAAAATTCTCTTTTTCATATAATACGGGTAGATATACAATGTAGTTTGACAGTTTCTGCCAAATCTTATATAATCTTAGCGATGGTTAACGTAAAGAAATTAGAGAAAATCAGTACACATTATGGTAACCCTTATAAAGAAACTTTTTTCCCCAAGGGTTCTTATATAAAGGATATATTTAAAGATTTTAAGGAGAATAAGGAAGTTTTCACTGCAGGAAGAGTTATTGCGAAACGCGAACATGGTAAGTCAAGTTTTGCCCATATAAGCGATGTATCTGCAAAAGCTCAGCTTTATTTGAGAAAAGACATTTTAAAAGATGACTATGAACTTTTTAAAGAAATTGATGTAGGTGATATTGTAGGAGTGAAGGGAGAACTTTTTAAAACTAAAACAGGAGAACCTACAATTTTAGTTAAGGAATTGAAACTTTTAGCTAAATCATTAAGGCCTCTTCCTGAGAAATGGCATGGCCTTAAAGATGTAGAGATAAGATATCGTCAGCGATACTTGGATTTAATTTCTAATGCCTCGGTACGACAGATATTCTTCAGGCGTCCTTTAATTATTAATTCTATGAGAGAATTTTTTCACAAGAAAGACTATATTGAAGTAGAAACTCCTATTTTACAGACTATTCCTGGAGGAGCAAGTGGCGCACCCTTTGTTACTCATCATAATTCTTTTGATATAGATGTTTATTTACGCATTGCTCCTGAGCTTTACTTAAAACGACTTCTCGTAGGAGGATTTGATAGAGTTTTTGAAATAAATAAAAATTTTCGTAATGAGGGATTTTCTGTGCGCCATTCTCCTGAGTTCACTATGCTGGAGGCTTACTGCGCCTATCAGAATTATGAATATATGATGAATTTATGTGAAGAGTTATTTCTTTTTCTTTTAGATAAGTTAGAATTGTCTTTAAACCTAAAATATCAAGGAAAACAGATAGATTTTGCTCCTCCCTGGCTGAGGATTTCTTTTGCTGAGCTTTTTAAGGAAGAGTTTGGTGTTTTCCCTGAAGATGACCAAGATACCGTGTGTGATAAGATATGTAGAAAGTTAAACTTATCAATACAGCAACTTTCTCGGACACAGCTTATAAATATAACTGAAGAGCTTATTGAAAAAAAATACCCTTTAGATAAACCCGTATTCGTTATCGATTTTTTTAGCTGGACAGCCCCCTTGGCAAAGTCAAAAAAAGATAATCCCTATATATTAGAACGGTTTGAGCTTTTTATTGGGGGAATGGAAATAGCCAACAGTTACTCTGAGCTTAATGACCCTATTGAGCAGAGAAAAAGATTGTTAGAACAAATTAAGCAGGAAGAAGAATTACCTAAAAAAATTGATGAGGATTTTCTCGTGGGATTAGAGCATGGAATGCCTCCTGCAGCAGGATTAGGTATTGGGATAGACCGTCTTATTATGCTTTTTCTTGATCAGTCTTCTATAAGAGATGTTATTTTGTTTCCTCTTTTAAAACCCCAAAATATTGATGACTGAGATTTTTCTTGCTTTTCGTTATCTTTTCAGAGGTAAAGCGCGTCATGTTTCTTTTATTAGTGTTATTGCTTGTTTAGGAATTGGTTTAGGGGTAGCTACTCTTATTATAGTTATTTCTGTAATGAATGGTTTTGACAAAGAACTTATGAGTAAACTTATGAGGTTTAACTATCACATTACTATAGAAAGTCTTAAAGGAGAATTTCCTTCCCATATCTTAAAAGAAATCAAGGCAATAAATGACATAGAAAGTGCTTCTATTTTTTTGCAAACACAAGTTTTTGGAAAATTCAATGGTTATATTATTCCCCTTATGGTAAGAGGAGTGGATTTTGATAGTCATTTTGAGAAAGAATTATTTTATCGCTATGTGATAAAGGAAAACAATGAAGATGGTTTTTTTGTTGGAGAAGGTCTGAAAAGAAAGTTTTTTTTAGAAGATAATTTAAAGTTTTATCCCTTAGAAAGGAAGTTAAAACTTAAGAAGGCAAAGATAAGAGGTGTTTTTAAAATAGGATTGTATGACATAGATAATAATTATATAGTGGGCAGTCTTAAAGAAGTAAGAAGTTTAAGCAATAATTATCTTATTTTTATAGGTGTAAGAGTAAAAGAACCCTTTAGAGTTGATAATGTTAAAAGACAATTGCAAGGTATTGTTGAGAAAGGATGTATGGTAAATACTTGGATAGAATCTAATAGTGCTCTTTTTTCAGCATTAAAATTAGAGAAAACAACTATGTTTATCATTTTAAGCTTAATTATTGTAGTAGCATCTTTTAATATTTTTGCCACTCTTACTGTTAAAGTAGTAGAAAAGACCAAAGATATAGGAATTTTAAAATCCTTAGGGTTTAACCCATTGCGTATTGTAAGTATTTTTACTCTTCAGGGTGTTATCTTAGGACTTGTTGGTGTTGTTTTAGGAGTAGGCGTAGGACTTTCTATATGTTTTTTGTTAAAAGAGTATCGATTTATCCATCTACCTCAGGAAATTTACTACATTAATTATTTACCTATTATGGTTAACATAAAAGATATTGTTTTAATTTCTTTATTAGGTATTATTCTTTCTTTTATTTCCAGTATCTTCCCTGCAATAAGAGCTTCTCGTTTTAACCCTTCGGAGGCTTTAAGGTATGAGTGAGCTTATTAAGGTAGTTTCTTTGTGGAAAATATACGATAGTGGTAATAAGAGGTTGGTCGCCTTACAAAATATAAACTTATCGGTTAAAGAGGGAGATTATTTTGTAATAGTAGGTCCTTCTGGCGCAGGTAAGACTACATTATTGAGTATCTTAGGAGGATTAAGTTATCCCACCCGAGGTAAAATTTTCTTTAAAGGAGAGGATTTGTTTCGTTTCAATGAATATAAAATGGCTCTTTGGAGAAATAGAACCATAGGGTTTGTTTTCCAGTTTTACCATCTTATTGAGGAGCTCACTGTTTTAGAAAATATTGTTTTGCCATCTTTACTTAACTATAAGAGAGCAAAAACCTCTTTTAAAGCAGGAAGAAAGTTGTTACAATATTTAGGGATAGAGGAAAAAGCGACCTATGTTCCGTCTCAATTGTCAGGAGGCGAAAAACAGAAAGTTGCTATTGCCCGGGCTTTAATTAATGAACCACCACTTATTTTTTGTGATGAACCAACAGGTAATCTGGATAAAGAATCAGCTGAGAAAATAATAGCTCTTTTAGAGGATTTAAATACCCGTAAGAATAAGACCTTAATAATCGTTACGCACAATCTTGAATTAGCTAAGCGCACAAAAAAAGTAGTATGCATAAAAAATGGCGTTATTGTAGAGGAGTGTTCTTAGAGAGGAGTAGTTAGTGTAACTGAAGTTTAGTCCAAGGAGAGGGAGGATTTATGAAGGTATATTTAAATGGGAAATTAGTTGATAGGAAAGATGCCAAAATAAGTGTGTTTGACCATGGTTTCTTATATGGTGATGGTGTTTTTGAAGGGATAAGGTCATATAATTGTTTAGTATTTAAGCTTAAAGAGCACATTGACAGATTATTTGAGTCAGCCCATTCCATAATGTTAGACATACCAATTAATAAAAAGCAAATGATAGAGGCAATAATTAAAACATTAAAAGCAAACAGACTTAAAGACGCCTATATAAGAGTTATTGTCTCAAGAGGAGAAGGGGATTTAGGGCTTGACCCTCAAAGATGCAGAGGCAATGAGTCAGTAATTATTATTACTGATAAAATAGCTTTATATCCTCGCGAGCTTTATAAAAAAGGAATGGCGATTATAACTGTTCCTACAATAAGGAATATACCTGAGGCCTTAAATCCTCAAATTAAATCCTTGAATTATCTTAATAATATTCTTGCCAAGATTGAGGCGATAAATGCAGGTTATAAAGAAGCTTTAATGCTGGACCATTTAGGTTATATTGCTGAATGTACAGGAGATAACATTTTTACTGTTAAGAGAGGAGAAATCTATACTCCTCCTCAGTGTATGGGTACTTTACGGGGAATTACTCGCGACGCTGTACTAAATATTGCTAAACGCCTTAAAATACCAGCTCATGAACATGTAATTACCCGACATGAGCTTTATATTAGTGATGAGTGCTTTTTAACAGGGACAGCAGCAGAAATTGTGCCTGTTGTGAATGTGGATGGAAGAAAGATAGGCGAAGGTAAGCCTGGTAAAATGACTCAATTGATATTAAAAGAGTTCAGACGCCTTACGAGGAAAGAAGGAATAAGGTATAGCCTGTAGCGGTGTGTCCTTGTGTGTTTTATAACCAACTACGTTCTACGACGACCCAATACGAAAATGGCGCAATACACAAGGAAGCAATAGCGCTAAAAGGGAGTATTAATTATTTGGAGGTTAAGAATATATTATGTTGTGTGATATATGTCATAAGAATATAGCGACTGTTCATCTTACAGAGATTATGGACGATAAGATTATGGAATTCCATATTTGTCAGGAGTGTGCTCGTCTTAAAGCAGAAGAGCTTAAACAGCATTTGAGTATCTCTGAGTTCTTAAGTAATTTAACTATTCAGGAGGACTTGGATAAGAAACTTAAGGATATCCGATGTTCTTTCTGTGGAATTACCTTCTATGATTTTAAGAAAAAAGGTCGTTTAGGATGCGCTAATTGTTATTTTACTTTTAAGGATCAGCTTTTTCCTATTATTAAAAAAGTCCACAGTACCACTCAACACAAAGGGAAGTTTCCTCCCACGGTAAAGGAGGAAATAATTGTAGATAAAAAGTTAGCTATTTTAAGAGAAAGACTTAAAAAGGCGATACAGATAGAGGCCTATGAAGAAGCAGCAATGATTAGAGACCAGATAAAAGAGTTGAAGAAAAAAGAAAAATCTGAAAATGTTTGAGGAGCTTTTAGAGAACAAAAGAGGATGGTTAAACGCTGAAGGTCCTCATTCGGATATTGTAATTTCTACAAGGATAAGAGTGGCACGGAATATCCAGAATTACCCTTTTCCCTGGAAAGCCAGTCTTTCTTATAAGGAGGAGATCATAAGTAAAGTTAGAGAGGCAACAACAAAGATAGATGCAATGCGTCAAGCTTCTTTTATTAAAATGGGAACATTAAGTAGCTTAGATAAACAATTTTTATTAGAAAGACACCTTATAAGCCAGGAGCATACACGTTCACAGCGGGGGAAAGCATTGATTCTTTCGGTTTCGGAAGATTTTTCTGTGATGATTAATGAGGAGGACCACTTAAGGTTGCAGGTTATATTTTCCGGTTTTGATTTACAGAAAGCGTGGAGCTTTATTAATCAGCTTGATGATGAATTATCAAAGTATTTATGTTTTTCTTTTTCTCCTGAGATTGGATATCTTACCGCTTGTCCTACAAATTTAGGGACGGGTCTAAGAGCCTCGTGTATGTTACATCTGCCGGGATTAGTTTTAACTAAACAGATAGATAAGATTTTAGAGCTTTTAGCAAAGTTATCATTTACTACTAGAGGGCTGTTTGGAGAAGGGACACAAGCTTTAGGCAATTTCTTTCAGGTTTCCAACCAAGCTACATTGGGATTTAGTGAAGAGGAGATTATTGATAGTTTAAAAGGTGTGGTGCATCAGGTAAGAGAACATGAGCTAACAGCAAGGAATAGTTTGTTAAAGAAATATCGTCGTACTTTTGAAGACAGCACCTGGCGTTCTCTGGGTATTTTAAGAAATTGTCGTCTTATTTCTACAAAGGAAGCATTTTCCCATCTTTCTATGTTGTGCATAGGAGTAGATTTAGGTATAATTAAGGACATATCTCGAAGTGTTATTAATAATCTCTTTGTTATTATTCAACCTGCACATCTTCAGAAATTAGAAGGTAAGGTGTTAAAGGAAGAAGATAGAGATTATATAAGGGCGTCTGTTATTAGAGAGAAACTTGTAAGGAATAAAAATTAGCTTATAGCTTTTAGTTCATTGTCCATATTAAACTCGTTAAGATATAAACTATAAACTAAGGGCTATAAAATGCAGGTTATTAATTCTTTAACTTTTAATAAGTAAGAGGAGGAAATTATGTTTAATAGATTTACAGAAAGAGCAAGGAAAGTATTGGTATTGGCGAAAGAAGAGGCGCGTCGTTTCAGTCATGATTATATTGGCACAGAACATATCCTTTTAGGGCTCATCCGTGAGGGTGAGGGAGTAGCATGTGCTGTGCTTCAAAATTTAGGAGTAAGTCTTGATGTGTTACGTAAAGAAATAGAAAAGTTAATTATTTCAGGAGGAGTTTCTTCTGTTCTGGGAGATATTCCTTTTACTCCTCGTGCTAAAAAGTCTTTAGAATTGGCAGCAGAAGAAGCGCGCACTTTGGGTCATAATTATATTGGCACAGAACATATCCTTTTAGGGCTCATCCGTGAGGGTGAAGGATTAGCATCACAGATTCTTTTTAGTATGGGAGTGGATTTAGAGAAGGTCCGGGCTGAAATTTCTACCCTTTTAGGAGGGGCACACAGTGTAGGTGTAGGTTCTTCTTCTCATTCTAAAACTCCTGCCTTAGATTCGTTTGGAAGAGACCTTACCAAACTAGCAAGAGAAGGGGAGTTAGATCCTGTAATTGGAAGGAGTACAGAGATAGAAAGAGTTATTCAGGTTCTTTCCCGTCGGACAAAAAATAATCCCGTGCTCTTAGGAGAAGCAGGCGTAGGTAAGACAGCAATTGTAGAAGGGTTAGCTCAGAGTATTACTAAAGGTAATGTTCCTGAGGTATTAAGGAATAAAAGGATTATAGTATTAGATTTGGCTTTAATGATTGCAGGGACCAAATATCGTGGTCAATTTGAGGAAAGAATTAAGGCAGTAATGGAGGAGATTAAACGGTCCAAAGATGTAATTCTCTTTATTGATGAATTCCATACTTTAGTAGGAGCAGGAGCAGCCGAAGGAGCTATTGATGCTTCTAATATCTTAAAACCTTCTCTTTCCAGAGGAGAAATACAGTGCATTGGAGCTACAACCTTAGATGAGTATCGTAAATATATAGAGAAAGACGCGGCTTTAGAGAGGAGATTTCAGCCTATTGTAGTAGAACCTAACAGTGTATATGAGACCATAGAGATTTTAAAGGGTCTAAGAGATAAATATGAAGCCCACCACCGTGTTCAATTCACTGACGAAGCCTTAGAAGCAGCTGCTAAGCTCTCTGATAGATATATTTCAGGAAGATTTTTGCCTGATAAAGCCATTGATTTGATTGATGAAGCAGGAGCACGTTCTCGTTTAGCAGTCCTAACTGTACCCAGTGATATAAAGGAGCTGGAAGAGCGGTTGCGAGAGATAATAAAAGAAAAAGAGGCTCTTATAAAACAACAGGATTTTGAGTCAGCAGCAAAATTACGTGACGAAGAAAAGAAGTTGAGATTGAAATTAGAGACTTTACGGCGAGAATGGAGTAAAAAGAGAGACCAAATTATTCCCACAGTATCAGTTGAGGATATTGCCAAATTAGTGGCCCAGATTACAGGTATCCCCATTTATCGTTTAGAAGAAAAGGAGTCAGAAAAACTTCTTAGAATTGAGGAAGAATTATCGAAGAGGGTTGTAGGACAAAAAGAGGCTATTGAGGCAATTGCTCGTTCGGTTAGGAGAGCTCGAGCAGGGATAAAGGAACCTCGGAGACCTATTGGTTCTTTCATTTTTTTAGGACCTACAGGAGTAGGAAAAACCCTCTTAGCAAGAGCATTGGCAGAGTTTATGTTTGGTGATGAAGAAGCACTTCTTCAATTAGATATGAGCGAGTATATGGAAAAGTTTAATGTTTCTCGGTTGATTGGTGCTCCTCCAGGATATGTGGGGTATGAAGAAGGAGGTCAACTTACTGAAAAAGTTAGACGCCGTCCCTATTCCGTTATCCTTCTTGATGAAATAGAAAAAGCCCATCCTGATGTATTTAATCTTCTTTTACAGATTTTAGAAGAAGGTCGTCTCACCGACAGTTTTGGGAGAAAAGTAGATTTTCGTAATACTATTCTAATTATGACTTCTAACGTAGGGGCCGAGATAATAAGGAAAAGAGGTTCTTTAGGTTTTACCACCGTTAAAGAAGATATAGGCTATGAAGAGATGAAGCGACTGCTTATGGATGAGGTGAAGAGAACATTTAAACCCGAATTTTTAAACCGTTTAGATGAAACTATTGTGTTTAAGCCTTTGGATAAAGAAGCCTTAGAGAAAATCGTTGATATAGAGGTAGGTTTTGTTAATAAGCGTTTAAAGGAGCAGGGAATAGAAGTGGAGTTGACTGTAGAAGCACGCGACTTCTTTGTAGAAAAAGGCTTTGATCCTGTCTTCGGAGCAAGACCATTAAAGAGAGTTATTCAGAGATTTTTAGAGGACCCTTTAGCAGAAGAGATTATTAAAGGAAGTCTCTCAGAACGAATTAAAAAAGATAAATCTGTAACAATAAAAGTGAAGCGCGATAGAGAAGTGTTAAAATTTGAATAAATTCTTTTTTAAAGAAATATGGGGATTATAAAAAATATAGAGAGTTTTTTTAAATATATTGGTGACCTAAATATCTTTGTTAAAAACATTTTTTATTGGCTATTTTATGGTAAACGCAATTTTCGCCGTCTTATAAGAGAAATGGTTTTTATTGGCATAGATAGTTTTCCTCTCGTCTCTTTAATTTCTTTCTTTGTAGGAATTATTATTGCTTTTCAGACCGCTTATCAGCTTAAAATATTCTCTTCTGAAATATATATTGCTTCTCTGGTGGCATTATCTTTAACAAGAGAGTTAGGGCCTGTTTTAGGTTCTCTTATCGTTGCTTCCAGAAGCGGAGCCTCTATCACAGCACAGCTGGGAGCGATGAAGATAAGTGAACAAATTGATGCTTTAGAAGTTATGGGTGTAGACCCTATAAATTATCTTGTAGTTCCTAAGTTTATAAGTTTAGTTATTTCTATGCCCCTTTTAGTTATCTATGCAGATTTTTTGGGAATTCTTGGTGGCTATATTGTGGGAGCAACAAAGTTTGCTATACCCTTTGGTTTCTATTTTAGAATGACCTTTGAGGCATTGGTGTATAAGGATATTGTAAGTGGTATGATTAAAAGTATATTTTTTGGGGCTATCATTGCTTTTATTGCCTGTTTTGAAGGTTTTCGACCCTTCTCTTCTTCAGATGTAGCGAAAGTAGTTACTCACGCAGTAGTGCGTTCCTTTATTTTGATTATAATTTTTGATAGTATTTTAACAGCCTTTTTCTATTTTATTTTTATATAATTAAAAAATATGATAAAAGTAGTGGAGATTTCTAAATCTTTTGGCAATAAGAAGGTGTTAGATAAAGTAAGTTTTAGTATAAATGATGGAGAAACTTTTTTAATTATTGGAAGAAGCGGAGCAGGCAAAACTGTCCTTTTAAGAAGCATCGTCGGTCTTATTAAACCTGATAGTGGAAGTATTTTTATTGATGGCAACGATATTACTAATTTAAATAAAGACAGACTTAATGACATAAGGAAAAATATTGGTATAGTTTTTCAAGGTAATGCTCTATTTGATTTTTTAAATGTAGAAGAAAATGTGGGATTTGTTCTTTATCATAATCAGAAAATACCCCGGAATAAAATAAGAGAAAAGGTTACTGAAACATTAAAATTAGTTGGTCTACAGGGCACAGAGAATTTGTTTCCTTATGAACTTAGCGGGGGTATGAAGAAGCGCATAGCAATTGCTCGGGCTATAATTTATAATCCCCGGATAATTATCTATGATGAGCCTACCACAGGTATTGACCCCATTGCTGTAGATAAAATAGTATCTTTGATTGAAGATTTACATAGTAAGTTCTCCGTGACTTCTATTATTGTTACTCACGATTTACATGTAGGTTTAAAATTAGCAGATAGATTAGCATTTTTATTAGGGGGGAAGATTATATTTGAAGGGACAAAAGATGATTTAAATGAATTGAAAGATGAACGGATAATTCAATTTATGAAAGGTAGTTCTGAAGGTCCTATAAAAGAGACGGAGGTCTAGGATGAAAAGGAAAGCCTGGGATATAAGGAGGTATTTGGTAGAGATAAAGTTAGGGATATTTTTTCTTGTTGCTCTTTTTCTATTTTTTATTGCTATTATGTCCATTAGAGAAGTGTCTTTTTTTAAAGGTACATATTTGATAAAAGTTAAATTTAATTTTGTAGAAGGATTAAAGACTGCTTCGCCGGTAAGATTTTGTGGTGTGGATATAGGGGAGGTAGGAAAGCTACAGATAAGAAAAGAAAAAAACAGACCAGTTGTATATGTTTATGCTAAGGTGGAAAAAGGGATAAATATACCAGAAGGCTCTAAATTTTTTATCAACAGTTTAAGTCTTTTTGGAGAGAAATATTTAGAAATAATTCCCCCTTCCCTTCCTTCGGGCAAATATTTAAAAGAAGGAGCAACTATAGAGGGCGTTAATTCTTTACCTCTTTTTAATGTAGTTATGGCAGTTCATGATACTGCGTTAAAATTACAAAATTTTATTGAAGATAGCAATATTAAAAACCAATTAGAGGAGTCTCTTGGCAATATTAATGATATAACCGCTGAATTTAAAAATATTATTACTGATGCACGATTAAAAGAAGGCACGTTAGGGAAGTTTCTCTATGACGATTCTTTATACATAAAAGCAGAGGAGCTTTTAGATGATTTAAAGAAACACCCGTGGAAGCTTCTTTATAAACCTAAGGAGAAGAAAACAAGAAGAAGATAAGTTATTTTTGTCTTTTTACCTAACAAGATTATTGAATATGTTTGTCTGTTCAGAATGTGGTTACCATTCAACTAAATGGTTAGGAAGATGTCCTATATGTAACCGGTGGCAGTCTTTTTATGAGGCTGAAGATACTGAAATAGAAAAAGATAACCTTATAAGAGAAGAAGCTCCCCAGCTTTTTAGTAACATAGAAGAAAAAAAAACAGTAAAATTTCCTACCAACATAAAAGAATTTGATTCCATCTTAGGAGGAGGGCTCGTTGAAGGAGAAGTTGTTCTCATAGGGGGAGAACCGGGAGTTGGTAAATCAACATTATTACTTCAGATAGGAGCGTCCCTTTCTCATACAAAAAAAGTTCTATATGTAAGTGCAGAAGAGTCTCCTCAACAGATAAATTTCCGTGCTCAACGGCTAAATAAAGATTTTAGTAAATTATATATTGTTAGCGAGGATAATGTTCTAAATATATATAAATATTTTAAAGAGTATAACTTTGAGGTAATATTAGTAGATTCAATCCAGGTAATTCACCATCCTGATGTTGAATCTGTAAGAGGAAGTATTAATCAGGTGAAGAGTTGTGCTGAATTTTTAATGCGCTTAGCAAAAACAAAAGATGTTACAGTTATTATAATAGGTCATATCACAAAGGAGGGTTCTTTAGCAGGTCCAAAGCTATTAGAGCACATTGTTGATTGTGTGTTATATTTTGAGCAAGAGATGCTTTCTTCTTACCGGATATTAAGGGCTACTAAAAATCGTTTTGGTGCTACAGGCCAGATAGCAGTTTTTGAGATGACTTCCTTGGGGTTAAAAGAGGTAAAGAATATTTCTGATGTTTTTTTACCTCATAAAGACAATCCTGTAGCAGGGAGCGCAATTTGTTGTGCTTTGGAAGGTTTTCGGCCTCTTCTTATAGAATTACAGGCATTGGTAAGTAAGTCTAACCTAACAGTAGTAAGAAGAAGAGCTGTAGGGTTTGATTTTAATCGTTTTTCTTTGTTGATAGCTACTATAGAGAAGCGTTTAAGATTAGCCCTTCATACCCAGGATATATTTTTAAATGTAGCTGGAGGAGTGAAGATTTCTGACCCTGCAGTTGATTTAGCAGCGTTGTGTGCTATAATTTCTTCTTTTAGAGAAAAAGAATTAGAAGCTAATTCTGTATTTATAGGAGAAGTTGGTTTAGCAGGAGAACTTAGACCTATAAGCCACCTTTCTTTAAGGTTGAAAGAAATAGAGCGTGCGGGGTTTAAGCAGTGTTTTGTTCCCAAAGGTAATATTAACGAAATAGATAAAGGGAGTTATTCTTTTAATATTGTAGGGTTAAGCTCAGCAGAAGAAATATTAGAAGTTATAGGAGGTTAATATGGTTAGTCTTAATTTGATTCGTCTTTTCTTTATTATTATTTGTATACTTCTTGCCTATTCTTTTGGGGGAGAAAATGCTCTTTTTGGGAACGAGGGTAATACTTTGATATATGCAATAGGGGGAGGGATTATAGGAATAAGTATTGTTTTTTTTGAGATAATAGCACGCAGAGTTTCGCTTAAAGGACTTTCCTCAGGTGTTTTTGGAATAATTTTAGGTTTAATTTTAGGAAAATTGTTTAGTTTCTTTCTAATTCTTTTTAAACTCCCTGACGAGATAACTACAGGTTTTACTGCCTTTATATATGTTATCTGTATTTATTTAGGGTTGACGCTTGGTCTAAAAGGGAAGGAGGAATTTAGTCTTATTATTCCCTATGTAAGATTTAGACGCCAGGAATTAAGGGAGGAAAATATAATTGTGGATACCAGTAGTATAATTGATGGGAGAATTTTAGATATTGTAAAAACAGGATTTATTGAGGCTAAGTTTATTGTTCCCCGTTATGTTTTAAATGAACTTCAAGCCCTTGCGGATTCTACTGATTTTCTAAAACGGCAAAAGGGTAAGAGAGGTATAGAAATTTTACATGCTTTGAAAAAAGAGCCCAGTATTGAAGTAGAAATTTATGAGGACGAGACTCATGAGAATCTTGAGGTAGATGAAAGACTGGTAAAGCTTGCTAAAATTTTAGACGGCAAGATTCTTACTACTGATTACAATCTTAACAGAATTGCTCAACTGCAGGGAGTGAAGGTTCTTAATATAAATGACCTTGCTAATGCGCTTAAAACAATTCTTCTTCCTGGGGAGCGTTTTTCTCTTAAGTTAATAAAAGAAGGAAAGGAGTACAATCAAGCTGTAGGGTATTTAGAAGATGGGACAATGGTAGTGGTAGAAAATGCTAAGTGGCTTATCGGGAAGAATGTGGATGTTGAGGTTACCTCAGTATTACAGTCTCCCAGCGGGAGGATAATTTTTACAAAACTTTGTGGATGAAGTGTGCTTTAATATTAGTTTGTGCAGGAAGAGGCCGGCGATTAAAGAAGAAAACTGATAAATCCTTTGTTAGATTAGGAAAGTTTCCTTTATTCTATTATAGTTATTCTGTTTTTAGAAATATAAAATATTTTTCTCAGATAATTATTGTTTCTCGGAAAAAATATTTTCCCTTAATTAAGCGTTATACAAAAGATAGACGTGTTTTTTTAACAACAGGGGGCTTAAGAAGACAGGATTCAGTATACAAAGGATTGCTTTTGGTAAAAGAGGATATAGATTATGTATTTATTCATGATGGGGCAAGGCCATTTATAAATAGAGCGATGATAGGAAGACTAAAAAAGAAAGTTTTTAAGTATAAAGCAGTAGTAGTGGGGTTAAGGATTAATGATGCGGTTAAGGTAGTGGAAAGAAACATAATTAAACATTCATTGGAAAGAAAAAATCTTTGGTATATTCAGACTCCTCAGGTATTTGAGAGAAAATTACTTTCTAAGGCCTATAACAAATTTAGAAAATTCTTTGTTTATGACGATAGTGAGTTTATAGTCAAACTATCTCAGCCTGTAAAAGTTATAGAAGGAGAGTTTTGGAATATAAAAGTAACATATCCTCAAGATTTGGTTTTGGCAAGAGCAATTTTAAAAATGAAGAAAGTCAGCAGTTAGAGCATAGAAAATTAGCTCTTAGCGGTGGGCCTATATTTATAAAGATAAGAAACTACAAACGATGCGCCTCAAGAAGTTATAGACCACTGACGGCTGGTTCCTTACGATACAGTGGTTTTTTATGAGAGAGGATATATGCGGATAGGATTAGGGTTTGATACTCATCGTTTTACTAAGAAGAAAAAATCTCTTCTTTTAGGAGGAGTAAATATAGACTGTGGGTTTGGTATAGAGGCAGTATCTGACGGGGATATTATTTTGCATGCTATTTGTGATGCTCTCTTGGGAGCTTCTTCTTTAGGTGATATAGGAGATTATTTTCCTCCCCAAGGTAAAAAATCACAAGGGTTAAAGAGTGCTGATATTGCTAAATTCGTATTAGAAAAAGTTAAGAAAAAATACTTGATAGTAAATATAGATATCACTGTAGTAGCGGATAAACCTCCCTTGGCTAAGTATAAGAAAAAGATGGTAGATTATCTTTACAGACTATTTGGCATCTCTGTTAATATAAAAATTAAGTCTAAAGAAAGATTGAATATTTTGGGGACAGATGAAGGGATTATATGTTTTGCAATTGCATCTTTGGAAGGGAAAAATAAATTAAACACAGAGAAAGAGTAATGTTTATATTAGTTTATTTAAGTTATGATAAAAATATATAATACTCTTACTGAGAAAAAAGAGCCATTTAATCCTCTTAATCATCCTTATGTAAATATGTATACCTGTGGAGTTACTGTATATGATGATTGTCATATTGGGCACGGTCGCTCTTTATATATTTTTGAGACCATAAGAAAGTATCTTGCTTTTAGAGGATACAAGGTTAAGTTTGTAAGAAATATTACAGATGTAGATGATAAGATTATTAATAAAGCTCGAGAATTATCCTCTAAAGATAGGATTTCTTTAGAGGAAGCTTTTCATAAAGTAAGAGCTCATTATATAAATAATTACTATGAAGATTTAAAGAAACTGGGTATTACTAAAGCAGATGTTGAGCCATTAGCTACAGATAATATTCCTCAAATAATAAGTTTTATAGAGGGGTTGGTTAAGAAAAATTTTGCTTACCAAAAATCCAATAATGTATATTTTCGTATAAGAAGATTTAAAGATTATGGCAAACTTTCAAAAAGAAATATAGATGATTTGTTTTCAGGGGTAAGAATTGAGCCTTCTCCTTTAAAAGAGGATGTTCTTGATTTTGCTCTCTGGAAAGGAAGAAAAAATGATGAACCTTTTTGGGGATCTCCTTTTGGCGATGGTCGGCCAGGATGGCATATCGAGTGTTCAGTAATGGCAAGTAGGTATTTAGGTAGTACATTAGATATTCATGGAGGAGGCGAAGACCTTATTTTTCCCCATCACGAAAATGAGATAGCTCAATCGGAAGCTCTTTTTGAAAAACCATTCTCTTTATATTGGATGCACCATGGGCTTTTAACTATTGATGGTAGAAAGATGTCTAAATCTTTAGGGAATTTTGTTACTTTAAGAGAAGCGATTAATAACTATTCTTCAGAAGTTTTGAAAATAATTTATCTTTCTGCGTCTTACCGTAGCCCCTTGGATTTTTCAAAAGAGAAGGTAAAAGAAGCAGAAAGGATTAAGGAGAGAATAGAAGTTTTTATAAAACAGTTAAACAGCCATACTCATCTTAGCGGGAATGATAGGCGAAATAATTTTTCTTATAAGGTATTTAGCGGTTTATATACAAAATTTGTAAATGCTATGGATGATGATTTTAATATGCGGGGTGGTTTTTCTGTTATATTTGATATTATCCGTGTGGTAAATGAAAATTTAAGTAAGAATAAAGAATTTTTCTTAGAAGCAAAAGCTCTTTTGTGTTTGATATTAGAGATTTTTTCTTTAGAAAGTATGATGAGTATTGATACAGCTAAATTTTCATCTGTTTTATCAGAAGGAGAGATAACAGAAAGGATAACGCGCCGGACACATTTAAGAAAGGAAGGTAAGTTTAAAGAAGCAGACACGATACGGAATGAGCTTCTTGCACAAGGTATAATATTAGAGGATTTACCTAATGGACAGACTATTTGGTATAGGAGATAAAATATATATAATAATATAAAGAGATGAAAAAGAAAGCAATATTTATCACAGTAGAAGGAATAGAAGGTAGCGGTAAAAGTAGTATAATCAATTTTTTAGAGAAGTTTTTGAAAAAAAGAGGGTTTAAAGTAAAAGTTTTTCGGGAGCCGGGTTCAACAAGAATAGGAGAAAAGATAAGAAGTATTCTTTTGGATAATAGAAATAAAGAGTTGAGTAAACACACAGAGCTTCTTCTTTATTTAGCTTGTCGTACACAGCTGGTTGAAGAAAAGCTTAAAAAAGCGTTAGCAAAATATGACTTTGTAATTTGTGATCGCTTTTTTGATTCTACACTTGTTTATCAAGGTTATGCTTTAGGGCTAAGGGATATTGCAGAAGAGGCAGTTAAACTTTTTAATCTCAGTAGGGTTCCTGATTTGACCATTCTTTTGGATACAAAAGTAAAAGAAGGCTTGAAAAGGATTAAACATAAAGACAGAATAGAAAGTAGACCAATTTCTTTTCATCAACGTCTTAAAAGAGGATATAGATTGCTGGCAAAGCAATATCCTAAGAGGATTCGTATTATTAAGGCTAATAAAAAACTCCCTCATCTTTTTAAAGAGATAGAGAAGACAATCATAAAATATTTATGAGAAAAGAAACTATTATAGACTATTTTTACCATTTAGCCAAACATAATCGTCTTTGTTCCTCTTATCTTTTTGTTGGGGATAATCTCAATTTGGCGCTGGATGTGAGTAAGCTTATTAATTGCTCTTTTAGTGATTATTTTTGTGATGCTTGTGATGATTGTTTAAGAATTAATACCCAGACTCATCCTGATCTTTTTATTATCAACTTCCCAAAGAAAATGATTAAAATAGAGTTTATCCGTCAATCTCAGAGGTTTCTTTATTGTAAAAGTTTCCAGGCAAAAATTAAGGTTTTAATTATTAATTATGCCCACCTTCTTACTCTTGAGGCAGGAAATGCCTTTTTAAAGTTGCTGGAAGAGCCTCCTCAAAATTGTTTGATTATTTTACTCTCTGAGCGCACTGATTTAATGCTACCTACAATTTTATCTCGTTGTAGAAAAATTTACTTGCCCCATATAGAAAAAAAAGTAAATATTGTTTACGATGATGTTATAGATTTCATAAGAAATAAACGTATTTATGTCTCTGATAGAGAGTCTTTATCTGCATTTATATTACAATTGATTACCCTTATGAGAGAATATATCGTATATAGACTGTTAGGAGACACAAAAAATTTAATTGATAAAGATAGCTGTAAAATATTGGAGTTTTTCCCTTATAGGATTAATGAGGCGCAAAGGATATTAGAAGAGATTTTAAAGATATATAGAGCAATTGATAATATAAATATAAATTTAGCCTGCAACCTTTTAAGTTTAAGTTTTAGTTAAAGGATTTATGAAAGTAGCAGTAGTGCGTTTGAGAGAAGCGGGTAATATTACTGTATATTTAGCCTCTGATGATTTAAATGTGGGAGATTATGTTATTGTTGAAGCAGATAGAGGTTTAGATTATGGAGAAATTTTAGAGATAAATGAAACCTCAAATGCTCTTTCTCTTAAGAAAGTTATACGGAAGGTTACAGGGGAGGATACGAGGAAGATAAAGGATAATCAAAAAATGGCAAAAGAAGCTATAAAGATATGTTTTAATAAAATAAAGGAGTATAATCTGTCAATGAAGCTTGTAGAAGCAGAATATTCTTTTGATAAAAAGAAGATTATTTTTTATTTTACTTCTGAGGAGCGTGTTGATTTTAGAGAATTGGTAAAATACTTAGCAAAAGTATTCAGAATTAGAATAGAAATGCGCCAGATTGGAGTAAGAGATGAGACAAGACTTTTTGGAGGAATTGGACCCTGCGGTAGAAGTTTATGTTGCGCGACGTTTTTGAAGAATTTTGAGCCTGTAAGTATTAAGATGGCGAAACAGCAGAGACTTCCTCTTAATCCTTCCAAGATATCAGGAATATGTGGTAGGCTTATGTGTTGTCTTTTCTATGAGTATAAGCATTACCGCGAACTTGCAAAAGGTCTCCCTAAAGAGGGGGATAAAATTACTACTTCTTCTGGTAAAGGCACTGTTATTTCTGTGAATATATTGAGACGAACCGTGTATGTAGAGTTAGAAGATAAACGGATAGAAAAAATAGTTTTTGATAAGAATGAATAAATTTTATATTACTACGCCTTTGTATTATGTGAATGCTTCTCCTCATATAGGACATGCTTATACCAATGTCATTTGTGATTGCCTTGCCCGCTTTGCCAGATTAAATAATACCGATGTTTTTTTTCTTACAGGCACTGATGAGCATGGAGAGAAAATTAAGAAGGCAGCAGAAAGAGAAGGTGTTGCTATAGGAAAATTTGTAGATAGTAAGGTAGAGATATTTAAAGATTTATGGCGCAAATTGAATGTTTCTTATGATTACTTTATCCGCACTACAGATAGCTATCACAAAGATGTGGTAAGAAGGGTGATAAATATTCTTTACGAGAAGGGAGATGTGTATAAAGCAGAATATAAAGGGTTTTACTGCGTTCCTTGTGAATCTTTCTGGACAGAAGCACAGATTAAAGAAAGCAACGGTTGTCCCAGTTGTAAAAGAGAAGTTGAAGAGATCGTTGAAAATAACTACTTTTTTAAACTTTCTAAATATGAAAAGTGGCTTAAGAATCACTTAAAAGACAATCCTGATTTTATAAAACCTACGGTAAGATACAACGAGGTAATGTCATTTTTAGAAGGCAATCATTTAGAGGACTTATGTATTTCTCGTCCTAAAAAGAGGGTCTCCTGGGGCATAGATTTTCCTTTGGATGATAATTTTGTTGTATATGTGTGGTTTGATGCTCTTTTAAATTATATTAGTGCTGTAGGTTTTGGTTATGATGAGATCAGGTTTAGAAAATGGTGGCCTGCAGAGATTCAGTTTATTGGCAAAGATATCCTAAGACACCATGCCATATTCTGGCCTATAATGCTTTATGCTTTAGGGATAAAACCCCCTCAGATAATATTTGCTCATGGCTGGTGGAAAGTGGGAGAAGATAAAATTTCTAAGTCCAGAGGGAATATTGTTAATCCTCTTCAACTCATTGAGAAGATTGGTGTGGACGGTTTACGCTATTTTCTCTTAAGAGAAGTGCCCGTGGGGATGGATGGTAACTTTTCGTGGGAGGCAATTATTCACCGCTTAAATAGCGACCTGGCGAATGATTTAGGTAATTTAGTTTACCGCACTCTTAATATGGCAGAGAAGTATTTTGAAGGCAATATTCAACCGTACAATAGAGATATACCCTCTTTTTTAAAAGAAGCATTGGAGTGTCTGTATGAAAAATATATTCCTTTTATGAGAGATGTTAGTTTTTCTTCTGTTTTGGATATTGTGTGGCAGTTTGTCAATACTATGAATAAATTTATTGAATATACAAAACCTTGGCTTTTATGGAAAGAGAAAAAAGAGGATGAGTTGAGAGGTTTTTTATTTTCCCTTTTGGAAGGGATAAGAATAACCGCTATTTATATTTATCCTTTTATGCCAGATACTAGCAAAAAGATTTTTGACCAGCTAGGTGTAAACGATTGTGTGTCTTTAAAAGATACAGTGTGGCAGAGCAAAGGATTTACGATAAGAAAAGAAACTCCTCTTTTCCCCAGAATAGATGCTGATTGATGCCCATTGCCATATAAATTCTCTATCTGGTGAAACACAAAAGAATATATTAAATAATTCTTCTGGCTACATCTTCATTGATATAAGCGTTGATTTAAATAGCTCTTTAGAGTCCATAAGTCTTTCTTGTAGCTATGATTTTGTATATACTTCCTTAGGGTTTCATCCTTTAGGTGGTAGACAATTCTCTTCAGATACAATAAATAAATATAGAGATTTTCTTTTAGACAATAAGAAAATAGTAGCTATAGGAGAAGTTGGTTTAGACTACAAAGCTGCATTGTCTTACCAACAGCAGAGAAGTATCTTAGAAAAGTTTATAAGTCTTTCTAAAGAGTTTGATTTGCCTCTTATGCTTCATAATCGCTGGCATAATGATGAGATTTTTTCTATACTTGATAAATATTTTACTGATTATTCAAAAGTTATTTTTCATTGTTTCTCCCAGGACATAAATTTTTTAAAACATATCATAGAAAAAAAAGGAAACGTATCTTTTTCTCTTAATATTTTAAGGAGAAAAAATAAACTCGATGAGGCACTTAAGTATATTCCCCTTGATAATCTGCTTTTAGAAACAGATTCTCCCTATATGAAGATATACGGCGAATATTCTATTCCCTTTGATATAATAAAAGTTTATAATTACACTGCTCACATAAGAAATATCTCATTGGATGAACTAAAAAACACAGTTTATTCTAATGCTAAAAGAATTTTTAGTTTTTAAAGAATAAAGTGCAGGAAAAAAGAGTTATCTTATTGAGGGTTAAGGAATACAGTCTAAGTTTATTAAAACAGGAGATAAAAAAAGCCTTAGATAATTTCTTTTCTTTGGATAAAATGATTAAAGGGAACAAAGTTCTCCTTAAACCCAATCTTCTTACGTCTGTAAATCCTAATTACGCAATTACAACTCATCCTGTATTTGTGGAAGCGGTAGGTTGCGTATTTAAAGAAAAAGGATTAGATGTTTATATAGCAGATAATCCTTCTGTTTTTAATACTGAGACTAGTGTAGAAAAAGTATATAGGGAGACACAGATTGAAGATTTAGCATATCGTAATAATTTTAAATTGCTTTATCCTTCTTCAACTTATATTTTAGAAGGGATTCCTTTTTCAAAATGGTCTCGCGACTTTACGATAATAAACTTACCCAAGTTTAAGACTCATAATATAACCATTATTACCTGTGCTGTAAAAAATCTTTATGGCTGTATAAGTGGAGCTTACAAAAATATTCTTCACAAATTATACCCCAAAACTAAAGATTTTATAGGGTTATTGCTGGAATTATATAAGTTGATTAAGCCAACTCTTAGTATTGTTGATGGTATTGTTTCTTTGGAAGGTGAGGGGCCAGCAACAGGAGGTGTCCCACGACATACAGAGTTTGTGGCTATAGGAGACGATGCTCTTTGCGTGGACTATGCTGTATCAAGAATCATCGGTTTATCTAAAGATAAGAATCCTCTTATAAGGCTTGCTGAAGCTAAAGGGTACTTTAATAGTAACAGCGTTAAAATAGTATCAGAGAGTGATTTTACAGTTAAAGATTTTAAGCTTCCTTCTCAATTTTTTGTTAATAATCTTCCTATTTTTGTTATAAAAATGTTAAGTCCTTTTATAAAGATATACCCAAAAGTAAATAGAGATTTATGCAGAGGATGCAATGATTGTATTAAGAGCTGCCCTCTTTCAGCAATAGTAATTAAAAAACAAAAGGCCTGGATAGATTATTCAAAATGTATTCGCTGTATGTGTTGTTTTGAAGTATGCCGTTTTAAGGCAATTGGTATTGAGAAAAGTTTTCTACTTAAAATTAAAGATTTTTTATGAGCAAAGCAATTATTTTTAGAGAGGGACATCTTTACTATCTTGACCAGACACGCCTTCCTTATAAAGAAGTTTATAGAGAATGCAGAGGATTAAAAGATGCTTACGAAGCAATTAAAAAACTTAAAGTAAGAGGCGCCCCTTTAATTGGAGTATTTTGCGCTTACAGTGTATATATTTCTTTAGCCAAATTTAAAGGTAAAAGGAGAGATTTCTTATCTTATTTAGATAAGGTGGTTACATATTTAAAGAGTTGTCGTCCTACTGCGGTTAATCTTTCCTGGGCTTTGTCAAGGATAATTAAAGCAGTATATAATAGTACAGCAGAAGATATTAAAGAACTTAAAAGAATTATTTTAAAGGAAGCAGAGGCTATCTATGCTGAAGATGTTATCCTTTGTGAAAGGATAGCAAGATTTGGAGTTAGTCTTATAAAAAAAGGAGATGCTATTCTTACCCACTGTAATACAGGCTTTCTTGCAACATCACATTACGGTACTGCTTTAGGGATTATTTATGCAGCAAAACAGCGTTACCGTAAGATAAAAGTTTATGTAGATGAGACAAGGCCCCTTTTACAAGGAGCACGTTTAACTTGCTGGGAACTTAAGAAAAAGAAAATTGATGCCATCCTTATCTGTGATGATATGGCAGCGTATCTTTGTCAAAAGAAAATGGTTGATAAGATCTTTGTAGGAGCGGACCGTATTGCAAAAAATGGTGATGTAGCAAATAAAATAGGGACCTACAATTTAGCAATCTTGGCCCATTATCATAGAATCCCTTTTTATGTAGTTGCTCCTTTAACTAGTTTCGATCTTAGTATAGAGACAGGTAAATATATACCTATTGAACAGCGAGATCCTAATGAAGTAAGGAAAATTTTAGGGAAGTTTAGAATTGTTCCCAAAAATTTTAAGGTTTATAACCCTGCTTTTGATATTACCCCTCATAAACTTATCACTGCAATAGTTACTGATAAGGGGATAATCTATCCTCCTTTTAAGCAAAACATAAGAAGATTAAGCCAAAACCTAAGGTGACTCTTCATATGTTTTAAATATCATTAATTCGCTTTACTTATAAAAAAGAATTTAATCTTCTCCTTTGAATAATGCTTTATTTAAGCTATAATATCAGCGTATATCTGGTTTCAGGAAAGATAAGATGATAGGTTTTAGTGAGTTAGATTGGGTTAGATTTTTAAAGAAAAAAGCTAAGAAAAACAAAAGTATCCTCGCGGGTATTGGTGAGGACTGTGCGGTTATAAAAGAAAAAAATAAATATTATCTTATAAGCAGTGATTTATTCATTGAGGATGTGCATTTTAGGTTAAAAGAAATCTCTTTTCTTAATATAGGAAAACGTGCTACTGCCCGTGCTATTTCTGATATTACTGCATGTGGTGGTGAACCGAAGTTTATTATTGTGTCAGCAGGGATTCCTTCATATATTACCCCCGATAGTATAAAGAAAATAATAAATGGTATAGAGAATATTGCCTCTTTATGCGGTGCTTTAGTAATAGGTGGAGATACCTCAAAGGCAAAAAAACTCTTTCTTGATATCTGGGTGATGGGGCAGACAAAAAAGCCTATTTTAAGAAGTACAGCAAGAATAGGAGATTATATTTTTGTTACTGCTAAATTGGGGAAGCTGGCTTTTAATAAACCATTTATACCTCCGCTTAAAGAAGTCCGTTATTTAGTAAAAAATTTTAAGGTTAATGCTATGATTGATATCTCAGATGGATTTATTATTGACCTTTACAGGATTTTAAAAGAAAGTAGAAAAGGTGCTATTTTGTATAAAGATAGAGTACCTGTTACTTGTAATATAAAAGATATGTATCGAGGGGAAGACTACGGACTTATTTTTACTGTAGATAGAAATGAGAAAAAAATAGAGTTGCTGAAGAAAAAGTTTTATTTTGTAGGAGTTGTTAAAAGTATTAAAGAAGGGTACTATTTTAAAGATAAGAAAAAGAAAGAAAAAATAAATATCAGAGGATACATGCATTTCTGATAAATTAAAGTAAATAATGAAATTTATAACTACCTCTGATAGAGAGACAAAACTTTTAGGCCAGAAATTAAGAAAAATTCTTTGTGTTGGTGATGTTGTAATATTTGAGGGAGGGTTAGGGGTAGGGAAAACTACCTTTATAAAAGGAGTGTTAAGAGGATTTGGGTTTAGAGAAAAGGATATTATAAGTCCTACCTTTACTATTATAAAAGAGTACAGCAAATCTGACTTAAAGGTGTATCATATTGACCTTTACCGTATAGAGAGAAAGAAAGAGCTTATAAATTTAGATTACCAGCAGTTTTTTTACAATCCCCCAGGAGTAACTTTAATTGAATGGGGGGAAAGAATAGAAGATATTCTGCCTGAGTATATAAAAGTAAGAATAGGATTTATAGAATTCAAAAAGCGTAAAATTATTATTACTCTAAAAGGATATCCTAAGGCTAAACTAACAGAGTTAAGTTGTTATAGCTAAAGTTTATAATTGAGATGAACTTATTGGGTATTGATACATCAACCGAGTTTATATCTTTTGCCATAATGATAAATAGTGAGGTGATTTTTGAATTTAATCGTCGTAAAAAATATGGAGCCTCCGAGGTAATAGTCCATCTTAAAAATGCGATAGAGAGGCTCTCTATTTCTTTAAAAGATTTTAATGCTTTTTGCATAGGGAAAGGGCCTGGTTCATTTACAGGATTGCGCATATCATTTAGTATTATAAAAGCTTTTAGTTTATCGTTGAATAAACCTGTAGTTAGTATAGGAAGTTTCTTTTCTTGTGTGAATCAGCTGAAAAGTAAACACAAAAAAGTTGCTATGTTCTCTGATGCAAGAAGAAATCTTATTTACGGGGCACCTTTTATAATAAAAAATGGTAAAATTATGAGAGAGAGAAAAGAAAACTTATATTCTTTAGAGGAATTTATAAGGAGGTATTCTTCGTATACGTTTGTTACCTACGACGCTTTCTTAAGAGAAAAGGCTTTAAGTATTAAGAAAGATTTAAATTTTTATCCTAAAGATATATGGCCACGCGCAAGATTTCTTTTGATGCTTTCAAGAGAATACGTTTTGAATAAAAAATTTACTTCTTTGGATAAATTGGAACCGTTGTATATTTATCCTAAGGACTGTCAGGTAAGGAAAATATATAGAGGGTAGTATTATTAAAGGGATTAACCAATAGAAAATTATCTCATAGTTCATAGCTTATATCAAAGTAGAAATTTAAAAACTAAAAAATTTAGACTATTAAATAAAGTGGCATTATAGACTTACATTCTTTTTTCGTTAATTACGGTAAGCTTGAGTGAGGATATTATGTATAGACCGTTGTGGATAGAAATAGATTTAGGAGCATTAAGGTATAATTTCCAAAAGATTAAAAAAATAGTAGGTAGAAAAGTAAAAGTAATGGCAACATTAAAACAGGAAGCCTACGGACACGGCCTTATTCCTTTAGCAAAAGAATTGTCATTTTTAGGAGTAGATTTTTTTGGATTAGGAAGCTTAGAAGAAGCAATCGCCTTAAGAAGAGAAGGTCTAGAAGGTCCTATTCTTATATTAAGCGCAGTAGATAAAAAATTTGCGGGAGAGCTTATAAAATATAAAGTTACTCCTACTGTAGTCGATTTATCATTTGCCGAGAAATTAAATAGAGAAGCAAAAAAAAGAAATAAGATGCTTAGCATCCATGTAAAGATTGATACAGGGATGGGTAGATTAGGAATATGGTATAAAGAAAGTATGTATTTTATTAAGAAATTAAGCCATTTTAAAAACTTAAAACAGGAAGGTCTGTATACTCATTTTCCTTCCGCTGATACTGACTACAAATTTACTGAAAGACAGATAAGAATATTTAACGAGGTGGTTGGCGCTTTAGAAAAGGAAGGAATTAAATTTGAGTATCTTCATTGTGCTAATAGTATTGGATTAATGAGATATAAAGAAGCTCATTTTAACTTAGTAAGACCTGGCTTGATATTATATGGCATAAAACCTTCTTCTTTAGATATAAGAGTCAAGCCTTTACTTTCTTTAAAGTCAAAAGTAATTTTTGTAAAGAAAGTAGATAAAGGACGGAGTATAAGTTATGGAAGGACTTTTATTGCTTCTCGTCCTTGTTTTGTAGCTACTGTAGCATGTGGTTATGCTGATGGCTATCCTTGGAAGCTTTCTAATCGCAGTAAAGTGATTATTAAAGATAGAGTGTTTAATGTAGTAGGCAGAGTATGTATGGACCACATTATGGTAAATCTAAAAAATTTCCCTATAAAAACAGGGGAGGAAGTAATTCTTATTGGTAACTCACCCCGGCATAAGATAACAGTAGAGGATTTGGCAGATTATTGCGATACCATCCCTTATGAGATTGTTTCTCGCCTTTCTCTTAAAATCCCTCGTATTTATAAGAATTCAATTCATCCTAAACACTAACAGTCAACAGCTTTTTCTATCCGCTAACCGCTAAAAATAAACTAATCCCTATCCGCTAAACTCTCCGCTATCTTATCAAAATAATTCCACTTATGCCCATGGCAAGAAAGAATAAAGGAGCAACCCAACTACTTAGATAGGGAATAAGAATATCTTTTCTCCCCAAAGAGATACTGATGGAGAAAATTAAGTAATAGAGAAATCCAAACATAAATCCGCCTGCAAGAGCGGATAAAGCTACCTTTCTTTTTCTTATTTCAAAGGCAAAAGGCAGTACTCCTATAGTTAAGAAAAGGTGAGCGAAAGGTTCAGCAATTTTCTTGTGGTAATTTATTATAAGATTATTTATAAGGTTAGAAGAGGGTTCTTTTTTGAGCATTTTTATCTCTTTCTTTATTTTTTTTAAAGGTATATACTCGCTTAGAGAGTTCTTTTTCAGAAGTATTTCTTTGGGTTTAATAGTCAGTGTAATTATCCGTTTATGTTCTAAGATAGGTTGTCCAATCATTTCTCCATATTTATTTAATTTATAACTTATAACTTCATATGCCTCCCACTGATGTTTTTTATATGTAACTGTTTGACACATAATTTTTTCTTCTATGTTTCCTTCTGTATTTCCTTTTAGTATCGTTACACCTTTAAGTATGTTTTTCTGGGGAATAAATTCTGAAGCAAAAAAAAGTTGACTGTCACTGCGGAATACAAGATTTCTTTCTATTCTCTGTTTGCCACTTTTGGTTTTCACAAATTCTATAATTGTATCGTCAGCTTTTTTTTGCGAATAAATAAGGACATTTTCCTGTAAAAAAAGCGAGAAAAAAGAGAGGAATAGAGCAAAGAACAATATAGGTAAAGCAAGCCTCTCAATGCTTATACCCGATGAGCGCATGCTTATTATTTCATTGTTGCGGTTAAGTTCTCCCACAGAATATAAAATACTTATTGGCATAGCAAAAGAACTTGTGCGGAGGAAAAACAGAGGTAAAGAATAGATATAATATTGAAGAATAATATACAATGATACTTTTGCCTCCAAAAAATCTTTTAAATGAGAGAAGAGGTCAATAATAAAATGGAGGCCAATAAAACTAAACACAACAAATAAATAGGATAAGACAATTTTTTTTATTATATACCTATCTAATATATGCATTTTCTAATTATTAATAGACCTCCAATAGTAACTATAATAAGATTAGGGAGCCACATTCCTAATAACGGTGGTAGATAATTATAATCAACAAGGGTTTCTCCGAGAAGAATAAGGAGATAATAAACTCCTGCTATTAGTACTGCTATGCCAAAGTTTACTGACTTCTCGCGGTGTTTTACTATCAAGGATATTCCAAAGCCTAAAATTACAAAAGTAATCGGTGAGAATGATAAACTGAGTCTTTTATATAATTCAGCAAGTAATTCCGTAGGACTTATATTTAATTTCCTTAAGTATTTTATATTTTCCTTAAGTTCTTTTAGGTTCATATCAGAAGCCTTCTTTTCAACATTTTTATTTTTTTTCTCCTGGATGGGAAGATCTATAAAAAATATTTTAAAGTTTAAGCGGTAGAGTGTTTTTTTCCCTCCCGGATTCATTTCATCTCTGAAGCCTTTTTCTAAACGCATGGTTAACTTATTGTTATCTACAACAAACTCTCCTCTCCGGGCATAAGTAAGACGGTTTAATCCCTTTTCAGTTGTCTCGTATATATAGATATTTTTCAATTTATTATCTGCGATATCGTCTACATAGAGAATAGTATTCTTAAAATTCTCTAAGTATACTCCTGGTTCAATAATAGCAACTATATTTTTGGCATAAAGGTTTTTTAGGGTACTTCGGTAACTATAATGGAAATAGGGAATAACTTTATCATGGAGAATGAAAAGAAATAAACTGAATATAATAGCGACAATAATAAAAATTGCAAGGATTTTTAAAAGAGAAATACCAGCAATATTTATTGCTATTAATTCGTTATTGGCAATAATCCTGCCCATTGTAAGTAGAATTCCCATAAGGATAGCAAGAGGAAGAGTAAAGCCTAAGATATAAGGAATAAATAGAGAGAATATTCTAAGAGCATCGGTAATATTTATTCCCTTTCTGATGATCATATCAGATATTTTTTTTAAGTTACCTAAGACCATTACTAAAGTAAGACTCATAAGAGAAAAAATAAAAGAGGAGAGGAAATCTTTTAATATATACATTCTTAGTATTCTCATGGGACTTTCACCAAAGTTAATGCTACAACACTATTTGCTCCCTTTTTCTTTAATGCTTTTGCACATTCAGATAGAGTAGCGCCCGTGGTGATTACATCATCAACAATAATTATATTTTTATCTGTTAAATCTTTCTTTATAAAAAAATTATTTTCTACATTTTTAAGCCTTAAATCTTTTTTTAAAGTAGTTTGTGATGGTTTATTCTTCTTGGAAAAGATTATATCATTTTTAAAAGGAATTTTTAAGAATTCACTTATTTTTTTCGCCAGTATAGCGCTCTGATTATATTCCCTTTCTCGTATCCTTAGAGGATGAGAAGGTACACTTGTAATAAAGTCATACTCTTTAAAAGAAAAGTTCATTTTTGATAGATAATCCATCATAAGCAAAGACATAAATTCCATAATGTAATCGTAGTATTTATATTTTACGAGGTGGATAAGGGTTACTAATGGTTCTTTGTATAAAAAACAGCTTATTACTCTATCATAATAAATTTTTCTTTTAAGGCAATCTTTACATATATCAGCATTTTCTTTTCTTATTTCTTTTGCGCATAGCCTACAGAAAGGAGGCATAAGAACTTCTATTTTATTCTTGCATTCTTCACAGATAATCTCTTTCGCTTGTTTTTTCCTGCATACAAAGCAGTAGGCAGGGAAAATAATATTGACAAATGCCTTCAAATAATCTTTATACATAATGGGAATATTCTAACACTAATGGCAATTGATTGTAAATACAAATATTTATGGAAAGCCTGTTATAAAGAAAGCCAATGTTGTTACAGGCGTTACCGTTCTAACCTACGCGGTTAGAAAAAAGTTCTGGAATTAGAATATGCATACTTATTTTGCAAAAAAGGTGATATTTTTATGTTGCAATAACAGAGAGTAAATTTTAGGTTGAAGAAAGAATAAGTTTGTGATAAGATTCAATTTCTAAATTTTTAAGGGAGGCGCTATGGAGAAGATAATTAGTGAGTTAAGAAAAAGAGCGAAACAAGATCCTAAGAAAATTATTTTTCCTGAGGTTTCTGATGAGCGAATTGTTAAAGCAGTAGAATATATAAAGAGAGAAAATATAGCTTCTCCTCTACTTTTAACTCATGATAATCTTGAACCAGAGAAACAGGAGGAATTTGCTAATATTTTTTATGAACGAAAACAGGTAAAAGGAGTAACATTTGAGGAAGCAAGGGAGATTATGGAGAATCCCCTTTATTATGCTGCGATGATGGTACGTTTGGGATATGCGGATGGTTTTGTTGCTGGTGCTATCTCTACAACATCAAATGTTATAAGAGCGGCAATAAATTGTTTAAATATTGATAGAAGTTATGGGATTGTTTCCAGTTGTTTTGTTATGGCTATACCTGATTGTAGTTATGGAGAGAGTGGTCTTTTTGTTTATGCTGATTGTGGAGTAATTCCTTATCCTACCAGCGAACAGTTAGCTTTAATTGCCCTTTCTGCAGCTAGGTTTGCCCGTGATGTCCTAAATATTACTCCTCGTGTAGCTTTGTTAAGTTTTTCTACCAAAGGTAGTGCCGAGGGAAGATGGATAGATAAAGTTAAAGATGCTGTAGAAATTGCCAAGTCTAAAGATGATAGTTTTTTGATTGATGGTGAACTTCAGGCGGATTCAGCAATAGTTTCTGAAGTGGCAAAAAGAAAAGTTGCAGATAGTGAAGTGGCAGGTAGAGCCAATGTTTTAATTTTCCCTAATCTTGACGCAGGAAATATTTGCTATAAGCTTACAGAACGATTAGCAAAAGCAAGAGCAATAGGGCCTATAATTTTAGGTACTGCCCAACCTTGTAGTGACCTCTCTCGTGGGTGTAGTATAGATGATATTGTAGATTGTACTGCAGTTACGGTTATTAGAGCGCAGAAAACAAGCTTTATCAATGAAGAGATTTAATAGAATACAGAAAACAACCATAAAGACTTCTCTTAATGCTCATATTCTTACCATAAATTGTGGGAGTTCTTCTATTAAATATAAATTATATCTTTTCCCTCACGGTAAACTTTTAGCAGGGGGAGTTATAGAAAAGATTGGGGAAAAGGATTCAGGTGTTTCCACTCATACTGAGGGAATGAAGGTAGTTTTTTCCCAATTGATAGATAATAAGGTTATTGAGCATCTCAGTGAAATAAAAGCCATTGGTCATAGAGTCGTTCATGGCGGTGAGACTTTTCACGAGCCTCATGTTATTGATAAAAAGGTAATAAGAAAAATCAAAGAATGTATAAAAATAGCTCCTTTGCATAATCCTGCTAATCTGGAGGGTATTAAGGCAACACTTAATACTTTACCTAATGTTTTACAAGTAGCTGTATTTGATACTGCTTTCCATCAAACTATTCCTGATTATGCCCATAGGTATGCCCTTCCTTTAAAATACTACAAAAAATATAAGATAAGAAAATATGGTTTTCACGGAACCTCTCATCAATATGTAGCAAAACAAGCTGCTCGTATTCTTAAGAAGCCATTAAGTAAAGTGAAACTTATAACCTGCCATTTAGGCAACGGTTGTAGTATAACAGCAATCGATAAAGGAAAGTCTATTGATACGTCAATGGGATTTACCCCCTTAGAAGGTCTTATGATGGGAACACGTTGTGGAGATATTGATGTAGCAGCAGTCTTATATTTAATGGAAAAAGAGAAGTTATCTCTTAAAAAGGTAGATGAACTTCTGAATAAAAAAAGTGGATTATTAGGTGTTTCCCAAATAAGTAATGACATAAGGGAAATAAAAAAAGCTGCAGAAAGAGGTAATAAACTTGCTCAGCTTGCCCTTGAGATGTTTATGTATCGAATTAAAAAGTATATCGGTGCCTATTATATGGTTTTAGGAGGAGCAGACGCTGTCTGTTTTACTGCAGGTATAGGAGAGAATAACCCTGATTTAATAAACTCACTTAAGAGAAGTATCCAGAAGGTGGTATCTTCTAAAACAAAAGTTATAGTTATTCCCACAGATGAAGGTTTTATGATTGCTTCTTTGACCTTTGATATATTGAAGAAGAGAGTAAAAGGATAGGTGGTAATATGTTAAGAAGTATGTTAAAGTCAAAAATATATTATGCTACTGTTACTGAGACACAGCTTTATTATAAAGGAAGCATTACTCTTGATGAAGACATTATGGAAGCAGCGGATCTTCTTGAAGGAGAAAAAGTTGAGGTTCTTAACCTTAATAATGGAGCAAGAATTGAGACTTACGTTATAAAAGGAGAAAGAAGTAGTGGGGTAGTATGCCTAAATGGGCCTGCAGCACGCACGGGGTTTAAAGGCGATAAACTTATTATTCTTTCTTATGGGATGTTTCTTCCCGAGGAATTGGAGGATTTCAAGATAAAATTTGTAGAGCTAAATGAAAGAAATAAAATTAAGAATACATTTTTGGGGTGAGGATATTCTACGTAAAAAGTGTAGAGAAGTAAAGGAAGTTAACGATAATATCCGCAAGATTCTTAACGAGATGCATTCTTTAATGATACTTTCTGAAGGGATAGGATTAGCTGCGAATCAAGCAGGGGTTGATTTACGTCTTGTAGTTATTCAGATTCAGAAAGATATTTTTAAGTTGGTTAACCCCCGGATAATAAAAAAAGAAGGGAGAGTCCAATTTGAGGAGGGATGTTTAAGCTTTCCGGGGATTATATTGAGGATAAGGCGGGCAGAAAAAGTTTGGGTTTCAGCATTAGATGAAAGAGGTAACCCTTTTGATATTGAAGCAGAAGGAATTTTGTCTGTTGCTCTCCAACATGAAATTGACCACATCAATGGGATAGTTTTTATTGAACGTATTCCTTTCTTAGAACGGTTAAAGTTAAGAGGTAAACTAAGAGAGATAAAAAAGAGGGTTAAGAATGGAGTGCAATAATAAGAGTAAAAATACGCAGTTGTGTCCCTGTACTTATCCCGGATGTTCCCGCAAAGGCATATGTTGCGAATGCCTGCGGTATCATTTATCACATAATGAGCTTCCCGGATGTCTTTTCCCTCCTGAGGCAGAAAAGACATATAATCGTTCTATAGAGTATTTTATCTCTTTAAAGAGAAAGTAATTTTTAAGGTTAAACTATGAAAGAAGAATTAATAATTATTGGAGGAGGGATTGCAGGAGTTTCCTGTGCTTTATATGCTAAGCGGGCAGGGCTACAACCCGTTATTTTTGAAAAATCCGCTTTAGGAGGACAGCTTAATTACATTAACTATGTAGATAACTATCCAGGAGTAAAGTTGGGAACTAGAGGAGGGGAATTTTTAAATATTTTAGGCTCATCCTTAAAAGAATTAGATATTAAAGTCATAGAGGAAGAAGTGACGAAGGTTACTCAAAAAGAAGAGAGAATTAATGTTTATGTTAATAAAGGAGAGTATGAGGCGTTTTCTTTGGTGATTGCTACAGGAGCTTCTTTTAGAAGGTTAGAAGTTGAAGGAGAAGAAGAATTCATAGGGAGAGGAGTTTCTTGGTGTGCAGTTTGCGATGGTTATTTTTTCAAAGGGAAAGAAGTTGTTGTTGTAGGCGGAGGAAATATAGCGGTAGAAGATGCTCTTTATCTTTCTTCTATATGTAAAAAGATTTATTTAATTCACCGTCGTGATAAGTTACGAGCTCTGGATTACTTGCAGAAAGAAGTGTTTAAAAAAGAAAATATCAAGATTTTATGGAATAGTACTGTAAAAAAAATCAGAGGGAAGGATTTTGTTGAAGAAGTAGTAATAGAGAATAATAAAGAGAATAAGATTGACACCCTTAAGGTTAATGCTGTTTTTATTGCTATAGGCATAACACCTAATACCCAGATATATAGGGGGCTTATTGATATGAATGAGGAAGGGTTTATTATTACCGATGAAAATATGGCAACATCCTCTCCTTATATTTATGCCTGTGGTGATTGTCGGCGCCGTCCTTTAAGACAACTTATTACTGCTGCAGGCGAAGGGGCAATTGCTGCTTTAAGCGTGTATCGTCAGCTTAAAGGTAGTTATGTAAGTTATTGAATTGAAAAAAATAGCATTTTTTACTCTCCGGGTTTGTATTGGATTAGGAATTATCTTTTTTCTCTTCAAATTCATTTCTTATCAACGGATTATAGCGCTTTATAGAGAGGCCAATAAATTTTATATTATATTTTCTTTTTTTCTTTTTGTTATGGTAAATGCTTTAGGAGCATTGAGATGGCGTTTTATTCTTTCTTCTATAAGTGTAGATATTGGTATCAGGGAGATATTGTATACGTATTTTTCTAGTCTTTTTTTTAATATTCTGTCTCCTTCTTTATTAGGAGGAGATATTTTTAGAAGTCTGGCTTTAAGTTACCGCCATAAAAAATCATTTAAAATTATTTCCAGTGTAGTTATGGATAGGTTTAGTGGGGGTTTTAGTTTGGGAATAATAGCATTATTTGCTTATATAATAGCAAGTAGAAGGATAAAGGAGTATAATATCATTATATCAATAGCATTCTTTTTACTTTTAAACTTAGGATTAGTGCTTATTGTATTTAATAAATATTTTTTCCACCGTATAAATAGATATGTCAAGGGAGGAATTATTAAGAATAGACTGGTGCGTTTTTATAATGACCTTTATTTCTTTAGACAAAATCCTTCTATATTTTTTAAAAGCTTAATTTATTCCTGTGTTATACAGGGAAGTATATGTTTTATTTTCTTTGTTCTTTCAAAAGCATTTTTTTTAAAGGTAGAAGCTGTATATTTTTTTATTCTCATACCAATAGTGCAATTTATTGCTACCCTTCCTATTACTATTGCTGGTATGGGGACAAGAGATGCTGCGACAGTTTATTTTTTCTCCCGTATTGCTATAGATAAATCTATAGCCTTGAGTTTATCTTTTTCTTTTTTGTTTATTAACATTCTTACCAGCATCTTGGGAGGATTAGTATATGTTGTGGTATATCATAGATGGCTGGAACGTAATACATAAGGTTTCTTTCTTAAAAAAGAGCCCTTCCCCAAGAGAAGAATTTATTTCTTTTATAAAAAGATATCGCCTCACAGGCAGTAGAAATAATCGTGTGACCATTGTTTTTGATGGAAATGTCGATGTTTTATTGAAGAATAGAGAACAGGAATTTGAGATAATTTTTAGTGGCGTAAAGAGCGCGGATGAATTAATTTGCAGGAAGATTGATGTTTGTAGGAATAAGCGTCAGATAGTAGTTGTAAGTGATGATTATGAGATTGTAAGCTATGTGAGAAAACAGGGGGCAGGTGTCTTATCGACTACCGACTTTCTTGGTAGAAAGGCAAGAAAAAAGAGATTTCCTCATGTTAAGAATAAAAAAGACATTGACAAGAATATTGACTACACTATAAAAAAAGAAATAAATGACCAGTTAAGGAAACTGTGGCTTAAAGAGTAAAAGAGGGTAATATAGATTAAGGAGTCAAGTGGTTGCCTTTAAGTTGTAGAGTGTTGGGTGTTGGCCATTGATTAAATGTTTATGTTTAGTCATGAAAGGAAAAGTATTGATAAGTGCCTGTTTATTGGGAAGAAATTGCCGTTACGATGGGAGTAATTGTTATGATAAAACTTTGGTCAAATTACTGAGAAGTTTTAGGCCTATTGGTGTTTGTCCAGAGGAGTTAGCAGGCTTTAAGAAAAAAAGAGGCCCTTTTGAGTTAAAAGGAAAGGCTTCGGACATCTTTCTTAGGAAAAATAGAGTAGTAGATATAAAAGGTAAAGATGTGACAGGAATGTTTATCCAAGGAGCAAAACTGTCTTTTAAAATAGCAAAGGAAAACAACATAAGGTTAGCAATTCTTAAGTCAAAAAGCCCCTCCTGTTCCCCTGATTTTATTTATAATGGTAGTTTTAGTAAAATATTAAAAGAAGGATTAGGATTGTTTGCCTATCTTCTTAAAAATGATAATGTAGTTATAGTAAGCAATGAAGAATTTGTTAAGCGCCCAGAATATTTTATCTCAAAATGCAGAGGTCGAAGCTGATTGTTTATCTTCCTATATTTATCCTGCAAAGGCCAAAAAGATAAATTATATTTTTAAAATTCTTCTTACCAATTGTTGTTATTACAATTGTGGCTATTGTTTCAATAATGTAAAAAGTAATTGCCCCCGTTTTATTTTAAAGCCCTTACAATTAGCTAAACTCTTTATGAATTTATATAAGAAAAATAAAGTAGAAGGTATTTTTCTTTCCAGTGGTATATATAAAAAGGAAGACTATTCTCAGGAGAAAATATTAGAAACAGTTATTTTATTGAGAAAAAAATTAGGCTATAAAGGGTATATTCATGCTAAAATCCTTCCTAATGCAAGCCTGTATTTAATCAAAGAGTTATTTCATTATGTTGATAGACTTTCTGTTAATTTAGAATTTCCTGCACAGAAGTATCTCAGGAAAGTTTCTCATAAGAAATCCTTCAGTGACCTCTTTGCGAGACTTAAATATTTAAGTGCGCTAAACAGAAGTCTTTCTTTATCAAAAGGTATAACTACCCAGTTTGTAGTGGGTGCTTTAGGCGAGTCTGACCGTGAAATTTTAAGTGTTACTGAAAGGTTATATCGTTTATTAAAGTTAAAAAGAGTTTACTATAGTTGTTTCCTTCCTTTCCCTAATATTCCTCTTAGTAGTGTTTCTCCTGTAGATAATTTAAGAGTTAGACGTTTATATGAAGCAGATTTTCTCATTAGAGATTACGGTTTTGTTAGCAGTGAATTTTTATATGACGAATATGGAAATCTATTAAGAAATATGGATGTTAAAACTGCTTCTGCTTTTAAGAACAGTCACCTTTTCCCTATTAATATAAACAAGGCAAGATTTGATGAGCTTATAAGGATTCCTACGATTGGTAAAAAGACAGCATATCAGATTATTAAATTAAGAAAAGAAGCAAAAATAAATTCCTTTCAAAAACTTGTAAAAATTGGTATAAATAAAGAAGCAAGAAGGTGGATTTGTTATTAAGGACGCAGAATCAAATAAATTAAAATTTATTAGCTATTCTCTTTTATGTTTTAAGGAAAGTATCGATGGGATTTATAAAGTTTTTGGGAACAGCAGGAGCAAGGTTCGTAATGATAAGACAATTGCGTTCCTCAGCAGGAGTTTGGATAAATTATAAATCTACCAATCTTATTATAGATCCTGGTCCAGGGGCAATTGTGCGGTGTAATCATACCCGTCCCCATCTTGACCCTACTAATTTAGATGCTATTATTTTAACTCATAAACATCTCGATCATTCCGGAGATGTTAATATAATGATTGAAGCGATGACAGAGGGAGGATATCGCAAAAGAGGGATATTATTTGCTCCTTCTGATGCAGTAGGTAATGAAGGAGTAGTTTTTTCTTATTTAAAAAATTACTTAGATAAGATAGTTGTGATAAAAAAAGGCGAATATTCTATAGGAGATATTAATTTTTCTGTCCCATTTAGGAATGTGCATTCTGTAGAAACATATGGTTTAAAGTTTTGTTTTGATAAAGAGAAAGTTTCCTTTATCTCCGATACAAAGTATCTTTCCGATTTAATTGATGCTTATAAAGATTCTACGGTATTAGTGATTAATGTTGTTTTTTACCAGCCTCGAAGCGATTATGACCATCTCTGTTTAGATGAGGCTTTAAAGTTGGTAAAAGAAATAAAACCGAAGACTGCAATATTTACCCATTTTGGAATGAGTATGCTTCGCGCTAAACCCCACATTATTGAAGGAAAGATAAGGAAGGATTTTCCTATGGTAAAATTTGCCTATGATGGATTCACTTTGTCATTGCCATAACTATATATATTGTAGATAGTTATGAAAAATAATACTGCTAAAAAAATAGTAATTATTTATTCTTTATTTATTCTTTTTGTTTCTTTTTTGCCTCTAAAAAGAATCCCCCAATTTGAAGAATTCCCTGTGGATAAAATATTTCACTATTTTCTCTATCTTATTTTAGTATATTTTTGTATGTCAGCATTTACCTCTGCTAAATACATAAAAAGTTTCTTCTATGCTTTGTTTTTAGGAATTTTTGTTGAAGTTGTTCAGTATTTTTTGCCCTATCGTTCTTTTGATTTTAAAGATATTATTGTGAGTACTCTCGGTAGCATTACGGGATTGATGTGGTGCAAGATATTTACTCCTAAAAATACATTAAAGTAAATTATAATTAATTCAGAAATGTGGTGGGAGAAGAAGATAAAAGAGAAGAAAATGTCTAACTTAGTAGAGATGTTTTATGAGATAACTGAGACTTTCTCTAAAAAAGAAACTATTATTTTTGGAGCAAAAAAGGTTACTTATGGAAAGATAAGAGAAATATCGTTGAGATTTTCTCATGCACTTTATCATTTGGGAGTAAGAAAAGAAGATAAGGTATGCTTATGGCTTCCTAATTGTCCTGAATTCATCTATTCTTATTTTGCCATTCTTTCTCTGGGAGCAATAGTTGTTCCTATAAATAATCTTTTTAAAAGAGAAGAAGCTAAATTTATCATAGAAGATTCTAAATGTACTATTCTTATTCTATCTATTGATAAACTAGAGGCATCTAAGGTAATTCTTTCTCGCGTCAGTTCTCTTAAATATCTTATTTGCGTCCCCCGGTCTAATGATGCTTCTGTGAAGAACTTTTATGAGCTTCTTAAAGAAGACGGTCCTTTTTTTAAAAACAAGCTTAAACCTGATGATATTGCAGAAATAATTTATACCTCTGGTACCACTGGTCGTCCCAAGGGAGCATGTTTAACTCACCGAAATCTCATTTCTAATATAAGAGATTGTTCTTATGCTATAAGAGTTACACAAAAGGACTCTTTTTTGTGTATTTTGCCTCTTTTTCATTCTTTTGCTTCTACAGTGTGTATGTTGCTTCCTTTTTATAAAGGAGCGAAGATTGTTCTTATGCGAGCGATTCGGCCTTTTAAGAGGGTATTGAGGGCAGTATTTAAAAATAGAGTTACAGTATTTGTTGCAGTTCCTTCTGTATATAATATTTTATCCCAGATAAGAATTCCTTGGTATAAACATATAGGAATAATACTTTTTAACCCTGTAAGGGTATATATTTCTGGTGCAGCAGCATTATCTAGGGATGTTTTAAAGCAATTTGAAAAAAAATTTAAAAGGCCTCTTCTGGAAGGCTATGGTTTAACAGAGGCCTCTCCTGTAGTTTCTTTAAATCCTTTGAAAAAAAGAAAGCCATCTTCTGTAGGAATACCCTTAGATTCTTTAAGCGTAAAAATTGTGAATAACGAGGGAAAGAGTTTATCGAAGGGCGTAGGCGAACTCTTAGTTAAAGGCCCCAGTATTATGAAAGGATATTACCGTTTAGGTAAGGAGACAGAAAATGTTTTAAGGGGTGGGTGGCTTTATACTGGAGATTTGGCTTCGATTGATAGAGAAGGATATATTTATATTAAAGGACGGAAGAAGGAGATGATTAATGTCCGTGGGCTTAATGTGTATCCTCGAGAAATTGAAGAATTAATATATAAGCATCCCGATGTTAAAGAGGTAGCTTGTGTTGGTATAAGTCATCCTCATCGGGGAGAAGTTCCTGTTGTTTTTGTGGTAGGAGAAAATATAGATACAAGAGAGCTTATTAAATATTTACGGGCAAATCTTGCTTCTTATAAAGTTCCTCTCAAAGTGATTGTAAAAGATAGCCTTCCTAAAAATGCCACGGGGAAAATTTTAAAAAAAGATTTAAAAAAAGAAATAGAATTTCTTTTTTTAAAGAAGGAATAATAAAAAGTGGTTAAAAGAGCATTTGAAGTATTATTTAACGATGAATATGTATTAGTTATAAATAAGAGAGCAAAGCTATTGGTTCATCCTTCCCCTAAAAGAGAAAAGTATACCTTAACTTCTATTTTAGAGAGCGCATTGAAAGAGACCGTTTATCCCTGCCATCGTTTAGATAGAGAGACCACAGGCTTGATTGTTTATGCTAAAAACAAAGATATTCAAAAGAAAATTATGGAACAATTTAGAAAGAGGTTAGTTAAAAAAGAATATTTCGCTTTTATAAAAGGAAGTTTGAAGAACAAAAAAGGTTTTTTTGATGATTATATTTTAGATAAGGAAGGTGCGCGTTTCGGCGAGAAAAGAAAGAGAGCCAAGGCATACTATGAGCTTATAGAAAGTTTTCAAGAGTTCAGTTTGATAAAACTTATTCCCTTAACAGGAAGAACTAATCAGCTTAGAATTCAGCTGGCTAAACGCAGAACACCTATCCTGGGAGAACGTAAATATGCTTTTAGGAAAGATTTTGTTATTAAAGAAAAAAAATATAAGGGAGTTGATTTTAAGCGTCTTGCTTTACATGCTTCTTTTTTAAGCTTTATTCATCCTATAAGTAGAGAGACAGTAGAGATAAGGATAGATTTACCAGAAGATATGAAGAATTTTCTTAAGTTACATAGAATGTTATTCTAAAATGAGTTTCTTTTATTTTCCAGAAATAAAGAAAAATTTAATTTCGACATCGGACATCCAAAATTAAACATTTATTCTGATACAATAACGTTTGAGTCAGTAATGTCTTAATGGGTCAGGATACATTCGGTAGAATTTCTTTAACCCCCGCTTCATCTTAGGGGTAAATTTTACCAGCATCAAAATTTACTTGTTTCATAGGCTATACTTTTCCTTCTTTCCTTATATAAGAGGGTATAGCTTTTTTTGTTTATTTGGCCAAGAATTTACACACTTTTCTTGACACTATGCATTTTTTACATCTATTGCAATATTTTTATAATTATGATAAACTATTAGCTCTTATTGCCGAGGAGATAGTATGTTAAAGAAAGGTAAGTGGGGAAAAATCTTACTTTGTCTTTTTATCATTACTTCAGGATGTACTTCTTCTCATAAACCCACCAAGGAGAAACTTATTATCTGGCACTGGATGGTTGACCGCCAGGATGCATTTCAGAAATTGGCTAAGGAATATGAAAAGGAGAGTGGCATAAATGTAGAGTTCAAGCTTTTTTTTCCTCCTGATATATATTCTCAGAAGGTAATTGCTGCAGCAAGAGCAGGAACCTTACCTGATATTTTTGGTATTTTGGGCGAAAAAAGAACCTTTGCTTCTTTTATAAAAGCTGGTCACATTCTTGATTTAACACCTTATATGAAAGAGAATGATTCTTCTTGGCAAAAAATATTTTATCCTCAAACCTTACGTCTGGTAGTTTTTAAAGATAACAATACCTATAACATTAAACCTGGTATATATGGAGTTCCCATTGACACTACTCTTCTTAGTTTTATATATAATAGGACTCTTTTTAAGAAAGCTGGTTTAGATCCGGATACTCCCCCTCAAACTTTCGAAGAGTTTATTAATGACGCTAAGATAGTTAAAAATAAATTGGGAGTAGATGGTTTTGTTTGTGGATGGGGAGAGGGTTGGTTGCTTAATGCTTTAGCTACAGAGTGGGCGATAAACCTGATGGGCGAGAAGAAATTTTTGCAAACAATAGAAGGAAAGATACCTTATACTGATAGTGATTGGATAAAAGTATTTTCTTATTTTGCCATATTGCGTGAAGCAGGAATACTTGCAGAAGGTATTGCCACAATGACTAATAAAGAAGCAGAAGACGCCTTTTCTAAAGAAAAAGCAGCTTTTTCTTTTAATGGAAGCTGGGCAGTAAATGTATATAGAAAATTAGCACCCAACCTTGATTATGCTTTTTTTCCTTTGCCTAAAGTTTCTGATGAGTTTCCTGTTAAGGTTTGGGGTGGAGCAGGTTCTTCCTTTATGGTTAATGCTCGCTCTTTCAATAAAGAAAAAGCAGTCAAATTCTTAAGATGGCTTACTGCCAGAGAACAACAGAAAACTCTCATAAAAGAAACCAACAATTTACCTTCTGTAAAGAATTGCGAGGAGGAACTTCCTCTTGTACTTAAGAATTTAACTAGTGAATTTGGTTCCTTTACCCATCCTGATATTTGGCCCAAAAATGAGCATTCCCAAGTTATTGAGGTTATAAATAGAGGATTACAACAGGTTGTTATGGGTATTAAAGATCCTGAAGAAATTGCTAAAGATATTCAGAAGATAAAGGAAAGAATTCATCGATGAACCTCGCTGTTAAAGAGAAGACAGTAAATTTTTCTTTTATTATCCCCGCTCTTTTTATTTTTACTATCTTTTGGGTTTATCCTTTTTTCTATACTTTTATTCTCAGTTTTCAAGAAAATGACTTGATTTCTCCTCCTCAATTTATAGGTTGGAGCAATTTTAAAGTGGTTTTTACCTCCCCTGACTGGTGGTCTTCAATGTATAATGGTGCTTTTATTACTTTTTGGGCGTTAACCTTTCAGAATATTCTAGCGTTTATGTTAGCTTTGGGAGTAGATAAAATAATAAGGTTAAGAAAGTTTTACCGTATTGTATTTTTTATTCTTCCTGTGCTTTCTGAGATTATAATCGGTCTTCTTATGAAACAGTTTTTAGCAGGAGAACCTATAGGAAGAGATGTGCTAAATCATTTACTCCATAATATAGGACTGGGTTTTATGACAGAAAGCTGGTTAGGAACCGAACGTGTGCGTCTTATAACTGCTCTTGTCCATTGCTGGAAGGGGTTTGGTTGGGCTTTTGTAATTTTATTGGCAGGTTTACAGAGTATCCCTGAACAGCTTTATGAAGCCGCGCGTATTGATGGAGCTAGCGCATGGCAATGCTTTATAAGAATTACTTTTCCTCTTCTTATGCCTGTAATTACTTTAGTTGTGGTATTGACTATTTTAGGGACAATGCAGGCTTTTGCAATGATTCTGGCTTTAACTGGAGGGGCAGGGGGGCTTACCACTGTGCCTGTAATGGTGATTTATGACCACCTCAGGCATAATATTGCAGGCTTAGCAGCAGCCGAAGGGTTAATCTTGGGAATAATTTTAGTAATAGTATCTTTTACAATGTTTTTTATTTCTAAAAAAATAAGAGAAAAATACGGTGTATTATCAAGCTAAAAAAGTAGTTATTATCATTGTTCTCCATGCTTTTCTTCTAAGCGTTGCTTTAAGTTGTATTTTCCCTTTTTTATGGATGATTAATGTTTCTTTTAAAGATCAAAAGGAGTTCAACAGTGATTATGGACTGAAATTTCCTCGCCGTCTCAATTGGGATAACTATAAGGAAGTTATTTTAAAAGAAGGTTTTTGGCGTTATTTTTTAAATAGTATTTTTTATACTTTTATTACTGTTCTTCTTATTGTACTTGTTTCTTCTCTGTCAGCATACAGCTTCAGCCGTTTGCAATTTCCTGGCAAAAATGTTATATTTTATATGTTTCTTACAGCAATGATGATTCCTTTACCTGCGGGTTTTGTGCCGGTATATATTCTGTTAAAACAGTTGCACCTTCTTAATCGTACAGGTTATGTTCTGGCAATGACTAATATGGGACTTTCTTTAAGCATTTATCTTCTTAAGACTTTCTTTGACCAGTTGCCTCGTGACTTAGAAGATGCTGCCCGCATCGACGGATGTAATAAATTGCGGATATGGTGGCATGTAGGTTTACCCTTGGTTGCTCCTGCGCTGGCAGTGGTAGTTATTTTTAATGCTTTGAATGTATGGAATGAATTTGTCTTGGCGTCTTTAATGTTTACTAATGATAATCTTATGCCCCTTCAGGTTGGATTAATGGAATTTTCTAATAGAATGGTTACTCAGCACACCCTTATAATGGCAGCTCTTACAGTAGCGGCCCTTCCTATAATTCTTCTCTATGTACGAATGCAACAGCAATTTGTAAAAGGGCTTACTGCAGGAGCATTAGTAGGATGATAAAAAAAACAAAATTAAAATTTTGCATTTTGATATGCATTTTTGCATTTTGGAGTTTGAAATTTGTATTTTGCAGTGAGGTGGCATCTTATGAGTATGTAAGTAAAGCTTGGTCAGAATTAGGCAAGCGTAATTTTAGTGAAGTTTACTCCTTAACCAAAGCCTGTATTGACAAATTTTCTTACGAAGCAGATAAACTTGCTGAAACTTTAAATAATTTCCCTCCCCAAGATAAGGAGAGTTTTTATAAGGTAATGAATGATGTTGCTATTTGTTACTTTATTAAGGGCGAGGCTCTTATGCGGGAGGGAAAGCTTAAAGAGGCAAAAGAAGTGTTTCGTAAAGTGATAGAAAAATATCCTTTTGCCCAGGCATGGGATCCTCGGGGGTGGTTTTGGTCTATAAAAGAGAAGGCCGAAATTACCTTGAAGAAGTTAGAGACAGGGAAAATCATTGAAGAGGAAAAAAAAGAAAAAATAGTTATTACTAAAGTTAAGCTTTATGACGAAGGAGAAGAGTTTCCTGTAAACTATGCTAAGTATGGTAAATTTGTAGGTATAGGTAGAAAAGATTATAAATATATAATCGAGGATCCAATAGGTCTCTCTAAGGCAGTAGGCGAGGGGATTTATCCTAATACCAGTTCTCTTAAATTTGACCCTAATTTTGTCAAAATAAAGAAGGAATTGTTTTCTCTTGATCACTGGAAGATACTTAATTCAAGAGACTTAGCCCGTGCTTTTTATAAGTGGAATATAGCTGGTGAGCCCCAAGGAGTAAGACAGTTTTATATTGGAGATATTTTAGAAAGGAGTGGTTTAATCAAACAGGCAATAAAAGCTTATTATGCGGTGGTCGTACATTTTCCTCATGCGGTAGGATGGACATACTGGCAGACACCGTGGTATATAGGCAAGGTAGCCCTTTATAGAATTAAATATCTTTTAAGAAAATATCCTGAGTTAAATCTTTACCTTGAGGATGCTTATATTGAGGTGGTGAATGGTTTTGACCACGATATAAGAAATGATGAGTTTATTGTTAATCCGGGTAGATTGGTTAAGAGGTCTTTTTTAAAAAAGTTATGTTTATACAATAATAAACTTAAGAAAAGAAAGACACAAAAGGTAGTGGAAGTAAGAGGAGGAGATAAAGTTAAACTCCTAAGATATGAAGATGGTGATTGGCAGTTATTGGTGGATAATGAGCCTTTTATAATTAAAGCAGTAACTTATGCTCCTACCCGGGTAGGAGAATCTCCTGACGAGGGGACATTGCAGAACTGGACCACTCAAGATACAAATAATAATGGGTTAATTGATGCTCCTTTTGAGGCTTGGGTAGATAAAGACAGAGATAATACTCAGGATAAGGACGAGAAATCTGTAGGAGATTTTAAACTAATGAAGGAAATGGGAGTAAATGCTATTCGTGTATATCATCACCCCTTTAAGTTGAACAAGAGCCTATTTAGACAAATGTATGAAAAATATGGTATATATATACTTCTGGGTGATTTTTTAGGTAAATATGCCTTGGGAAGCGGAGCAACCTGGGAGAAAGGCACTGATTATGATGATACAGGGGAGAAAAAGAAGATGTTAGAGAGTGTAAAGGAGATGGTAGAGGAGTTCAAAGATGAACCTTATGTTCTTATGTGGATTTTAGGCAATGAAAATGTTTATGGTTTAGGGTGCAATGCTGATAAGAAGCCAGAGAGTTTTTTTAAATTCGCCAATGAGGCTGCCCGACTTATTAAAAAACTTGACCCTTTAAAAAGACCTGTAGCAATTGCTTCTGGTGACATATTGTACTTGGATATTTTTGCTCGGTGTTGTCCTGATATAGACATTTTTGGAACAAACGCCTATAGAGGTAGCTATGGATTTTTGGACTTATGGGATGAAGTAAAAAGAGTGGCTCATAAGCCTGCGATGATTACAGAATACGGTGCTCCTTCCTATTATAAAAATTATACCGAGGAGGAAAGCGAAGATTATCAGGCTGAGTATCATCGTAATGCCTGGTGGGATATTTATTACAATTCTTGTGGTTTTGGCGCAGGTAATGCTATTGGTGGGATTGCTTTTGAGTGGTTAGATGAATGGTGGAAAGCGTATGAGCCTAGCTATCATGACCGAAAGGGTCTTTTTGCCGGTCCTTTTTTAGATGGCTATATGCATGAGGAGTGGCTGGGCATATGTTCTCAAGGAGATGGTAAGCATTCACCATTTCTGCGCCAGCTAAAAAAAGCTTATTTCACCTATCAAGGGTTATGGAATAATTAAAAGAAGGAGGTGGTGGATTTCCAAAAATTTCTTTAGAAAAAAGAAAATCAAAAAAGGAGGAGGTAAAATGAAAAGAGTAGTAAGTATAATGAGTATATTTTTATTGATATTTACCGTGAGTGCTTTTTGTCTGGACAAATTTTATATCTACACAGATAAAAATTCTCCTACGAATCGTTTTATCCCAAGTGGATGGATGGGAGACTACGGAGATTTAAAATTTAATGACCAATCCCAGGAGTCGCCCTTTTCTGGTTCTACCTGCATAAAAGTTACTTATACTGCCCAGCGTTCTCAACAGCAAGGATGGGCGGGTATCTATTGGCAGTCCTCTTCCAATAACTGGGGAGACAAACAGACAGGTTTTGATTTGACAGGGTTTAACAAACTTACCTTTTGGGCAAGAGGGAAAGATGGCGGAGAAGTAATTACTTTGGTTAAAGTGGGAGGAATTCAGACTACTCCTGCTGGCGAGGCTGTAAAATATCCTGATACTGTAAGTAAAGAGTATGGTCCCTTAAGGTTAACTAAAGAATGGCAGAAATATGAAATTAATTTAGCAGGACTAGACCTTTCTTATGTAAATGGTGGTTTCTGCATTATTTTTAATGCTGATCAGGCAGGTAAAGAACAGACTATTTATTTAGACGATATTAGCTATGGCTACGACCCTACCTTAACAGAAGAAGAAGCTACTACTAATTTTCCTTTTTATGTATATGCTGATGCTTCTTCTTTAGATAATCACTTTATTCCCAGCGGTTGGATGCCTGCAACTGCGGCTAAAGATTTAAAACTTAATGTTAACTGGAAAGATAACCCTTTCAGCGGGGATTCCTGTATAAGGATAGAGTATAAAAACGAGTCAGGCACTCGCTGGGCAGGTATTTACTGGCAGAATCCTGCTAATAACTGGGGAACAGTACCTAATGCTGGTTTTGACTTAAGAGGTGCAACAAAACTTACTTTCTGGGCAAGAGGAGAAGAAGGAGGAGAGATTATTAATGAGTTTAAGGTAGGTGGTATTTCCAGTGGTGAATATATTGATTCTGATAGCGCTAGTATTGGCCCCGTTAAACTAAGCAAAGAATGGAAGCAATACGAAATTGATTTAAGAGGAAAAGACCTTTCTTATATTATTGGAGGTTTCTGCTGGGCAACAAATATAGATGTTAACAATCCTGAAGGGATAATTTTTTATCTCGATGAAATAAGGTATGAGGAATAGGCAAGTATTGTTAAAAGAGGCAGGCTTAAGTTTAATAGCCTGCCTCTTTTTTATTAGTGGATGTTTGACTGAAAAGACTCCTTTTATTTCTAAGAATAAGAAAGGGGGTTATGTACTTTTTGTTAAGGGCAAACCTTTTCTTATAAAAGGTGTTACCTATAGCCCTACCCCTATTGGTAGAGGCTTTGACTACAATTTATATACTGACCCTAATAAACCGTGGCTTTTAGACGGAGAGCTTATGAAGAAAATGGGAGTAAACTGTATTCGTGTATATTCTTCAGGAGAAGACCCTTCAAAACTTAAGGATTTTGTCCGCCAGATGTATGAGCGGTTTGGTATATACACTATTGTAGGGGATTGGTTGGGATTATGGGAGAAGTGCCCTAATTATGCGGATAAGGCATTTAGAGAGAGAGTAAAGGACCGTCTTTTAAAAGTAGTAAAAGCACTTAAAGATGAAGAAGGGATTTTAATGTGGGTTTTAGGTAACGAAAACAATTACAGTTGCACAGGGAATATCTCTTTCTGGACTACGTCTGAAATTGAGAAAATAAATGACCCTCGCCGTAAAATTGAAGAACGCGCAAAAATATATTATTCCTTTGTTAATGAATTGGCCGGTGAAATTAAGAGAATTGACAGTCGTCATCTTGTTGCTTTAGGGAATGGGGAAGCTACTCTTCTTGATATAGCTTCCCCTATTTGTAAGAACATTGATGTGCTTGCTCTTATTGTTTATCGAGGGAAGCGCTTTGGTAATTTTTTTAATAATGTAAGGAATATTTTTGATAAACCTGTTGTTCTTTCAGAGTTTGGCGCGGATAGTTACAATGCCTATAAAAATAAAGAAGACCAAAATATGCAGGTAGTTTTCTTGGAATCTCAATGGAAAGACCTTTATAAGAATACAGTTTTTTCTGGTAATAAAAAGGGAAATTGCCTGGGTGGTATTGTTTTTGAATGGACAGATGAATGGTGGAAGCACAACGAAGGTTATTCTCCTGATTGGAATATTCATAATACCGAAGCAGGATGGTCTAATGGTTCTTATTATTTGGATATAAGAGCTCCCGATAATCTTAATATGAATGAGGAGTGGTTTGGGTTAGTTGCTCTTAGTGAAGAAAGAAAAAATAATCTTAATAAACGCCTCCCTAAAAAATCCTATTTTGCCTTCCAGAAATTGTGGAGAAGATAATATATTTCTTATTGATTGCTTCCCCAAAACTAATATAACCTCTAAACATAAATTCTGTATTCTAAGCACCTGATTCTGAGGGGAAATTTTTAATTTATAATTTCTAATTTTTATTAAATTATCAATGAAACAATTTTTGATTAGAAATTAAAAATTAGAAATTAGAAATTCCTGTAAGGCCTTATTATCTATAGGAGGTTGAGCTTATTATATTTTTAGAGAAATTTCAAGGATTTTTATAAAAATAATTCTTCTTTACTTTAGGTTATATCAGGATTTCAGATGTATCTTTTCTTATTAGATTAACCCCTTAATTAATGTTCCCCGCTTTAAAAGAAGATTTAAATAATAGAGGGCAGAAAATAAAGATTGTACTCTTTAGGTGCCCACATAAAAAATTTTCTTCTTTACTAAAAAGTTAGCTTGCTAAATCTAAATAATATAATGATATATAAAAAAATAATCTTTTTTCCTCTTTCCTCATTATTATTTCCCTATTATTTGTGATATTATCAAAATTACAAAAGGACTTGACAAATAAAGGATTATTTGATAAAAAATAAAAGATAAATTTTCTTAACAACTCTAATAGAGGCAAGAAGGGAGGTGAGGAGTTTTATAGGTGCCTGAGAGTTGTGTATAAAGAGGATAAAAAGTGTTGAATGTATTTCCAAGGTAAAGCCTTGTTAGACATAAAGAGAGGAAGAGAAAGGAGGTTTAAATGAAAAAGTTAACCGTAGTGGTAGGAATTCTTTTGTTCCTTCCTGTAGGAGTGCTGGGGGCAGTAAATAGCGTAAAGGTAAGCGGTGATGTTACCTCCACAGCAATTACACGTGATTTTTCTTTAGATAGTAGCGGTAATTGCGATTCTTCAGACCTCATTATTCTCCAGACTCGTTTAAGAATTGATGCTGCTTTGACAGAAGGGGTTAATGCGGTTATTAGGTTTATCAATGAGAGAGTTTGGGGACAAGAAGATAATAGCAGCGGCAATACAGATATCAACCTTGATTTAGCTTATTTAGAAATGAAAGAATTTTTTTCACCTGTTGCTACCTTAATTATTGGCCGTCAAAACCTTCGCTATGGAAGTGCCTTGATTGTGGGCGATCCTGATACTAACCAGACTGCCTCTGTTAAAGTACCTACTTTGGTAAGCGACCTTTCTTTAAGAAAGGCATTTGATGCAGTGCGTTTGATTTTAGATTATTCTCCTTATATGTTAGATTTAATTTATGCGAAAGTATCTGAGGGCACAACTAATGTTAATGACGATGTAATTCTTTTTGGTGCCAATTTAGCTTATGCCTGGAATTCTTACAATGGATTGACTAATATTTATTTCTTTGGTTCTGATAAGGCCCCTCTTAACCCTGCTGGGACTCAAGATGAGAATTCCAAAGTTTATGTAATAGGAGCAAGTGCCCAGGCTTCTCCTAATGACAATTTAACCCTTTCTTTAGAAAGTGCTTATGAGTTTGGCGATTACAGAGCAGGCGCTGCAAGCCATGCTCATTTAAGTGCCTATGCTATTGAGGCAGGCATTCAGTATCGCTTTTTAGATGAGAAAAATTCCCAGGTCGGGCTTACCTATGTGTATCTAAGCGGAGATAATTCTTCCAGCAACAACTATAATACCTGGAATCCTATGTTTGAAGACCAGTCAGTAGGGGAGATAATTAATATTCTTTTTGCCAATAGTAATTGCCAGCTTGTCAGTCTCAATGGGTCATTTATGCCTCGTGAGGATTTAACAATAGGAGGCCTTTATACTAAACTTTACCTGGCAGAACGATTGGGCTTAACTACTTATTCTCCCACTGTAGGGCCTGCTAATAGCAATAACTATACTGTAAACCCTGATAAGAAAGAAGTAGGTGATGAGATTGATATTTTTGCTATCTATGATTATACAGAGGATGTGCAGTTTAAGTTAACAGGCGCTTGGTTTGAGCCGGGTAACTGGTTTACTTCAAGTAACGACAACCCTGCTTATTCTTTAAAGGGTAGTGTAAAGGTGGTTTTCTAAGAAGAAAGAGAGAATTAAACCCCGTGCATTTAAAGATGCACGGGGTTTTTTTATTGATTTTATACTTTATTTTAAGTATAATACCCTTAACTGTAGATATAGTTTTTTAATTTTTAAAAGGGAAGCAAGAAATACTTTTTAATAGCTAGTAAAAGAGGAGGGTGCTATGGAAAAATTGAGACTTGATGAGAAAGAAATTAAAGAAGGAGCCGCTTTAGGGGCACTTTCCTATGTTTTTTTCTTGTGGATACTTTTTTTCCTCTTTAAGAAAGATAACCGCTTTGCTCACTATCATGCTCGCCAGGGGTTAGTTATTTTTATAGGAGAGATTTTATGTTTTTTCTTCCCTTTGATTCCTCTTATAGGAGCGGTTCTTTATCATTTAGGGGAGCTAATTCTTATTATTTTTTCTTTATATGGAATTTATTCTTCGTTGACGGGGAAAATGTGTCATATCCCTATTGTTACTAACATTGCTTCTAAAATTGTGATTTAATATGAGAAAAGATATTAATAAATTTAAAGAAAAGAAAAAAGGTAGATATACTTTCAATAATGATTTTATAAGACAGGATACCTGGCGTATTTTTAGAATTATGAGTGAGTTTGTTGAAGGCTTTGAAGGTCTTTCTGAGATAAAAAAGGGTGTAGTTTTTTTTGGTTCTAAAAGAGCACATCAGGGTAGTTCTTTTTATAAATTAGCTCAGAAAACAGCCTATTCTTTATCAAAAAAAGGGTATACCATTATTACAGGAGCAGGTTCTGGCATAATGGAGGCTGCTAACCGGGGAGCAAAAGAGGCAAAAGGGATTTCTGTGGGTTTAAATATTCTTGTTCCTGAACAGCAAGTTCCTAATGAGTATATAAATTACCTTTTGGAATTTAGATATTTTTTTGTGCGAAAAGTTATGTTTGTTAAATATTCCTGTGCTTTTGTGGTATTTCCTGGTGGTTATGGAACATTAGATGAGCTTTTTGAAGGTCTGGCTTTGATTCAAACAGAGAGAATCAATTTATTTCCCATTATTCTTGTAGGGAAAAAGTTCTGGGGAGGACTCTTAGATTGGCTTAGAGAAACTTTGATAAAAAAGGGTACAATTATTCTAAGTGATTTGTCTCTTTTTAAAGTTGTAGATACTGCCCGTGGTGTATTAAATTCCATAGAAAGTTTCTATAAGAAAAAGAGAAAATGAAAGCTTTTCTAAGAATGTGGCAAAAATTTAATACCGATGATATTAAAAATTCTCTTTTTGTTGTTGGAGAGTTATCGGGGGAGTGCTTTTCTTGTCATAAGATAGGTATTCCTTTAGGAGAAAAAAGGTGTCCTGCTTGTAATAATGAATTTAAATTCATAGCTTTCCGTCGTAAGGTTAATTTTTCTATAATTGAGCGTTTTAAAGATAAATACCCCCAGGGAATATTTATTGACTTTGACGACTTTAAGAAGGCGATAGGGGCAAGTTATGTCCGTAAGATACTTGATATTTAACCATTGTGGAGTTTTTAAAAAAGGAGGTAGAGATGAAAGCAGTAAAGGCTAAAGAACTTTTGATAAAGAGCGAGAATAAAATAGGTGCTTTAGCAGATTTGACAAAAGTAATTGCTGGCGGAGGAATTAATATTAGGGCTATCTCTGCGTGGGCTGAAGATAATTTTGCCCTTTTTAGATTACTTACCTCTGATAATACCAAGGCAAAAGAGATTCTTACTAATAATAACTATTCTTTTGAAGAAAAAGAAGTTGTTGTAGTAGAGCTTCCTGACAGAATAGGACAGCTAAGTTTATTTGCTGGTAAATTAAAAGAAGCCGAGATAGATTTAGCTTATATTTATGGTACTACATCTAAACCAGAATATGAAGCAATTTTAGTTTTTTCTTCTAATAATGATGATAAAGCAGTAGAAGTACTTTCCTCTTAACAGCTTTGGTCTGTTATTTTAGATGAGAATATATTTCCCTCATAATTTCCTGTGGGGCTCAAGTATTTCTAGTTATCAGACAGAAGGCGGTAATACCAATAGTGATTGGTTTTTGTGGGAGAAGAAGCATTCTTTAGAACGTGCAGGAAAATCTACAGACCATTTTCATCTGTTTAAAAAGGATATTTCCCTAGCCTCTTTATTGTCTCATAATGCCTTTCGTTTCTCTTTGGAATGGTCAAGGATATACCCCCAGAAAAAACTCTTATTTTATGAAGCTCTCAACCATTATAGAGAAGTTATTCATTTGCTTAAAGAGAATAATATAATTCCTATTGTAACTTTACACCATTTTACCAATCCCATCTGGTTTGCCCAGGAGGGAGGATGGTTAAACTATAAACTTATAGATGAGTTTATAGATTATGTACGGAATGTAGTTATCTTTTTCAAAAAAGATGTCACCTATTGGTTGGTTTTCAATGAGCCTCTTGTTTATATCTATAATGGCTTTATAAGAGGAATCTGGCCGCCAGGATTGAAATCTATAAAAAAATCTCTTTCTGCTTTAAAAAATATTCTTAAAGCATATATCTTATCTTACGAGGAGATAAAAAATATTTATAGGGGAAGGACTTCCTATGTATCTTTAGCTAAAAATATGAGAGTTTTTATGCCTTGTTTTTATATGAATTTTTTCCAGAACAATCTTTACTCTTTTTTGAGGAGTTATTTATTTAATTTTAATATACTTAATTATCTTACTACAAGAAAGTATCTTGATTTTATTGCTTTAAATTATTACTGTGGTGAGTTTGTAAAAGGGGATTTTTCTCTCTGGGGCAGGGAATGTAAAGACCCTCATCATTCTTTAAAGCGCAATGCCTTAGGGTGGCTTATTTATCCTCAAGGGTTATATCAATTATTAAAGAGGCTTAAGAGTTACTTTATTCCCATAATTATAACAGAAAATGGAACTGCTGGCTCTTCGGAAGACGAATATTTGCCATTTTTAATTTCCCATATAAAAAGCATTGCTAAGGCTATTTCAGAGAAAGTTCTAATTAAAGGCTATTTTTGGTGGTCACTTATTGATAATTTTGAGTGGCACTGTGGTTATAAGTATAAATTTGGGTTAGCAAGTGTAGATTTTAATGACTTTTCTAGAAAGATTAGACCTTTTGCTTGGGAGTATAAAAAAATATGTGAGAACAATTATATTGAGGTAGAGTGATGTTATCAGAGGAGATAATTTCTGCTTTCTATCCTTTTAATAAGCTCAACAAGAGCCAGATTAAAACTCTTCTTAAGATTGCTTCTTTGAAGAAATACCACAAAGATGAGGTAATATATAAAGAAGGGGATAAGCCTGATTATTTTTATTTTCTTCTTAAAGGAAGAATAGTTGCTATCTCTACAATAAACGATAGAAAACAGGAGATAGAATTGATAAAAAAAGGTACCCCCTTTGGTATCATTTCTCTTTTTACAGGTGATCCCCATTCTGTTACTGCTAAAGCTATCGAAAACTGCTCTGTTGTCAGAATAGAAAAAGATATGTTTAAAAGTTTCATAAAAAAAGTTCCCTTTCTGGCTTTTGACTTTTCACGGATTCTCTCGCGAAGAGTAAAAAAAAGGACCAATATTCCTAAGAGAATATTCAAATCTACAGCGGTTGCTGTGATTATATGCAGTGATTATCTCTCTTCACTAAAGAAGATAATCGCTTTAACTAATCTTCTTAAACACAATAAAAAAAAGGTTATTATTGTAGAGACATCTTCTTCAAAAAAATTTGTTTTACCTTCTTTTATTAAAGAAAGTATAAAGTATTTTTATATCGATAAGGAATTCAGAGAAGAATTGTTAATAGCAAAAGATAGTGAAGAGAATTTGTGCTATTTATGTTTAGAAATGCAATACTTATTAAAAGATGAGTTAATTTCTTTAAACAACTTCTTATTAGAAAATTACCACTTTATTTTTTATGTTATTCGGAAAGAAGAGTTCGACTATTGGTCTAAACTCATTGAATTCGTTAATCAAGTTTATATTATGCGTATGCCAGATAGAGAAGATAATAAATTTATTTCCCGCTTAATAAAGAGAATAAAAATTTTAAATACCATAGGAGCTTCTATAAGAATTATTTTTACCCAAGAAGTTTCTGATTTAAAATCAGCAAAAGGTAAATATCCTCATAAAGAAGAGTTATGTATCATTTTAGATGATAGCGACAAAGATAGTTATAGAAGAAATTTAGGGTGGATGGAGAGGGATTTATCGGAGAATACTTTAGGGTTAGCTTTAGGCAGTGGAGGGGCTTATGGAATATCCCACATAGGTGTTATTAAAGCACTGGATGAAAATAGTATCCCTTTAGATATGATATGTGGTTCAAGTATTGGTGCAATTATTGCAGGTATGTGGGCGCTGGGATATTCTCTTAAAGAAATGGAGGAAGCAGTATCTTTTATAGGCAGAAAGATTAATCTTTTTTCTTTTCCTGCCTTTTCTTTCCCTTTTAAAGGGATAATAAGGTCAAAACGTCTTCAGAAAGTACTTAGAGATATTTTCGGTAAATATTCCTTCCACGATACAAAGTATCCTTTAGCAATAGTCGCTTTTAATTTTAAAAGAAGAGAGATGGTCGCAATTAAAGAAGGATTGATTTATAAAGCAGTAAGTGCTAGTTGTGCTATGCCGGGTATATTCGAACCTGTTATAGTTAAGGAAGATATACTATTAGATGGGGGAGTATTAAGCCCCTTGCCTACAAAGGTTCTTCTTAAATCAGATATAAAAAAAATAATTGCTGTTAATGTTACTCCTTATAAAGAAGAGATGCGCAATATTTATCGCCACCGTAGCACTTTTAACATATTTGATTTTATATTCGGTAGCATAGAAACAATGCAACAGGAATTTATAAAGGATTCAATAGAAATAGCAGATATAGTAATTCATCCTGATTTGGGAGACTTAAACTGGACAGATTTCACAAAGATAAAAGAGTTTATAAAAAGAGGATATGAAACTACTTTAAAGAAAATATCAGAAATCAATAACCTCCTTGTTGCTTAAATCAACTTACCATAATAATAGAGTTTTTCCCTCCGAAAGCATCATCCTCTTGAAGATTATTGGTGGGGTCATTTATCCATTTCCCATCCGCAATAAACTTATAACTGTATTTGCCTCTTCTTAGAGAAAGATTTATAACCCACGTATCCGTATCAATTCTTCTTAGTTTGTAATTCTGGTGAGGAGTCCAATTGTTAAATTCCCCTACTAAATAAACTTCTTTGAACTCTCTACCCTTTAGCGAGAATCGCACTGAAGAGGGTTGTTGAGAAATTTTCTCCACTTCCTCTGCGAGTTGATTATAATCTTGACTTCCTCGCGCATCTTTTTTGTATTCAAAAATACTCATTCCGCACGCCGCCGCTTCACGAAGGTGAATATTGGTTCTTATTGCAGTAGATAGTAAATTTTTGCCGAAAGCCTCCTGCATTTTCTTATAGAATAATTGGGAGAATTTAAACCGTTTATCCAATTGAGTTATAAGATAATAAAGAGGAGGAGTTTTTCTTTTATATTCAGAAAGTATTTTTATAATATTGTTAAGATTCTCTATCCCCTTAAGAGAAAGTTCACATATACCCACAGGAACAATTACATAACTACTTGCAGTAAGAGCGTTTAAAGTCAGAGTTCCTAAATTAGGAGGAGAATCAATAATGCAGTAGGTAAAGGATAAAGTATATTTATATAGAGCACTAGATAAAATATCTAATTTATTCTCTTTTTCTGCAATTGATTGCTCTATAGCACCCAATCCAATGCTCGAAGGCAATACCCAGAGGTTATTAGCTCTTACAACAAGATAGTCATTAGGCTCAAAGGAGCGATTACAGATAATATTATCAAAAAAGTCAGCAGTAGTATATTTGGGTTTTATCCCCAAGGAGAAAGTAGCATGAGCCTGGGGGACTAAATCTATCATAAGTACACGTTTACCTTTTTTAGACAAGGCGTAAGCTAAATTAACTGCTGTAGTAGTTTTACCGCATCCCCCCTTTTGATTAATTAAAGATATTACGGTCATATTACCTCCTCTTTTTAAGAACTATTTCTTTTATTAAAAGAGGCGTTGAATTATTTTTCTTTTGGTGAAAGATGAATCTTAATTGATTTACCTTTCTTATATTAATATTACCTTCAAAAGTATCTTCAATTTCTATAGGAATTTCCATATAGGGGGTCTTATGAGAGGAAGGTTTAATTGTTATTTCTAACGGCTTGTTGGCATTAGAGAGAAAGTTATTATCTCTTAATATAAGAGAAAGTTTAAGGGGTTCAGATATTTGTTTAATAACAAGGATTATTTTTGAATTGTAAAGATTTACTTTATCCTTGAAATTAACCGCAAACCCCGAATGAGTATTAAAAGGAAGGTCAATAAAAATTATGTTTTTGGTTATTTTAGAGCCTAATTGAGGACTAAGCAATGTAATAGAGGAAAGCCCATTATTTTTTATAAGGTTTATCTCTTTTTCTTTAGATATATTTTTATATTGGGGAAGAATAACGATGCTAAAGTTTAGAAGAAAAATTATTAGAATAAATATCCCCCCTAATAGAAACACACTTCCTATAACAACAAGTTTTTTCTTTTTTCTCTTTTCTTTTTTCTTTTTTTGTGGAGAAAAAAAGGCATCTTCTAATCGTCGCGAGTCCTTGAAAGATATAGGATTTAGATTGGAAAAATCAATCATCTATATACAATTCGAGTTTATTCCCTTATACACCTTATGGTTTTCTTTTTGTGAGGTAAATTTAGTATAGCATTATTTTTTTAAAAATCAACCATCATTTTATTTTATAATCTTGGCTTATGTTCTGACACAATAACGTTTGAAACAACAATGTTTTACAAAAATTTCTAATTTCTAATTTTCAATTTCTATAAATTTCTGTCTATTTCGTCCGCGTTAGCGAACAAATTTCTATTTATTTCTATATATTTCGCAACCGCAGGTTGCATATTTCCTCCGCGCGAGCGGACATATTTCGCGGTCAAAGACCGCATATTTCTATAAATTTCTAATTGGAAATTGTTTCATTGAAAATTTAATGAAAATTAGAAATTGAAAATTAAAAATTTCCCCAACATTCTCTCTTACAATGGGGTTTGATTACCGTTCTAACCTACGCGGTTAGAAAAAGGGGTTAGAAAAGGGGATGGGAAGACTTAAAGTATGGCTTATTATTCTGCAAAAAAAAGATGACCATTTTTATGTTGCAATAACAGAACTTAAATATTTTCCTTGACAGAAATTCCTAAAAAGATATAATTCCTACTAAACTTATAAGATTAGTAGGAATTAAATAAGATGTTTATAGCAAAAAACAATAAATTTATCCCCGGTTATCTGTCCTTATTGAGTATCTCAAGGAGATTTTCAAAATGAGATTATCTACAAAAGGAAGGTATGGAACGAGGTTAATGTTAGAGTTAGCCCTCAATTACAGTAATAGACCTGTTTTACTCAGTGAGGTTGCAAAGAGGCAAGAGATTTCTGTAAAATATTTGGAACAGTTAGTAAGGCCTCTTAAAATAGCAGGTTTAATCCAATCAGTAAGGGGGGCCCGGGGCGGTTATATGTTAACTAGACCTCCTTCAAAGATAACTTTGAAAGAAATAATTACAGTGTTAGAAGGTCAATTGAGTCTTGTAGAATGTGTTTTTTCTGGTAATTGCTCGCGATGGGTTTGGTGCGTGACAAAAGACATATGGAAAGAAATTAGTAAAAAAGTTATAGATTTCTTAAGTGAAATTACCTTGCAGGATATGGTCCATCGTTATCGAAAAAAAGAGCATAGAAACCAGAAGATATTAATGTATAATATATAGAATTATGAGGATAGCAGAAGATATTACAAAATTGATAGGTAGCACACCATTAGTTAGAATAAATAAAATAGGCTCTAATCTAAATGCTCAAATTGTAGCAAAGCTTGAATCATTTAACCCTTTTTCCAGCATTAAAGATAGAATTGGTATAGCAATGATTGAAGATGCAGAAAAAAAAGGGTTAATTAAAAAAAATACAGTTATTATTGAGCCCACAAGTGGTAATACTGGTATTGCCTTAGCATTTGTATGTTCCGCTAAGGGATACAAGCTCATTCTTACTATGCCCCAGACGATGTCTTTAGAAAGAAGGCGTCTACTTAAAATGCTGGGGGCAGAAGTGGTACTTACACGGGGCGAAGAAGGAATGAAGGGGGCAATAGAAAAAGCTGAGGAACTTTCCAAAGAAATACCTCATGCTTTTATGCCTCATCAATTTCATAATCCTGCTAATCCTCAAATTCATCGTCTCACTACTGCCGAAGAGATATGGCGTGATACCGAGGGTAGAGTTGATGTTGTAGTAAGTGGAATAGGAACAGGAGGTACAATTACAGGTATCGGGGAGGTTATTAAAAAAAGAAAAAAAAGTGTTAAAATTATTGCTGTAGAGCCAAAGAATTCTGCTGTCTTATCAGGAAGAAAGGCTGGTTTTCATAAGATTCAAGGAATTGGAGCGGGTTTTATTCCTAAGATTTTAAATACAACGATAATTGATGAGATAATTACTGTAAGTGATGGGGATGCCCTTTCTATGACTCAAAGGCTGGCAAAAGAGGAGGGGATTCTTGCAGGAATTTCTAGTGGAGCTGCCTTATGGGCAGCTTTAAAAGCAGCAGAAGACCACAGATTGGAAGGTAAACTCATTGTTGTGATTTTTCCTGATAGCGGTGAACGTTATCTTTCTACTTGGATATCCGAAGATTAAGCGTTAAAATATTTCTTATGTAATTTTATAACTATAAATAGAGTAAGTTGATAAATATATAAAAAATTCAAGAGGAGAGATTGGTGTAAATTAGTGTAAAGGGGGGTAAATGTCTAAGACAGTCAAAGAAATTAATGAGAAGATTAAAAAGGGCGAAGTTGTAGTAGTAACAGCAGAGGAGATGATTGAGATTGTTAAGAATAGAGGCTTAAAACGTGCTGCAGAAGAGGTGGATGTTGTTACTACAGGTACATTTGGCCCAATGTGTTCTTCCGGAATGTATATTAATATTGGACATAGTAAACCCCGGATTAAATTAGGGGGAGGGAGCTGTTTTCTAAATGATATTCCTGCCTATGCAGGCTTTGCTGCTACTGATTTGTTCATTGGCGCAAGCGCTCTTCCTTATGATGACCCTAAGAATAAAGTATATCCTGGAGAATTTAAATATGGAGGGGGCCATCTAATCGAAGATTTTGTAAGTGGTAAAGATATTGAGCTTATAGGTACTACTTATGGTACAGATTGCTATCCTCGAAAAAAAATATCTACCTTTATCAATATAAAAGATGTTAATGAGGCTATTCTTTTTAATATAAGAAACTGTTATCAAAATTATAATGTCGCTGTTAATCTTTCTGATAAGTTAATCTACACCTATATGGGGATACTAAAACCAAATTTAGGCAATGCCAATTACTGTAGTGCTGGTCAGCTTAGCCCTCTTCTTAATGACCCTTTTTATAAGACGATAGGTATTGGAACGAGAATATTTTTAGGGGGAGGAATTGGTTATGTTAGCTGGTGGGGGACTCAACATAACCCTTCTGTGTCCCGAACTGACAGAGGAGTACCTAAAACACCTGCAGGAACATTAGCAGTAATTGGTGATTTAAAACAGATGAGTGCAAATTGGCTTCTGGGAACTTCTATGGTGGGATATGGGCCTAGTTTAACAGTAGGAATCGGGATTCCTATACCCGTCCTCAATGAGGAAATAGCCTTTTATACCGCAGTAAGTGATAGCGATATTTATGCTCCTGTTGTAGATTACTCTCATGATTATCCTTGCCGTGAAGGCAAACCTTTAGGATATGTAAATTATGCTGAACTTAGAAGTGGTAAAGTCATAATAAAAGGCAGGGAGGTTCCCACAGGGGGTCTTTCTAGCTATATTAAAGCACAGGAAATTGCTCAAATTTTAAAGAGAAGGATAGAAAGAGCAGAATTTTTCTTAACAGAACCTGTAGAAAAAATTCCCTTAGAGGAAAGTGGCTATAAATTTAAACCTCTTAAAGAGAGAAATATAGATTGAGATTTAAAATTTTAACATTTGCCCACTTTATAAGTAATAATTAAGAATATGAAGATTACCATCAGTGAAGAGAAAAAAAACTTGAAAGAAAAAATATTAAAGTTAAAAGAAAATCTTAAAGCTGTTATTATTGCTCATAATTACCAGCTTCCTGAAATTCAGGATATTGCGGATTATTTAGGGGATTCTTTAGAGTTAGCAAAGATATCTCAAGATTTAGAAGAAGAAATCATTATTTTCTGTGGAGTAAAATTTATGGCAGAAACTACTAAAATTTTATCTCCCCAGAAGAGAGTGTTTCTTTCTGTTCTGGATGCGGGTTGTCCTCTTGCAGATACGATAACTCCTCAGCAATTATCCTTTCTTAAAGCTAAAAACCCTGATGCCTGTGTGGTAAGTTACGTAAACACTTCTGCCGAGATAAAGGCTCTAAGTGATGTATGTTGTACTTCAAGCACTGCCGTTAAGGTGGTTAAAAATGTTCCTCAAGAAAAAGTTATCTTTGTTCCTGATAAAAATTTGGGAGAGTGGGTTAAGAAAAACGTTCCTCATAAACAGATTATTAATTGGGAAGGTTTTTGTTATGTGCATAACAATTTTAACTTAATTGAATTGGAGCAACAACGCTGCCTTCATCCTGATGCTATTGTAATGGTTCATCCTGAGTGTCCCCCAAGCATTCAGGATGCCAGCGATTATGTCCTTTCTACCTCAGGAATGCTTAAAGAAGCAAAAAAATCGTCTAAAAAGAAGTTTATCATTGGGACAGAAAGTGGCTTAATCTACCGTCTTAAAAAAGAAAATCCCGGTAAGGAGTTTTATCCTTTAAGTAAAGGGCATATTTGTATTGATATGAAAAGAACAACACTGAAAGAATTGTATGATTCTTTGTTAAAACAGCAATATGAGATAATTTTAAGTAGAGAAATTATTGAGAAGGCGCAAAAAGCAATTGTGCAGATGGTTCAATTTTTATAATTATTAAGTTATTATCAAACGATGCGCTGTGTAAGATGCGGTAGCAAAAAAGAGGTTTATTTAAAGAGTTACAATATTTCTTTATGTCGTGTTTGTTTAATTCAGTGTTGCCAGAATAGAGTTCGTAATACTATTAGTAGGTTCGAGATGTGTAAAACCTCTGATTCTATTCTTGTCGCAGTTTCTGCAGGTAAAGATAGTCTATCGTTATGGGATATTCTGAATGAACTGGGATACTATACCTTTGGGATATATATTGATTTAGGAATTGGTGAGTACTCGCGTCTTTCTAGAGAATACGCTGTTAAATTTGCCCGGCAGAAAAAACTGCCTTTGAAAATAATAGTGGTTGAAGATATATTTAATATGAATATAGTAGAGATTGCTCGAATTTTAAAAAGGCCTGCTTGCAGAGTATGCGGTCTTATCAAGCGGTATCTTCTTAATTATGAGGCTCAAGGTTTTGATTGTATTGCTACCGGCCATAACTTAGATGATGAGGCGAGTGTTCTTTTGGGTAATATTTTTAAATGGCAGGAAGGGTTTCTCTCCCGACAATATCCTGTTTTACAGGAAAAAGGAACCTTAAAGAAGAAGATAAAACCATTATGTTTTAACTTAGAAGAGGAAATAAGATATTATGCAGATTTTAGAGATATTGAATATGTTAAAGACCCTTGTCCTCTTTCAAAACACGCAACTTCCCTGTTCTATAAAGGAATTATGAATAAAGTTGAAAATAGAATGCCCGCTACTAAAATATATTTTTATAAAGAATTCATAAAACAACATTATTTTAAAAGGACTCAAGAGAATTTAGTTAGCTGTAAAAGGTGCGGTTATCTTACTATTAGTGAGATTTGCAGTTTTTGTAAGCTTAAAGAAGAGTTATCTAAGAAAGTAAAGGTACCTGTTTAGAGGGAAAGGAGTAAAATGTTAGATGAAGTTGCAATTACACATGCTATAATTGATTCCTATTATAAGAAGTTAACGAGTATATGTGAGGTAGATGTAGCAATTTGTGGAGCTGGTCCCTCAGGGCTTATTTGTGCTAATGAGTTAGCTTTAAGGAAAAAGAAGGTAGTCATTTTTGAACGAAAACTTTCTATAGGCGGAGGAATGTGGGCTGGAGGGATGTTATTTAACAATATTGTAGTGCAGAAACAAGCTAAAAGCATCCTTGACGAATACAAGATAAGAACATATAAATACACAGACGGTTATTATGTTGCCGATGCTATTGAGTGCGTATGTGCTTTAGGTTACTATGCAGTAAAGAGGGGCGTAGTTATTATTAATGGAGTATCTGTTGAAGATGTAATGGTAAGAAAGAATAGAGTATGTGGAGTAGTTATTAATTGGTCAGCGGTAGAAATTGCTGATTTACACGTTGACCCCTTAACTATAAGAGCAAAAATAGTAGTAGATGCTACAGGGCATCCCACAGAGATAGTTAATATTGTTCAGAATAAAAGCGGTATAAGATTAAAAACAAATACAGGAAAGATTTTAGGTGAGAAATCAATGTGGGCAGAGGTTGCAGAAGATACCGTTCAGAAAAATACTCAAGAGGTTTGTGGTGGGCTTTTTGTTGCGGGTATGTGTGCTAATACAGTTTATGGTGCGCCACGTATGGGTCCAATATTTGGAGGAATGCTTTTATCAGGGAAGAAATGCGCTAAGATGATTCTTTCCCGGCTTTAATTTCCTATACAATTAATAGCATTAATATTACCCCCCTTTTTTTAAGATGGTTAAAAAGAAAAAAGTAGCAGTTGCTTTAAGTGGTGGGATTGATTCCTCATTCTCTGCTTATTTTCTTAAGCAAAAAGGATACTATGTTGAAGCTTTTACTTTTAAAATACCCTTTATGCCCTCTGATTATATCCAACGTGCTCAAGAAGTATGCAAAAAGATTGGTATTAAGCATCATATCATTGATGTAGAAGAAAAATTTTCTTCTTTAGTTGTCCATTATTTTATTGATTCTTATCTTAGAGGTCTTACTCCTAATCCTTGTGTGTACTGTAACCGTCTTATCAAATTCGGGTTGCTTTTAGATGAGGCAGAAAAAAGAGGTTTTAAATTATTTTCTACCGGCCATTATGTTAGTATTATTAGAGAAAATAAAAATCTATATCTTGCAAAATCAAAAGCTGATAAACATTCGCAGGAATATTTTCTTGCCCTTATTCCTAAAAAGATTCTTAAAATGTGTTTGTTCCCTTTAGGATGTTATACAAAAAGTGAAATAGAAAGAAGAGCTAAGTCTTTTTATGCTTTTAAAGTTACTTCTAGCCAAGATATCTGTTTTATTCAAAAAAATAACTATCGTGATTTTATTTTAGCGCATACAAAAAAAGATAATTTTCATTATGGCTACATCCGCTATCTTGATGGTACTATATTAAAACAACACACAGGGATTCATAATTTTACTTACGGACAACGAGAGAAATTAGGTATATCCTGGCATTCACCTTTGTATGTTGTTGATATTAATTCTAAAAATGGTGATGTGATTGTAGCAGAGAAAGAGTTGGCCTTTAGAAAGGAATTTTTTATAGGGAATATGAATTGGTTTTACCCCCCTAAAAATTACTATAATATTTCTGTAAAACTACGTTATAGTAGTTCCCCTTTAGATTGCAATATAAAGATTATTAGCCACAGTAAAATTAAATGTATCCTTAGTAGCAAGAAAGATATTCCTTCTCCTGGACAATTAGCTGTACTATATGACAAAAGAAAAGTAATTGCAGGAGGAATCATTGAAAAATAAAAAAGCTTTTAAAAAATTAGTTTCTTTAAAAGATTATCTAAAAAATTTAGATTCTGCTATCATCGCTTTTTCTGGTGGTTTGGATAGTTCTTTTTTGCTTAAAATAGCTCAGGAGGTTTTAAAAAAAAGAGTTGTTGCTGTAACAGCTAAAGCTTTTTTTATTCCCCCTTGGGAAATACAGGAGGCACAGAAAATAGCTCGTAGTATGGGAGTAAAACACCTTATTATCTCAACACAACACTTTAAGAAAAACTTTCTTAAAAATACATCTTTACGGTGTTATTGGTGTAAAAGAGAACTTTTTAAGAAGTTGCGTCAAATATCAAAAACCTATAAGATAGATGTTATTATGGATGGTACTATTCTAGATGATAAGAAGGATTTTCGTCCTGGTTTTAAAGCAAACAGGGAATATAAAATAATAAGTCCCTTAAAAAAAATAGGTTTCTTAAAGGAAGAAATTCGTCTTCTTGCTAAACATATGGGATTATCTTTCTGGAATAAACCATCTACTACGTGTTTGGGTTCTCGTATTCCTTTTGGAGAAAGAATTACTTTCACGCGTATAAAACGGATAGAAAAAGCAGAGTATCTGTTGCGAAAATTTCTTGGTGAGAATATTCTGTTTCGTTTAAGGGACCATAACACTCTTGCCCGCCTGGAGATAGAAAAAGATACTTTAAGTAAGTTTATATCAGATAAAAACGTTGACTATTTGCTTAAGAAGCTAAAACATTTAGGCTATCGCTACATAACTATTGATTTAGAAGGATATAAACCAGCAATTTTATAACAAATGTGCGAGTTGGATGCCCAAGATTAAGCGCTTATTTTGTAATTCTGGCCCGTATTCAGCCATTTTTAAATTTAGATAAATTTTGAAAATGTATGAACCCCCTCTAAGTTATAAGCCTTACAGCATGAGAAAAAAGGCGGTTTTATTATTTTCAGGAGGATTGGATAGCCTTCTTGTATCTTATCTTGCCAAAAAAGAAGGAATTGATACTTTTGCTTTATATTTCCATACAGTTTTTTCCCATCATTCTAAAAAAGAGGCAGAAAAAAAGTATGCTTCACAACTTAAAAATTTAGGAATTCCTTTAAGAATCATTGATTTCTCTTTCTCTCATATAAAAATGGTTAAAAAACCTTTTTATGGCTATGGGGCAAATTTAAATCCTTGTATTGATTGTAAAATATTTATGTTTAATAAAGCTAAAGAATATATGAGAAAAATAGGAGCTTCTTTTATTATCACAGGGGAGGTTTTAGGTGAACGTCCTATGAGTCAACGCCGGGATGTGTTTAACAAGATAGAGAAAGTAACAGGGCTTAGTGGTTTAATTTTAAGGCCACTTTCTGCCAAACTCCTTAAGCAAACCTTTCCTGAGGAGAACAATTTAATTAAACAAGAAAATCTTTATAGCATTGCAGGGCGTAGCCGTCGTTCTCAATTTATTTTAGCAGAAAAATTTGGTATAAAAAATTTTTCTACCCCTAGCGGAGGGTGTCTTTTAACTAATCCCTCTTTTTGTCAGCGTTTGAAAGACTTACTTTTTTATAGTCCCCACATTTCTTTGTGTGACTGTGAACTTCTTAAAATAGGTAGACATTTTAGGTTGAATTCTTATACAAAGATTATTGTAGTACGTAATAAAAATGAGGAGAGAAGATTAAAAAAATTTAGAAAAAATGTAATTCGTTTTTATCCTTACAATACAGATGGTCCTTATGCGATAGGAAGAGGAAGATTTAATTTTCCTCTTATAAGGAAGGCATGTCTTATTATTTCACGCTATTGTAGAAAAGAAAATATCCCTTTAGTAATAAAGGTAAAAGATAACAGAGAGTATTTTGTGAGAATAGAAAGAGTAGTTTCTCATAAAGAGATAGAGAAGTTTCTTATCGGTGCAAAATAAGCAGTAAGAAAGCTATTACGATAAATATAATTACCCATTTTATCCACTTATCTTTTGTTGTAGTCTCTATTGGTTCTCCACAATAAAGACATAGTGTAGCATTATAAGGGATAGGTTTTTTACAGTGTGGGCAGGGTTTTAAATTATTATAGTCCAAATCTTCGGGTAACTCTATTTCTTCTTTAAACTCAAAATAGCCATTCTCTCCCATAATATTTAATATACACCTTCTTTTATCCTTTTTCAATTAGGAGATTTTAAGTGTTTGTGCCCCCAAACTGGTATAACCTCTAAATAAATCCTGTATTCTAAGCACCCGATTCTGAAGGAAAATTTTTAATTTCTAATTTTCATTAAATTATCAATGACTTAATTTTTAATTAGAAATTGTTGCTTAACTTTACATATAACCTTTAAAAAAGAATATGTGCTACACTATTAAGTCTGGCTTAAAAATGTAGCAAAATGTTTGGAAGTGTAAAGTGTAAATCGAAAAGTGCAAAGTGAAAGAAGTGAAAAGTGCAAAACGCAAAGTTTTAAGTTTTAGTTTTGCACTTTATTTACTGTTTCTCCTTATCAAAATTCCCCCGCACCCAAATTATAATAAATTATAATAGCAATTAGCGCAGAGTGGATAGGTTTATGTACAAAATAAGCAATGCTTAAAATGTAACATAACTTTATTAATATTTCTCCTTATCAAAATTTCAGACACGCCCATTTTAACTCGAGAAGGGGGGGGGTGGTAAAAACAGTTAGTTATTAACAATTATGGTTTACTTATGTTTTTTTTCTTTATATAATATTTATATATCATCAATATTTATGGTGTCCGAATAAACGCTTATTTTATAATCGTGATTGCATTTTTAGAGCCTGCTTTTAAATTTGTCAAAAATGTATAAAAGTCTTGTGTCTCGTGAATGGGGAGTATGAATAAAAGACTTAATTATTTATTTTTAAGCATTTTTATTCTCTTTTTTCTTTCTTGTGCTCCGTCATCTCATGACGTGCTTATCGATAGCTTTGAGGGAGAATTGAATGAAAAAACAGTTGACTTTGGTTCTTCCACGAATTCTTCAGTAAAGATTGAAGCTTCTACGGATAAAAAAGTATGTGGAGCGCAGTCATTAAAAATTATATATGAATTGAAACCCTCAGGTTATATGTGGGTAGCACGGGGATTTAACCTTGACGTAGAAGGAGCTGGTGTATGGCTTATTAGGCCAGAGCAAATAGAATGGCAAAATTATATGGGAATGGGTTTATATATGTATGGGACGAATTCAGGAGGAGTAATTGCTTTTGATATAAAAGATAAGGGAAAGGAAATGTGGCGTTTCTTGATTGATGATGATTTTTCTGGCTGGAAAGAAATTATTATGCCTTTCAATAATTTTTTTGCCCGCAAAGATTGGCAACCTCAAAATGCAGATAATAACAATGTACTTGATTTTCCTATTATGAGCTTTCAATTAGAACCGCGTTTCCCTCCAAAGGGTATATACTATTTTGACTGTGTAAAGCTTATTAAGAAGAAATAGGGTAGAAGAATAGAAATTAGCAATTAGTATATAAATGAATACGTAATAGTATAATAGAGGATAGACTTATATGCGGAGATTATCTATAGGTTATCTTATTGATGAAAGTTTGAGACGGACAAGGCTTATTTTGTTTACCCCTTTTACCATAAAAAAATGGGTAAAACTATTATTTATAGCCTTTTTATCAGGGGGGTTGGGATTTGGTGGTATGAATTTATTTAATAAAAAATTAAAGACACCTCAGAAGAATTATATGGTGGATACTTATAATATTAAATTGTCTCAAAAGGAGTACAATCCCTTAGGTGAACTTTTCAAAAAAAAGATAGAGAAAGGTAATATTGGCGTCAACTTTCCTGAGTTTTCATTTTTTAGTAGTTTAAAAACAAAAAGTAGAATCATAATGGCAGTAGTAATTTTTCTTATACCTTTTATAGTTTTATTTGCTTGGTTAGGGGCGCGCTTTAAGTTTATCTGGCTTAATGCCATACTTAATAATGTATCTTTTATTAAAGAGCCATTTGTTCGTTATAAACGTGAAGGAGATTCCTTATTTAAAGTTTTGATAATACTTCTTCTTATATATCTTGTTTTTCTGGGAGCCATTGTAATTTTATTTTATTATTTATGTATTTCACCTGCTGTCTTTAATGCCGGAACAAGTATTTCTTTCTTTAAGATAATGATGGCCCTTGTTTTGCTTTTGTCCACTTTTATTGTAGGGACTATCGTATTTGTAATTATTAGTGTAGCTATTGACCATTTTGTTGTTCCTCTTATGGAAAAGGATAGTTGTTTGTTTCTACCAGCATGGAAGAATTTTATGGACATAGTAAGAAAAAATAAGAGGGATTTTTTATTATATCTTTTAGTTATTATGGGATTAGGTCTTGCTACATGGGTAGTTATTTCTGCAATCACCATTCTCTATAGTGTAGTATTATTTATTACTATCGGTGTATTGTTTAGCGGGGGATACCTTATTATTGCAACATTGCTTAAAGCAAAGATAATCTATATAATTTTTTCCGTAATTTTTGGTATTCCTCTTATAGTATTGATATTTCTTACTATATTAAGTATCGGTTTACCTTTTGCAGTTTTTTTTAGAAGCTTTTCTCTTTATTTTCTATCGAGCTTAGATTGTGGATATGAATTTTTACCTTTAGAATAACATTGCAAACCTTTGAGATTTAAAATTAAGCGCTTATTTTGTAATTCTGGCTATATTTTTAGAGATGGTTGTTAAATTGGTAAAATTTTGTTAGATATCCGCCATCCACAAATTAAAAAATATTATGCCTAAACAAGATATTGATTTATCTAAACTCTCTGAAGAAGAGCTTCTTAATCTAAGAATATGCGATTTGCCTATATCCTTAGAAGGCACCTGGCTTATTAAATGTATTGAACAGTTATATAAAGAATTAGATTCTAAAGGAATAAAGTTTAAACCAGTCTGTTATTTAGCTGATGAGTGGTTAACGCCTGATGGAGAACCTGTAATAGGCATCCCTTTCTTTTTAGCTCACCCTGTACTTATGAAGTTAGAAAGAAAAATGATGTTGGAAGTAGAGGGTAGTACACGCCAGTGGTGTATGAGGCTTCTGCGCCATGAAGCAGGACATGCAATAAACTATGCTTACCAGCTTTACAGAAGAAAGAAATGGAAAGATGTTTTTGGAGAGTTCCATAAGGAATACTCTGATACATATCGTTTTCGCCGTTATAGTAAGAATTTTGTTCGCCACTTAGAGGATTATTACGCTCAGTATCATCCGGATGAAGATTTTGCTGAAACATTTGCTGTATGGCTTACACCAGGAATTAATTGGCACGCTCAATATAAAGGCTGGGGAGCACTTAAAAAATTAGAATATATTGATGCCCTTATGCAGGAAATAAGAAATAAGCCTCCTAAGATTAGAAAAGGCAAGCGTTACTGGGAGGCTTCTCGAATACGTTCTACCTTAAAAAATTATTATCGCAGGAAGAAACATTTTTATGCTGAGGATTTTCCTGATTTTCATGATGCAAACTTAAAAAAGATATTCTTAGAAAAAGACACTTCTGCTAAGTTGCCCTTTGCTTATGAAATGGTGAGTAGAGCAAGAAAGAATATTATTAATACTGTTTGTTACTGGACATCAGAGAAAAAGTATGTTGTCAATGACCTTCTTGATACGATTATTGAACGCCTGCAAGATCTAAGATTAGTATCTTCATTGGATGATTGCCAGACTGTTTTGGAGATTTCTGTTTATGCTACTGTTTTGATTATGAACTATATGTACACAGGAAGATTTAGGGGCAGAGAATGAAAAAGAAATTAAATGTTCTTCTTTTGATGGATAGTCCTTATTTTGTTGAACGGGGATACGGTTTTAAAGAGGAGTTTAAAGAATTTGAATGGATAACAGAGGTGAATGTATACAAAGCTCTTTTAGATAATGGACATAATGTAAGGCTTTTAGGACTTTATAATGATATTAAGATTCTTTTTGATGAGGTAAGAGAAAATAAACCGGATGTTATTTTTAATTTAGCAGAAGTATTTAATCAGAAGTCAAGCCTTGATAAAAATGTAGCTTGGCTTTTGGAGATGCTGGATATTCCTTATACAGGAGCTTCACCGACAAGTCTACTTATCTGTAATAATAAAGCGCTTACTAAGAAGATTTTAAGTTTTCATAGAATAAAAGTTCCTCGCTTTTATGCTTTTTATCGTCATCGGCGCATATGGCATCCCAAGCGTTTAATTTTGCCTGTAATTGTAAAGCCTCTTTGCGAAGAGGCTTCTCGGGGTATTTCTTTGGCTTCAATTGTTGATAGTGAGGAGGCGCTAATTGAGCGGGTTAAGTTTATTCATGAAAAGATGAGTATGGATGCTATTGCTGAAGAATATATTGAAGGTAGAGAATTATATATAAGTCTCATTGGGAACCAGCGGATTAAGGTTTTACCTTTTAGAGAAATGAGATTTGGTTCATTTTGTGAAGATGAACCGCGCATTGCGACCTATAAAGCAAAATGGGATTATGATTATCGCCAAAAGTGGGGAATAAAAAATGTTTTTGCAGGAAGACTTTCTTCTGATGTGGAAGAAAGAATAGTTGAAGTTTGTAAGCGTGCTTATCATGTATTGAATATGCAGTGTTATGCGCGTTTTGATGTGCGGATAGGTCCAAAAAATGCCATATACATATTAGAAGCAAATGCTAATCCTTCTTTAGACCCGAATGATGAAATTGCTCAATCTGCTCAAAAATCAGGTATCTCTTACTCTGCCCTTATTCAGAAAATATTAACTTTGGCTTTTAAAAGAAGAAGATAGAAAGAGTATCAATCAAAGTAAATAGTATCCCAGGGTTTTATATCTTGTTTAGAAATATGTTTGACTGTAAGGGTTACTTTGGATTTGGTTCTTGCTATAGAGACGCGGTCATTTGACTCTTCGATTTTTACCACTGCGCATCTTTTTCCTTTGGTGGTTCTACCTATAGCTCCCTCAGAAATTTCTCCTGATTTAACCTCCCCAGATAAAATGAGCCCTACCCCACTTAGTTCAAAACATGTAGCTACAAGAAATTCTGCACTCATTACTTCTTTTTAAAATAAAAATTTATTTATAGCGCTACTCTATTTTATCTTACTTACAACAAATATGCAACTATTTTAATATTTGCATAGTGTCAAGAAAAATCGGATTCTATCTATTATTTTTTTTTGAATTTTCTTAAAAACTACTGTTTTGTATTCTTTACTTTTCTGTTTATATTCTTTTTATTTTCTTCAACGTTTCTTAAACATTTTTTATAACATTTTGAAAAATGAGCATCAATAAAAATGTGAAGAGAGATTTTTAGGATTTATAAATGAGGATTAAAAGATTAGTTTTAATTTTGGTAAATTAACTTTCTAAGTACTCAGGTTTAAAATTGTTATCTCAACGTTTATAAGACCTTCTTCGGGTTTTGCTATTCTGCAAAAAGCTTCTTTTGTTAAATCAATAATTCTTCCCTTTTTCACCAAATGTTTTGAAGGGCCCCGATCGTTAATTCTTACAATTACATACCTGCCGTTATCTATATTAGTCACTTTAAGATAAGTATCAAAAGGTAGATTCCACATAGCACAGGTAAGCTTTGTATCGTCAAAAATTTCCATATTAGCTGTAGTCCTGTGGATTCCTTTATCTTTACAGGAATACCATGACGCTTTACCTTTCAAAATAATAGTTTTGTTGATAGTGGAAGGCAATTGGGGTGATAATGTAACGCCTATACTGATAAGGTTAAAACCAACAAGGAAAATAAATACCATCGCGCATTTTACAGTTTTTTTGAATTTCTTTTGTTTCCCGGATATCATTTCTATAAAATAAAAAACCCATTCTTTCAAAAGAATGGGCTTAAAAGCTTCTAAACGCGGCAGCCAAGCTACCCTATGGTTTTTTTAACCACGTAGGCCTTTGGCTTTGCCGTAAACCACGCAGAGTTTACGGCCATAAACCACTTTAGGTTCATGGCGTCCCATCCTTTCAGATGGTTTGCCTTTATCGCATCTCGCTAATTTTTAAACAACTATTTTAACTCGCCAGTTCCCAAATCCGTGTGACTTGGCGACCTTGTGGCCTGGTGGCCTTCTTTTCCAAGAGCCTCTAAGGCAAATATGCCATATTAGACAATAAATAACAAGGGATTCTACAAAAGTAAAGTTATTTTAACTCATTGTGGTGTAATATCTTATGTTTTAAGAAAAATAACCTTTCTTAATTTAATCACCTCCCAATACCCTCCCCCCCTAACATAAAAGTCACCAGGCCACCAAGTCACACGTCACACGTTATAAAGACACAAGGCCACCAAGTCACACGGCACACGTAAGGACGTAGGACGTAGAGACGTGGGACGTATTGTCAAAAGTGACAAGGTTACAGTAAATAGTCAATAGTCAATAGTCTATAGTCTATAGTCAATAGTTCTTAGCTCTTAGCTCATAGTCTTTTTATCCAGCATCTATCATCTCGTATCTAGTATCTCGTATAGAGTATCTCGTATCATTTTCTTCTCGATCTCCACTCTATACGCGATACGCGTTACTCGTTACTATCCTCTACACCCTACACCCTATACCCTACACCCTTGATTTACTCCCCCCTCCACCCTAATCTCTAACTATGAACTATTTCTACTTGTCGGTTTGCCAACTCGCAAACTCGTCCGCTCGTTTTACTATTGACACCTTTTTCATTTAAGGTATATTGAATTGCTATGGACATACGTATCATTAGAGAACCCATAAGCCGTAATGAGCTTGTTAAAATAGCTGAGGAAGGTTTTGGAGATTTAGTAAAAGGTGTTGTTGACGTAGAGAGAGAAATTCTTGCTTTAGGGGGCGAACTTCATTCCGATGAGGAAGCATTGTTATTGAGAGAGGGCTCAAAGCAAGAAAACTTATGGGGAATTAATCTTTATCCCGCCAGAACCGATAGAGATTTTGTTGAGTTTGATTCAGTAATAAACTTGCGTCCTTTTCAGGGAAACCGCTCCCGAGGCGTTGATAACCCTAAGCTTCAAGAAAAGATTTTAGAGATTGTTAAAAAGCTGATTGAAGACTGAGATGGTTTTTAAGCATAAAGGTTTAGCAGATGGTAGGTGGCATACTCTAAGTGCCGTTAAACAGTTAGCAAATATAGGAAGTGAGATAACACGCGCTGCACGCTGGAAAGGCAAGGATGAGGAACTTTTTTGGTCTGCTGTAGAGCGGGCACAAGAGCTGTTTCATCTAACTATTACCGACCCCAAATGGAGGACTTGTCGTTTAAAAGAACTTACACGGCTCTATGAAGTTTTTTGTGATGCTGTTTTAGGAGGAGATGAATATAACTGTTCTCTTAAGAATTTAGAAACCTATTTTTTCTACTTTGCTTTACTTTCACGCCGCCGTTCTTAAGATTATTGTTTATCGGTTAGAATTGGAAAGTTAACCCCCTAAATACGCAATGCGCGTTACGCACAATGAGATACGAACTATACGCTAACCGCTAAACGCTATCCGCTAACCTATCCGCTATTTACTATACCCTACATCCTATTGAGGCACTATTGTTTCAAACAGTATTGTATAGGAAGAATTTCTAATTTTTTATTAAATTATCAATGAAACAATTTTTGATTAGAAATTGAAGAATTAGAAATTTTTTGTAAGATATTATTGTTTTACACGGCATTATCCCAGACAGGGATAATAATTTCTTAAGCTAAGCTTATGGCCTTAACTTTTGTTTAGTTTTTTAAACATAATAGCCATTATTGTGTTGTTATTTTTGCTCATTTTGGGGTATCAGTATAATTATTGATATTTATTTTATATGTTACTCCATAGTAATCAGAGAGTTACGGAATTAGCGTCGATATTTTTATCAAGTGGCACAGAAAATGCTTTTATTAATTAACATCGTTTCTGAAAACGTTTACAGTTTATATACAGATGACCACAGATATTCGCTTATGCGAATATACAGATGACCACAGATATCTATGTTCTTCTGTTCTGCGCTAATCTGTGTTTTCTAATTCTGTGTCAATCTGTGTTAGCACATAGTGCTAGTGTTAATCTGCGTTTTCATCAGCGCTAATCTGTGTAGCGCATAGCGCAGTCTGTGTTGATCTGTGCTTAACGCGAAGCGTCTGTGATAATCTGTGTTCTTCAGCTCTGTGTTAATCTGTTTTTAATCTGTGATTATCTGTGTGATAGAAAAAAGGAGGTAAGAAGTATGGTGAGGTTAGTTTTGATAGGTGCTCTTGTATTGTCTTTGGGATTTTTTCAAGGAGTTTTTTCTCAATCAGTTTCTTCCCAATCAAAAACATTATCGTCATTAGAGATTACCCCTCAGGAAGGCGCAATAGGAGAAGGGGTCCATTATACCTTGGGAAAAGACGATGTTGTTCAGATTACTGTGAGGAATCAGCCAGAGTTTACTGGACAGTTTATCGTGGGGCCTGATGGTAATATTCAATATACTTTTGTAGGTGATGTTAAGGCAGAAGGTCTTACCAAAGAAGAACTGAAAGAAAAAATAACTTCTCTCCTTACGAAATACGTAAAAGTTCCTGAGGTAAGTGTTTCTATTCTTGCTTATCGTAGTAAATTTGTGTATATCTTAGGTGAGGTGGGACGTCCAGGAAAGTATCCTATGAAAGGCGATGAGATAAGTTTACGCGATGCTCTCATTCAGGCAGGTTTGCCTACGCGTGCTGCTGCGCTTCGCCGTGTATATGTTATTCAACCTGATATGACAAAGCCTGCATACAAGAAAATCGATATTTACAAGCTCCTTTATAAGGGTATTCTCAAAGATAATGTAACTTTAGGCCCTGGTGATTTAGTTGTGATTCCTTCTACTGTTCCTAGTGAGATTAATCGTGCCCTGACAAATCTTCTTTCACCTATTACAAGAGGAGCAGCATTGGAAGGAATTCTTGCAGGGACAGATTAGTTTAAAAATATAATTCAAAAAGGGGGAATTATGAATGAAGGAAAGTCTCATTTTGATGTCTATTACTATTTAGGGATAATAAGAAGAAGGAAGTGGTTTTTTGTTATTCCTCTCGTAATAATCTATGTGGGATTTCTTGCTTCAAGTTTTTTTCTTCCCAAAGTATATGAAGCAAAGTCCATTATTCTTGTAGAACAGAAAAATGTCGTTAACCCCCTTCTTAAGAATTTAGCGGTTTCTACTCCTGTTGCCTCTCGTCTTAATACCTTAAGAGAGGAAATTTTAGCATGGCCTCGCCTTTTTCAACTGGTAGAAAGGCTTAATTTAAATAAAGATATTAATAGCCCTTTAGAGTTAGAGCGTTTGATTTCTCGCATCAGAAAGAATATAAGTTTAAGGATGAAGTCAAAAGATATTGTTATCATCTCTTATCGAGGACAAAATCCCAAAAGTACTCAAGAATTAGTTAATACCCTTGGGGATATTCTTATTCAGCGTAATCTTTCCTTGCAAAGTGAGGATACTGAGTCTGCTATTGATTTTATCAATGAACAGTTAAATATTTACAAAGAAAAATTGGATAAGTCAGAAGAGGCCCTACGAAGATTTAAAGAAGTATACGGAATGGGTATGGCGGAGAATATTAAAAATAATAGAGAAAATACAAATAGCAGTTTGTTAGAGGATTCGTCTCCTGTAGGAGTAACCTTAGCAAAAATAAATAAAGAACTGGCAGATTTAGAGGCAGAATTGGTTATGGCTTCTATAGATTGTACAGAAGAACACCCCCGTGTTAAATCTCTTAAGATACGTATAGAGTCTTTGAAAGAGAAACGCCGGAAGTACATAGAAGAAGTTGCCCAGCGCGCAGGAGTAGAGCCTAAGGAGTACATTAATATAGCTGATTCTTTCCCTCGACAACAGGAGGAATTAGCTCGTTTAACTCGAGACAGAGCAATTAATGAGAGGATTTATGCAATGTTGTTAGAACGTTTAGAATCTGCGCGTATTACTCGTCGACTTGATAGTTCAGATAATCGCACAAAATTTAGAATAATTGAGCCTGCACGGCTTCCTCTTGTGCCTGTAAAACCCAATAAGATAAAATTTAATTTTTTAGGGTTGATTTTAGGAGGAATGACAGGATTTGGTTTTGTATATCTATTGGAATACACTGATTCTTCATTTAAGAGAGAAGAAGATTTAAGGAAAGCATTTGGATATCCAGTATTAGGTAATATCTCTAAAATTATTACTGAAGGTGATATAAAACATAAAAATAAATTTACCCGCAGAGTTCTTCTTATAACAGTTTCTATTATTATTCTTATGATTTTAATTCTTTGGTTTGTGCTACAGAAAGATACAATAATTATTAAATTACACAGTACTTTATCTAATATAATATCTGCATTCCGATAAACTATTAGAAATATGTACGAACATTTTTATGGATTTAAAGAGCGGCCTTTCAGTGTAACCCCGGATACGAAGTTTTTCTTTGCCAGCGAGAAACACGAGGAAGCATTAAATACACTTCTTTTTGCCATTATGGATAGAAAGGGTTTTGCGGTAATTACAGGAGAAATCGGTTCAGGTAAAACCACAGTTTGGCATGCTCTTCTTAATAAACTGGACAAAACAACAAAAGTGGCTCTTATTACCAACACCCACCTTACCCCTAAGCAGATGATTATGGCGATTCTGGATGAATTTGAAATTCCTTATAAAGATAAATGGCCCAAAGTAAGGATGCTTTCTCTTTTGAATAGTTTTCTTCTGGAGCAGATTTCTTTAGGTTTTAATGTTGTGTTGGTAATAGACGAAGCGCAAAATTTAAATGCCTCTACTTTAGAAGAAGTGCGCATGCTTTCTAATTTAGAAACAGAAAAAGAAAAGCTTCTGCAGATTATCCTTATGGGTCAGCCAGAATTGCGTGAGATTTTATCTTTAAAATATTTAGAACAGCTGAGGCAGAGGATTGCTGTATTTTATCATCTTTATCCTTTAAGCAGAGAAGAGACTAAAGGTTATATTATGTATCGTCTTCATATTGCTGAGGCAAATGGGAGGATTATTTTTGATAATGGTTCTATAGATAAGATTTATGAGTATTCTGAAGGTATTCCCCGAAGGATTAACACTATTTGTGACCGTGCTCTTTTAACAGGATTTATTAGGGAACAAAAAACAATTTCTCCTGATATAATTAATGAGGTAGCGGAGGAGATAGATAGCATTGTCATACACACAGATGATCACAGAAAGGAAACAGATGAACACAGATTATATTTATAAGGAATTAACTTATAAGGTAATAGGAGCGTTATACGAAGTTCATAAAGAATTAGGTTCAATCCATAAGGAGATTATCTACCATAAAGCTATAGCAATAGAACTTGCATATAGAAATATTCCTTTTGTAGAAGAAAAGAGCATACCTGTTAAATATAAGGGTAAAAAAATAGGCATATATAAGCCAGATTTCATAATTGACGATAAAGTTATACTGGAAATTAAGGTATCTCCTGCAATAACAAAAGCAATGCAGGAACAAGTTTATTATTATGTTAAGGGGACAAAATATAAATTGGTTTTATTGGCAAACTTCGGAACACAGAAATTAGGCATCAAACGCCTGATTTATGATTTGGATAACACAGATGAACGCAGAAAGGAGCACAGATGACCACAGAAATCAGTGCTAATCTGTGTCCTTCATCTGTGCTCATCTGTGTATAACGCGTAGCGTCTGTGATAATCTGTGTTCTTCATCAGCGCTAATCTGTGTTTTTCGTTCTGTGCTAATCTGTGTATAACCGGAGTGAAACGGAGGTGAAAAAATGGGGAAAATAAGTGATGCCTTAAAAAAGGTAATGAATGAAAGAGAAAAGAAGAAAAAATTACAACTGTTGAGGTTAGAGGAGGAAATTGCGAAGTCTAAAGAAAAAGGAAAGGCTTTTTCTGAGAATAAAAAAATCAACAGAGAATCTTTTAAACCGACCTTAAAAGACAGGCTGGAGAGCTTAAAATATGAAGAATTATATATAGCTAAGGCTCAGGACAAAAATGGCATTGACCCTCGTATTGTAGCTTATTTTGACTATTCGTCCCCTGTATCTGAACAATACCGTATCTTGCGCACTAATTTAAAATCACATTTAATTAAAAATGCAAAAAAAAGCCTTACCTCTGTAAAATCTGTTAATTCTCCTCATATAATTGCTGTAACAAGTAGCCTTCATAGTGAAGGAAAAACTATAACCTGTGTTAATCTGGGAGTTTCTTTGGCGAAAAATTCTGATGCCAAAGTCCTTCTTATTGATGGAGACCTACGCAATGGAATGATTCATAAGCTTCTTAATATTGAATCTACGCCTGGCTTAGCAGAGGTTTTGACATCAGACTTTGACTATAGCGTAGCGTTACATCCCACAAAGATAAAAAATCTTTTTGTTATTCCCCGGGGTACCCCTCCAGAAAATCCTGCAGAATTGCTTGATTCAAAAAAGATGCATCTTATCTTAGAGCAGTTGAAGGTAGAGCCACTTACTTATGTGATTATTGATACTCCTCCTGTGATTAACTTTACTGATGCATCTGTTTTATGTCCTAAAACTGATGCTGTTGTATTGGTGGTTCAGTCGTACCGCACACAAGAGCAAGTTGTCCGAAAAGCTAAAGATTTAATTCAACAGGCGCACGGTAAATTTTTAGGGTTTATTCTTACTCAAACTGATTATTATATTCCCGACCTTTACAGTTATTACTATTATTACCGATATCGGAAAAATAAACCATTATAATTAAAGGAGTTAATATGAGAGACTATTCTGAAAGAGAAAGGTTGTTTGGCACAGATGGGATAAGAGGGACCCCTGGGTTTTATCCGCTTACTGATGGGATGATTTTTAAGATTGGGCTAAGTATTGCTAAAATAATTGCCTATAAACGCAGAAAAAAAGATGCCCCCCGTGTAGTTATTGGTAGAGATACTCGCCTTACAGGTAGAAGAATTGAAGCTATTCTTTGCGATGCTCTAAATTTCTATAGTATAGATGTTTTCTCAACAGGAGTTATTACTACACCTGCTTTATCTTTTCTCGTAAGGGAAATAGGTGTTGATATGGGGATAATGATTTCTGCTTCTCACAATAAGCCTACTGATAATGGTATAAAGTTTTTTGGCCCAGAAGGTTTTAAGCTTTCTTATGAGGAAGAGGAATGGATAGAAAATATAATTTTCAGCAATCTAATCCATCGGCCAACCACATTGCGTAACCAGCATATGGGTAAAGTTTACCCCATTAAAAGAGCGCAAGGTCAGTATATCAATTTTTTAAAATCAACAGTTAAAGACCTTACCTTAGAAAATATGCATATTGCCATTGATTGCGGATGGGGAGCAGGTTCACAAATAGCGCCTCGTCTTTATAGAAAGCTAAAAGCAAATGTTACTTCTATTCACGATGAGCCTAAAGGAGAAAGTATTAACATTGGAGGAGCTTTAGACCCTTCTTACCTTTCTAAAATTGTTCTCCAAAAAAATGCAGATATAGGCATTGCTTTAGATGGTGATGGGGACAGATGTATTCTTGTGGATGAAAAGGGAAATATTTTAGATGGCGACTATATCCTTGCTATTATCGCCGATTATCTTATCAAAAAAAGAGAGCTCCCTAAGAATACTATTGTCACTACTGTAATGAACAATTTTGGCCTTAGGCTTTTCCTTGAAGAAATAGGAGGAAAAATTATTACTACAAAAGTTGGAGATAAATATGTTTTAAAAGCACTTAAAGAAAATGGATTAAATATTGGCGGGGAACAGTCAGGGCATATAATCTTTTTAGATTATCTTCCTTCGCCTGATGGATTACTCACTTCTTTACAGGTTTTGAGGGTGTTGAAAGAGGCGGGTAAACCTTTAAGTGAAATTGCGGGGCGTATGGTGAAATTCCCTCAGGTGCTGGTTAATGTTGAGGTGAGAAAAAAAATTCCTTTTAGTGATATGCCTTCAGTTTATGGAGAGCTTGATTATTTTAATGATTTACTTAAGGGAAAGGGAAGAATACTGTTGCGTTACTCCGGTACAGAGAATGTAGCGCGGGTAATGGTTGAGGGAAAAGACGAAAAACTTATCCAGGAAATCGCAAACACTCTTGCGGAGGCGATAAAGAAAGAAATTGGCACTGCCACGGAGGTGAATTCAGAAAGCTAAGTCACCCGTCACCAGGTCACAAAGTCACCCGTACGAAGGAGCGTAACCATAAGATGGTAGAGAAAGGATACAAGAAGTTGTTGGTATGGCAGAAAGCTGATGAGTTAGCCTATGAGGTGTATTTAGAGACCAAGAAGTTCCCTAAAGGTGAGATATACGGGATAACGTCGCAGCTAAGGCGGGCAGTGTTATCTATACCTACAAATATTGTAGAAGGAACAGGGCGTCAAGGGAAGAAAGAATTAAAGCAATTTGTAAATATATCATTAGGTTCTTTATCAGAGACAGAGTATTTATTGGAATTTTGTTTACGTCTTAGATATTTGACTTCAGAAAGTTACAAAAGGTTAGAGGATCTGCGAAGAGAAGTTGGAGGTCTTCTATGGAACTTCTACAAATCTCTTTAACTGGTGACTTGGTGACCTTGTGACCTGGTGACTTTGTGTCTTGGTGACCTTGTGACCTGGTTATGTATGACGCTAGCGCAGCGAGCATATGACTATTGTATGACAACTGTATGACTACTGTATGACGTGTGCAAAGCACACATATGACAATGTATGGCGCCCGCAAGGGCATATGACGGCCGAAGGCCATATGACGCGAGCGTAGCGAGCAGTATGACAATGTATGACGTGGAGCAAAGCGACACATATGACACGAGCGTAGCGAGCGGACATCCCTCGTCCCTACGTGTGACGGGTGAC
>Ga0180301_10000021_pt1 | contig 106253 bp, 112 predicted proteins | sample GuaBasSediGuay16_FD_121797 | JGI IMG/M metagenome (GOLD analysis project Ga0180301, IMG submission 121797) | Subseafloor sediment microbial communities from Guaymas Basin, Gulf of California, Mexico - Guay16, Core 4569-2, 12-15 cm | ecosystem: Environmental > Aquatic > Marine > Hydrothermal...
ATCCCTTATTAGGAAAATGTTCTTACCGTATTCTTTCACTATACTTACTTTTTCTTCTCCAAAGGTAACAATAACTATGTAGTTTATGAGCTTACAAGAGGTAATAGAAACAATAATGTCCTTAAGCATTTCAATAGTAAGTTTCTCTCTTGAACTCTGCGTAAGGATTTTTGAAAGCCTTAATTTAGCTGTTGTAGGGTTCTTAACAGGAACTATTGCTGCAATTCTCATTTTCGTTCTTCTCCTAATGTCCTTGCAAACTTCATGATTTCTCTGGCAAGCGCTACTTTATCGCTTAATGATTCCATAACTGTTTTTGCCACATGAACTCTTATTTTAAATTTCTTCTCAATAATTAACCTTAATGCTTCATCAGCGATATCTATTATTAATCCATCAATTAATCCCTTATAAAATTTCGCTATTCCTAGAGGTGAAGGATCAAGCCCATAAGCTTTCATGAATTTATCAGCGGGACCGGAAATGGGTCTATTCGAGATTATTGGTGATACAGCAATTATGGGTGCTTTTGCTTCTTTAAGAGCCTCCTTAACACCTTTAACACTTAGTATAGGTCCTATGCTATTGATAGGATTACTTGGACCTATAATTATTAATTCAGAATCTAAAATAGCTTTTAAGGTCTCTTTCTCAGCTTTAGCTCTCTCAAGACCTCTGAAGAAAACCCTTTTAACTTCGGGTTCAAATCTGTACTTAACCAAATATTCCTGAATATTCAGTACTCTCCCATCGAGTAGTTCAACGAATGTTTCTACATGTTCATTACACATAGGATAAATACGGGCTTTAATTCCTAATTTTCTACTGATGTACTTAGTAACTTCAGTTAATGTTAACCCTTTATTCATAAGGTATGTTCTTAAAACATGTATTGCAAGATCCCTATCGCCAATGTTGAACCATGTTTTTTCTAAACCATAAATTTTCGCTTGCTCGAGAAAGTTAAAAGTGTCATTTCTTATGCCCCAATATTTCTCAGTATCTAAAAATCCTGCGAAAAGATAAACTATGGTATCTAAATCCGGTGATACGTAAAGACCATTCCAGTATATGTCGTCGGATGTATTGACTATTACCGTTATTTCTTCGTCACTTACTATGTGGCGAAATCCTTCGATAAGCTTTGGCGTACCTGTACCTCCACTTAGAAAAACAACCATATTTATAATCCTCATGGACTGCTAGATTTTATTCGGAATATTAAGGTTTAGTTTCTAGTACTCTATAACCCAAGTTGTTCTATCTTTAAAATCATAAAGCTTAACACCTACCTTAGCTAGCACATCTCTAATCTTATCTGAGACATCATATTGCTTCTTCATCCTAAATTCATGCCTTACGGAAACTACTGCTTCAACGATTCTTCTTAACTTCTCTTCAACCTCTTTTGCGCCATAGAAGTATTTGTCTAAAATCCCGAGAACCTCATTTAACTCCTTAAGTGTGGAGTATATCGTAAGTGCTAAAGTGTATGAAGGTTCACTATCTAGCTTCTTTATACTGAAGCTTATTAGTTCGTGAAGGTACGGCATAGCCTTGGCCATGTTAAAATCATCACTCAAACTTTCAAAGAACATTCTTTTAAGTTCAACGATTTTATTCACATAAGCCCTAATGGTGGAGCTTAATTTATGCGGTGGTTTTTCATCTAACAGTATTTTCTTAGAATCTTCAACAACTTTCACTAACCTATTAAACAACATTTTTGTATGTTCTAAACCCTCCCATGTGAAATCCATTGGGCTTCTATAGTATGAACTTAGAAGGTATAGTTTGAGAACTTCGGGTTTGTATTTTCCCAACACCTCATATACGGGAATTATGTTCCCTAAGCTTTTACTCATTTTTTCGCCTTTAATTGTCAAATACCCTACATGGAGCCAATACTTAACCCAAGGTGAAATTCCGAATCTTGCTTCGCTTTGGGCAATTTCGTTTTCATGATGTGGAAATATTAAATCCTGACCTCCACCGTGAATGTCGAACTGCGGGCCTAAGTATTTACTGCTCATAACGGAGCATTCAATATGCCATCCAGGTCTCCCAGGACCCCAAGGACTATTCCACCAAGGTTCACCTGGTTTGGTTCTCTTCCATAGTGCGAAATCGTAAGGTTTCTTTTTCTCCTTAAGAAACTCCTCTTCCTGCCTCCATTCTTCACTAACTCTTCTTTTAGAAAGTTTACCGTACTCCGGGAACTTATCTACCTCAAAATATACGCTCCCGTGGCTTTCGTAAGCGTAACCCTTACGTACTAAATCCTGAATAAACTCTATAATGTCATCTATGTGCTCAGTAACCTTAGGCATCACATGAGGCATTCTAATATTAAGCTTCACTAGAACATCAATGAACTCTTTAGTGTATTTTTCGGGAACTTCTCTCCAATCAACACCTAACTCCTTAGCTCTTTTGATAATTTTATCGTCAATATCTGTGATGTTCATAACGTGAAATACTGTATACCCTAAGTGCTCTAGATATCTCCTTACAAGATCAAATACTACGTATGTTCTAGCATGTCCTATATGGGTATGATCGTATGGTGTTGGTCCGCAAATATACATTCTTACAAAACCCGGAATTAATGGTTCAAAATATTCTTTCTTGCCAGTTAACGTATTAGTTACCTTTAGCTTCACTAAACACACCCTTGCCTATTCTAGCTTCAATTGTAACTTTTAAGGCTAAGGATTTATTAGCATTATTACTTCTCCTCTTCCTCTTAAGAGCTTCCAACTATTGTTTTAAAAGAAAATAGATAAATTCTGCTTCAAAGAACACCTTGTTAGAGTGTTACAAATGATACTATGAGGGATGTTATTGACTATAACGTTAAGTAAAGTTGTAAATGAGTTACTGTCCAGAGTTAAGATAACACATGAACATGCTATTGTGTTTAAAGAACTGGTTTCAATAGATGGTTTCCATGGTGAATCGCTTGTACGTATTGTCACTCACGCTCATAAAGACCACCTATATGGGTTACGAGATAGCATCCGTAAGAACTCACTCATTGCCATGACAAAAGCTACCTACGATATACTTACAGCATTAGGATATAAAATACCTAAGGAGAAGACGCTCACACTAAACTATAACCAGGAATTCAAGATAGGTGATTTAACGCTCTCTCTTCATAAAGCAAAACATATTGTAGGTGCCGCACAAGTCCTTGCGATTGATAATGATGATACACGTTTAGTGTACACAGGAGATTTCAAATTACCCTCAACACCCATACTTGATTCTGACCTATTAGTAATAGAGGCAACCTATGGTAATCCTGAACACGTTAGACCGTTTAAGTACGAAGTTGAAAGCTTATTTGTAGACTTAGTAAAATCAAGCTTACCCCATGGTCCGGTATATATTTTCGGATACCATGGAAAACTTCAGGAAGCCATGGAGATACTTAGATCAGGAGGTATAGATGCACCATTCATAGCTCCAAGAAAAGTCTATGATGTAACTCTTGCAGCGATTAAGCACGGGTTAAACGTTGAAGGTTTATATTACGATAAAACGTTGGAAGCGGAGGAAATAATGAGGAGCAAATGGTACGTGTATTTTGCACATGTAAACTCCCCTAAGAGAAACTATTATCATAGAGTATCATCTTTAAGCATAATTTTGACAGGATGGGAATTTAAAGAACCTCTAAGAAGATTAAACAGAAAAACGTACATTGTTGCTTTAAGTGACCATGCAGATTTCGAGCAACTTCTAAAGTATGTTGAGGAATCTAAACCTAAAGTCGTAGTTACTGATGCCTCAAGAGAGGGTTCAGCACACATTTTAGCTAAAGAAATAAGAAGAAGGCTTTCAATACCAGCAATCGCTCTTCCATAGCAGCATAAACATTTTTAAGATCCAAAGAAAAGCTAACCTTATTGAGTAAAAGGGAACTAGAGAGTGAATACATGATACCAGCGATATTCAAAGGATTATGTCCAAATTGTGGTGGTGATATAGTTTCAGAGAGATTGGAGAGATGTTTACCTTGTGAAAAATGCTTACCTAATCCGGAGTTAAAACAGCTTGTAATTAAAGGTTTTCTTGAGAGAATATGGGATGTTGAAGAATACGTAAATGAAATCAATAAGTTATTCATTAAAGCAATAGGTTCTAAGATGTGGGGTTTACAAAGACTATGGGCTCGCAGGTTCCTTAACGGCGAAAGCTTCGCTATGGTCGCCCCAACAGGAAGCGGTAAGACAACAGCACAAATAATATTTGGGCTATATGCTTCAGCAAATTATGGAAGGAGAGTTCTTATACTCTTACCTACGAGCCTACTTGTACATCAAGTGCAGAATAAAGTAATTGAAATACGCTCCAAACTAGGATTAGATAATGTTAAAGTCGCTGCGTATCATAGCCTATTAAGTGAGAAACAGAAGCAAATGGAATTAGCAACGATGAATGAAGCTTCAATAATAATTACAACGCCAATAAGCTTAATGAAACGTGAGGAACTACAGCAGAAGATAAACATTGCATTTATAGATGATGTAGATAGTTTCTTAAGAAGGAGTAAAAGCGTTGATGTAGTACTTAGAATGTTAGGTATTTCCCCTGAGGAAATAGCACTTATTGAAGAAGCACAGAAAATGGAGGGTACAGCGAGAAAACTTTCAAGGGACAATCCTGAAGAAGCAAGAGAGCTTCTTAGAAGAGCTTCGGAGTTAAAGAGGAAGGTCAGAGAAAATGTGAAAGGTCAAATAATTGTTAGTGGTGCAACGCAAACAGCTAGGAGAACAAAGAGAGTAAGACTTCTTAGTTCATTGTTTGGTTTTACTGTGGGCGGCAAAGTCGAAGTTGGAAGAAATATTGTTGATACGTATGTTAAGCCTACTTCCTCCATAGAAGAGGAAGTTGTTAAGTTGGTTTCAGAACTAGGCGGTGGAGGGTTAATTTTCGTACCTATGGATAAAGGTGCAGATTATGTAAAGAAACTTACAGAGTACTTGAAGGAGAAAGGAGTAAATGCTGAAGCATATCTTGGAGCTAGAAAAAGGGTTTTTGAAAAATATGTTACTGGAGATATAGATGTTCTTGTAGGTATAGCCTCGTATAGAAGCCCACTAACTAGAGGTATAGACTTACCTGAAAGAGTAAGGTATGCTGTTTTCGCCGGAGTACCTAAATTTAGAATAAGGATTAGCATTGAAGAGTTTCAACCAAGCAAGTGGCTTATACTTTTAAATGAAATAAAAGATGTAGTGTACGATAAATACCCTAGAATGTTTGACAGAGTCCTTGGAGGCCTTATTAAAGTAAGAACAGCAACTCGAGATGTTCTCGAGGAAGTAAGGAAAGCTCTTGCAGAAAATAGGTCGCTCAAAGGGTATTCTGAATTCGTTAGGAGAATAGCTAAGGAAACATTAGACTTTCTCTTAACAGTTTTAAATGATAAAATGGTTCTTGAAAGACTAAGAAAAAGCCCTACAATAACTTTTGGCGGTAAAGAGGGAGAATACTTTTTCATAATACCTGATGCGACCGCGTATATTCAAGCAAGCGGGAGAACAAGTAGACTCTACGTTGGCGGTTTAACCAAAGGTTTAAGCATAGTAGTTATTGACGAAGAAAAGGCTTTCAATTCCCTTCTAAAAAATCTTAAATGGCTTCTAGAAACTGTCCAGTTCTATAAACTAGAGGAAGTAGATTTAAAGAAAATACTTAAAGAAGTAGATGATGACCGTAGAAAAGTAAGATTAGCCATCGAAGGTAAATATCGTCCTAAAGAACATGAGCTTATGAGGACCACCTTATTCATCGTTGAATCACCAAATAAGGCAAGAACTATTTCGAGAATGTTTGGAAAGCCAACGAGGAAAACTATAGGCTCCCTTCAAACGTACGAAGTGATAACTGAGAATAGATTAATGATCATTACAGCAACCGGCGGGCATGTCCTAGACTTAGTTAAAGACTATGGCATATTCGGAATAAAGGTTGTTAACGGTCACTTCATTCCTACATATAAACCTATAAAAAGATGTATTAGATGTGGTAGAGACGTACCTGAAGAAGAGAACTCATGCCCATATTGTGGAGGGAAAGTGTTCATCGAAAGTAGGCCAATAATAAACGCTTTAAGACAATTAGCTTCCCAAGTAGATGAAATTCTTGTTGGAACCGATCCTGATAGCGAAGGTGAAAAAATAGCCTGGGATATAACACTGCTTTTAAAACCTTTGAACAGGAATATTTGGAGGGTAAGGTTTCATGAAGTTACAAGGAGGGGTTTAAGAGAAGCCCTTAATAATCTAGCTACGATAAATGAAGACCTTGTTAAAGCACAAATTGTTAGACGGATTGAAGATAGATGGATAGGTTTTAGCCTAAGCCCTATTCTATGGAAGGAGTTCGGAATAAACTATTTATCAGCTGGAAGAGTTCAGACACCAGTTTTAGGATGGATTGTTGACAGAACTGATAAGAATAAGAAAAAAGCTGAACTTATCATGCTTAAGCTTAAAGACATAAACATAACGTTAATATTTAAGGCTCCTAGAGGAACAGCTGAGCAAATACTTAAGGAAGGAAAAATCACCATAACTGATGTTAAAAAAGAAGTTGTTGAAATAAATCCGCCTCCACCATATACAACAGATTTAATGCTATCGGAAGCATCACGAACACTAAAACTTTCAGCACCAACAATAATGGATTCTGCACAAAGACTTTTTGAAGCAGGACTAATAACCTATCATAGAACCGACAGTACAACAGTAAGTAACGTTGGAATATCCATAGCTAAAGACTTTATAACGAGGGTTTACGGCGAAGAATACTTTAAACCTAGAAAATGGGAAATGCCAGGCGCTCATGAGTGTATTAGGCCTACAAGACCTTTAGATTCACGACAAATAAAATCTCTTAGAGCTGCCGGAGTTCTTAGATTAGCTGTTCCCATAAGACAAGATGATCTTAGATTATACGATTTAATATTCAAAAGATTTATGATGAGCCAAATGGCTCCAGCGAAAATCGAAAGGGTTTCATTTAAACTTGTCTTTGGAAGTATTGTAAGGGAATTTACTTTCACAACTAAGGTGTTGTTTGAGGGATTTACGATTCTGTCAAAACCTCGTACTTTTGAAGAAGTTTCAAAAATAGCTGAAGGAGAATACTTTATTGAAGATTTAAGCTTAAGGCTTGTTCCAGAGTATCCACTTTACTCTTACAGTGATGTTGTAGACTTAATGAAGGAAAAGGGCATAGGAAGACCTTCAACATACGCTAAAATACTTCAGAATCTAAGGCGTAGAGGATATGTTTTAGAAGTAAGTAGGGGGAAACTTGTAGCTACATCAAGAGGAAAAAGAATTTATGAGTTTCTCTCATCAAACTTTAACGATCTCGTAAATGAAAATAGAACTAAAATTTTGCAAGAGAAAATAGACAAAGTAGAGATAGGTACAGCAAATTACATAGATGTATTAAGGGAATTTTACAATGAAACAGTTAAGGTTGTTAATGAAGCTAAGAGAAAAGGTGTAATATACCCTACTTTCAACGAGGAACTCACTAACCTATAGCTTCTCTATTCTCACAAAATCTGTTGCCTCCTTTCTCATCCCTCTAATAACTATTACTATGTCTCCTGAAGATAGTTCACCTTTATCTTCCAATACTTTACTGGCTTTTGCCCAAAAATCTTCGGGTGAAGCGTTTTCTAAATAGTACGAAGTTATTCCTCTAAGAATCCTCAATTGCCTAGAAACTCTTTTATCGTTAGTAACAGTATATACAGGAACTCTCGGCCTATATCTTGAAAGTCTTCTAGCTGTTGCTCCAGAGCGTGTGAAGGCAACTATTTTTGCACCTAAAGATTCTGCAAGTAAAACTATTCCTTTAGCAAATTTATCATATACTGTTTCATTAACTCCTTCATTAACTCTCTCACATATAGGCGATGCTTCTATGATCCTTCTCAGCCACCTAACAGATTCTACAGGATATTTCCCTACTGCTGTTTCATTTGAAAGCATTAAAGCATCAACTCCTTGTTCAACAGTCTTCATCACGTCAACTACTTCGCTACGTGTAGGTATGGGGTTATTAACCATTGATTCTAAAAGTTGTGTTGCAACAATTGATGGTTTACCATAAGCTAGTGCTTTCTTGATTATGAACTCTTGTATTTTAGGTATTTCAACGAGTTTAAAGTACATTCCCAAATCCCCTCTAGCTACAAGTACCGCATCAGCTTCACTAATTATTTCGTCTATTCTTTCAACAGCACTCCTCGTCTCTATCTTCGCAATAATTTTCATATCTTCATCCCCAATTTCCCTTAGAAGCTTCCTTAATCTCTCAATGTCTCCTACCGATCTAACGAAGGATAAAGCTACATAGTCAAAACCTTTAGAAACAGCGTATTTTAAATCATTAATGTCCTTCCGTGTTAGTGCAGGTCCGCTTACCTCTTTACCCTTAATCGCGAATGTCCTTCTTGACTTTATTATTCCATCGTTAAGAACTAAACATTTAATTTTATCAGCAAGCACTTCATCAACAAGTAATGCTATTTTACCGTCATCCAACAGTATTTCGTCGCCTTCCTCTATTTGGTTATAAGTTTTCTTATCGGGTAGAGGTAAATGTTTGTTTTTGGAATCTCCCTTACGTGAATTAATAATATATACTATGTCACCTTTTCTTAGATATGTTTCCTCTATTTCACCTAACCTTATAGTTGGACCTGTGAGATCAGCTATTAACGGTATTTCGGTGTCAAACTTTTCTTCAACAAACCTTATATTCTCTATTGCTTTATCCTTTTCTTCATATGTTCCATGAGAAAAGTTGAAGCGGAAAGCATCTACACCTTCACGAACAAGCTTCGTTATCGTATCTAAATCCATTGAAGTAGGTCCTATAGTTGCTATTATTTTTGCTTGCTTCATACGGTATACCGTAGATTTTTAACTCACTAAAAATATTTAAACGGGTTAGTTTCATCTAATCGTTAGGTATGTTAAAACCCTGTACAATCCCAAGCTCGATATTGACAGTAATGCATTATGAACTTTGCAGTAAAGTGGGTGGTGCATATAGGAACAAACCCTTACAAGGCTAGGATTGAAGCTCTAATAAAAGTGTGGAGCGAAATAACATCGTCAAATAGAAGGGATTGGACGAGAGAAGAACTTGCTGATCTAGTGTTTGCCGAATACTCTAGGAGAAAAATAGAGCCATTGCGTGGAAAGCTGAGACCACCAGATATTTTCGAAAAGGAACTTTCAAGTTTGTATTTTGTGGGAAAATATGGTTTAGGATTAGCAGAGGAGTGTCCTGAAATATTTAATGGCCCTTTAGCATTAGAGAACAAGGTCGATAAACTCGTAAATGATTTAATGAACAATGAAAACTTAAGCCTAAAACAAGCATTAGGAACAATAACTAAAGATGAACTTATAAAGATATTGAGAGTACCATTTACTGGTGTCGTACTTGGCTTTATTAAAGAGGAAGCATTTACAAAATTTCTTGAAGAACTCATTAAAGAATATCCTGAATTTAAAGATACAATCCGAAATTACAAGAGATTCTACATAGCTTTTAGATTAGCTGAATCAATAGCTAAAAGAGAAATTAAAAGTAAAGTAGCTAAAGAGGCTTTAAAACATGCAATAGCTGTTAGGATAAATTCGCAAAAGAATATGCCAAGCGATAAATACATTTACACTATTGCATCCGAAGTATTCAAGATACCTTCAAGAATTCTTCAAAAAATACTTTCATTACAGCAAAGGAAGGGCAACAGTCGAGAATAAGGCATTTATTTATTGATTCTATCTAGTGTTTTTAGATTCCTCTATGGGAAAACATTATTAATATCTTCACATTAAAAGTTCACGAGCATTAACCATCAATATTGGAGATGTTGATGTTATGGCTTTGGAGCATCCTAAAACAAAGTTTGTAACGTACAAGGGACCATTTAGTAGAATAATTCCTGTAAATGTTTTCGAAATAATAAATAATGATTTATGTTCATACTGCGGATCATGTACTGCGGTATGCCCTACTAAGGCCTTAAGTTACAAGTTTGACGAGCCTGACGCACCTATAATAAGCGAAGACCTATGTATATACTGTAATCTATGCTCGATGGTTTGTCCTCATGTAGCAATGGATAAGCAGTTGTTTGTTGAACTACCAAATCCTACGGAGAAGTACTTAGCTAGAACTAAGATTGAAAAACTTCACCCAGTAATGCAGGATGGAGGAATAACGTCAACATTAATAATTGCCGCTTTAGAGGAGGGATTAATTGATGCAGCATTTCTAGTAGCAAGAGATGAAAAATGGAGACCCATACCTATAATTGCGAAAACACCTGAAGACGTAATAAAGGCTGCAGGCAGTAAGTACGTTTACAGCCCTGTAAATAACCTCCTAGAAACATTAGCGTTTACGCATCCTGAACTTCAGAAGGTGCTGTCAGCAGGTCTTCCATGTCAAATAAGGGCAATACATAGGGCAAGAGAAATCGGGCTTAGAAAGTTTGTCGATAAAATCAAATACACTGTAAGCATTTTCTGTTCTGAGAATTGGCAATGGAGCAAAATGTTAGAAATGATGGCTTCAGCAGGACTTAAACCCGAAGACGTAGTTAAGCAGAATATTAAAGCAAAGTTCCTCTTCTACCTAAGAGATGACAAGGTAGTTGAATACTCACTTAAGGACGCAGCAAAATATCTAATACCAGCATGTAAGCATTGCCCAGAATTTATATCATACTATGCTGACATAAACGTAGGGGCATTAGGTCTAATAGGATGGAATGCAGTATTAATAATGAATGATAAAGGAAAGAAACTATGGAAAGTTGCTGTAGAACGTGGATACATAGAGTATCAACCACTACCAGATGAAAGATGGACCAAAATAATAAACTTCGATATGAAAAAGAAGAGATCAGCATGGAAATTCATAAAGACATTCTATGGTTTAGAAGAGGAAGTTAAAGCGCAACAGAAAGAAGCTAAGTGGTATCAAGAATGGTTAGCTAAGAAGAAAGCGAAGGAAGCAGCAAAGAAAAAGTAGCTTTTCTTCATTTTTAAATACCATATTATCCGTGATGTTTAGTATTTAGCAAAAGAACATATTCATTTTAAACTTTCCACCAGTAGTTTTTTGTTTTTAGTATATAATATATAATAGTAGTCTAGTGTATTCGGGGTGATGAGTTTTGGTGAAAGCTCTAATATTAGCTGGAGGTTTTGGAAAAAGGCTAAGGCCATTAACTCAGGATAGGCCTAAGCCTCTTATAGAAATTAAGGGTAAACCTATTTTAGCATGGCAATTTGATTGGCTTAAGAAAAACGGAGTTAACGAAGTAATATTGGCGATAGGATATCTTAAAGAGAGAATTATTGAGGAAATAGGTAGTGGTAAAAGGTTTGGTATAAAAGTAGGTTATGTTGTTGAAGATGAACCGTTGGGCACTGCTGGGGGATTAAAAAATGCAGCACACATACTAAGCAACGAAAAATACTTCTATGTTTTAAATGGAGACATACTAACAAATCTTGACCTACAAAAACTCAGCAGTACATTAGATGAAAAAATTGTTGGTGTGATAGCTGTTGTACCTCTAAGATCACCCTACGGAATAATAAGATTTGATGAAAACACCGGAAAAATACTAAGCTTCGTAGAAAAACCAATACTTCAAGAGTACTGGATAAACGCTGGAGTATATTGTCTAACACCTAAAATCTTCGAATACCTACCTGAAAAAGGCGATATCGAAAAAACAACTTTTCCGAAATTAGCTAAGGAAGGCTTACTTAAGGCAGTAGCTTTTGATAATGTCTTATGGAAGAGTATAGACACACATAAGGATGTAGAGGAAGCAGAGAAGCTTTTAAGTGAAAAGCCTATTTAGAAGATATCAGCCGGGTAACCGCATCCATCATTCCATTTCGGTCTTATTCCCCGAAAAATCATCATCTATTTTTACCTTTTATAGACATAATGTTTATAAGTTCATCTCTTAATCTAAACTACATGGCCAAAACATTTTAAACTAAAACACTTAGAGGGCATTTGCTAGTGTTTTTAGAGGGCATGGAGAGATTAATTTACATTTACGGTCCCATAGGAGTTTTCTTAGTTTCCTTCCTTGGCAATGTAATACCCTATTCTACAATACCTTACCTAATATTCATAGTTCAATATGGAGCTGCATTTTCAGAAACTATAAGCATGGTAGAAATAGCTATTTTGGGAGGTGTAGGTGCCGCATTAGGTAAAGTTATCGTTCTACTTATAGGTACAGCTACGAGGAAGATTCTTCCGGAAACAGCTAAGAAAAGTATGAAACTCTTCATGAAACTTGCAGGAAAAAGCGTTTTCATAGCTGTTCTCGTGTTTGCGGCAACTCCGCTTCCAGACGATGCTCTCTACATCCCTATCGGAGCAATGGGTTATAGCCCGTTCAAATTCTTTGTTGCAGCAACCATAGGCAAAACCATAATAACCTATATAGCCTTGTTGTTTGGTGGAACAATAAGATATTTGGTTGGCGAGTCTTCAATAGTAACGTCTATTGTAGCTATTGTTGCCACTCTAGTGCTCATGTTGTTGCTAGTAAAGGTTAACTGGGAATTAATAATTGAGGAAATAATTAATAAAGGATGGAAGAACTTTATACTAAACCTAATCAAGAACCCTTTAAAGTATGTAAAGAAGTTAGGTGAGTGATGATAAAACATCTTTAATATTTATGCTTACTCCTCTGTTCGCTAAGGTCTTTGATAGCGCATATGTTACGGTAAATATGTTATCAAGAGTTGCCGTAATTCCCATATGCCCTATTCTAATAGCTCTATTCGAAATTTCGCCTAAAGCCGTTGCTACGAGAACACCATATTTTCTCCACATATCATTAACAACAGTTTCGCTATCAATACCGTTTGGCATATAGACAGCAGTAACTGTAGGTGAAGCGATTTCTTCAGATTCAGCAACTATTCTTAAGCCCATTTTTCTTAAAGCATCCCTTAACTTCTTAGAAACTAACAAATGTCTCCTATAAACGTTCTGTAATCCTTCATTAAATATTCTCTCTAAAGACACTTTAAGACCGTAGAGTAGATTTATCGGGGGTGTTGAAGGTAGTCTTCTCTTTGTTTCCCAGAAATTCAGCCATAATCTGAGATTTAAATAGTAACCTTTGGGTTCTAACTTCTCCATTTCTTCAACAATTTTTTTACTTAAGCTTACTATTGCTAATCCAGGGGGCATATTTAGTGCTTTTTGCGCTCCAAAAACTACAGCATCTACTCCGCTCTTACCATTATTGACATTTATTGGGACAGCACCTGCTGTTGATACAGCATCAACTATTATTTTAGCTTGGGAATTCTCCTTAACAACTTTAGCTATCTCTTCAATATTGAATATTGTTCCGGCTGATGTCTCACAATGAGCAAATATGACATAGTCTACTTTGTTCTTAGAAAGATACTTTTCTATAGCCTTTAAACTAGGAATTTTACCCTGTCTTTCCCTTATAACATCAACTTTGCCATGATAAATTTTAATGAGGTTAGCTATTATTTCTCCAAAATAGCCTGCTGAAAGAACAAGAACCCGTGTTTTCTCGTTGATTAGCGTTGATACTAATGCTTCTAAACCTACTGTAGCTCCGCCGCCCATGATTATTACTTCTCCATCATTATTTAGGAGCTTTTTAATAAGCTTAACATCTACATCATATATCTCTTGGTAGTTCGGGAGTAGAGCTTCATCTGAAACTATCGTTTTAAGAACTTCCTGAGGGACTTCTGTAGGACCGGGAGTCATTATATAGTATTTCTTGCTAAACAGCTTTTCTTCGTAAGAAATTTCAGTCGGTTGATCCGTCATCACTTTATCAGCCTGGAAAGTACTCATCACATTCTTATGCGTTTAACATTTAAGCCTCGGGAGACATATAAGTTTATGCCGCGCGGCGCACGACTCCATAAGCTTGGAGGTTGATGAAGCTTACAAGGGATGAGCCCTTACATGGGGCGATGATGTTTCTTCCCGGTTAAGGCTCTTACATACAGACGATTCTATGGTGATGAATGCTGAACACGATAGTATTGAAAATTAATCCTGAAAATCCCGAAAACAATATTCTCGCAATAGCTTCTTTTATGCTTAAATTAGGGGAGGTAATAGTATTTCCTACAGACACCGTTTATGGTTTAGGCGCTAATCCATTTAATGAAATGTCAGTGTTAAAGGTTTATGAGATTAAAGGTAGAGAATTCAATAAGCCCCTCCCAATACTTGTATCTAATATTAATACTGCAATGAAGCTAGGTGTTTTCGACGAAAGAGCTTTAAAGTTAGCGAGGAAGTTCTGGCCAGGATCATTAACAATAGTGGTTAGAAGGAAAATGGGAATTGCAAGCTTAGCTTTAGGAGGACAAGATAAGATAGCTTTACGAATGCCGAATCATAAGGTGGCTTTAAAACTTGCCGAATCATTAGGTGGGGCAATAGTAGGTACTAGCGCTAATGTTTCGGGGCTAAAAGCAGCAAAGACCGCTAACGAAGCTAAGGAGATGCTAGGGAGTAGAGCAAAACTTATTCTTGATGCTGGTCCATCACCTAAAAAAGTACCTTCAACCATTGTTGACGTAACTGTTAAGCCATTTAAAATAATCAGGCTAGGTCCAGTAAACATAGAGGAAATCGAAAAAGTTATTGGTGAATAGTTCATGCGTATTTTTGAAAGAAGAGAAAAGAGAGAAGAACTTGCTACTAAATTAAGAGAGATGGGATATTACGTAAGACTGCATGCTTACGAATATCTTGTCATGTGGAATGGGAAAATTCTCTGCACAATTTATATTTTCCCTTTAGAAAACACATGTATAGTGAATTACAACAAGGAAATTTCCGGAGAAAAACCAAAGAAGAAAGTATATGAAATAGTAAATGTTATAAAAACCTTAGATCCAAACATTAAGATTATGGTGAAAGAAACACCTAAAAGTAAGAATATTTAATATTGTTAAGCTTGTCTAAAAATGTTAAATTTATATCTGGTAGATCCTAAATATTAAAGTAAAATAAGTTAGCTTAGAGGATCCTAAATAATGAGTGAGGCTCAATACCTTACACGAACACTTCAAGAATATCTTAAGTCAATATACAGGCTCAAAGTAGAGCAGAGAAAGAAGGTAATTAGGGTAAAGGATATTGCAGCAGAACTCAAAGTTACAATGCCGAGCGTAACTGACGCTATGAAAAGACTTTCTAAACTGGGTTTAGTACATTATGAGAGATATGGGTTCATAGATTTAACACATGAAGGCGAAAAAGTAGCAAAAGAACTTTATGATAGATGGGTTGTTCTCAAACATTTACTGCATGATATTTTAGGAGTTCCTGAAGACAAAGCTAGTACAGATGCGTGCAAAATAGAGCATGATCTTTCTAAGGAAACAGCAGAAAAAATAGCATTATTAACGCTTTTTATAGATAACTGCCTTAGTGAAGAACTTAAGAGTAAGTTAAAACTGTTTATAGAGTCGAGAAAATGCTAGAATAAAAATGAGGTTCTAATGAATGAGTAAGAAGAAGGTCACTGTTGAAGTAAAAAATAATTTAAAGAACTTAGTTTTACTAATAGAAGCATTAGATGGCTTTCGTAGAGGTAGAGGAATATCTCTTTCAGTGATGGAGAAAGCATATTACAATATAACGATTGATTTACCAATAAAATGGAAGTACATTAGAAGGATCATTCAGTCCCTAATAAGATACCCTATGAAAGATGGTAGAGTCTTTAGACATTATAAGCTACTTAGATGGGCTAGAACATTAACGAACACAGGTATTGTTATGATAATTATCGGAACAGTTATTGCATTAATTTTTGGCAGAAGCGAATTAACATTAGCCTCGTTAATTATAGGTGTTGGTCTAGTGTATTCTATGTTCTTTCTTAACTGGTATTCTCTAAAGCAAATTTACAAGTACTACGATGAACATGCAAATGAACTCTCAAGTAGAACGAAGAAGTTAAAGGATGCAGCACAAATACTCATAAACATTATGCGTGAAGAACTTATAAAAAACGGTATTAGCCCAACAAAATATCCTCTTAGACTATATAATGTTGATTATAAAGGTATAGAAGTTATTTCTAAACCGACATTTTATAGAAAAACGTATTTATGTATTGTCTCAACAGAGGAAGAAAGTTAATTAATGCTTGGCTCAGGCAATTTGAATATCTGGTTTAAAACATAGTTTCTTATCTCGTCAACTGATGGTAGTTTACGCAATATTTTACCGTTCTCAATATATTTTACCAACATAGGTTCCATTTGTGAATAACATAGTTTACATTTATGTTTTTCATTGCGGTCTAGGAGACCTATTATTCTTTCATTAATGTGATTTGGGCATACGTAAAGCTGTTTAGTTCCTGGCATTTTTCCTCTTTTAGCTCTAGGTACCCATTTATTGTTAGTAAATACTTCAACTATGTCCGCACTAATATCTATTGATTTAGGAAAGGCTATAGATGTACCTACACCAAAGCCGTCAACATAGTCTCTAAGTTTAACTATGGATTTCTCATCTATTCCTCCGCTTACAAATATTTTAACGTGAGAGAAGCCGTTAATGTCAAGAGTCCATCTAACCTCTTTAACTATCTTTACCATGTCTCCTCTTCTACTGCTTGGAGTATCTAGTCTTACAGCATAGAGTTTCTCTTTTAGAAATTTAGCCGCCATTAGCGCTTCTTCCCGCTCATCATAGAAGGTATCGACAAGAGCTATTCTCGGAACATCCTTTTCAACTACTTCGTCAAATGCTTTCCAAGCTTCAGTTTGGCTATCAAAAACTACGATAAGTGCATGAGGCATTGTTCCTTTAGGTTTCACGTTAATGTATTTCTCACTTAAAACACCAGAAACACCATCTGCGCCGCCAATATATGCTGCTCTGTCTGCCATGGGCTGTATTGCTGGATGAAGAGCTCTTAAACCAAAGAATAAGACTGTTTTGTCTCTAGCAAGCCTTTTAACTCGTGCTGTAGCTGTTGAAATACTTGTATAGTGTCTTAAAATACCTAGAATTGCTGTTTCGAAAACAGCAAAATCAGCATAATTACCCTCAATAATCATTAATGGTTCAAAGGGTTTAAACAATGTACCTTCAGGCAATGCCCAAACGCTAACCGGTTTTCCTTCAAGAACCTTTAATGCTTCCTCTAAACCTGTAAATATAGCCCAATCATAACCATCAGGTAAGCTATATACGTGAAACTCCATTCTAACCTTAACATTATCTAATCCCTTTTTACGTAAAATATTCTCTGTTCGTACAAAGTAGATGTCAGTTGCTTTTCCCGAAAGAATTTCCTCCTCCGAAGCAACATATAGCTTCATAGTTTAACCACCATTAACACTGTAAAAGCCCTATAAAGGTGTTATAAGTGGTGAAATTTAAACTTAGCCAACAAAATACGAAGCACAAGTAAGTAGGAAAAGCATAGTATAAATATTCAGCAGAAGTTACAATATCTACCGAAACGTGATGATGCTCTGCCGCATATGAACTGTTAAGGGATGATGCTAAGAACCCCTGTCTGACAAGGTACTACATAATTTTTCTACTTTTAACAAATCATCTAAAGTATTTATGTTTGTAAAGACGATTTCTGGATTTCTAGATAAGCTAAATACGCTAACTAAACAAGGTTTTTCTAGAAATTCTAGTGGCGCTCTTGCTTTACGCATACCTAACATTAATGCTTTATAGGATGCTTTAACAAGCTTCTTCCTCCTATACGCTGAAACCAAAGGTTCTATGAAGCCATTTGGCCATTCAGGTACTACAGCATCGCACTCTTTAAGCTTTGACAGCATTTTCTTGATAACATCAGTAGTCATTAATGGGTAATCAACAGCCATTATAAACACATACTCTGTTCTAGCATGTTTCGCACCTGTATAAATTGCAACTAAGGGACCGTCCTCAAACTTTTCCTCATCCTCTACAATTTTTACTTTAAAACGTCCTAAAGCTTCTTCAAGCATGGCTTTTTGTTTATTGTTTTTAACTACAACTATTACCTCTTCAAATAATTCTTTACTAAATAGTTTTTCAAGAACTAATTCTATGAGTGGTTTGCCGCAAACTCTTAGAAGGGGTTTAAATTGAAAGTTTATTCTCCTGCCTAATCCTCCAGACAAAATTATTAATGAATTCTTCATTGTAAACTCTCTCTTAACCTCCTAACTTTCTCCATAAGTTTCCTAACTCTTTCAGCATCCACTGGATTATCTACTTTGTTTTTAACTTTAAAATATGTTCCAATAATAAATCCGTCCGCATATTTCCAGTATTTTTCAATATTTGAGTAATTTACTCCGCTTCCCACGATTACGGGTAGGTATGAAGCACCCTTTGCTTTAACTACGTTTTCAATTGGGGTTTCAGAACCTGTACGTTCTCCTGTTACTATTATTGCGTCTGCGAGCCCTCTTTCTTCACATTCCTTCACAACGTACTCTAAATCAGCTTTACCTAAAGGTGTTGCATGCTTGACGTTTACATCGGCAAACACCATTACTGTATTTTCGTTAAGAACCTTCTTTTTTAAAGCTAATTCTCTAGCTATCGGTTTGATAATTCCTTCGGGTGCCGTTAGTACTTGACATAAACTATTAACCCTTATGAAATCCGCTTTTACAACATGGGCTATGCCCAATGCTTCAACACCTGAGTTTCGTAAAACATTTATTCCTAAAGGTATGTTGAATTCCTTCTTAATAGCATATGATATAACCGAAATTGCAGCTAATGTTTCAGCTTCTCTAACCCTTATAGCAAAAGGTTTATCGCCAAAATTTTCCACAATAACAGCGTCTATACCTCCTTCAACATAGCTTTTAGCGTCACTAAATGCTCTCTCAAAGACTTCTTCAAAATTCCCATTATACCTTGGCGAACCAGGTAGGGGCATTAAATGTATAACGCCTATTACTGGTTTTTTCCTAAAGAAGTTTTCATTTATAACATGGCTCATTCCTTAATCACCAATACTGCTAACATTAATTAGGAACAGATTTATTTAAACTAAATTCTCGAGGACAAAAATATGGGTGCTTTTAAGCTTATTGCTAGGAATGGTGAATTATTTAGGGATTTTGAAAGGTACGCTATAGTCCATAAGGATCATGTGCTTGTTAGGGTAAAATATGCTTTATTAACGGATATAGATTATTTAGCACTTATTCTAAAGAAACATACGGTTCTAGGTACTTTAGCGTTAGGGAAAATTGTTGAAAAAGGTATTGAAGTTCCTAAGAGTATTTTAGGTAAAACAGTAGTTTTAGGTCCTAAATGTTTATCCAAAATATATGTTAAAGATATTGATGGGCTTGCTTCAAGCTATGTAGCAGTGCCTGTTAATTGTGTTAAAGAAGCTTCGCTTAACAATCCATATATTCTATTAACACCATGTTTTAGAGGGCTATTACGTTACGGAAATCTAAAATACGTTCTCGAAGGTGGAAGTGATGTATGGGGCTTTAACCCAACCCCCTTATTCAAAGGGAGAATTAAAACATACATTTGCTGTTTAGACTTCTATGAGAAACTAAATTTTGATGAGAAAACTTTATCCGAAGTTGAAGGATACTTTAAGACGTATTTTTTCAAAATCGAGGAAAATTTAGCTGAACTTAAAAAGGCGTTAATGAAAAGCATTGTTTTTGTTATTTTTTAAATTTCCAAATAAGCCCTCTGCCTAATCTTTTATGGGCTTCAGCTAAATGTCCAGCTGCTAAGGCAGCAAGTAAGCTTAGTTCTCCAGCTAATACTGCAGCCGCTATTATTTCGGCAAATTTCTTAGCATTAGTTCCCGGAGGATTACCTGAACCATAAACTCCAAGAATTTTCAAGGCTTCTTTCTGAGTAGGTAAGCGTGTACCACCGCCTACAGTACCTACCTCGAGGCTTGGAAGAGTTGCTGAAATATAGAGGTCGTTTTCTTCAGTTAACTCCGCCCAAGTATATCCCATGCTACTTTCAACTATCTGAGCAGCATCTTGCCCTGTAGCTAAAAATATTGCTGCAATAATGTTAGCAAAGTGTGCATTGAAGCTTATACTTCCGGCTCTTGCTGAACCTAAAAGATTCTTTCTTACATTTACCTCTACTATATGTTCCGATTTAGTTTTCAAGACTTCTTTAACAACCTCTTTCTTAATTACTGCTTCAGCAACAACAGTTTTCCCTCTTCCATGTAGCATATTAAGTACAGATGGTTTCTTATCTACACACATGTTTCCGCTAAGTGAAATACATTTAGCTTTCTTAAACTCCTTCTCAATAAACTTACATATTCTATCGGTAGCTATTGTGGCCATGTTCATACCCATAGCATCTCCTGTTGAATAAACACATCTTAACCATACATTATTCCCCGCCATGAAGGGCTCTATTCTTATCAGCTTTCCATGTCTTGTTGTGGATTCAGCCTCAGCTTTTAGCTTATCAAAATTTTCATTAACCCATTTGATTAACTCTATTCCATCAACAATAGAGTTTACGTGGAAAACTGGTGCACGAGTCATACCATCATTCAATATTCTAACTGTGGCTCCTCCGCTTTCACTTATAGCCTTACAGCCTCTATTCACACTAGCCACAAGAGCTCCTTCCGATGTTGCTAATGGTATGTAGAACTCTCCCTTAGCATATTCGCCGTTCACCTTTAATGGGCCAGCTATTCCTAAAGGTATTTGTACGGCTCCTATTGGGTTTTCAATGTTTCTTCCTACAACTTCGACCCAATCTATTGTTGTGAAAGCTATGTTGGTTAAAGAAACCCCTAGAATTTTCTCTAAAGCCAACCTCCTAACAAGCGTTGCTTCATTACTATTACCTAATATAGCATCTAGTTCATGAAACTTTATTTCTCCCCTAACCACTTTCTCCACTATTTCCTTAAGTTTATTTTCTAACTTCATACTAAGACCCAGCCTCTATTGGTTTAAATTTTATAGCATACCTTATTAATCCTAGTTTCCCGTCTTCACTAACTTTTCTAAGTACCGCTTTAACCTTAAGCCCTATTTTTACATCTTCAGGTTTTACATCTGTTAAAGTAGCTAAGACCTTTATACCCTCCTTAAGCTCAACTATAGCGTAAACTATTGGTGCGTAATCTCTAAACCCATCTAAAACAACATATTGAACGGTATATGTTACTACTTTTCCTTCACCACTTAACCTAATTCTTTCAAGATCTCTGCTTCCACATTTATCACACTTTATTCTTGGGGGATAATGGATCTTTCCACAATTCTTGCATTTCGATGCTTCAAGAAGATAATGGGGTCTCCTTTCCCTCCACGTTCTAGGTATTGAGAACCTCATGCTCAAGCAGTTTTCACCTCCTAAGTATTGTTACGGAAACTGTTGTCCCTAAGCCCCCAATACTTTGAGCTAACCCTATTTCCCCATTAACTTTTACTCCAGGATAGTCACCCCTAAGTTGCATAGCTACTTCAGCTACTTGGTAAACCCCGGTTGCTCCAACAGGGTGACCTCGTGCTTTTAAGCCTCCACTTGGATTTACTGTTGGTTTATCTCCGGGATGGAATCTTCCTTCAGCTATTTCTTTCGGAGTTTTTCCTCTTTCACTAAAACCTAGATCCTCCAAGTTCATGTATCCTAGAACCGTAAAAGCATCATGTTCTTCAACTACATCTATTTGCGAAGGCTCTACTTTCGCCATACGGTAAGCTACTTTTGACGCATTAATAGTTGCTTTTAACTTCAATAGGTCATCCCTATATGCAATGTATATGTGGTCCGTAGCTAGTCCAACGCCAGCTATTTCAACTGGTGTATCAGAGAGTTTTCTAGCATATTTTTCTGATGCTAGAACTAATGCTGCTGCACCATCACCTATAGGGCTTGAGTCCAGTAATCTTATAGGGTCAGCTATAAGCATCGAATTACTTACTTGCTCAATAGTTACTTCAAACGGAAGTTGCGCATAGGGGTTCTTTGAAGCGTTTTTATGCATTAGAACTGGCCATACAGACATTTCATCTCTCGATATACCATATGTTTCCATGTACTTACGCATAACTAAAGCGTTTAGTCCGGTAAAGCTTATACCGTAGAATAGTTCGTACTCAGCATCCGATGCTTGTGCAAGACCTTTAGAAACAATTCTCGTAGGATACTCTGTTTGCTTTTCAACACCACCTACCATAACTATGTCAAAGAGACCTGAAGCTACAAGCGAGTAACCTGTATAAACAGCTACGCCACCACTACCGCATGCTGCTTCCACTTTGAAAGCAGGTATTCCTCCAAGTCCAGCGTAGTCGGCTAGTATGGCACCTAAATTGTTTTGTTCACCAAGGGAACTACTCATCATGTTACCTACAACTAGTGCTTGAACCTTTTCACCCCCTATATCATCTAGAGCTTTAATGGCGGCTTCTGCGAAGAGTTCTCTTAGACCTTTGTCGAAAAACCTACCTATTTTAGTAAGGCCTATACCAACAACATATACTTTCCTCATGGCTTATCACATCTCAAATTTCTCTATTAATCCACGGAATTTAGCATAAAGAGAGTAGCTTATGTACTCCTTATTTTCAAGAAAATCTTTAACCTTAGGTGCTAAGTCAACGCGTTCCTCAATGCCATCCCCTACAATTATACTATATGCATCACTACCTGAACCGCTACCAAAAGGTACCAACAGTATTCTTTGACCAGGTTTTGCTTGTTCGAGTACTGCTGCTAAACCTATCAATGCCGATCCATTATAGGTATTACCTATGTACGGAGTTATTAGACCCGGAAGAACCTTATCTTTAGGAAAGCCTAGTTTCGAAGCAACTTTTAAAGGAAACCTACCATTTGGCTGATGAAAGACAGCATAGTCAAAATCTGAGACTCTAAGACCTAAAAATTCCATAAGTCCCTTTACCGCTGAAATTATGTGGTGGAAGTATGCTGGATCTCCGGTAAATTGTTCTCCATGATATGGATATGGGCTCCTAGGTCTTCTCCAAAAATCAGGTGTATCTGTTATGTAACTAAATGAACCCTCAAAATACGCTACAGTATTATTTCCTCTCTTAGCTAGAACATATGCGGCACCTCCACTTGATGCTGTAAATTCTAAAACATCGCCAGGTGATGCTTGTGCAGTATCTGCACCTATGACTAATGAGTACTTTATCATATCGGACGCTATGAGCCCTATTGATGCCTCAATAGCTTCGCTCGCCGCCCTACATGCGAACTCCAGATCAGCTCCTAAAGTTTCAGGTGTAATTCCTAAAGCCTCGCCTACCACAGTTATTGAGGGTTTGACAGCATAAGGCTTAGACTCTGTTCCAACATATATTGCTCCAACTTCTGATGGGGTTATTTTTGCACGTCGAAGTGCGTTTTTAGCTGCTTCGTAACCTATAGTTATCGTGTCTTCGTCGACTCCAGCAACAGCTTTCTCATAAACATTTAAGTTCCTACAGTATCCGGGCTGAAAACCCCACATAGCCTCTATTTCGGAACATTTAATCCTGTATTTCGGAATATAAACACCCCACCCAGCTATACCTACATCGTTTACGGGTTTCACAAGTAGTTCACCACGATTCCCTCTACTACGTTTTAAACTGAGTTTAATGTAAATACCTTAAAGTTTTAAAGAATTTCCGCAAATAGTTTGTTCACAGCAATCAGCGAAAAACATTTGTACTTTTCGGAGTTTAAGCACGATTAGTGATAAGCTACTATGCACATAATTAAACCTAAAATAAAACTTGAAATGCCACTAATATGGGAACCTCTTCTTAGATTAAGATATAAAGTGGGTTTTAAAAAATATGACCTACTTGTTGACATAGGTTTGTCCGAACTTTCCTACCAAAAACACATGAAAATACTTCTATCAAGAAAAACAAACGAGAAGGAAATCATTGAAGAACAAAAACCCCTTATTGAAGGAATAATAATCGATCCCGCACATTCTTCGCCGGAAAAGTTGCTTAGTGAACTCATAGCGTACGCCTATGAATTCGAAATAGTTTCTAAGAAAGTTAGCGCGGAAATTTCGGAGTATGCTAAGAAAATTACTATGTGGAATAAGTACATGAGATTTCCGGACACATCAGCTAAATCAATAATAAAGATGTTAAGAAGAAAAGTTTTTGATAAAGACGGAATTTTCATGCTAAAAGGACTACTGAAGGAAGGATTTGGAATCCCGTCAAAAACACGTTTGGAAAGAATAAAGATTCTTGAAGGAAGCGGGCAAATAGTTTATCTACCTTTATATGTTGAAGTCCTAGACGCTAAAGTGGAAGTTTTTGATGCATCATTTCCTGAGAAACACTTAAGCGCACCATATACTTCACTCATAAACAATGACATAGAATTACTTAAAAAGATAATTAGGAAGATTAAGGAGAAAGCTTGGTCAATTACCTTTTAGCATAAAGCCAACATGCAACATAATGATCTCGTTCTACCTCGATGAATGGTGGTTCTTTTTTATCACAAATGTCCAGTTTATATGGGCATCTTGGATGGAATCTACAACCAGGAGGCGGATTTATAGGGCTAGGCGGTTCCCCAATAACCTTTACCTTGGGTTTCTTTAGGGCGTATTCAGGGTCAGGTATGGGTATTGAGGAAAGAAGCATTTGTGTATATGGGTGGAGTGGTTTTTCGAATAATTCATCAGCAGCTGCAAGTTCAACTATTTTCCCTAAATACATAACCGCTATTCTATTGCTCATGTACTTAACAACGGCTAAGTCATGAGATATGAATAGATATGTTAAGTTTAGTTCCCTTTGGAATTCCTTTAACATATCAAGTATTTGTGCTTGAACTGAAACGTCAAGAGCTGACGTTGGCTCGTCAAGAACAACAAATTCAGGCCTTATTATTAGTGACCTTACAATAGCTATTCTCTGTCTTTGCCCGCCACTAAATTCGTGAGGGTATCTGTAAAGATGATGCCTTTCTAAACCGACTTTTCTAAGCCAATCAACAATGAACTCTTCCTTATCAGGAACCTTGATATTGTGAACTTCGAGTGCTTCATTTATTATTTCGAAAATGGTCATTCTAGGGTTAAGCGATGAGTAAGGATCTTGAAGTATTATCTGCGCTTTTCTTCTAAACCTCTTTAGCTCTTCTCCTTTAAGCTTGAAAATGTCTTTTCCTTCGAAATAAACATGTCCAGCCGTTGGTTCCAGAAGTCTTATAAGAAGTCTTCCAGTAGTGGATTTCCCACAACCAGACTCTCCTACAAGCCCTAATGTCTCTCCTCTATAAATTTCGAAAGATATCCCATCAACTGCTTTAACATATGCTCTCGTAAAGAATATTCCCTTTATTGGAAAGTACTTTTTAAGATCTTTTACTTTAACGAGAGGCTCAGGCATTATATTAACACCCTACAACTACTTCACATGTAGCCAACAAGCTACTTTATGTTCCTCTTCTACTTCTATTAGCGGTGGTTCTTTCTTGTCGCAAGGGTCAAATCTATGTGGACATCTTGGATGAAATCTACATCCAGGAGGTGGGAATATTAGGTTAGGTACTGTTCCAGGAATAGACTCTAATTTTTCGATTTTAACGAGCGGATTAGGTACTGCCCTTAAAAGACCTTTCGTATAGGGGTGTTGTGGATTCTTGAATATTTGGTGAACTGTTCCGATTTCGACTATTTTTCCAGCATACATTACTGCTACTCTATCACACATTTCAGCGACAACACCCATGTTATGGGTTATTAGTAATAGCGTCATTCTTTCCTCCTTTCTAAGCTTTCTTAGAAGGTCGAGTAGTTGTGCTTGAATTGTTACGTCAACAGCCGTCGTAGGTTCGTCCGCTATGAGAAGCTTAGGTTTGTTCGAAAGCGATATTCCTATGACTACTCTTTGTCTCATACCTCCGGAAAGCTCATGTGGATAATTTTTAGCTCTCTTTTCAGGATCAGGTATAAGCACTGATTTGAGAATATCTACAACCTTCCTAAACGCATCTTTCCATGTTGCTGTATTATGTGCAACCATTGTTTCAGCTATTTGGTAACCCACCGAGTATAATGGATCTAAAGCTGCAGTTGGATCTTGAAATATATATGCGATTTCCTTACCTCTTATTTCCCTAAGCTCCTCATCACTTAGCTTAAGTAAGTCTATTGGAGAACCATCTCTATAAAACAAGACTTGCCCCTTAACTATTTTCCCCGGAGATTCAATGAGCTTAGTTATAGCTCTTGATGTAACGCTTTTTCCACATCCAGTTTCTCCTACAAGACAGAAAGTTTCTCCCTCATAAATTTCAAAAGAAACACCTGAAATGGCCTTAACAACACCAGCGTAAGTGTAGAAGTGAACGTGTAAGTCCTTTACTTCAAGTATTTTTCTTCTTAAACTTGTCGACTCCATTACTTATCCCTTCTCCTCTTTCTTCTTTTTAATTTTGAATTCTATGCTTCTCCTAGTTCTGGGGTCAAGAACATCCCTTAAAGTGTCACCTACTAGGTTCCAACCTAATACTGCAAGGAATGTTGCAAAACCTGGAAATATAACTAACCACCATCTATCAGGGAAGTACTGTGCTCCATCATACACTATTTTGCCCCAGTCAACCATAGGGTCTTGCGCGCCTAATCCGAGAAAGCTTAAACCAGCCTCCATAAGTATTACTGCTCCTATATCTAAGGTTATAAGTACTAGAATGGGTGAAATAATGTTGGGTAAAATGTGTTTAAAAAGTATTTTCCATGTGCTTACCCCTAAAGCTTTAGCTGCTTCAACATACAGATTTTCTCTTGCGCTTAACACGCTCCCTCTAATAATTCTAGTGTATCCAGGCCACCAAACGAGAATTATTGCTAAGATTACTGAAAGTATTGGTGCGAAGTTGGCAGCATCTTTCACATCAGCTGCGAAAACTATCGAAAATAACTGCTTTAAAAATTCATTGCCAACGATTATTGGACGTATTCTATCCGGAAGTACTGATGCAAATGCTATTGCTAAAATTAGTACTGGAAATGCTAGGAAAATATCTGTAATTCTCATTATTACCTCATCTATTTTTCCTCCAAAGTAGCCAGCTATTAGACCTAGTATTATTCCTATAGGTACACCGAGCATTATAACTATGAGTGAAACGATAAGCGACACTCTTGCACCATAGAGTATTAGGCTTAGCAAATCTCTGCCATACTTATCCGTACCTAGCGGGAAATAGAATTCCTTCACTACTTCTCCCTGCTTATTAGTAACAGTAACTGTTGTTCCTGGAGGTACAAGATAGGTATCCTCGTATTCTATGTAGAGGAAGTCTCTATAGCTGTAGGGTGCGAAATACGGGCCAAAAACGCCTATGAGGATAAATGCTATGATCAAGGTTGCTCCAATAATTCCTGGAGGGGATCTATTAAAGGCATAAAACATTAGTTTCCATTCATCTATTTTCGATTTATTCTTCTCTCTCCATCCAGGCCTAATCTTATTTATTACACTTACTATTCCATCAACAAGCTTATCGGCGACTCTATCTAGAATTTTCTTTTCATATGCTTCCTCCGACGCTAACCCCATATTTTTACTACCTCAATACCTTATTCTAGGATCAATTATTGAATACGTTATGTCAACTACCAAGTTTACTAGGACATATAGGAATGAAAATAGAAGCGTTGAACCTATAACTGCTGGCATGTCAAGATTGCTTATTGCATTTACCGCGTAACGTCCAATACCTGGAAGCCCGAAGACAGTTTCAGTTATAACTGCTCCTCCTAAGAGTCCTCCAAATTGCAACCCTATAACGGTTATTATGGGTACGAGAGCATTTTTAAGCGCGTGCCTCCAGATCCATCTTCTAGGTAATCCTTTAGCTTTAGCGAACTCTATGAAATCTGAGTTTAATGCGTCAAGAAATGAGTTCCTAACTATTCTTGCAAGAACTCCTGCAGCACCTAAACCTAATGTGAGCCCGGGTAGCCAGAATCGCTTAATTATTTGCATTAATGTGTCAAATTCTCCAGCGAAAATAGCATCGAAAAGGGGTACGTGTGTTGTTATGGGACATGTTCCTGTCTCGTAACATTTAGGTACAGGTACTCCAGCTAATGTTGTCCATCCAAGGTTTGTAAAGAAAATCCAAATGAAAATGTACCCTATCCAGAAAATAGGTAAGGAAACACCTACTAATGCAAATATCCTAACGAACGTATCAAGCAAAGTGTCCTTTTTCAGAGCTGAAATTAAACCTAAAGGGATACCTATTGCTAGTATGAATATTTCGGCGAAAATAGCTAATTGTAGTGTTGTCGAGAATCTTAAAAATATGTCGTCAAACACGTATCTACTCGTTAAGGGATCTACAAGGGCTCCTTCATGATTAGGGTTAATAAAGTAGTTAATAATGCCTCTTATAACGAAAATGTACTGAATATACCATGGCTCATCTAAATGGTACATTTTTCTTATTCTTTCGATAACCTCAGGTCTTGCTCTTTCGCCGCCAGCCCATGCTCTAGCGGGATCTGCAGGGATAATATTTGCTATTAGGAAGACTATTATTGTTACACCGATTATTGTAGGTATGAATGTTATTACTCGCCTTATTAGGTACTCTTTCAACCCCGCCATTATAATGACCATCAGCGAAGTTGTTAATGAATAGTATCAAATATTACAGACATAAAAAAGTAACTAATAAACTTTATCAGTACTTGAACTTTTTCTTAAAAAATGTTATGTAAAAAATTGTTTGTTTTAAGGTTTAAACCCGTATAGTTGCTCCCATAATGTAGCGTTCCAATAGTATGGGTTGTATTCTAGTACTATGTAGCTATCTACTTCGTACTCTTTAACGTAGTATGGCCCTGTTCCTACAAGCTTATCCTTAAGTAGCTGATGTATTGGATCGTCCTCTCCAGGCTGTACGTACTCAGCCCATGCTGATGGATTCTTACCCCATTCTCCAGCCTCCATCGCTTCCTCGTACTTGTCTCCAAGCATGTATTCGGCAGGTACTACCATTGTAAATGGATCGGCAAGTATGCTTAGGAATGGCGCATATGGTTTGTATAGCTTAAACATTACTACTCCAGCTGTTGGACCATCATATCCGAAGAAGCTTAGTAGCTCATCTAGCGAGTGAACTTCAGCTGCTTTACCTCTCCATTCAACCTTCAATGGTTTTTCGGAAAGTAATGTGTCAAATTCTTCCTCCGTTAATACTTTTGAAGAGTCAACATCTATGAACTCCGATATCATCCATGTTGGGTCCAGTTGTGATCTAGCAAGTCTCCAGAATTCAAAGAGAACATCAGTAGCATCTATTGGATAAGTCTTGTCATTCCATGGATCATAAGCTTTTACTCCTCCTCTTATTACGAAGTACCATTCTGTTCCTGAATCATCATGCGCCCATGCTACAGCTAGATCCGGTGTTACCTCTTCTGTTTCCTCCTTCCAGTAAGTTACTAGTGTATCGCCTACCTGTAGGAATATTTCCCATCCGAAAGTCTCATAGCTCTTTGCTGGATCGAATGTGTCAGGCCAGCCTATAGTTGCTATAACATATGTTTCTGGATCATTCTTGTAATCCTTAATACCGATGTCAGCTACTGGAGCATCAGAGTATTCCCAAACTAGGTCGTATCTATTAGCTAATGTTGGATGATAGTATATTCCACCAATCCAGTTCCAATATGTTCTCACGAACACTAACTGGCCTAGCCATAGTCCCGGTACTTCATAGTTTGATATTTGGAAGACTGCTTCGTATATTGGTTTTCTAAGTGTTACATCAGCAGTTTGTCTACCAGCAATTATTAGAGCATCTGCTGTTACGTTCCTGTAGAAGTACGGGTTAATGAAGGAGAAGCCCCAGCCTTTCTCCATAGCCTCCTCTATTGTGAAGGTATTTTCCCAGTCAGGTACGTATTGAACAACAATTATTTTCTTACCTGTTAGCTGAGGTACTTGTGCTCCAGTGCCCTTTTCGCCAACAACAACATATGCTTCTTTAGTGTCGAAGACCTTGGCGTCCTTCAGTAAGTTCGGTATTTCATCTGAGGATTCAACAGTTAATATGTTTACCTCTTTGAACTTTATTCCGCCATAGAATAGTGGTCCAGCATAGTTGTCTGGGTCAAGATAGTCTGGTACCCATCCTATGGTGTAGTAGTCGAAATCTCCGTGGGCAATCTTGCCTAGTAATACAGGCCAGTTCAGTGGCTGTATTACTATGTTAAATCCTAGTCTACCCCAGGTGTTTGCTAGTAGAGCTGACACTTGTGCTCTCTGGTCATTACCTGTGTTGTAGTATAATGTTATTGTATACTTTGATGGATCAATTCCAGATTTCTGTATTAACTCTTCGGCTTTGTCCATATCGTACGTGTATTCTATAACATTGTAATCCGTCCAACCTATTAGTCCCTTAGGTATGATTCCTCTTAGTGGTACGAGGAATCCTGAATATACCTTGTCATGTATTGTCTTATACGGTGTCGCCCACATTAATGCTTGTCTTACCAAGACGTTGTTAAGTGGCTCCTTAGCTGTATTGAAGACACCATATACTATCTGTAATGTTACGAAGTTGGGGTTTCTTTCAACAACTATTTCGTAGTTTCCTAATTTGGTTCCTTCAACATCTTTAAGCCTATCTAATGGTACTACAGCTCTGTCAGCAACACCAGCTTTGTAAAGCTGTATTCTCGCAGTAGCATCGTTGTTTATCACGTATATTACTCTCTTATGGAATGTCTTAGTAACGGTAGGTGTTGGCGATGGTGAAGGACTCGGCGATGGGGATGGTGACGGGGGAGTTGTTTCCGTCGGAGAAGGCGATGGAGAAGGACTCGGCGTAGGCGATGGTGTTGGACTAGGCGTAGGTTGCATTGCAAAATATATGCCGGCTACCGCCACTAGTATTAATATTACAGCTATTGCTATCGCTGCACTCTTAGAGAGAGCTGTTTTAAGCTTATAGTTCATGTGATTTCTACACCCTAAACACTTTTTAGCGGTGTTCACTCAATTTAGGTTTTCACGAAACTTAAATATTTTATGCTTGCATCAAAGGTTCTAAATGTAAATGCTCTAAAATAATATATTTTAGCATATTGTTGAAAATACGTAAACACTCCGGATTTCACTTATATACCTCATCTATAATTTTAAGAATCTTAGAAGAGGCCTACACTAAAATGTTGGCTGTGGAAATCAAGAACCTACATAGATTTTACGGCGATTTCGAAGCGCTAAAGGGAGTCACGTTTGAAATAGATGAAGGAGAAATTTTTGGTCTTATAGGGCCTAATGGTAGCGGTAAAACAACAACACTAAGAATCATAGCTACAATACTTAAGCCAAGTAAGGGAATAGTGAAGGTTTTCGGATACAATGTAGTTAGGGAAGCAGATAAGGTTAGAAAACTTATTAGCTACTTACCTGAGGATGCAGACCTCTATAAGAGGCTTACTGGTTTAGAAAATCTATTGTTTTTTGCTAAAATGTATGCTAAAACAAACGATGAAATAAAGGAAATGGTACGTTTTGGAATAGCTATTTCAGGTCTTGGAAACAGAATTCACGATAAAGTAGAGACCTACAGTAAAGGAATGAGAAGAAGACTTGCCCTAGCTAGAACATTGATGGTAAAGCCGAAATTAGCAATACTTGACGAACCCACTTCAGGCTTGGATGTTTACGCATCTGTTAATGTTAGGAATTCTATTAGAAAGTTCGTTAAAGAAACTGGAAGCACAGTTTTGCTATCATCACATAATATGCTTGAAGTAGAATACCTATGCGATCGCGTAGCCTTTATTAGTAAAGGGAAAATAATAGCAATAGGTTCTCCGAATGAACTGAAGGAAAAATATGGCGCTACAAACCTTGAAGAAGCGTTTGTAAGGGCTGTTGAAAGTGAACTGGAGGAGACTTAAGAACATTATTTGGAAGGAACTACTTGATCTCTCAAGAGATAAGAGAACAATATTTGCAGCAATAATAGTTCCCATAATCTTCTATCCTACACTAGGAGGCCTTATCGGATATATGTTCAAAGCGCAACCCGCATACATAGCTATAATAGATTATGATAAAGGCGAATATTCTGAGGAACTAAAGAACACTTTGCTCAACTATTCAAGATATTTTGGAAATGTAAATATTTTTACAAATTACACTAACGAACTACAAGTTTTAGATAATCCAAACATTGATTTAACATTAATAATCCCTAAAGGATTTACAGAGAATATAACTGAGTCATTAAATGGTGTCGGCATAGTATATATTAAACCGAATGTTGTTTCATCTAAAGCTTCGGAAGCGCAAACACTTGTTGAAATGGCTATAAATGCTTTATCAAACAGTATCGTTAGAAAGAGGATAAAGACAGCCCTACCTGATGTAGAAGCTGAGAGATTCCTTAACCCCATAAAGAGAGTTGTAGAGTATATAGGTCCCGGTGGAAGAACAGCAACTCCTGAGGAAAGATTCCTATTCCTCACATTAATGATATTTATTTTAGGACTATACTTTAGCATGCATCCAGCAATAGCCTTCGTCACCGATAGTGTCGCCGGCGAGAAAGAAAGAAAAACATTAGAAGCTCTTCTAGTAACTCCTGCGTCACGCATAGAAATATTAAGTGGTAAACTTATTGCAAGCCTTGTTCTAAGCGGAGTAGCTGCCGTAATGAATACCTTGGGAGTATTTTTAATGTACACTTTACTATTTGGTGGGCTTATTGGAGTACAAATACCAATAGGTGGAGGGCTAGGGTTAATAGGGATATACGCTATCGATGTTTTTCTAACAGTAACCGTTACTGTTTCAATAGCATTACTTATCTCAATAGTTTCAGGTAGCGTAAGATCAGCTCATAGTAACGCCACAGCATTAATAACGGTTCTGGCTTTAGTTATGTTCGCTAGCATTTACGGTGATATAGAGAAAATAGCTTCACAAACATTACCTCTACTCTATTTAATTCCATACACCCACAGTGTTTTAGCATTAGTAACTTTCGTTAAATATGATAATGGCTTTATATTTTCGATAAGGCATTTGCTCATTTTAGCAACTTACACATTACTGCTGATATCTCTCGGTGCTAGGCTTTTCAGTGGAGAAAGAATTCTGATAGCTAAAGTTAGAAGGAAGGGGAGGAAGTTTAGGTTAAAGTTGTTTGCCTAATTTTCACTACTTTACCTATGTCTTTAGGTTCAACAGTAATAGCATTGCTTGGACATATAACTACGCATCCGAAACAGCCAATGCACCTATTTTCATCAACTACATAGCTAACTCTCCTAACTTTATCGCCAATGACTAGTTCTTTAATTTCGAACACATATGCTGGACACATAGTAACACATAACTCAGTACTTTCACATTTACTCCAATCAACCATTACCTTAAACTTCAAGGTCAAACTTCATCACATAATTTAAGGGGCGTTACTAAGATAAGTTTTAATGTTAAAAGTTTACTTAAAAACATACTGGTGATTATAAATTATGAATCTTGAAAAACTTCCACCCGGAAAAAATCCTCCTGATGAAATCTATGTTGTAGTTGAAATACCTATGAATTCATACGTCAAATACGAAGTTGATAAGGAAACAGGTGCGATATTCGTCGATAGAATACTGTATACAGCAATGATTTATCCTTTCAACTATGGCTTTATTCCTTCAACTCTTGAAGAAGATGGAGACCCCGTCGACGTATTGGTGCTAAGTCATGAACCAGTGTTTCCGGGAGCAGTAATACCTGCTAGACCTATAGGATTACTCGAAATGGAGGATGAAGAAGGACCTGACAGTAAAGTTATAGCTGTACCTACAGTTAAAATAGATCCTAGATGGGCTAATGTTAATTCAATAAATGATTTGCCTAAAGCCTACCTAGACAAAATAAAGCATTTCTTTGAACACTATAAGGAGTTAGAACCTGGCAAATGGGTTAAGGTAAAAGAGTGGGAAGGGCCTGAAGAGGCTAAGAAAAGAATAATAGCTGCAATAGATAGGTTCAAGAAATCAAAGTAGAATGCATTAAGTACAAAGTACCATTATTCATATTAGTTTCTACTACCTTTCCATATCTTAAGGTGTTTGTATTTTGTCCTCATTGCTTAGTAAATCCGTTCTAGGAGTACATTATGGAGTTATTAGGGAAGTTAATGTTCCCGAATACGGATATAGATGGCAAGGGCATGTTACAGTCGATGTAAAGGGTTTAGGGGAGATAAACTTACTCATGATGGGAAATGTTGCTCAATGGCTTGTTGAAGGTGAAAAGGTAAAGCTCGTAATTAAGGAAGTACCAAAGAGATTCTTCAATAAGCATATTTTATACTATGACGATTACGAGCTTTACAGAATATGGGGAGAAGATTATGTTAAAATATGGCCTATTTACTGTAGAAAATTCGTACTTCCAAGGCTTGATCCTGTAACTGGTAAAGAGCTTTATAGATATGAGGTTGTTGCTAGAGAAGCTCTTAGCGAGGAAGACTATAGAGACATAGTTAATCTAGAACAGTACCATTATGCTTCACAAAAGGTTGTGGTAGCTGTTTGGAGATGCCCTAAGTGTGGTAAATTTTTCCAATCAAATGCTCCACCAATCTGTCCTACATGCAACATTGAAGCAAAGCTTGTTGAAATAAAAGGCTCCCTACCTGCATCAAGATTTTTAGTTTTAGAACTCGCCAAAAGAGAACCTTATGAACCGAGAATAGTAGGTTATGTAAGAGTGGATACACCAATACCTCTAATGTCAAGAAGAATAGTTGATGAGAAAGGAACAATTATCGAGAAATTTATTAGAGAAAGAGTCTTTGGTAAATCATGGTTTCATCCGACTTTTTGGCCAGAAGCATACACTAAAAGAAGAGAATTAATGAGGAAATATCGTGAATTAGTTTCAATATACGGTAAGAGAATAGCTAGGGCGATGATAGGGGATGAACTAAGGAAGAAACTATTGAAAGCCACTAATACAGCTGTTTCGAGAATAGCTAGGGTAGTCATACATCCTGACTATAGAGGAGATGGACTAGGAGTACTAGCTGTTAAAGCAGCAATAGATTGGATAAGGGAAAGAAGAGTTCCTGAAATGAAGAGAAAGAAGCATTTAGTAGAAACGATAGCTCAAATGTCAAGGTACAATCCGTTCTTTGAAAAAGCGGGTTTCGTTTTCCTTTGGGAAACAGCAAGCGGTAGACCTGTACTTTACTATCCGCTAACTGAAGTAGCTAAAGATAAAATAACTAAGTTTTTGAGAGAAGACCCTTATGCTAGGAAACATGGAGGAAAACTGTATAAAAGCAGATACGGCAAAGTTGAGGCCATATGTGAACCCATAGTCTTAAACGATGTAACAAAGACCTATAGGAATTTACTTGACATTAGTAGGCTCTCGGAAAGACTGCAGGATGTTCTTAGAGCGTTTGGTGTTGAAAAAAGAGTAATTGAGAAAACGGTTTTACACCATGTAAACTTAACTATAAAGCCTAGGGAAATAGTCGTAGTCGTTGGAGTTTCTGGTGCAGGAAAAACAACATTACTAAGAATGATAGCTGGTGCTGCATTAAAGCTCGCAGATAAAAAGTATACTCCTTCAAGAGGCAAAATTAAAGTTCCTAAAAATATAAAGCTTTCAATACTTTTACCTGGGGAACTCGAACCTACATTTGGGGATGAAAGTATTTTAGAACACATTTACAATAAGACTAGAGATGAATTCGTGTCTGTAGAAATACTTAATATGTGTGGCTTATCAGATGCTGTATTCTATAGAGCAACGTTCTCAGAACTTTCAACAGGACAAAAGGAAAGAGCAAAATTAGCTAGCCTTCTTGCAGAGAAACCGAATGTCCTAATAATCGATGAGTTTACAGCTCATTTAGATGCGTTAACTGCTAGGAGAGTTGCTAGGAAGCTTTCAGAAATAGCTAGGAAAGCAGAAATAACCGTTATTGTTGCAACTAATAGAAGCGAAGTTCTTGAAGCACTTGTACCGGACAAAATAGTTTATGTAGGTTATGGTTCAGTGAAGGTTATTGGGAAAAAGCAATAGCAAAAACATAGTTTCCATAGTTTTCCCAGAGAATACCCTTCATTAAACTTAGAACTACACCTTCTTTTTCAGCTTTAACAACATCAACGACATCGTTTAAGAAATTCCTAATTTCCAAAACCACAGTATCTTTACTTACATTATCTAAAATGTTAACCTTAGGAACCGCTATTCCTAATTTATTTATGTTTTTGAAAAATATGTTACTGTAATTCTTAAGGACTTTAAGTGTTCTAAGATATTCCTTGTCAACATCGTTGATACTGAAATCTAAGACCCCTATTTCATTAAGAAGAGAAACTACGAGAGTAAAGTTTAGTTCGTAAATTTCACTATCGCCTCGTAGACCCATATATGGCACGATAATGTTTCCTTCTCTATTCCAATGTATCGTAGGTGTTTTTTCTAAGGACAGCTCCTTAGTTACTATGTAACCTATGCTTTTATCGAAAAGCATTGTTTCAAATAAGTAGTCAAATTCTTTTTTACCTTGGTTTTTCTTAACTCCATGTTTTTTATAGTATATGTTTAGCACTATGGATCCTTTAACCTTCTTAGCTAACGTAGGACTTGCTAATGTGTAAATTGCTGATAAATAACCATAAATGTCTTTAATATTCATGGTTATAGGAATTTCTATGAGTATTCTAGGGCTATTATTGCCTCCTATAGAAATTCTAACATCTTTATACTCGATTAATCCTCCAAAACTCTTAATTATTTTCTCTATTCTCTCAATACTCACTTTAAACAATCCCTTCAAAAACTATGAATTTATAGAGAGATGTTTCACATTTTTCAGATGTATCAGCATATGATATTAATATGAGATCTTCATTGCGTAATTCTATGTTTAATTTAGTTTTTAATTTATTCAACTCCTTAATAGTGGTTTCATCAATACCATTACCTTGTGGTGAGAGAAGAACAAGTTTTCCCTCCTTAACACATATTATTAATGCTGCTTCTGCACCATGTCTTATAAGAGAGTCTCTTATGCGAAGTACGTTTGGATATTTTTTGCAGAACCCTTTTAGTATCATAGTGCAGGCTTTTCTTGATAACTTTAAGTATTCTAGGTCGCTAATATCGATTATTTTAGGAGGTACTATTTTCTTAAGAAGAATTTCAACAACTGATTCGCCAGTTTTTGTTAAGTAAGCTCCTCCTGCCTTAGATACATCAACTAAATTTAGCTCCTTTAATCTCCTTATTAGTGTTCTTATAGATGATTCACCAGTACCTAAAATTTTACTTAACGATTGTCTTCCAAAAGGTCCATGGGTGTAAAGTAGAATAAGAGTTTTTACAATATGTGCTTCATTAATCATGGGCTTGATTCCTCTTCGAGGAGCTAAAGCATGTGATATTATTCTATGAAGTTTCACACCCATTCTCTATCACTTAACAACTATTCTATTCCCTCCTTTTCTTTTTGCTTCTCTAAGCGCTTTAAGAGCATTTTTAACTGTGATGTTCCTGTAAGCTTCTCTACGATTCTTAGGTTTAATATTAATTATTATTCCGTAACTAACACCTATACTTATTGTTGCACCGAGCTTCTCTATTTCCTTACGTATTTTCTCAAGGTCATCCAGTATTTCCTCAGGTTTAGTCATCGGTACTACTATTATTGCCTCTTCTGTTCCTCTGAAATAGTCGAGCCCATATAGAACGTAGGCGTTCCATTTTCTAACGAAATTCTCGACTAAGTGCGTTAATGTTCCAGTGATTACGTTGGGCTTGTATTCATCAAACCCTTTCTCCTTTGTTACTTCCTTAAACTTATCTAGATCAAGTATAACAACTGTTCCTTCGACTACTTTACTATAGTCTCTAATGTTTCTATTTCGCATCTCTTATCAACATACGTAATATTGGGGTGTAAAGGTTAAAAAGAAATTCTTTAAAATAAGAGGTTTTCGGGAGGTGAAAATAGGCAATGTTCTATGAGGTAGCGTTTAAAGGGATTACTGGTGGAGTATCGAGAATAGAACCTATAACTATTGACGCTTATGTTAATGAAGGTTATACTATTGATTATGGGACTTTTGAGAAGTATAGTTCAAGTGATTTCTTTATAAAACTTAATGACGAACTAATTTATGTTTACTCAAAAAACCCCGTAGGTTTACGTATTTTAGAAGAAATATCAACCATTTATGGACTTAAGAAGCCACCCCTCTTTGGCGAAGCTGCCCTTATTTAAATAGGAACTGCCACATAGATGTTATCCTTATTTCTAACGATTCTTACAGAAATTCTCATTCCTTCGTAGAGCTTTTCAGCATTCACAACAGTTATTGTTCTTAAGCCTCTCAAGTCAACTGCTAACTTCTCCCCTTTAAGCCATCCAGGAGCTACTATTTTTACTCGTACTTTTTCGCCAACTCTGAAAGGTTTAGGTAAGGGTTTTGCTCTAAACATTCCAAAATCTTCAAGTTTAGGTATAAGTTTAACCTTGAATTTTTCCTCAAGTAATTTTAAATAATTCCAAAATTCATACCAGCTCATAACCTTCCTTACAGGAGCTTTTCTCCCATACTTATGCAGTATATATTTTTGAATACCCAGCGGTGGCCACTTCCTACCTGCACCGATTCTTAAAGCCCACCTTATTATTTTAGGTATTTCATTATCGTTTATTCCGGGTAAATAAACAGGTGCTACATGAACATCTATTTTTGTGTTATTTAACACATATTCTGCTACTTCAAGAATTTTTTTCACATTATACCATTCAGCACCTTGAATATATTTAGCTAGGTTTTCATCTATTGCATCAACACTTAAGTTGATTCTATCCAAGCCAGCTTCTGAAAGCTCTTCGACTTTGTGTTCTGAAAGATTCTGTCCATGTGTTTGCATACTTACAATTTTTACTTCCTTAATTTCCTTAAGTCCCTGAATTAACTCTACAAGTCTTGAGTAAAGTGTTGGTTCACCAACAGTATCTATATGTGCCTCTACATTATTTACTCCTTTGTATTTGACTATTTCCTTAACACCTTCCAGAATAATTTCCGGTGGAACCCAATATTCTGCTTGCCTCCACTTAGAGCATGGTCCTGCATCTGTAGAGCACATTATACAATTTAGATTGCAAAAACTAACAGGTCTTACCTGAATAACATTTGTTCCTCTATCTATCAATCCAAAAGCTATAGAACCTAAAATAGGTATTTCTATATCGTCCCCTATTTTGACTAAAGCTCTACCTTGTATTTTCCTTGTGAACATCCAATTATCACTTATACTTTATAATATATTCGCAATATGGTTGTCTAGCACATTTACGTACTATTTCCTCGACCTTTACCTTTTTCCCAAATACCTCTGCAGCTAGCTCTTCTAACATTCCAATAATTAGGCCCTCCCAAACACCTTCCTTAAGTTCTTTAAGCGCTGAACACTCTATATTTTCGGTTGCTGAAATTACTACTATTCCTTCTGCTTCCCTTATCTCTTTAATTTCGAACTTACCGTACCCCTTAACTGTTAATGCATCAGCTATGTAGCTTATCATTTCTTTCTCACTTAATTTCATACCCTTAAGTGTTTTACACATGTTTTTAGCAAACCTTTTAACTAGTCTTCTTCCTATTTCACGTAATGTATCAACACCGTATTTTTCCTTGATATATTTGAATAATTCAGAACATTCATTCCATGAAAGTAAAGCTACTTGATCTCCCATAGTCGTTAATATAGGGTAATATAGTGAATCTACTAGAAATTGTCCATAACCTTTTTCTGAGTAACGTATAGAAAATACGACATCTAATGATTTAATTTTAGAGATTAAACTGTTTAAGTCAAGCCCCTTAGGCACTTCTACGAAAAGACCCCATATCTCAACCTTATCTTCCGGAGCTGCAGCATGGAAACCCCACAAGATGTTCACATTATGTTTCGCAAGAAGCGATGATATTTTAGCTATAGAACCAGGTTTATTAAGAATTTCAAGTGCAAGTTCTACTATTCTTCTACCACCTGTTGGCACAAACGTCGCTATAATCTTGGGCTTCATTCTTATCCCCATAGTATGATCTTTACTCATTTACATCTGGTCTGGGAGTTTATAATTTTTCTTTTCTAATTCCAAAAGGCTTTAAAAACATTAAATGACTAATTACGATTTCATCGGATTTATCGATACTGTACTCTTTAGCGTACTTTATGGGTAATTTGATCGTTTCTGCAAGCTTGCTCCGTCGGTGTTCTAGGAACGCCTAGTTTCATTGTTGACTATTTTTACCTCTATTACTCGCCAATTACCTCAATCATGACCCTACGGTACCCTCTAGGACCATCCATTTCTACGAGAAAAATGTTTTGCCATGTACCTCTCACTAACTTACCATTTATTACAGGAAATACTCTATCAGCACCTATGAATGCGGAAGCTAGATGTGCATGGGCGTTATCATCTATAATGTTGTGCTGCCATTTCCCATTCTCGGGAAATTCCTCTTTAATTTTCCTAAGTATGTCTTCCATAAGCCCTCTTTCGTGCTCATTAGCTACTATTGCTGCTGTTGCATGAGGAACAAAAACTAAGCATAGCCCATTTCTTATACCGCTTTCTTTAACAATGTTTTCTACTTCGTACGTTATATCGATAAGTTGGTATTTCCTATGGGTGCTTAAAGTAAGCTCCTTAACATAAACTTTCATCCTCACTCCCCAACCGGTTAGAAACACCTTAACATTACCTAAAAATTAATGTTTTCGAAAACAGGCTAAATATTGAGGTACTCCTCTTATATCCATCCTCTAAGCTTCATCGCATTAACTATTCTTTCTACAGCAACAGCATAAGCTGCAGTTCGTAGATCTCTACCTAGACTGTCATATTTTCTATAAACCTTATCAAGTGCTGTAAGCATTTTGTCTTCAAGCATTCTCAATACTTCACTAAGTTTCCACTGCAGACCCTGCAAGTTCTGAACCCATTCATAATAAGACACTATTACTCCACCAGCATTAGCTATAATGTCTGGAACCACAACGATTCCCTTTTTGAACAGTATTTCATCTGCTTCAGGAGTTACTGGTCCATTAGCTCCTTCAACAATGATTTTAGCATGAACCTTATCCGCATTTTCACCTGTAATAACGTTCTCTATTGCGGCTGGCACTAAAATGTCAATGTCTTCTAAAGTTAATAGTTCCTCATTTGTTATGTCTTTTTTAGCGTCCGGAAATCCTACAACAGTTCCCGTTCTTTCCTTAAACGCCTTTACCTTTTGAGGGTCAAACCCCTCCGGATTATAGATTCCACCTTTACTATCGCTAACAGCAACTATTTTTGCCCCCCATTTGTGCATGAAGAGGGCTGAGTGGTATCCTACATTACCGAAGCCCTGAACTGCTACACGTGCGCCTTCAAAAGGTAATCCATATTTTTTGGAAGCGAATTTTGCTGCAACAGCTACACCGTACCCTGTAGCCTCTACTCTACCGTAGGACCCCCATAATTCAATGGGCTTTGCAGTTACAACTCCAGGAACATTTCTTCCCTTAAGCTTACTGTATTCGTCCATAAACCACGCCATTACTTGGGGGTTCGTGTAAACATCCGGTGCCGGAATATCCACATCCGGGCCAATTATTGGCGCTATGGCTCTAATGTAACCTCTAGAGAGCCTCTCTAATTCACTCATGGAAAGTTTTCTTGGATCAACACGAACTCCACCCTTCCCTCCTCCATATGGTAAATCCGCCACGCTACATTTCCATGTCATCCACATAGCTAATGCTACAACCTCATCTCTAGTAACGTTGGGATGATATCTTACACCACCTTTATATGGTCCTAAAGCATTATTATGTTGAACTCTATAGCCTACAAAGACCTTTATTGATCCATCATCCATCTTTACAGGAATGCTTACTTCAAGAACACGTTGAGGCTTGCTCAGTATTTCGTATATATTACGGTCATATCCTAGAACATCGATAGCTTTTTTTAGCTGTTTTAAAGCCATTTCATAAGGATTTTCTGCCAAATTTCAACTCCCACTTACGACTAAGTCAAAGTCCGTATATAGAATTTTTCAAAAGTACATTATTTACCGTTAAAATTGCTCATGTTAGGCATATAAGGGGGTACGTTGTCTTTGTAAAGGTAATATTAGGTCCTTTGAAAAACCTACACTAACTCTGTAGTACTCTCTATCACGAACATTATCTATCACTTTCTCAAGAGTACCTTGAACTAAAACTTCTGCACCTTCCCAAGCAGCTTCCCTAAATCCTTCGTTAAACGCAACTATTTCGCTAACAAACTTTGCTCTAAAACTCCCTTCAGCAATGCTTGTCACTAAAACACCGTATCTACTAGGGTAGAAAATAGAGTATTTATCATCAATAATTTTGGCGATTAAAGTAACTCTTCCATAACTTTTAACTTCTATATCGCTGAAATCGTAAGTTAAATCGTCAAGTAACCTTATAGTATAAAACACTGTACTAAATACGCCACTTAGATATTTTCTGGAGTAAAGAGACTTTAATACTTTATCAGATATTTTAACGTAAATATCATGTTTCCTAACATTAAAGAACATTCCTGGTTCCAAATGGTAAAACATGTTTGTTGTGAAGAAAAGTCTTCTTACAGCATTATATATTTTATAGGCTATGTTTTTACCTTTAGAAATAATTATTGGTTCAAGCTCTGAACCATATACGACCCCTATGTCGTTTAAGTCTATTCCTGCCTCAGAAGTAATGAGCATTATAAGGTCACGAACCATTCTTTCATGATTTTTAGGTTCTTTTACTATTCTCATGGCTTCCTCATATGGATTGAAGATTTTTCTAACATGCATCCTAGATATTACAGGCAATATCCTATTGTAAGACTTAACTATCTTCATAAAATATGGGTATTTCAACTTAACATAATTTATACTATCAATAAAATGTAGATCATTAACCTTATGTTTCCAAGGTAATGCAATAATGTTTTTACAGTTATCATGAATGTTCCACTTAACTAACCATAATGTTTCATCGAAAATCTTTAACACGTAACCTTCGTGAATTAAGTCTTGCATTATGCCACCCTAAGCTTATCTTGATATTTACCGCGTAGCTTGTATACTATGAACTGCAATGTCACCTGAACATAACTGTTTAGTAATGAGCGTTTAAAACGTTAACTACGTTATATTACTTAAACTACATCACATGAGTTCCTTTAAGACGTCATATACATTAGGAAGTTCCTCGTAGAGATCCTTTTTAACTCTAGGGATGAGAGCCATTATCGTTGCTAATTCTGAAAGGTTCTCCCTTATGATAATGTTATTTGTTAAGAAACCTATAGCACCAATGCTGTCGCCTATATTTTCTATTCCAGATATTTTAATCATAGCTTCTTCTATTTCTCTTCCGCCAGCCAATACGTAACGTACTGCATGGCTTGGAAATTCGAAACCTGGTCCGAAACCTATGGTTACTTTATTGTCGTTGTCAAGTACTGCTGCAACCTGGAAGTCCATGTAACCTGTGATTGTTGCTGGTATAGGTATTAAGCCGGCTTCTAACCCTACGTAGAAGTCTGCATTACTTAGTATTGCTTTAACATTTATAGCTCGCTCAACAGCACCTTTTATGGTGGTTTTTAACCCTATAGGCTGTGGTGGTAAAGAGGTTTTAACAGAACTGCTTAAAATATTTATTTTGGTTTTAAACATTTTTTCAAAAGCTATCTGGATACCCTTAGTTTTTGAGGGGTTCTTTGATCCCACCGCCACTGTTATTGTCATGTGTTTTCTCTCCTCTTCACACTTCATCGGTTACTGCTATTCTATGTTTGCATGTCTTTTCCTTATTTCTTCTTCGTTCTTTCCCAATCTTCTCATTAATTCCACAATTAGGCCATCAAGAAAGATCATGCATGTGTCTTCGAAAAGTGTTCCCAAAGGTGCTAGAGGTTCGTGTATTCCTAAAATCTGTCTTGCAAAATAATCTTCTTCTTTAGCAACTTTTGATCTTCCTGGAATAGTTATAACAATATCAGCTAACTTGCCCAATGGCGAGTCAGGATATGTTGTTATTGCAATGAGAATTGCACCTACCACTTTCGCAGCTTCAGCTGCTGTTACTATTAATCTCGTTCTACCAGAACCTGAAATTGCTATGACTATGTCTTCCCTACCTATTCTTGGAACGATAGTTTCACCAAGAACATATGCGTTATATCCTAGATGCATTAGCCTCATGGCGAACGCTTTACCTACAAGACCCGATCTACCTGCACCCATTACCAAAATTTTCCTTCTATCCCGGTCATGGTATGCTTTCACTAAAATGTCTATCATTTTTTCGACTTCTTCTTCTTTAATATAGTCTATAGCATTGTTTATGAATAAAGCGATTTCCTTCATTGATTTCTTAAGCACTTCAAGTCTTTTCAAAAAGTAGCCCGTTATGTGAATATGGTATGAACATAGTTTTAAGATTAACTAATGACATACGATATTGCAAGTAAAGTTAATTTATCCCCTAATCTTCTTTAACAGCGTGAAAGAACTTAGGTGTAGTTATAATGCCTATAAACAAGGAAGAAATAGTAAACGAAATTAGAAGAAAACTAAGAAACGTTATGGATCCGGAGATAGGAGTCAATTTAGTTGATGGAGGTTTTATTAGAAGTATCGAGGTAGATGATGAAGGAAACGTTAGAATAGGCTTAATGCTCACAACACCTTTTTGTCCGATAACATACGTTCTTATAGCTAGCATTGAAGAAGCCGTCAAGACAATTAAAGGAGTTAAAAGCGTAGATGTTGAAATCGTAGGGTTCGGTATACCTCCAGAATTAGAGAAGATAATGGAGGAAAAATATAGAGAAATGTTAGCAGCTCTTGAGAAGGAAGAGAAATCATAAAGGTTTCATCAAGGCCTGCGTAACATCATCCCTAATGAGGGCCTTAAATGGTCAGCGGGCTAATTTCCAATCATCTCGCCTACACTTACTATTGTCAACATTTAAAAGTTAAAAATATGTTTCTGAATTTAGCAAGTTGAAAAGTAGATGTTAGAGATGGAATGTAGCTTAGAAAATGAAGCTATAGAGAGAATTTTAGTATGGCCTTATAATAGGAGGATAGCTATTTTAAGTAACTATGAATCCGTTAAACAATTACTACAAGCTTTTCTAATATCTAAGTTTGCTAAATGCTCTAATGAAAACATTTACCTTATCGATTACAGTGGTAAATTTAGATTTGAAATACTAAGTGGCTTACTAAGTCAGAAAAATTTAGAGAACATTATTTACCTAGAAAATTTGATAAGCGAATTAAAGGGGTTTTCACTACATATACATAATCCATCAGAAAAGGATGCCGATATTGTTTCAGAGATAAAAAATGTGAACGTAAAATACATTGTAATAACCGATATTAAACCTTCTAAGGCTTTAAAAGGAATTAAAGGATTTTTTAAAGTATACTGCAGGAAGAGAAAAGGGAAAATTTATGAATTAAAAACGTTTGCCGACAAAGTATTAATTTCTGTTTCAGGATGCGAGATCGAAGACGCATTCAAAGTATTACCTAAGTACCTACTTAAGGCTCTAAACATACTTAAGGAGGCAGCAGCAGAATACGGTAGCTATACTACGAAAGACGCGATTACAATTGTTTCAGCAAGAATGGGAATAAGTAGGAATTTCGCTAGGAAAATTTTAACTGACCTTGCATCTTACGGGTTTATTGAGATAAACAGGGGGTACATTATTGTTTAGTTATTATTCAATATAAATCGCTGGTTTCCATGGTATAGCATGTTTCGCCTTACTCTTAGGATCGTACGTTGGTTTCTCCTCACTCACCACGAATATATCATTTACTTTAAGCATTCTCCTCAGATACTGCATATTTTCTTCAAGAACCTTTTTCTCATCAAGTAAGTATAGGAGATCATAGTATTCTCTAGGTAGGGCTGTTACGAAATCTATTAACGATTTAACTGCTTCAACAGCTTTCCTTCCATATTTAGCTATCTCCTTTTTTCTCATAACTTCTCGAAGTACCTCTCTTTGCGGATTTTCAACCTTAGTCTTTAGCTTGTTTACAACAGCTTTAACTAATTCGTACTTCCAAGGAGAAGCAACGTAGAGATATATTCTACGCGGTTTTATTGTAGTGACTTTAATTATTTCCCTAATGTCACCAACTATTTTCCGTAGATAAAGTTCTATCAGTTCTACTTTAAGGTCTCTTAGCTTTTGCTCATAAGTTGGCCATTTAGCTAATGAAATGTGGTTTTTCCCGCCTATTTCTCTCCAAAGCTCCTCTGTAATGAATGGTGCAAAAGGAGCTAACAGTCTAAGCCAAACACTAACGAAGTACTTTAACACATATGGATTTGGCTTCTCAGAGACCTCGAGATACCATTTCAGATCTTGCTCCATGATGTAAAGTGCTGTGCTTGAAGCTTCTCTAATCCTAAGGTTTTCAAGAGCTTCTGTAACAGACCTTATTCTTTTCTGCGTAATACTTAGGAGCCACTTATCAGCATATGATAGCTTATCCACGACTTCATAAACATCTTCATTATCTATGCGGTTTATTCCATATTCGCTTACGAAGTAGACAACATAGTTCTTCAGTCTTCTTAGTCTTTCGAGAATACTTAAGGCCAAATTTACGCTGAAGTCAGCATCCTGGTTTATTTCGGCCGAGACAGCAAGCAATAATCTTACAACATCTGGACCATAAAGTTTATTTGCGATTCTAAGAGGTACGATGTTTCTTAAAGATTTAGACATCTTCTTACCTTCGTAGAGTACGAATCCGTTAACAACTATTTGCCGTGGCCATAGCTTCTCAGGAAATATTGCTGCATGATTGTATATGAAGAATGTTAGATGGTTAGGTACTAGGTCTTTTCCGCTATGTCTACTATCGAGAGGATACCAGTATAGGAACTCCTTTCTCATAGCCTTTAGCACCTTAGCAGGAATTCCCGATCTTTCAGAAACCCTGTCTACATTGCCTTTTCCTAAGAACACATAGTCAAATACTTCATGTGTTAGTTTATCGGGCCCTATTTGGTACTCATTAATGTGTTTCGAAATAGTGTAGTATGCCATGTAGATTGTTGAATCGCTAAGTGACTCTATAATCCAACCAGGACTCCATGGGAGTTCTGTTCCTAAGCCTCTCTGTCTAGCGCATGCTCTTTCCCTAACCCATTCTATGGTGTATTCAAAGTCTTTACGGAATTCTTCAGGGAATATTTTCATAGATTTTAAGGCTTTTCTCGCAAGCTCCTTCCATTCGGGATTAGAGTAGTCGAGAAACCATTGGTTCTCTAAAATCTTAACTACGATTTCAGTACCGCATCTACAATACACGGGCTTATTAAGTATTTCATACATTACATCCGCTTTTCCTTGGTTTAGCAGATCTTCCTTTACCTTATCCCTAGCTTCCCTAACAGGGAGTTTAGAGTATTTTCCAGTGTTCTCTTTCATAACTCCCTTATGGTATTCTAATGAGTAAAGCTGTTTAGTGGCTTCTTCAAGTTTCCTATCTAATTGGCTTTTAATACCCATTTTTTCGACTATGTCTCTTGCAGGATACTCTGAATGACCTTCAACAGAAATTATTGAAATAGGCCGTAATTCATTAGGACTTACATTATATTTTTCGAGAACTTCTCTGTTCTCCTTTATTTCCTCCAATGCAACGTAATCGTATGGTGCATGAGCAGGCACCGACATTACAACTCCTGATGCATTATTTGGATCCACGAATCTTCCAGGTAAAATGGGTACTTTAGCTCCTGTCATAGGGTTCTTTACTCTCTTCCCTAAAAGCTCCTCTCCAAGAATTCTCTTAACCACCTTAACTTTCCTATTTTGAAATGTTAGTTTCCATGCTGCTTTAGAGCTAATGACCCATTTTTCTCCATCAACTTCTGCTAAAACGTATTCGCTTTCAGGATTAACCCATAGGTTTGTTACCCCGAAAATAGTTTCAGGCCTTAATGTGGCGCATGGGTATTTTTCTCCATCATCTCCTTCGAAAAGTATTAGAGTGAACTCACCTATCTCTGGTTCTACATCACCCTTAGTATCGTGTTGTCCTACAGGATTCTGATGTACAGGACACCATCCTACAGGATGTGTTCCCTGAGTAACATATCCTTTCTCTCTAAGCTTCTGAAACTGCCACCTAATAAATTGGCTGAATTGAGGTGTTATGCTCGTAAATTCTCTTCTCCAATCTATGCTTAATCCTAATTGCATCATAGCTTTCTTGGCATCTTCATGAAAGTATTTAGCCATACCCAATGGCGTCTTTAGCTTCTCAATATCCTCCTTAGGTATGCAGTATACATTAATGAATAAGTCTATTAGTTCTTTATCGCCTTTAGCCACAGCTTCAGCCATGGTTAAAATTGGTGTTCCAGTATAATGGAACCCCATTGGGAATAGTACGTTGTATCCCTGCATTCTCTTAAACCTAGCATAAATATCTGTTATAGTATATGTTCTTGCATGGCCTATGTGTAGTGGTGAATTAGGATAAGGAAAAGCAGCTGTTAGGAAGAACTTAGGTTTCCCCGGTTTGGGGTCAGCTTCGAATATTCTATCTTCATACCATTTTCTAAGCCATTTCTCAGATACTTCATTAAGATATTTTGCGAAATCATTTATGGGCGCTATTTCAGCCGCTGTCAAAACCTAATCCACCTATCCCCTAATCCTCCATTTCTCATACTTTTCAATTTTCTTTCTAAGCTTCTTAAAAAGCTTATAATGTTCATCGCATAGGTAAACTCTATTTCTTAATGGAGTTAGTTTTAAACCCCTTTCTTCGAGAATTTTAGCCTCAACGTAGCTTACGCTATGTGAAGAAACGTTTTCGCATTCATGAACTGAACATTTTTGCCCTTTCCTAACCTTTCCCATTACTCAACATCCCTAATATTAGCCGTTTAAATCCGTAGTTATAATACTTTCGAAATGGCAAATAAAAGTTAAGTGGACATATGGTTTTAGAAACAATTAAAAATCTCCTCTACACAATAATACTATGATCCATGTGTGACTAAAACCATGGCAGAGCAGTTAAGAAAACTGTACGTGGTGCTTGGTTTCTCCGCTCTTGGAGGTTTCTTTAAGATATTTGGAGGAGTTGTTTACGGTTCAAGAGCGCTCTTTGTCGATGCGTTAACTTCGATTGCTAACTTTATCGCAGCATATGCTACAATATATTATTATAAAGTTAGTAAAAGACCTCCTGACATTGATCATCACTATGGTCATTATAAATTAGGTTTTGGTGGAACCTTAGTATCTTTGATCACATATTCTTTTGTTGCTGGACTTGTTATTTCTGAACTTTACAATGTAGAACCTTATAAAGTGAGTATTAATGCAACATTTTTTGCAGTACTAGGTTTCATATTTTATTACTTAGCTATAGCTATTGCTAGAAAAGGAGGCGAATTCTTTAAACCATACTCCGTATTCACTGTTAGCGAACTGATTGAAAGTGTAATAGTTATTTTAGCTAGTTTAGCAGGTGCACTTTACAGTTACATAATAGACTATGTAGGTGCGTTAATTTTAACATCATATATTTTCATCGAAATATATGGCACTGGAAAAGCCCTTTTAAAGAACATTAGTGACATAGCTCCTCCAAAAAGCTTCATAGCCAGTGTTGAAAAAACAATTGAAAGATACGGATTCAAAGCCTTAGATATTAAGGTTAGGAAAGTACATGATGACTTATGGCATGGCGATATATTTCTTAAATCCATCGATGAGAACGCTACTGTTAAGGACATTAAAAGCAGAATAAGGGAACTTAAGAGAGAACTTCTAAAAAAGCATAAACTAGATGTGACAGTCGAAATAGTTGAATAATAATGAAATAAAAGTTGACATTATCCTACTACACAATGGTAATCATACTAATAAGCTTATAAGTCTAGTGTGTTTAGTACGTGATAGTCTGAAACGGAGGAGAAAAGTAGGTATGGACGACGAAGCTGAAGAGTTAAGTGTTGCTGTAGTTGGAGAGGAAACATATGTACCCGACACTAGCGTCATTATTGAGGGTGCTGTCTCTAAACTCGTAGAGAGGGGTAAGATTAAGGGTAAAGTGATAATACACAAAGCAGTCATATCTGAGCTTGAGAACCAAGCAAACCAGGGTAAGGCGGTAGGTTTTGCCGGTTTAGATGAAATAAAGAGATTACGTGAACTAGCTAGCAAAGGACTTATAGAGCTTGAAATAGCGGGAGAGAAACCAAGAGCTTACGAAATAAAATATGCTAAATTAGGAGCTATAGATGCTTTAATTAGAGAATTAGCTTGGGAGTTAGAAGCAACTCTCGTAACAAGCGATAGAGTACAAGCAGAGGTCGCTAAAGCGCTAGGGATAAACGTCATATTCATTGAGCCTAGAAAGGAGGAGAAAATAAGGATTGAAGAATTCTTCGATAGTGACACAATGAGCGTTCACTTGAAGGAAGGCGTTCCACCTATAGCTAAGAAGGGTAAGCCCGGAAGTTGGAGAATCGTACCGCTTAGAGATAAGCCTCTTACAAGAGATGAAATTGAAAGCTTAGCTAAAGAAATCATCGAAGCAGCGAAAACGAGACGTGATGGTTTCGTAGAAATTGATAGGTCAGGTTCAACAATAGTTCAGCTAGGTCTTTATAGAATAATAATTACGCGACCTCCTCTTTCCGACGGTTGGGAAATAACGGCCGTTCGCCCGCTCGTTAAGCTTAAACTCGAGGATTACAATTTACCTCCAAAACTCATCAGAAGACTTGAGGAAAGAGCTGAAGGAATACTTATAGCTGGAGCTCCTGGAATGGGTAAAACCACTTTCGCTCAAGCTTTAGCAGAGTACTATTCGAAAAAGGGAAAAATTATTAAAACAATTGAGTCCCCAAGAGATATGCACTTACCAGACAACGTAACTCAGTATTCTAAGAGTTATGCATCACCTGATGAGCTTCACGACATTTTGTTGCTAAGTAGGCCTGATTACACATTCTTCGATGAAATGAGAAATGATGAGGACTTCAAGCTCTATACAGATCTTAGATTGGCTGGAATAGGTATGGTAGGTGTAGTTCACGCAACATCCCCCATAGATGCTATTCAAAGATTTCTTGGCAGAGTAGAGCTTGGAATGATACCTAGCATCATAGATACTGTAATTTTCATAGAAAACGGTGAGGTTAGGAAAGTTTATGAGGTTTCAATATCAGTCAAGCTCCCTACGGGGTTAAAAGAGGCCGAGCTAGCACGACCTGTTGTTGAAGTAAAGGACTTCTTAACAGGAGAATTAGAATATGAAATTTACAAGTTCGGAGAAGCAACAGTCGTCGTACCTGTTAAGAGAATTAGAATGAGCGGTTTCGAACGTAGAATAATAAGAGAAATTGAGAGGTTAATACCTCAAGCATCTATAGAGGTTCAAGGAAGCAATGTGACAGTTATCGTTCCTAGAGAATACGCTAGACTCCTAATGAAGAAGGCGAAAAGACTAAGAAAACTTGAAGACAAGCTTGGAATAAGCATTAGAGTTAGAGTAGAGGGCTAGATTACTGGAGAAATCTATCTAAACTTAACGTATTTGAAGCTATGCTAATTAAGTCATTTAATGATAAACCTTCCTTAGCTACGATTTCAGGAGTTAAGCGATAATTACCAGCAGATGTTGTCTCGAGTTTCTCTACGGGTATAAATTTCCATCCAGAACCATCCATGTATTTCACAGCTAAAAACGCTGATCCTCCAGCTCTTTTAGAAAACTCAATTAACCTTTCAACCTTAGTTTTTTCAACATATATTGTTTCGCGTTTCTCACGTGTCTTCACTTCAATAACAAATATTTTACCATTCTTCATAGCCACAATATCAGGATAAACTACTCTTTTAGCTTTAGCTCCACTAGCCGGCCCCCTTATACAAGCAAACCCTTTTTTCCAAAACAACCTAGCTAAGTCTCTTTCTCTAGCAAAACCTAGTTTTCTCTTACTTGGTTTAGACATAATCTTTTAACCCATATTTTAAAGTTTAGTATCTCGAAAGATACTTATTCTTCTACAGTAAATAAACCAAATGTTTGGGAAACAATGATTAAAATAATTGTCAGAGCAAAAAAGGATGCTGATGCAGTAAAGGCGATGCTTAAAAAATTTTACTCAGCATGGAATATCGAAGTAGTTACTCTAAAGGGTGCAAGAGGAGAAAGGGGTATTGATAAGCTATATGAGACTTTGAGTAATGATCATTTCAATATTGTGCTTGTTGGAAAGCAAGACAAAGACTTTCTAAAATTGAATGGAAAACTCGGAGTAAACACTGTTATACATTTAGTTTCGAAAGAGAAAATAAGAAATGCAAGAATTAGTCAGTTAGCCACCGAATTTGAAAAAGCAAGAGCAAGGTTTAGATTGGAAACCCATTGGTTAAATGGGGGATATGTTTTCGGCGTAGTTAAGGAAGGAAAAAGATTGCCCATAGACACTAACCCAGCATATGATGTATTTTTGGAAAGAGGAGATGTTGTCCACGAATTTTTGAAAATAGGTTCAGATAAGTGTGAATACCTTGTTTTTGTAAGAAAGTTCGCTGGTGAACACGATATTTTTTGTGGCGATACGCTTATTGCTAAGGTAAAAATCCCAGATAGAGGCCACGTTGAAATATTAGATAAAGCTAATGCAAAAGAATCTTTCGCGAACCTAAAGGAAACAGTAAAGAATAATATTGGAATACTACAGGTTTTGGAGAAGATTTCGGTGAGATTGCTTGAAAAAATAAGGGACAACTTTGACATTTTCGTTGTTCCATGGAGTGGAGGTAAGGATAGTACAACTGTTTTAACATTAGCTAAAAAAGCGTTGAGTGGAAGAAAACTTTACGCTATTTATGTTGATACAGGAGTCGATTTTCCGCAAAACATGGAGTATGTTGAGAAGGTTTCCAAGAAACTTGGTGTTAAACTTATTGTTGAAAGAGCACATGTAGATAAAGAACTTAGCGCAGGTAAAAATTTACCTACAAATGATAACAGATGGTGCACCAAGTTAAAGATAACCGCTCTTTATAGAGCCATAGATAGGATTATAGATCGTAGGGAAAACACCTTAATAATCGTTGGCGATAGAGATGCCGAGTCTGAACTTAGATCTAAAAGACCTCCCATAAGAATTCATGAAGGATTTACACAAGTTGCTCCCATAAAAATGTGGAATGCAGTGCATACCCAACTATATCTCCTACAGAACAATATACCGCTGAATCCTCTTTATGAACTAGGCTTTTACAGATTAGGATGCTATATTTGTCCAGCACTTAGAAGCTGGGAGGTCATGATTATGGAGTCTACTCCTCTAAAGAATGTTCTAAGACACTTGCCTTTCTACAAAGAGTTTATTACTAGCTTTGGGGAAATTGGAAATAATGGAGAGTAACTAAAATGTAGGTGTTCAGTAGTTGCAACTTATAGATTTTCTAATATATTTCGGAATACCTTTACTAGTGATTCTGATAGTACTCTCAAAAAGCATTAAAATAGTTAAGGAATATGAGAGAGCAGTAATTTTCAGACTTGGCAGGCTTATTGGAGCCAAGGGTCCAGGACTCTTCTTCATAATACCATGGGTCGATAGTGTAAGAATAGTTGATCTCAGAGTAGTATCGGTTGATGTTCCAGAGCAGAGAATCATAACGAAAGATAACGTAACTGTAGGTGTTGACGCAGTAGTGTATTACAAGGTTTTCGACCCTATTAAAGCCGTTGTTGCTGTCGAAAACTACTCATATGCTGTACTTCTTCTAGCACAAACAACTCTTAGAGATGTCCTCGGACAGGTAGAGCTAGACGACTTACTTACTAGGAGAGAAGAGTTAAACAAGAGACTAACGAGCATCTTAGATGTTGCTACAGATCCTTGGGGTATAAAGGTAACAGCTGTGACAATGAAGGAAGTGAAGCTACCGGAAACCATGCTTAGAGCTATGGCTAAACAAGCTGAAGCTGAAAGGTGGAGGAGAGCTAGAGTTATTGAAGCGGAAGGTGAAAGACAAGCCGCCAAGATTATGGCTGAAGCAGCAGAATTTTACGAAAAGCATCCAGCAGCGTTAAGGCTCAGAGAACTCCAGACAATGGTTGAAATAGCTAGGGAGAAGAACTTAGTAGTTATTTCGGAAGCTGGAAGGAGTATAGGAGAAGTTGTAGGATTAATTAAGGGGATTAAGGAGGGGAAGCAGTAGAACTATGAAGAACAAACACTATGTTAGCAAAATAATAATTTTTCTATTAGTTACTTCACTTATATTGGCAGTATCCGTCACCAATGCTGAAACCGTAGTTGGTCCTAAAGTATACGTCTTTAGGTTTGACGGTAAAATAATTAATCAGGGATTAGCTACAGCCCTTATAAACGCTTTAGGTAAGGCTGAATCCGAAAATGCACTGCTACTCCTAATTATTGATACTCCAGGAGGAGAGCTTGACGCTACGGAACAAATAGTTAAAGCGATACTTAATTCAGCAATTCCCGTTATAGGCTATGTTTATCCCAAAGGAGCAACAGCATGGAGTGCTGGAACGATAATACTGCTTTCATGCCATATTGCCGCAATGGCTCCGGGAACAGCAATAGGTGCAGCACAACCTGTAATGTATGGTCCTGAAGGATTCCAGCCAGTAAATTATAGTAAGATATTAAATCCTGTTGCTGAATTAGCACAAACAATAAGTAAGGAGAGAGGAAGAAACGAAACAGCAGCTTACGAATTTGTAACTAGAAATTTAACATTAAATTATGAGGAGGCGCTGAAAAGTCATGTAATAGATGTTGTAGCAGACAATATTCCGGACTTACTAGCTAAAATAGATGGAACAATAGTTAAGACGTCCTACGGCGAAGTGAAAGTAAGCACTAAAGGATATATTCTCGAAGAGTATAAGTGGAGTTTAGGTGAAATGTTATCTAACACTTTAGCTGATCCATTGATTGCGAACGTATTATTAATGTTTGGATTCTACATTTTACTAATAAGCTTATTCACAGGGCATTATCCGATGATTGCTGTAGGATTACTTTTATTTATACTTGGACTTTTCGGTATGGGATTCACTATAAACACTATTTCGACAATACTCATAATAGCTGGTGTAATATTGCTAGTAATAGAGCTTGTAACACCCGGTTTCGGAATACTGGGTACAACAGGCATCGTAATGATAGCATTAGGATTCATACTACTCCCAATATACTTACCTGAATCGTGGTATATTACTCCAGAATTTTACGTTAGATTCCTAACGGCAGGCCTAATAATAGGCTTTCTAGCTTCAGGGTTTTTCGCATTCGTAATATATAAAGTTGTAAAAGCAAAGAGAGCTAAACCACTAATATGGACAATTATTGGAGCTAAGGGTAAGGCTCTTGACGATATTTCTCCAGAAAAAGAGGGGTTCGTACTCATAAATGGAGAATACTGGATGGCGATTTCTGATGAAAAAATAAGTGCAGGTGACGAAGTGGTAGTTGTTGATAAGGTAGGTCCTAAGTTAAAAGTGAAAAAGGCTAAGTAAATTCCCTATAGTGAAAATGTTTTCTCTTCTCTTTTAAGCTTTTTACCGTACATTTCGTAACTTATAAGCTTAATTTTCCTCGGCTCTTCAATGTAACCAATAATCATCGAGGGTTTCATTGAAGCATAACCACCACTCCATACACCAGTTAAAGAGCCAGGATTTACGAGTAAAACATTATTTACCATTATTACCTTTAGGTAATGAGTATGGCCATTTATTAACATGTTTACGTTAAGATCTTTTGCTATTTTTAAAAGCCCTTCTACATCACCTCTAGGGTATACTTGGTCGCCATGTATTAGACCCACTTTTATATCGTTTATTTTCTCAACAACGAACTCCGGTAGACTTAAATAATCCATGTTTCCTCGAACGAAAAAGGATTTGGCTCCTACAGTTCTAAAAAATTCCATAACGCTTTCAGATACGAGGTCTCCAGTGAAGAAAACATAGTCATATGGTTTATTTTCATCAATAATCTTAAGCATGACCTTAGGGATACTCTTAGCTCTAGTAGGAATATGAGTATCGCCAACGATAAGCAGTTTCTTCACCATAACCACCTAAGGTGAATTCTAGCTCCAAAATATTTATGTTGCTAAAAATATCAAAAATTATTTAAGCCGGGTGTTAAGCGATGTTTTTAAGACTTAATAGCTGGGCTTGATCTATCAGCATAGTTTACACTCATATTTTTCGGCTTAAGCTGAGACATTATGTACTTAAACGCACTCCAAGGGTCTGTGTGTGCTCCACAAGTATAAATGTCAACTGTTGCAAACCTATATTTAGGCCATGTATGTATCGCTATATGGCTTTCTAAAACTAAGCCAATTACGCTAACCCCTCCTTTCTCTCCACCAAACTTCCAAACCTTTAATTCGTAAAGCACAGCCTTTGCTAACTTAGCTGCATTTTTTACAATATCACTTAGTTTTTTCTCATCAGAGATTACTTTAACGTCACATTCGTAAAGATTTGCATATACATGCTTACCTATTACCCTATCTTCTCCGGTGATAAGCTGTCTTGTTTCAATAGCTTTTTGCATATTCTGTATCCTCTATTGCATCTTTGTAAGAGTGTTATTAAGGGGGGTTTTTAAACATTTAGTACATGAAAAGCCATTAAGCAAAGAATAAATTTAAATAACTAAGCCTTTAAGTTGCAACTCACCCTATTATAAGGGGTATTGTGGAAATGTTTACAGCTGAGATAATTAGTATTGGAAACGAGTTACTCATAGGTAAAACTGTAAATACTAATGCAACATGGCTTGGAAGAAAACTTACAGTAATAGGCTATAATGTAAGAAGGATAACCGTAGTTCCAGACGAGGTAGATGAAATAGTAGCTGTAATAAGAGAAGCACTAGCTAGGAAAACAAAAGTAATAATTACAACCGGAGGCTTAGGTCCAACATTCGACGACAAAACCAGTGAAGCATTAGCTAAAGCATTAAACATGAAATGGATAATTAATGAGGAAGCATTAAAACTTGTTCGCGAAAAATATGAAAAAATGGGACTAAAGCTAACAGATTATAGAATAAAGTTAGCTAAAATGCCTGAAAAAGCAAAACCCATACCTAACCCTGTAGGGTCAGCTCCTGGAATACTCGTTGAAAAAGGTAGCTCACTAATTATTGCGTTGCCCGGAGTTCCTAAGGAAATGAAGGAAATGTTCGAAAAACACGTTGAACCATTACTGAAAAATATAGGGCCTAAACTCGCATTCTACGAGGACATACTGGTTCTAAAAGGAATTCCCGAATCAAGCCTTGCTCCCTTCATAAATCAAGTAATGAAGGAGATAGTTAAAGTATATATAAAGAGCCATCCTAAAGGCGCTGAGGGAATTGAGCCAGTTATTGAATTACATTTTACCTCATCAAGCAGGAATATTGAAGAAGCAAAAGAAAATGTTGAAAAAGCCAAAAGAAGGATAAAGGAGCTTGTCAAAAATAAAGCTGAGATTCTAGAGGGCTAAAATATATGTGTGTAGTTTCTATCAAATACTTATGATGTTGAACAAATAGGAGGTTACGTATCATGATTTCGAAAGCTGTAAATGAAATGTTAACGGTGAAGAAGGGTATTGTAAATGGCGAAGTTGCATTGGTTTCTTCAGGTCCTTTAAAACTAGGCATTACATATGGTAGCAAAAGCGGAAGCCTACCTTTCCAAATACCATTACCTTCATATGCTAAGATTAAAGAACTAACGCTTGAAATAGCTGTGACACACAGTAGTGAACCGCATAATGTTAAATGGAGGGTTTGGTTTAACGGCTTCCCCCTTACAAGAGAATTTAAGCCGCAAATAACTGTTAAAGCGAAAGACAAATTCTTCAGCAAAGTGCTTTTCGACGTAACCCCAGTGCTTCAAGCAAAAGGGTTTAGTGAGGAACTTATACTCGCAATAAAGTATGATGGTAATGAAAACTTGGTTGTAGATCATGCAAATCTCGTAATAACTTATGAAGCCCCAGAAGCCAAATCTTCATATATTTACTGTTCAGGAGCGATACTCATACCCCCTCAAACATCTGTTAAGTACCCTTTTGAAATATCTGAGCTTTCAGAAGGATTCGGGGAATTAAGAGGAGTTATGATAGTATCGTCTAAGCTCTCTGAAGCTAAAATACTCTTAAATGGAAAGAACATTTATAGTGCAACAAACATTACGGGTGCAGAGGAATTTCATGTAGAAAATGTCGACTTATATGCTAAGAACATTTTAGAAGTTCATCATGAAACATCAAATACACAGGTAAAGGACTTTATAAACTTGTCAACAATATTAGCTATAATAATGCAAATGATGAAACCGAAGCTAGATATTGTCAGTGCAAAGCTTGAGTCTCATGATGAAGGAAAGAAAATAATTGCAACTATTAGAAATAATGGTTTATCAAAACCTGATAAGGCATGGTTATTGGTTATAGATACTGGCGTCGTTGTTTCTAGACAGAAACTTCCTGAGCTTTCTCCGGGGGAGGAAGTGAATGTTGAAATACCCTGCAAAAAGCAAACACTATCAAAGCATGGCCTTATATTCATTAGAGCTGTATGGACAAAATTAAGCAGAACTTTTACTAGCGAAATGAGAATACGCTAAGTTTTCAACATTAAACAATACTTTGAAGCAGGACATATCCTACATAATGGCTTTCTTGCTTTGCAAACATTTCTTCCAAAACTTATCAAAAGAAAATGTGCTCTAACTCTATATTCGGGAGGAATTATTTTTTCTAATGAAAACCTTATATCATAATATTTTGTTGTTTGCGCTAAACCTATTCTTAAGCTTATTCTCCTAATATGTGTGTCAACAGGGAGTATAGGTTCGTTAAGCGAAAAAGCCAGTACAACATCTACGGTTTTTGGCCCTAAACCTCGTACTTTTAATAATTCTTGTCTAAGCCTCTTACTATCTCCTATTTTTAGTAGTTCTTTCTTAACTATCACGTTAGCTAGATTCTTAATAACCTTAGATTTTACCCTATATAGTCCTGCAGGTTTTAATAGTCTTTCTAAAATTTCTAAACTAGCATTAGCAATTTTTTCAGGAGTTATTTTAATAAAGTATTCTTTAAGATTTTCGAAGGCTTTCTTAGTGTTTTTCAAATTAGTATTTTGAGATATTATGGTTGTTACGAGCTGTTCAAATAAGCTTTCTTTTCTAATTTTTCTCAACACTTCCTCCACTTGCTCTCCATACTTATGTTCAGCAAAAGTAAGTATTGATGCTAATGCTACCGCAGGATCTTTGTCCTTTGAACACATTTAGAAGTCTCCCAGTGAAGTAAGGATATAAGATTTGGTTTAAAAGCTTCTCTCTGAGAAATGTAAAATGAGGTGGTATGGCTTAACCGTATCTTCAAAGACTAAGTGGAGAAGTAGTGAAAGAATAGCTCTTTCAGTACTTGAAGACTTAGGTTATAGGATAATTGATGTTCATAAAAAAATAACGTTGAAAGGTATTGACGTAGCAGAAGTTGATGCTATAGCTGAGGATTCTTTGGGAACGAGGTATGCTGTGGAAATTAAGGCAGGAAGACTTGATGTTTCAGGTGTTAGACAGGCATTCACTAATGCTAAGCTCTTAGGTTTGAAACCTTTAGTTATATGTAAAGGCTTTATTGATGATGCTGCAAGAGCTACTGCTGAACAACTGGGAGTAAAGGTTATTGAGTTAAGTGACCAATTTCTCGTCGACTCTGAAGAATTAGAAATTATAGTTAGAGAGTCTGTTGAAAATGTCATCGACGACTACTTAATGGCGCTTTTAACGCCGTTACCAGCACTTAGCGATAAGGAAATAGCTGTTCTTAAAGCTTTAGCTGAGAATCCTACGTTAGCTGATGCAGCCCAAGAATTAAATCTAGATTTAACACAGGTACTTGATGAAATAAACTTGCTTAAAAGGAAAGGAATTTTACCTAAAACAAGAAATTATAGAGCCATTAGGAGAAGAGCGAGAATATTACTTTATAAATTAGCTTTTGAAAAGAGAATGAATGAAATCCTAAGTAAACTGGAAAAGCAGATTGGTGAATTAGAAAGTAAATACTTAAGCGGTAAACAATGATCATGGAGATTTTCAAGTATAAATATAGGAATATTCCATTGATTCCCGGAAAAGTATTGAAAGAAATCCTTCATGAAAGATTTAGCGAAAAATATATTTCACTAGACTTAGGCATATCCGTATCTAAAGTGATTAAGAACTTTAATACCCTCTATTTTGAAGAGTACGGTATTAGCCTTAGAATAGACGGGATAGCGAATTTCAGGATAAAGGATGATAGCGTTTACGCTATAGTTAATGATAGGCTTTTAGAGCTTTCAATACCGACGAAAAATAAGTTTTACAAATTAAAAGCACCATATCCCAATAAAGCTCCTACTGTTGAAATAAGCGGAGTTCACATGCATAGAATCAAAAACATTGATCCATGGAGCGATGCTATGCAAAAAGTTAGGAAAGCTCGAATTAGGAGAGGCCATGTTGTTTTAGATACATGTACAGGTCTCGGATACACTGCAATAGGTAGTTTAAGATTTGGTGCATCAAGGGTTTACACTGTGGAAGTCGATGAAATCGTTCTAGCCATTAGCCAATTTAATCCTTGGTCTAGATTTCTTGAAGACACTAGAATAACCATTCTCCTAGGAGATGTGTATGATGTAGTGGATTTTTTCGACAATGAAGTTTTCGACAGAATAATCCATGATCCACCTAGATTCTCCTTGTCAGGTCATCTTTATAGTGAAAGTTTTTACCGAAAACTTTACCGGAAACTTAAACCTGGCGGCATATTATTTCATTACACAGGTGCTCCGGGAGAAAGACGTAGAGTAAATATTGTGAAGGGTGTTGCTGAAAGATTAAGGAAAATAGGTTTTTACGTTAAAGTTGATTCTAAAGTACAAGGGGTCATAGCATTTAAATTTCGATTTTAAGCAAATGTCAATATTGAGCTATTGTATCTTACAACTTAAATACATCATATCTTAGTATCAGTCAAATAGTATATGGTGTTTGCAATGGAGAAAACGCCAACGATAAACGAGCTATTAGATGAGCTTAGGAAGCTTAAAGAAATAGCACACATGGGCGGGGGTCCTGAGAAAATAAAGAAGCAAAAAATGAAAGGTAAATTAACGGCTAGAGAAAGACTTGAAAGACTGCTTGACCCAGGATCTTTTGTTGAACTTCAACCTTTTGTTATACATAGAAGTACGTATTTTGGAATGGATAAGGTTAAGTATTTAGGAGATGGTGTTATTACAGGCTTCGGAACGATAAATGGTAGGAAAGTTTATGTTTTTTCGCAAGACTTTACAGTGATGGGCGGCTCTCTTGGTGAAATGCATGCTAAGAAAATAGAGGCGATAATAGATTTAGCGCTTAAAACAGGCTCCCCTCTCATAGGGCTTTACGATTCTGGCGGTGCCAGAATTCAGGAAGGAGTTGCTGCATTAGACGGTTTCGGAAGAATATTTAGAATGAACGTTAAAGCGTCAGGAATAATTCCACAAATATCGTTAATACTAGGTCCATGTGCTGGTGGTGCATCGTATTCTCCAGCATTAACAGATTTTATAATTATGGTTAAGAAAATATCGTATATGTTCATAACAGGCCCTCAAGTTGTAAAAGCTGTTACAGGAGAGGAAGTAACATTTGAAGAACTCGGAGGAGCCGAAGTTCACGCAGTTAAAAGCGGTGTTGCCCATTTCATAGCGGATAGTGAAGACGAAGCTTTTGAAATTGTTAGGGAACTTCTTTCCTATATACCTTCGAATAATATGGAGGAACCTCCTTATGTTGAAACCGAAGATCCTATTGATAGAGAAGATGAAGAACTTAATAATATTGTACCTACGGACCCTTCTGAACCATATGATGTAAGAGATATCATACTTAGAATAGTTGATGATGGGAAGTTCTTAGAGGTACAAAGAGACTTTGCCCCAAACATAGTCATTGGTTTTGGTAGATTGAATGGGTACTCAACATGTATTATTGCAAATCAACCAAAACATTTAGCAGGAGTTTTAGACATTAATGCTTCAGCAAAAGCTGCCCGCTTTGTAAGGTTTTGCGATTCATTCAACATCCCGATACTAATGTTAGTTGATGTTCCAGGCTACATGCCAGGTGTAGATCAAGAACATGAGGGAATAATAAGGCATGGTGCGAAACTAGTCTACGCATATGCTGAAGCTACAGTACCTAAAGTAACTGTAGTTCTCAGAAAAGCCTATGGCGGAGCCTATATCGCCATGGGTTCTAAGAGTCTAGGTGCAGACATAGTTTATGCTTGGCCCACAGCTGAAATAGCGGTTATGGGTCCTGAGGGGGCAGTTAGAGTAATATTTAGGAGGGAACTTGAAGCTTCAGAGAATCCTGAAGAGTTATTTAGGAAAAAATTAGGTGGGTATAGAAAGGTCTTTGCTAATCCATATAGGGCTGCGGAATTAGGACTAATAGACGACGTAATAGAACCTCGTATGACAAGACCTATGATAATTAAAGCATTTGAAACATTAAGGAACAAGAGGGAAACGAGACTGCCCAGAAAACATGGTAATATTCCGCTTTAGGAAGTATTTTTAGGTTCTATTTTAAGTAGTAATTGGTTTTTCTTAACACTAACACCATTCTTTACAAAAATGCCCTTTACTTCACCATCATAGGGCGATTTTATCTCGTTAAGCATTTTCATGGATTCCATTATTAAGAGCGTTTCCCCCTTACTAACCCTTTCTCCTACTGAGACTTTAACCGAAACTATTTTACCACTTAGCGGAGCCCTAATTTCTCCGGGAACTTCTTCACGATTATTATTTTTTTGACTACTACTTGTTGTTTCATAATTTACTGCCTTTGTTTCTAGGAATTCTAGAACCTTAATTTTAGTTGGTACTCCATTTACATAAGCAATGTTTTTGTCTTCATCTATTACAACAACGTATTTTTTACCGTCTATTACTACTTCAGCTCTTAGCTCATCTAAGTATTTCACTTCAGCATCTATTTTACCTAAAACCTCATCGGATATGAGGAATCTATTTTCCTCATGTTTCTCTATTGTGAAAGAATATTCTTCATTAAAGCATTTAGCTACGATTCGGCGTGACATAGCCTTTCCTCACCATCACCATATCAGTAAACATTATTGTTATAAAGAGTAGAGAGTTTCCAAACATTTAAGTTACGTGGAATTTTGTATTCTTCATACCTGATTTGACTGAATCTTTTTTTAACCTTAGTTTTTCTCATTTTGAAAGCTAAAGAAGCAGCTATTATTCTTTTCCTTTCTTCAATGCCTAGCTCACTTATAAACCTAGGTAGCTTTTCATCTAAGTATTTAGTGTGTATGTTGCCTTCAATAAAGTCTTTATCTTCAACTATTTTTTTATAAAGAGGAATGGTTGTTCTCACTCCTTCAACAATATACTCGGTAAGTGCTCTTCTTAGCCTTTCTATTGCTTCTCCTCTATTTTCACCCCAAACAATAAGTTTTGAAATTAAAGGGTTAAATGCTTGTGGTATAGTATATCCCTCATAAACTCCACTGTCAACTCTGACCCCAAATCCTCCTGGTTCATGATATTTAATAATCTTACCTGGCGATGGAGCGAAGTTTCTTAAAGGATCTTCAGCATTTATTCTAACTTCGATTGCCCATCCCTTTATCGATATTTGCCCTTGACCTAGGTTTAGTGGTTTATCTGCTGCTATTCTTATTTGCGCTTTTACAATATCTACTCCAGTAACCATTTCTGTTACTCCATGCTCAACTTGGAGCCTAGCATTTATTTCTATGAAATAGTGTTTCCCGTTTTTATAGAGAAACTCTACTGTTCCAGCATTTGTATAGCCTATTTTTTCAGCTAACCTTATAGCATCATTTGCGATCTCTAATCTCTCATCCCACATTAAAGCTTTTGAAGGAGCCTCCTCTAACAGTTTTTGGAAACGCCGTTGAATAGAACACTCTCTTTCGAAAAGATGTATTACATTACCGTAGTTGTCAGCTAATATTTGGACCTCGATATGTCGAGGTTTGTCAATGTACTTTTCGATGTAAATATCTGGAATAGCGAATGCTTCATAAGCTTCTTGTTGAGCAAGCCTAAAGTACTTTTGGAGTTCCTCTCTATTTCTCACTATCCTCATCCCTATGCCTCCTCCACCACCTACAGCCTTCAGTAATACCGGGTATCCTAGTTCTTCTGCTATTTTCTCAGCTTCTTTCACATTAGATATCGTTTTTAATGTTCCAGGAATTACTGGAACATCAGCTTTAATAGCTGATTTTTTCGATTCAAGCTTATTACCTGCTAGGACCATAGCTTCAGGTTCAGGACCTATGAAAACTATTCCTTCCTTAACAACCTTACTTGCAAAAACAGGGTTCTCCGCTAAAAACCCATAGCCTGGATGAATGGCATCAGCCTTAGTTTTTAACGCTACATCTATTATTTCATCCATGTTTATGTAGCTTGAAATTCTATATGCTTCATCAGATAAAATTACATGTAACGCTGTTACATCATCTTTAGTATAAATAGCGACTGTTTTTATTCCAAGTTCTCTTGCCGCTCTTATAATTCTGACAGCAATTTCTCCTCTATTAGCTATCAATATTTTATCGAAAGGCAACCCTAAAGCTTCACCACACTTTACGCACTAATTAACCTTTATGCTTCAAAAAGTTTTTTCGTAGAACATACATACTTGCTAGTAGAAAACAGTTTAGCATAATTTTATCAATTTCGGCAATAGACGAAAAAGAATAATCATTAGGTGACGTAATGGATAATTTGAGAGAAATCGAGAGGAATAAAGTACTACGAAATCTAGGTTACGAACTATTCTATTTGAGAAAAATCTTTTCAACAATGGATTTTGCTAGGGAAGCATTAGAATACGGTAAATACTTAAAAGCGATAATAGTTGCTGAAGAGCAAGTTAAAGGTAAAGGTAGGAAAGGTAGGAAATGGATTTCTCCTAAAGGAGGATTATGGGTAACAATAGTTACTCCTATACCCAAAAATAAACTTGAAATAGCAAATATTATTGCAGGTTTAGCTGTAGCTATGAGTTTAAACGAACTTTATGGCATCAATGTACGGCTTAAATGGCCTAACGATGTTGTTTATTTGGGTTTTAAACTTGGTGGGGTTCTTGTTGAAAACATAGTCTACGGCAACAATGTTATAAGCTTAATCGGAATAGGAATTAATTGTAACAATAGCTCATTAGATGTAGGTGTAAAAGGTACTATTTCTCTAAGGGAAATTCTAGGAAAACCCGTTAACAGAGAAAAAATACTTGAAAAAATAACTGCTAATTTAGAAAATTTAATTAGGAAAAATTCGATATCTTCCGTTATTAGAATGTATAAGAAGTATTGTTATAGCCTAGGTAAAAAGGTGAAAATTAAAGTCAACAATGAAATTATTGAGGGTTTTGTTTATGATATTACTGAAAAGGGAGGTTTAGTCATTAGCTCTCCTTCAAAAGGTAACATTATCGCCGATTATGGAGACCTCATAGAACACGAAGGAATAAGGTATAAGTTAGGTTAACAAAACTACACATAATCTATACATGACTATCGAATCATATGTTTTCTTTTTAAAGAATAAACTTCTTCTCTAATATTTTTAGCTAAATTATAACAACCCTCCCCACGTTCTAAAACACCTTTTAAAATGAGGTTCTTTATTACCCTTAGAGGATTGTTAATTCCTAATGCCCTAAGTTCTTTTTCAGCAAGGATTTCTCCTACAGAAACATACTTAACAAAGTAGTACGTAACAAGCTTTTCCTCTTCAGTTAATTTAATCCCTCTAAGAGCCCTAATTAATGAAAGTACTTTTTCTGCATCTTTAAGCTTAAGCATAAGCATTTTAGATCACAGCATACTATTTACTGCATAGCTAATTACTAATAGGAGTAATAAAATTTATTGTAAAACATTACCTTATACATTGGAGATTTCAGGTTAAAGCTTCAGCTCTATTGTAGTTTCGAATAAGTAATGCTATTCCTCTTCGTATAGCTTCGCTTCTAGATGCAAAAATGCCTTTTTCAACCAAGTGGTCTATTTCCTTTAGCAATTCTTTCGGCATTTTTACTGAAACAACAACAACTTTGCCCATATTAGAACTTCCTCGTGGACTTTACTTTTTCGTAATTATTCTTCGTCCTAATGAAGGGTTTAAAAGGCTATTCCCTCATTAATAATACCAAGTCTTAATGAACTTGTGCTCTGTAATGCTCCTATCTACTTTGTTTAAGAAAGCATCGCAAATTTCGAGAAATGGACAATGTTTAAACCCCGTACAGTTCGTGCAATTAGGTAGTGGTTTTACGCAGCAAGTTCTTCCAAATGACCAAAGGAAATCATCTAGTATTAGCGGTGAAATATCGGTTTTTACGGAAATAAGTTTATAGGCCTTCCTCACAGTTAACCTTATTATTACGTCTTCTTCCAATGAAAATTCTACGCCTTTAAGTATTTTCTTAACGATTTCTCCATCCAACTTAACTATTCCTAACCTGAACGCGATTCTCACTAAATGATTATCAACAGGTACGTGTAAGTTCTCTACGTCAATAGGTTTGAATAAGCCCCTTCTCTCAAGGAACTTCACGAGCAAGAAGGCTTTCTTTTCAACGGGGTCTTCATATGCTCTAAAAGTTTTTAACCTATCAATGAAGCCTCCTCTTAGGCTATATAGTTTCCCCCTACTTTCGCTTATAAGATTAAGTACTTTTCCACGATAAAGTCTTGTCAATTTTAAACCCAGATCTTTAAGAAGCATCGTCCTAACATTTAAATCCCGTATCTTAGCGTTATCAATGCATAGCCAATTACGAACATCATTGATCTTTATTTTTGCTAGGTTTTTTGGATCGAAAAATCCTGGATCCTCTTTAAACTTTAAAATGCCCAAACGGTAAAGTAAATCTGCTCCATGATACTTTTTACCGTTAATTATTGCTTCATAAGGTTTCCCCTTATAGCTTGTCCTATGATCTAGAGCAACCATAACAATAAAGTATCTGGATACTTCTTCGGGATCCCTATTTGCATCCGGATAATATTCTGGGTTATCGAATGTATCTAATGATTGCAGTTGCGTTTCTTTAATTTTTGCAAAGACCTTTGATACTTCAGCTATTTTCTCATAGCTTAATTTTATCATAAATTCTCCCCCTTATATCTGCCATCATATATTTTCGTAGGCTTCTCGAGAAGTTTTATGAAAATCAATTGGGCTATTCTAGCATTCTTTTCCAGTATAACGTTTTCGGAATGTACTAGCAATAATACTTCGCTTCTACCATAATATCCTGGGTCCCAAAGTGCACATCGTACATCGACACCCATTCTTAAAAGCGATGATCTTGGAAAACACATAGCAATAGCGTCGACGGGTACCTCAATTATCTCGTTAACAACAACTTTATACGCGCCTTTCTTGAGTTGCCAAATATTATTTACTGGATGTAATTCTTCATATTGTGGAAGCCTTCTTTCACGTAGTCCAATAAGTCCCTTTCCAACTATTTTAAATATCTTATTAACTGTTAGGTCGATTCCAGCAGGTTGAATTTGCAGTTCTTCATCTATGAGGTTTTTAAGGTAAGCTTTGGCTAAATATCCTGGAATAACCATCATTTATCCCTTATGCTGTCTCGTACCTAGTTGTATAGAAAAATATTTTGCCATTTCAAAAATTTTAAGGGGGTAAAGCTTAAATTTTATAATGTCCCCCCCTTTTAAAGGGGGTGTTAGGGGGCGATGACTGGGCTAGCAACTTTAGAGTATCAAGAGCAACAGCCGAAGGTCATAGGGAAACATGTTTACGGTAACCTATATGGTTGTGACGAAGAAGTTTTAATGAATGAGGAGCTCCTTAGGGAAATTGTTATTAATGCTGGTAAAATAGGTAATATGACTCTTCTCGATGTAAAATCGTGGAAGATAGGTTTAGGGGTAAGTGTTTTAGCTATTGTTCTCGAAAGCCATATTGCAGTTCATACATGGCCTGAATACAGGTTTGCAACAGTTGACGTATATTCTTGCGGATCACATACGGATCCTGAAAGTGCCTTTGATTACATAGCGAAGATGTTGAAAGCTAAGAGAATTGTTAGAAACTATGCTGATAGGTCATATCTGGAATAGGGTTTAGCGTTCAAAACATCCCTGGAGTTCAAGTTGTTTTTGTCGATTCAACGTGTTCTTATGAGCTTTTCAACTTTAGATAGGTAACGTGCTGTTTTAACAGCTTTATCTGATATTTCAATAACCTCCCCCTTATGGATAACGTAATGGTTAATTCTAGTTCCAGGTATTAGTTTTCTACATTCTTCAACCATCATATGAAGTTGCACACAGTGAGGACTACCATCAACTGTGAGAACCGTTACTTCCTCTAACATGCAGGACTTCATCATTGTAGCTAGCTTAAAACCCACCATGTTCATATGCTCCCACTCTAAACATACAGCCAAAGGTACCCTATCTTCAATGAACTTCTTTAAAACTTCCGGATGTTCATCTTTAACGCATGTACCATATATGAGAATTTTTCTTTTCCCCCTTATTACCCTAGAGCAAGCATTTGTATCTATGAGCCTTCTGAACTCGAAAATCACAATCACCCTTAAAGGTTTTCTTCTCAGATACATTTATCATTGCTTTACAAGTATATTTTAAACTATGCGAGAATATAATATAGTGGTAATAGGCTTAGGACCGGCCGGGCTTTCTCTACTTTACTTCCTTAAAAAGCTTAAATTTAATGGCAATATTCTAAGTGTTGAAGCTAAGAGAGAAGTAGGGTTAAACAAGCATTGTGCGGGTCTTGTAAGTTCGTCTTTTGTGAAATTTATGTGGCCTATTACTAAGAGAACAATAATCAATAAGTTAACATTATTTACTATAACAACTTTTTCGACAAAAAAAGAAGTTAACGTTAAGTTATTTGAAGAAGCCTATGTTATAGATAGGGTAATGTATGAGAAATTACTCTACGAAGAAATTTCAACTTTTAGTGATTACATATTTAAAAAGCAAGCAATAGATATCGCAGGAAACATTGTTAACTTAAAAGGAGAAAGCAAGGTTAAAGCGGAAGTAATCATTGTTGCTGAGGGCTCAGTTCATAGGCTTAGAAGAAAAATCTTCAGGAACATAAGGAAAGTAAGGAAGGTATTTGGAATTCAAGAGGATATAGTTGCTAAACCGCAAAATACATCTTCCTTCACGGTAGTATTTACAGATACTTATGCTAAGGGATTTTTCGGCTGGGTTATTCCATTAAGTGATAAGAGTGTTAGAGTAGGAATAGGTGGAGTTAAAGTATCCGTCGAAGCTCTTAGATATTTCGTGAAGCTTTTAGTAAAAAGAAATTTCATTTCCGAACCTATTAAATACGGGAAACCCTTCGGTGGAATAATACTGACTACACCGCCAAGCAAAACAGATCATAGAGGTAACGTTATCTTTTTAGGTGATTCAGGGCTTCATGTTAAACCAATAACTGGGGGCGGACTCTATATACATTCGTTATTTTCTAAATCGTTAGCTAAGTCCTTAGCTACGATAAACAATTTAAGCGACGCAAGCTTTCTCAGAAAATATTATAATGAAACATCTAGTTTGCGTAGAAAGCTTAAGATTCAAGGATTACTAGCTAAAATACTTCATGAGCTAAGTGAGAGAACAAAAACCGAAATAGTTAACGAAATTAGCAACGAAGAGTTTTACTTAAGGAATTATGATTTCCACGAAGAAGATATTCTATCATTTATCACGAAGTCTTCATTTATAAAGAGCATTATTAAGCATTGTCCCTCAATTATGACGGCATTCTTACGAAAAACGGTTCAATAACACATGATGACACTGTTGAAACATAGCTAACAATAATGATCCCAACAAGACCTGCTAACGCAATAAGGTAAGTATATTCCCCTATAGGTTTGTTTCGAAATCTCGAAATTATTATTTGAAATATTCCTCCTTGCAAAAGAGAAATAGATATAACATCTCCGATAATGAGTGGAACATACATTGTCACAATATTGTAGCTATTTCTCTCCAAAAGACCTAGGAAAAGACCTTCAGCAAAATAAGTATATGCAACATATGGCGGAATAAGCGTTGACATTATTGTTGTCGAAATTCGTGATAAACTGACTAAATTAAATAAGTAAAAAGCGTTACCTTGCTTAGAACCAGTAACTACATTGAAAAGATCATTACAAAGCTTAGTCATAGGAGATTCCTTTATCTCTTCATATAGTGGAGATATTACTGAGCTAGCGTATGAGGGATTAGTTAACGAAATAGTTAGTCCGAAAGCTATAGACAATGTATATATTACCATAAAAGCTATTGGTAGCACTTTACTCCATATTTCAAGTTCTGCTCTTAAGAAAATTTTACCTTCCACTACTAAACTCCTCTCGCTCGTAGAAATTTTGGAAAGAAATCACTATATAAATGTGAAGTTTCCTTTTTATAATTAAGGAGTATAGCCTTGGTTCTTTGCGAGATCTGTGAAAGGAAAGAAGCAGAACACATTTGTAAATTCTGTGGTAGAAATGTATGTAGTATACATATTTCTAACGGTATTTGTTCTATTTGCGAACTAACTCTTTGTGAGAAATGCCGTAAATACCATGCTATAGGTTATTGCAAAATATGTGGTAGAGTACTTTGTGAAGATTGTTTAATCCAAGTTTCCCTTGTCGAATATGTTTGTATGGATTGTTGTACTAAATACTTAGGTAAAGAGGGAAAAATTAAGAACCCTCTTTCCTAAGGGCTTTAAGAAATTCCCTAAGTAATTTCACATTTACTTCATGTTTAGATCTTCTTCTTTTATCAACATATAAGCCTAGCCTTCTTGCTCTATCCATAGTTAAGCCTACTTCCTTAAGTTCTAAAATGCTAAAACCTCTTCCCTCCCTCCATTTAGGTGGAAGTTTTCCTTGACTAATGAGTTTTGGCGTTTTAACTAGTGCTTTCAGCGGTTTTTTCTCCGCCATTTTCAGCACCTTTACCATAACCTTCTTTCTAATTTCTAAGTAAAATTATTTAGGGGTATTTTAAGGTATCTTTAGTCTAAAATCTTCTTTAACAACATTTAATGCGATACTAGTGTTTGTGCTAATAACGTAAGGTTTAGCTAATAGGTTTTTTATAAAATCGTTAAGCTCTCTTATGGATCTAAATTTCGCTACTACAATTACATCGAATTCTCCGGTTACATCATAAACAGCACAGACGTTAGGATGTTTAGCTACATCTCTTTCAACATTAAGTATGTGTTTACCATCTGCCTTTATTAGAACTAAAGCTGTAACATCGTATCCTACTCTACCGTAATCTACTTGAACAGAAAAGCCCTTAATAACTCCTTTAGCCTGAAGTTTTCTTATTCTTAAATGTACTGTTCCTACAGAAACTCCTAACCTTCTAGCCAATTCTCTATACGTTATTCTAGGGTTTCCGATTAATTCGTTAAGTATTTTTTTATCTAATTCATCGAGGTTTTTATCCAACATTTTCGCTCACAATAACCTTCAAACTCTAAATATGGGTCTTAAACGTTTCTCAAATGACCATTTTTGTTAAATACTTATAAGCTAATTCTCTATAAAAATAGTGTTGAACAGGTGATTGGGGAAGGTATGGATAAAATAAGACGCTTAGTTCTAGATGTACTTAAGCCATTGAAAGATCCTTCAGTTATTGATGTAGCTAAAGCATTAGCTAATGTTAAAGGTGTAAGAGCAGTCAATGTTACCGTAAATGAAGTAGATGTTGAAACAATGGGACTCATAATAACTATCGAAGGAGACGATATTGACTATAGAGAAGTAGAGGAGGTTCTTAGGAATGTTGGAGCAGTAATACATAGCGTTGACCAAGTTGTTGTTGGTGAAAAAATTATTGAAACAGCAGTAACTATTCAGAATAGAACGTAGAAACCTAGCAAACCTTAGCTCCAGGCTCTGGCTCATCATCAACCGTTAGTACTCTTGGTTTCCCTTTAGGACAGTTAGCTGCTAATATCATTCCTTGACTAACATAGCCTCTAATAATTTTCGGTTTCAAGTTAGCTACAACTATAAGTCTTCTATTGACTAAGCTTTCCGGAGAATACACATCACCTATGCCAGCTATAATTTGTCTTTCACCTAATTCTCCAAGATCGATTATTAGTTTTAAAAGCTTTGTTCCTGGAATACGTTCAGCAGATTTTACAACACCAACTCTTAAGTCTACTTTAGAGAATTCTTCAATAGTTATTTGTTCACCCATGAACTATCACCTTAACTAGAAAGTACATATGTACATAGAAAACAGTGTAACTTATAAGTATATATTAATTTAGGAGCTTAACGAAAAGGATGAAAGTAATGCATGTTAACTTTAAGGTATGGAGTGAGAGAAGAAAAGCTTTCATGAAAAGATTAAAGAGAGATAAAGAAACAGGGTATTTTGATAAAGAACTGGAATCAATAGTTGACCTACTCAATAGTTTCGATGACATGTTTACTACAAGTAGTTGTGCTGGAAGGCTCATGATTTTTTCTTCGGAAAAACCATGGGATAAGAAAACAATAAAGATTTATTTGAAATCTCATGAGCCTATAAGTGTAAGTGATGTTAAGAAAATAATCGATAATGTTGTAGATGATAACCTATGGTTCGTTATGCAACCCCCCATAATCCATGTATCATGTTCTACTGTTGAAAGAGCTCAAGAACTTTTAAAAATAGCTAGGAATGTAGGGTTTAAACATAGTGGAATAATAAGTTTCTCTCGAAATGGTATTCATGTTGAATTACAGGGCAATGAACATTTAGAATTTCCTTTAAGAATTCGTGGAAAAACTATTATTAGAAAGCGTTATTTAGGCGAACTCGTAAAGTGGGCAAATAACTTACTGCTTAGATCTAAAGAGAAGATATTTAAACTGGAGCTTGAAATCAGAAGTAAATGGTTAGGAGAAGGGTGAAGGCATATGTCTACGCGGAAGACGCCGCTTGACATAATTAAACCTTTAAGTCCAGGGCAAGAAGAATTACTTAATGTGTTAAAGGATAAAAGTTATGATATAATAGGTGTTTTTGGACCTACTGGAACAGGTAAAAGCTTATTATCGATAGCTTATGGCATTTCCGAAGTTATCAAAGGTAATTATAGGAGGTTTATAATAGCTAGACCATTAATAGACATTGTTTCTGAAAGAGAAGTTACTGCAATAGAGTTAGGTAAACTATACTATGAACTGACCGCAGCATACATTAGAGACATACTTTCAGAATTTATTGAGTGGAGTATTATTGAAAACCTAATTAAAGAGGAAAAGGTTCTTTTAGTAGACATTCACTTCTTAAGGGGTAGAACATTTGATGACACAATAATTTTTCTAGATGATGCGCAAAACGTTCCTCCTGAAAGCTCGTTAGAGCTACTTATGAGAATGGGCAGTAATTCCAGAATGATCATAGCGGGGGATCCTGTGTTTCAAAAGAATCCGGAGGTTCAAGTTGATGGAGCAACACTACTAAGAGAAGCATTAATTGGCGAGGAAAACGCTACAGTAGTTGATTTAGGAATTAAAGATATCGTTAGAATAGGCGCTAAAAGAGGGATAAAGCTACTTTTAGAAATAAGAATGAGAAAAAGAAAGCTTAACGAACTTGAAACGAAAATTTATGATGCCGCAAAAATTTACGCACCAGATGCAGACATAATAACAGTGGTTGAATTTCTTGAAGAAAAGAAGAAATTCGAAATAACTAGCGAACATACGCCTGATGCTCTAATAATAGTTAAGGAGGGTCACTTAGGAAGGCTCGTTGGCAGGGGTGGTGAGAGAATAATCAAATTGGAAGAGGAGGTTGGTTTAAAAATAAGAGGCATCCAGCTTACATTGGACTTTAAAGAGCTTGTAAGAGCAATACATCCTGTAAGCTGGATTCACAAGCATGTAGTAGATGCAGACTTTGCAGGGCCAAACTTGGTCTTTAGGGTGAGAAGTAGCGAATTCGGACCTTTCGTAGGCCAAAAAGGATTCTATGTGAAATTTATGGATTCAGTACTAAGGAAGCTTATAGGTGTAGGTGCTCGTGCTCTCGAAGTAGAAGAGAAAAAGAGGAAAGGAAAAAGGTAAACACTACTTTTCAACGTAATAATCCAATACCACCTGGTATCTTCTCCTACAAACAGACCTTATTACTCGAGAATTTTCAATAATAGCTTTTTTAACGTACTTTCTAAGGAAAGACGTATACTCTATTACAGCGTTTTCTCTGGCTTGAGTTCTATTTTGTCCATTAGTAAAAAGATATACATGTAAATAACCCTTCTTCTTCAAAGCAAGCAAAGCGTATTTCAGATAATCATAGACCAATTCAGGCAAGGGCATTAATACTCTATCTACCTCAGTAATAGTGCCTTCTAAAACTACGTCTTTAGAATCACCCAGTATCGGAATTACTTTTCCTTTCAAACTATTTAGTTGTATACTTTTAACCATGTAGTAATAAGCGTACGGGTTTATATCGATAGAATACACTACAACATTCTTATTCTTCGCCATTATTAGCGAAAATAAACCTACACCTGAGAACATGTTGAGAACTCTTTCTCCATCATTAACCTTTTCAGCAACTCTTTTATGCTCATAGTTAAGAGCTGGTGAAATATATACCTTCGTTATGTCTATGAGAAAACGTGTTTCATGCTCTACATATATGGTTTCGCTTCTATATGCTCCACATAGGTAAGCATAATCTCTTACCCTATATTTTCCTTTAACCTCAGAAATACTGCACCAAACAGACTTAATATAGGTTAGTTCGTTAAGTAAATGTTCACCTAAAAGCCTAAGTTTCTCAATGCTAACATCGTGAGGTTTCCTTAAAATGAGAATGTCACCTAAGATCTCCATACGTTTCCAAATTCTTGATGAAACATTTTTCTCGAAAAGTTTTCTAGCGAGTTCTCTTAGGTAAACACCGTGAACCATGCATTCGCACCTTACATTCAAAATTAAGTGATTTATTATGAGTAGACGCATCATAATACCTTGGGATGAGAGAGGTAAAAAGTCTTTAGCATTAATTCTTAAACCCTATGAAGCAACGATAGTTTCAAAAAACATTCTAATAACACTGTTACCTCGTGAGATAAGAATCACAAATAATATAGGTAAATTTTCTGAAGAAGAATCCTCTAGAAAAAGGTACGTTAGGGTATTTTTTGAAGAATCGATAAAGCCAATTAATGAAGAATCTGAAAGGCCTTATGAGGGAGTATTTGAAAATTATGAGGTGAGATTTGTTAATCTCGGTTTCTCGAAATATTTAACAATAATTGTTCCCGGAAGTTTTCTTTATAATTACATTGTTCTTTCTGAAAGCAGTATTTCAATCGAGTGTTCAGCTAAGAAAACTGTTTATTTTGAAAAAATAAGGTCATCACTTACCATATATTTTGTTTAATTTTTCTTCAATAACCTTTTTAGCCTTTCTTATTTCATTAGCATTTATCGTTAATACCTCTCCAGAATCCATTATTACTTCTCCTCTAACTATAACCGTTTCGACGGATGCTTCGGAAAATAATATTGCCTCATAAATATTGAAAATATTTGGCCAACCCTTCACCTCTGCGAAATCAAGTACTATGATGTTTGCATCATATCCTTTAGCTATCTTTCCATGATTCTCTATGCCTTTAAATTTAGCATAATTACCTGTAGCCATTTTCAGTAAAGTATAGGGTGTTATCCTAGATGGTACGCCATAAAGCGTATTTATGGTATGGTATGCTAATCTAGCTTCAGACATTACATTCCATGACGGATTTATGTCTGTTCCTAAACCAACTTTAACGTTTTTAGAAAACATATCGATTAATGGCATATTGCCTGAGAGTAAAATATTATTTGAAACGGGACAGTGTGCTACATTTGCGCCAGATTTTGCTATATAGTCTATTTCCCTTTCAGTAACCCATACTGCGTGAGCAATAATTGTATTTTCTGATAATAGCCCGTAGTCCTTAAGAACTTCTACTGGTCTCTTATTGAATATTTCCCTAACCTTTCTTACATCATCCAATGTTTCAGATGCATGAACATGTATTCCTATGTTTTCCTCCTTTGCTATTAACGCTATTTCACTTAATTGTTCTCTTGATAAGTACCTTAAGCAGCATGGTCCTAGATACACGTTGATCCTACCGTTATCTACACCATCCCATTTACGATAAAGTTCTATGTTTTCCCTTAACGTTTTTTCGTAGCTAAAACTCCCCGTTTCTAGTATCGCTACTGAGAGATTCGCAATAACTCCGGATTCTTTAGCTACTTTAGCTACAGAGTCCATGTTGAAGTGCATGTCTGCGAAAGCTACAACACCATTCTTTATGAACGTATAAATTGCTAACTTAGATGCGTAAAAGGATTCCTCAGGTGTTAATGTGGTTTCATAAGGCCATGCAACTGTTTCTTCCCATTCACGTAATGTTAACCCTAACCCCATGAATCTTAGCGGGAAGAGGCTTAAATGGGTATGGTAGCTTACAAACCCAGGAAGAACAACTTTATTCTTTAAGTTCAGAACTAGGTCAGAATACTTATACTCGTAAGGTAGCTTATTTACACTGCCGACATCGACTATTTTACCGTTTTCTACATATACAAAGCCTTCCCGTATTATTTCGTTTTCACCGTTCATAGTTACTACTATTGGGTTTAGAAGGAGAATGCTAACCAATTCTTTAACCCCTACTAATGTTGTGGTGAAGAATACTTTACAGAACCAGACATAAAAAAATAGTGTTTTAGAACTCGGTTTATTCCGACAAAATTTCCTTAATTCTTTCTATTTTCTCCTTATACTTTGAGGCTTCTTCCTTTAACTTCTCATTCTCGCTACGTAAGTTGTTGATTTGCTCCTCTAGGTTTTTCACCTTTTCTTCTAGGGATTTCTTTTCTTCTTCAAGTTTCTTTAGTTTCTCACTAAGCTCTTCAACCTCCCTCTTATACTTCTCTACCTCCGGTGGTGCTAATTTAGCTACAGCTTCCGGAATTTCTATTCTTACACCTTCTCTTAGGAATCTTTGATATGTTTCTTGAATTAGCTTTCCAGCCTTCGTTTTCGCTTGCAGATGGTTCCTTACGGTTCCTTCGCTTCTACCGAGTTCTTCAGCAATTTGTGAAACATTCATTCCCGCTTTTAATCTTGCAAGCGCTGCTGCAGCTACGGCTAAGCTATCTACCCATGTAAGTCTTTCTTCAGCTTTCTTTATTTCCTCTATAACATCGGGTCTTAGCAATGTTGCTATGAGTAGCGCTGTTTCTAGCTTATGTATATCCTGCCTACCTACGGGTCTTAAGGGGATTTCCTCCGCCATCCTATTCACCCCGAATATTTAATATTTAAAAATCTGTATTTAACTAAATCTCAATGGGTTAATATTGTGAGCAAAAACTATTCATTAGAAGTAGAAGTTGTGATAAGAAACATTCAGAAGCCTAAGTTTAGGGAGAAAATACTTGGAATAGTTCTCGGCAAATATAGCATCTTTAAACTTACACTTGTATGTAAAGAGGACATACCCGGTGGAAGAATTTTTGAACTCTACTTAGTTGTTGATAGATTTGATGAATTAAGAATTGGTAAATACTTTGAAGCTGAGGGTGATGTTGGATATGCTAACATAAAAGGCTTTGCAGAATTATTCAATGTTATTAAAAAGTTCATAGGCAATATCAAATATTATGTTAGCCCGTGGAATATGATACCAGCACTTATATCCTATGTTGAATGTAGAAGTTTAACGAAAGACGAGTTTTTAAGAAGAATAAGCATGAAAGATAATAGATTTTCCCGTGGGTGGTTTAACTTTTTTAGCAAGTATGGTGCTGTGGATTTTGAGAACCTCATGGAAAAAATTAGAATTAACCTTAGGGTAGTGGTTATTTAAATTTCCTTACCGTCTTAAGTTATCAGTTCTTTCTCAAGTTTCGACTTTACCTCTTTAAATATGCTAAGCACTTCTCTCTCGTAAGGTATGCCATTACGGGCTCCCTTTCTTTCAACTTTAAGTCCTGCCGCAACACTAGCAAATAATGCACTGTCCCATAGGCTTAAGCCTTTAAGCAATCCTGCTGTTAGAGCTGCCGCAAATACGTCACCTGCACCAGTCGTATCAACAACTTTCTTTGGCTTATATGGTGGCACACGTATTCTTGCTTCGCTAAGTACCAGATACGATCCTTTAGATCCCATTTTAACTATCACTAATTTAGGTCCGTATTGGAGAAGTTTAGATGCTGATTCTGGATCTTTACTTCCAGTTAAGCATTCTAATTCTCCAAGGTTAAGGTAAAGTATTTTTACATGAGAAAATATTGGCTTTAATTCCTCCAAACTATACTTGCACACTATCGAGCCTGGATCATAGCTGAAAGCTATTTCATGTTTTGAAGACACTTTTGCTATTTCTAACGCAAGTTTCCTCCTTATGCTAGCTGCATGAACAAGTTTTGATTTCGAAATATATTCTTCATCCGACTTATCTAATGTTATGTAAGCGTTTGCTCCTCTATATGCTATCATTCTTCTAGCTCCGTCCTTCGTTACAATAATGAAAACTTTACCTGTAGGATGCTCCCTATCTACTTTGAGTCTCGAAATATCAACCCCTTCTTTTTCGAATTCTTTTTTCACAAATTCCCCGAAACTGTCATTACCCACTCTTCCAACAAATCCGCATTTTACACCCAGTCTTGCAAGAGCTACAGCATAGTTTGATGCTGAACCGCCAGCTGAAATTACTGAGTCGTAAGCCTCTAATGCTTCATCTTCTTTAGGAATTCTCTCCACATACATTACTATGTCTACGTTTGCGTTCCCTATTGCTACGACGTCTAATACCATTCTTCATACTCCTCTCTAGCTAATTTAAATTCCTTCACAAAATAGTCTTGAATTATCCATCCAAACTTCTCCATTAGCACTAGAAATGCTGCTTGAGGAGGTATTAGTCCTTCCTCAGTTATTATGGTGTCAATGTATTCGGGAGGTGTAACGTCGAATGCAGGATTTCTTACTCTTACATTGGGGTTTTCTCTAAGGTATTTCTCATCAACTATTTCTAATGGACTTCTCTCCTCTATTTCAACAAGTTCCCCTATGACCGTTGCAGGACTGAACTTATATGTCTCTGCTGCTACGAACATTCTCACCCTTGCTTCCTTAGCTGCTAAAGCTATGTTAGATGTGCCTATTTTATTGACTACAGCGCCATTGGCTGCTACAGTATCTGCTCCAACAATGACCTTATCCACTTTTTTCATTATGTATCTAACAGCCGAATCGGGGATTAGGGTTACATCTATTCCCTCAGAGAGAAGCGCTTTAGCGGTTATATAACCTTGGAATTTAGGCCGAGTTTCTGTGGCATAAACCCTTATATTCTTACCTTGTTTGAAAGCATGAACTATAACCGAGACTGCTGCTGAACTATTGCAATGAGTTAAAATTACGTCTCCATCTTGAATCCTTCTTGAACCTATTAAGCCTATTTTTTCTGTTGCCGTTTTAGAGTATTCTATAAATTCGTTTGAATAGCGCACTATAAGAGAAATTGCTTCGTCAAGTGTTGCCGGTTTAGCTCTTTTCAACCTGGATGTAACATACATTACCGCATTAGGTAGAGATACAGCGGTGGGTCTAGTTGATAAAAGCAACTTAGCTATTTTATCTATGTACCTTATAAAGTCGCTTACCTCTTTTCTTCCAGAGTATTTTTCAGCAGCTATTTTGAGAGCTAAGGCAGCTGCTCTAGCTATCCTGCCTGCCCCCCTAATTCTCATAGTCTTGATGTCGTCAGCTATTTTCACTACATCTTCAGGAATTATTGTAGACATTTCTTCACCTCATTTATTAGAGTTTGAATGTCTGGGAATTCAGGAGGCCATTTACCGTAAATTTGCTTCATAAGTATCGGAATAGCTTGTGGAGCAATAACGCCATACTCTGTTATTATTGCATCAACATACTCTGGCGGAATTATGTCAAGCAATGGTATTTCGACCTTTAATTTTTCACCAATCTTCCTCTTTGTTTCCTCATCAATAATTGTCCTTTCTGGAGCATGGGGTATCTTAATTAATTCGCCAAATATTGTCTCATAACTGAACTTTAATGTTGAAGAAGCAACAAAAACTCTCACCCTCGCCTCATGAGCTGCCAATGCTAGTAATGAGGACCCTACTTTACTAATAACCGCTCCGTTTGCTGCAACAGCCTCTGCTCCAAGAAAAGCTTTTGTTGCATCCTTCATAAAATACCTCATTGCTGAATCGACGATTAGTGTAATCGGAATATTCATTTTGGAAAGTTTCGAAGCAATTATTTTCCCATCATCCCCCGGTCTTGACTCTGCAACATAAACTTCAAACTTTTTACCTTGAGCATATGCCCTTTCGAATATCTTCATTATCGTCTTACTGTATGTTGCGGTAATTATGATATCTCCATGCACTACTCTATTGGCTCCTATAATCGATATCTTCTCTGTGTCTTCACGTGATTTTCTGAGTAAATAGCTTATTTTTTCGAGAATAAGTGAAACATTGCTTTTGAAATCTACGTTTTCCTCTAGATTATGTTTTAGAGTAAGCAGAACTTCTCTAAAAGAATTAATTAACATCGCAGATGTAGGTCTTGAAGAAATTATTTCGTTAGCAACGTATGTTACGTTCTCGACTAAGTCTTTTACTGAATTACTTAGCTTGACTATTTCTGCAAGATTCTCCAGCGCTACTTCAGCTACTCCGGACGAGCTCCTAATATTCCATTCCTTAATGTCTTTAATTACTTTTGAAACTATTGAGACAACATTAGGTGATACCATGTTTAACTATTTCACCTCATACAGTAGCGATGGGTAAAAGAATTTCTTCTTTTTCGCACTCTTGAGAGAGTCCCATTCGTAAAGTATCTTCACGGCTTCGTTAGCTACACGTATTGCGTCATCGACTCCAGCATTAGGTACCAATTCATCAGTTACTCTATTTGCTATGACAGCGCAGATTGAGCCTGCTCTAGCACCATAAATATTAGCTAATGTGAATAATGTTGAGGCCTCCATTTCGAAGTTAAGTACGTTAGCTTTTTGTAAATCAGAAATAATATTTTTCATCCAGCTTAACATGTATCCTTTAAACCCCGGTCTTCCCTGCCCTGTGTAGAATGAGTCTGTAGAGGCCGTTATTCCCACGTGATAATTTACATTTAAAGATTCAGCTGCTTCTATAAGGGCTAAAACTACTTCATAACTAGCTACTGCAGGATATTCGGGAAAAACATATTGCTTAGTTACTCCATCAAATCTTATAGCTCCAACAGATATTATCAGGTCACCGATCCCTATTTCCTTCCTTATAGTTCCGGTTGTTCCAACTCTAATAAAGGTATGTGCCCCAACCCTTAGTAGTTCTTCTATTGCTATAGCAGTAGCTGGCCCCCCTATACCTGTACTCATCGCTGATATGGGGGTGCCCTTATATGTTCCAGTATACGTAACGTATTCTCTGTGGGATGCAACTTTCCTGCTACTATCCCAGTACCTAGCTATTTTAGGTACCCTTTCCGGATCTCCTGGAAGCAGAACATAAGGTGCAATATCTCCTGGCTTACAGGCTATATGATATTGTTCACCCTCAGTAGTTTGTGGTATTGAAGCTGAAATCTTCTTCAAAAAACTAATCACCTGGCACTTGAGTTGTAGTGAGAAACATTATTTTCTCGGTACGTTATTAATAAGATATAGAATAGCTGTTAATAAAGGTAACATTCGTTGATGATGAACCTTTCCCTCACCGAAGCTATTGATGATGTTAACGGTCGCCACTGATTCCAATAAAATAATTCACCTAGGTACTGTATAATGAGATATAGAATAATTAATGGTGCAAACCTTCTCCATACAATTAGGGAGAAAATTATTAACCATATTCTCAACTTAGAGGGCCTAAATGGGAAAATATATCTTAAACCTATACATGTTGTCATTGTAAAAAAGGATAATTCTGTTAGAAAATACGTTTACGTAAATAGGTATTGGTGGAAAATAAAGTATAGCGGTAAGAAAAACAGAACTTCTAAAGTTAAATGGAAATATCTGGGAAAAAGCATACCCTTATCAGAGGAATATGCGTTAAAATTTAAGATAGTAGGGAATGACATCATAATAGATGAAAAATCACTTATGAAACTTAGGGAAATATTAGGTGATATTCTCGAAAGATACAACATAATTAGGGGTTATTGAGAGTTTAAAATTACCTGAGCACACTTGGTCTTTTCACTAACGCTCTAGCTTTACTTAGTAGCTCATTTACCTTCTCTAGGAAGTTTGGTGGTAGTTTTCTAAATACTGGCTTGGGCTTCCTTATCTTATGTCCTGGGTTAATGAATAACTCCTTCATCCTATCCCAATTTTCCTTTGTAATGTCCGTTTCCATACCTAACATGTCCCATATCTTCTGAGCATGTTTAGGTATGAATGGTGCTAGCATTAGCGCTAGAAAACCTACAGCATTAGCTGAGAGCCAAAGTGTTGTTTTAGCGTCGCTTATTGTTTCTTCATTTTTAACTTTATCCCAAGGCGCTTTCCTATTTAAATACTGGTTTCCATGTCTTGCCAATTCAATAACTGCCTGAAGGGCTAGCTTAAGTCTTACTTCGTTAAAGAATTTCTCTACAGTATTTGGTGTTTGCAAAATCTTATTTTTAAAGTCATAGTCGATTCCGTTTAGCTCTCCAGGTTCCGGTACTTCATGATTAAAGTATTTTGCTATGAAACTAAGTGTTCTATGTATGAAATTACCTATGTCATCGTTTAAATCGCTATTAATTATCCTGTAAAACTCTTTCCATGTGAAATTGGTATCCTTAACTTCAGGTCTCATGGATATTAGAGCAAATCTCCAGTAATCGGCATCAAACATTTCCAATGCCTCATCTATCCATACTCCTATTCCCCTGCTTTTACTGAACTTTTCACCCTCAAATGTTAGATATTCTGTTGCTGCTACTTGCCAAGGTAGAACCAGTTTCTCGCCGGAGGCCATTATTAGGGCTGGGAGAATTATTGCATGGAAAGGTATGTTGTCTTTGCCTATGAAGTATACAGTCTTTGTTTCCGGATCTCTCCAATATCTCTCCCAGAGGTCACCCTTTCCCTTTTTAACACCATATTCTATTGTTGCTGAAATATAGCCCACTAATGCATCGAACCATACGTATATTGTTTTATCCTCAGCACCTGGAAATGGCGCAGGTATTCCCCATTTATTATCCCTAGTTATAGCTCTAGGCTTTAGACCCTCCTTTATCCAATTTAGCGAAAATTTCTTCACATTGTCAGGGAAGTTTTCATGCTCCACTATGAATTTTTCTAAATCATTAGTTAACTTAGGTAAGTCAAAATACCAATGCCTTGTCTTTTTAAATATTGGTGTTGAACCGCAGAAAACACATTCAGGACTGATTAACTGCCATGGCTCAAGAAGTCTACCACATTTATCGCACTGATCTCCTCGAGCTCTTTCATAACCACAGTAAGGACACGTTCCCTCAATAAATCTATCGGGTAAAAACATTTCATCTTTAGGGCAATAAGGCATCTGAATTTCCTGTGTAAAAATGTACCCATTATTGTAGATCTTAAGCAGAAAATCTCTAACAAACCTTATATGTATTGGGTTTTCCGTTCTAGTGTAATTGTCAAAGCTTATTTTGAACTCCTTAAAAAGCTTAGATACATACTCATGCACTTGATCTGTAAGCAGTTTAGGATCGATGTTTCTCTTTCTAGCTTCTACTTCAATAGGTGTCCCATGTTCATCGCTACCGCTAACGAAAACTACATCTTCCCCCCTCATTCTAAGATATCTCGCAAAAACGTCAGCTGAAAGCACTGAACCTATAAGCGTCCCTAGGTGAGGTACCGAATTCACATAAGGCCATGCTGAACAAACAATCCACTTCCCCATAACAATGAACCCCCTATTCTCTTAACTTTAAAATTCTAACGTTAAATAAGGTTTACCGAAATTGCAATATACGTCTCTACACATAGATGGTTGCGAGAAAGAACCCTAGATAGGGGTGAATAATTTATGGTTAAGAGAAGGAGAAGTATTTGGGATATATTTGACGAGTTTTTCGAAGACGTATTTGAAGATTTGGATAAGGAATTTAGAGATTGGATGAAAAGATTTGAGAAAATAGAGGAAGAATTTGTTAAAGCAACTCGAGAGGGAAGGGTTATAGGTCCTTACGTTTACGGCTTTAGTATAACCATAGGTCCCGATGGCAAACCTATAATTAAAGAATTCGGTAACATACGTAGAGAAGCAGGTAGACCTAAAATAGCAGAGGAAAGAGAGCCTTTGGTTGATGTTTTAGAGGACGAGAAAACAATAACCGTAGTTGCCGAAGTACCTGGCGTAAATAAGGAAGACATAGACATTAGAATAAAAGATAGAACACTCATAATTTCAGCTCAAAGTGGCGATAGAAAATACTATAAAGAAGTGGAATTGCCAGCAAAGGTAAAGCCTGAGACTGCAAAGGCATCATATAAGAATGGAGTTCTTGAAGTTAGATTTGAAAAGGAAAAAGAGGAAAAGAAGGAGGAAGGTATAAGAATTAAAGTGGAATGAAATTAAACATGAAGTCTAAGGTTATTTTTATAAACTATTCAAAATACCCCTTTCTAATAACTCCGCAAAGATATTTTGAAGAAAAATATGGATATTCACTAGGCTTCATAGACATAGTTAGAGCTCATATTAACGAAAATATTAGAAAAAGAGTTACTGAGAGAATAGTGGGAGCAATAAAAGCAAGGATACCGGATCCGAAAAACATCTCAGATGACGAAGAAATATTGTCATTCTACATTTCATTACTTATTTTAGGTGGAATAAATGATAAATGGCTTACTATACGCTATGGAGTTTATGAAGCTAAGAGAATAGGGAGGTATTTAGAAAGAGAGAAACCTGAAGTAATTGAAGCTATCGGTAAAATTTTAGGCTTAAATATAAAGTTCCTAGGCTTAAATGGGGCATATAGGATCCCATATGATGTGAAAAGAGGGAAAGCAATATATTCTTATTTACCGTTTAAGGTTTCAATTTATGATTACTTGAAGTCGATAAGACTTCACACGGATCCTCTATGGAAACTTTCTAATCAAGTGATAAGTGATGGTTATATTTACTTATCTCAGCAAAGAGTGAGTAGATTTATTGAAGAAATAATTTCGCAAAGAATAGTTGAAATGGTAAGACCCATAGACGTAGATGAATTACCAAAGGAACTTAAAGACCTCTTTGAGCAGCTAAATAGTATTTATCAAGAGGAGAGAAAAGAACATGTAAAGAAGGCTATTAGGTTTAGTTTACGCGAAAAGTTTGAAGAATTAAAGTCTCTAGAAATTGTAGAGCCAGAAGCTTTTCCACCATGTATAAAAACACTATACCAAGAAGCATTAAATGGAAAACATTTATCGCATCACGCTAGATTTGCTTTAGCATCATTTCTTTTAAATATAGGATTAGATGTTGATTCTGTAGTTAATGCTTTTAGGAAATTACCTGATTTTAACGAGAACATTGCTAGATATCAAGTAGAGCACTTAGCTGGATTAAGAGGATCACGAAAGAAGTATAAACCTTACAATTGCAATACCATGAGAACACTTGGTCTCTGTGTTTCTGAATGTAATGTTAAGAACCCGCTCGTATTCTACTATAAAGAAGTCTTAAATAAAATGAATAAGAGCTAGATATTTAATTTGTGCAAGTTACAATTCAAAAACTATTTTTTCATAACCGCTTATTCTATCACCTTTTCTAGCCCAAACATATAGGATGTTTTGCTTTACTAAGTCGTAATCTCCCGAAATATATACTTCCTTAACCTTAGCCTTTTCAGGAAAGAACCAATATATTTCATAGTCGTACTCAGCGATTTCTTCTTCATAGTAGTCTTCAAAAGTATTCTCTCCTCTATGAAGTTTGCCTTTAAATCTTATGAAGTAAACTATGTATGGATGATCTCTATATCCGGCGAAATCTATGTTAACCATGAGAACCCTAGGTTTTACTCTTTCGCCGTTAACATAGATTTTCTCGTTAGAGAGAAGTTTGTTCATAGCATTATGGAGCTTCGCTATTTCAGTATAGTATTCGCTTGGTTTATGAATAAGTTTGAAGTAATACTCGTTTTCATCATAATATGTAAATTTAAGAACCTGATTAAACGTTCCTTTACGCTCAACTATAAAATATGATTCCGCGTGGATAGGGATTATTTTCAACGCTAACATCCTCAACAATAAAAAGGAGGAAAATTAATGTGCGGGAGGCCTGACGCCTAGGGGTGGAGTCTCCCGTGCTCACCCCTACCCGCGACGCGGGTTTAGGTTGCACGGGCCGTGGGTTCAGAAAATATCTTGAATTATAGTTCTTATATTTGTTTCTTTTGTATCTCCATTATCTCAGGGCTTATTTTAACCCATAATGGTCGCGGATCGCCAACTATTCTTATTAGAGCTTCTCCCGTTTTAAGCCATGTTATTTTCTCTTTTTCCGTCTCATTTAGCTTCATATATTTACTAACACTTTCAATGTAATCCTTACTATTTGATCCGAAAATAACAAGTGTTCCAGCGTTGTCAAGGATTTCCTTGGGAAAGTCTGACATGTCTTGAGATGCAAGCGCTACTGCTAAACCATAGCCTCTACCTTCTTTTACCAATGTTTTAACTATTTTCTTACTTGAATGCGTATCCATAAGCCTCCAGGCTTCATCAAGTACCACCAGATACCTTATACTGTTTGTAGGCGTAAGCGTTAACATGTAATTATTAAGTATTTGCAATAATGCTAAAGTGTAAAGTTTACGGTACTCTTCCGGTAATTTATGTAGAGCAAATATTATGGGCTTCTTAAATTCAAATATGTGAAGTTTTCCGAAGAAAACTTTAGACCTTATTGTTTCGAGTTTTGTTAATAGGTTAAACTCAACATCTTTGTCACCATAATCTCTTGAAAGAACCTTCACCGTTGAAGTAAGGTTTTCAAAGGTTGGCGCAGATACTGATTCATACGTTTTTATAAGGGCCATGTACAGTAGGTATTCTTCTCTAGGTGTTAAGGAAGTTATGCTCTTAATTAGCTCAACTACTTGTTTAGCTCTTACTCTAGGGCTTGTAAACCATGTGTAAAGAATATTTATGTTTACTTTTTCGGGATCAACAATACTAAACATAGGTAAGGAGCTTCTTAAACTAAGGAATTCGCCGCGTAAGTCAAAAATCCATACTGGAACTTCGTACTCTTCAACAGTTCTCTTTGCTAAAGCATATAGAAAAGTTGTTTTTCCTCTACCTGTAGGACCTATCACAACTATGTGCTTTGTTAGGTATTTTTCAAAGTCGTAGAAAACCGGGGTGTTGTAGTCTATGTCTGTACCTAAATATATGCCCTTACTGGGTATTTTAGGCCTCTTAACATAACTTATCGGTACCATGAAGCCTATGTCTGTCTCTAATACAACATTGTATTTCGTTTCTTTAAGAATACCTAAGCTTATAGCCTCTAGAACCTCATAAGAAGTAGCTTTTCTTACACCTAAGCCTAGAGATGCTTTAAATGATGAAATAACCGCATTACTCTTAGCCTCTAGTGTTTTCTTCAAGCCTCTCTCGGAAGATGCCCTAGCCTTCACTACAACATAATACTTTATACCTACTGGTTTTTCACCTTTGACTATTCTCTCATACGCTTTTTCAAGCCTACTAAGTTTTTTCATTATTTGCGGATTTGCAGGGTCTGTTGAAGCCATTATTTTATAATTTACTATTTTTCTCTCAATATTTTTCATAAACGATGTTTGATCCACCTTACGTTTTAAAAGGACTATTGATACGTCATCTTCTGTTGCTGTAATAAAACCTGTAAATGATTTAACTTGTTGAACTAAGAAGTCTTGAGATACGTCTCTGAAACTATATGGAATATCGTCTACTACATATACTGCTAATCCAGCTAGGTCATTATCTTTACGAATTATAAATACATTATCTTCTACACTAATATTTTCATTGCCGAAATTAAGTTTTGAGAAAAGTCTCACCTTATCTTTAAGCTTCGGAAGTACTACTAGGAAAGCTAACGAAGAAAATGTTATGAAACTTACTAATGCTAAATAGTAGCGAACATCTATTACATCTTTAATAAAGACATACATTAGAGCACTTATTCCAATAAGTATTATGATTAGTGGTATTCTGTCATTAACTTCCACTTTTTACTCCCTCATAACGTTTTTATAGTAAAGCACTATGACTATAGCCGGAAAAATCAACGTCATCGCTAAAAGAGCTAATATGCTATTGCTAAGTTTAATGTTGCTACCTAAGAGCGCATAAATTATGAAAACTACATTTAGGAAATACATCATTATTAATGATTTAAAACTGTAGGGATTCATAACCTACACCTAAACGTAGTCTCTTATTGGTATTCTTAACTTCCTCCCTCCAAGCGCATAAGCAAATGAGTATGTTATTGAGATAAGTATCGTTAGATACGTTATTGGAAGAATTATCCATTGAAAGAAAACCTTGCCTATTGCTTTACCTAAGGATTCTACATCAAAACCTTGGCTTATTGTTGTAGTAGTATCGCTAAAATAACCTTCGTCCTTGAGCACAACTTTAAAACTATTTTTGCTATTCATACCAGAGAACTTTACTTTAACCGTTGACTTACCTTTAGGCATCTTGAATTCTATAATAGATACTTTTACATTATTCCATAGGTACTCATTGCCTGTTAAATTAATGTTTTCATTATTTATTCTAACATTATCTACGTTTACGACTTCGGGAATGAATAGAACTTTAACATAATTTTCAGATAAACTTTCGAAAGAAACTATTGCCTCATACCGATCTAGTTTTACATCATCTATTTTGCAATCCTTCCCTACCATTAGTAAAACTGTGTTACCTAGGTAAACGATGTTGTTTAGGGTGAAATCATATATGTAGTCCGAATTAGGGTCTAAATACGGGTTATACTTGAAATCTTTTGGTGAAACCTTTGTTTCACCGAGTTTAGTCCCGAAATAGCGAAATACTACGTGAAGCTTATCAACATTTAACGGCAAACCCCCTGTAGGCCTTCCTGCATCATAGTATCCTTCAATATTGGTATAGTATGTCGCTATCTTCCTTGTTCCATTATAATTAATATACCAATCTGTTTCAACATACGGTATTGGTGTGCCGCGTAAATCCATGATTCTACCTTTTGCAAAAAATACTCCAAGCTCGTTTCTTAAGTTACTTATGGCATAAGTCTTCTTGAAGTTAATGTTTTCTAAGGGATTTTCTTCACCCATGCTCATTGCTGCTACGAACGAGGGAAGGAAAGGTAAAGCTATTGTAAACACTATAGAGAGAGCTATTAATGATGCTCCAGCACTTCTAGCTATTCTGAAAGGAATAGCGTACAGTAGTATTCCTAATGCGAGTATTTTTGCGAAGTACTCCTTAAAGACCAACCCTAATACGAAAAAGAATTCCATAATAATAAGCGTGTATGTAGCAATACTTGTTATAGGCCCCAGAAATGAGGATACCAAAGCTTTCCCACCGGTATATGATATTGCTAAAGACGCTCCTATGAGAAGAGATATGAATGAGCTTAAAGTCAATGTTCTATTGATTAACCAGTTAAAGTAAACATCCCAACTTACACCAAACATGCTTCCGAAGTGTGAAATAAACTCAACAATAGATGTAAAGAATAGTACAAGAATTGTTACAGCGAATGAATCGTAAATTAATGCTGGAGCCCACTTCTTAATACTCCAAAGCGGTATAGGAAGTAAATATATTAAGGCACCTAAATAATAGGTGAGTATTGCAAGTGAGTACGCTAGTACTAAAAAATCATTTATCATCTAAATGTTTCCCCCTATGCTAAGTTGATGAAGCGAGGTACTTAATTAACGCGAAAATACTTGTTCCAACAGCTAGCCAGAAAGCACCTAGAATTGCATCTTCAACAATATCTTGCCCAAATCTTTTAACCCTATATATGGGGATAGGTGAACCTTTAAGAAGCCACCCTATAGCCCATGAAAGCATGAAGATAGCCCACGCTGCTACAACAACTCTATTAGTTAAATCATTAATTAAAGCCTCTATGTCCACAACTACCTCCCCCTAAAAGTAATGAAGGTTTTTAAAGGCTTTTTTGAGCTTTTAAAAAGCAATTGTTTTAGATAATTCTCAAAATACTTTTATAGTTGGTACTACGGTATTACTATTGGGTGATAATTCTTTTGAGCATATTATGTCTTAACGATACTGTTGTTGTAACATTCAAAGTACGTCGCGAACTTTTAGATAAACTTGATGAACTTGTAAAGAATGGTCACTTTTCGAGCAGGAGCGAAGCTATAAGAACAGCAATAATAATGTTAATTAACACGTACAATAAAGAGGAAGGTGACGGAAAAGAATTAAGTAAAGAGAATTTAAAAGAAATCTTTGGACCAAGAATTACCGTTTTAAGCTAATTAGTTTTCCTCGAAAGCTAACCTTAATTCTATCCAATGTGGGTCTTTCTAATCTAGCATTACACTTAGGACAAACCCCGCTATACCAATTCATTATCTCACTTGGCGTAGGTAACCCGTAATAGTCTTGACCAACACGCTCAAAAGTATAAAGTTCAAAACCGCAATTCTTACATACATAGATAACAGGCACATTACCCACCTTAGGTAATACTGACGATATCGCTCACTACTATGTAGGAAAAAGTATTTACTAGCTTCTCCTAAGTAATACCAAACAAATTCTTTAAACAAATAAATAAATTTTAATTCATTACCTCTCTCGATAAGTTTATCTGTTTGTTTAAGTAATACCGACGGTTAAAGATAAATATCACTTTTCAACACTATAAAGCTTCCAGTTATAACAGATGAATAATCATTAATTAACTTGCTTGGAAAAACAACGCATTTGAAGTGCCATAGGAATGTACGTTTCACCTAAGGCTAAAATTTCGAAGAATGTTGTTATCGAAGGAGAAACCGTAATTTTAGGAAACACCTTTATAGGTGCTGAGAGCATCATAGGTCATAACACTATAATAGGTTATCCAATACGGAATAAAATCCTTCAACTTCTAACAGTAAAAAAGCCCTCTAACTACATAGCGTACGATAGCATAAGTTCCGGAAGTTTCATCGGTACACGATGTATTATTAGAGCTGGAAGCATAATTTATGAAAATGTTCGCTTAGGAGACTTTGTTGAAACGGGACATAATGTAGTTATTAGAGAAAACACTAGAATCGGTAAGGGTAGTAAGATCGGCACAGGAACCATAATTGATGGGAATGTTGAGATAGGAGAGAACGTAAGCATTCAATCATCAGTTTATATTCCTCCGGAAACGAGAATAGGTAACAACGTATTTCTCGGACCAAGAGTTGTAATAACTAATGATAGGTATCCTCCAAGCAAACGTTTTTTGGGCGTAGTAGTAGAGGACAATGTTGTTATAGGAGCAAATTCAACATTGATAGCTGGCGTTAAAATAGGAAAGAATTCCGTTGTAGCTGCAGGCGCTGTTGTTACAAAGGACGTTCCTCCTGAAAGTGTAGTTGCTGGTGTACCAGCAAAGATTATAGGTAGTTACGAAGATTACGTGAAGAAGAAAGAAAAGTACGAGAAAGGGGAGTATGTTAAGAAAACATTGGCCTAAAGTCGCGAAAGTTTATTGGTGCCCTAATTGCAACATCCCATTAGTTAGTAGTAAATGTTCAAAATGCGGCGGAGAAGGAATAGAAGTTAAGCTTAGAGAACCTGCTGATGCTAGATTAGCTTTTAAAAGAGATATAGAAATAGCTTTAGAGGCATCTAGGGAAAAATTCGGCACAGAAAAAGCCTTTAAATCGGTCATGGGAAAATCTGAAATAATACTGTTAAATAAGACAACACATATTGATGACGCAAAGGAATTAGTAATAAATGGAAATAATGCTGGCATTTTACTTTTCAACCCATTTACATTAAAATGGGAATTTAGACCATCATACTACGGTGCACTTAGAATTTTAAGCGATAATGTTGCAGAAACAATTATTATAAAGGATGAGGTTAAGGAAAACGAAATAATCCCGTTTAAAGGGGAAAGTATTGATGCAGGCAAATATGTTATACTAGCGGATCCTAACGGTAATCCTTTAGGTTTAGGATTAGTTTTGAAGAGCGGAAAAATACGTGTACTAAAGAAATATAAGTACAGATTCGTTTACGAAATCTCTAATACTAGAGCGACAATAAATGACGTATTAAAGGGTAATATTGAAAAACTTGAAAAACAAGTAGAAGAAGCAACAGCTTTCATAAAGAAAATGAGTAACAAAGTAGGAAAACAAGTTATAGTTTCTTTCTCAGGCGGTAAAGACAGCCTCGTATCTCTACATTTAACTCTTAGAAGTATAGGTGAACCTTCCCTCCTCTTCAACAATACAGGAATAGAATTACCTGAAACAATAGAAACTGTAACAAAAGTTTCGGAAAAATATGGTTTAAAACTTGAAGTAGCTGATGCGGGTAATGCATTCTGGAGTTCTGTGGAAATCTTTGGACCGCCAGCAAGAGATTATAGGTGGTGCTGCAAGGTCGCTAAATTAGTTCCCCTAGCTAAGAAGATGCTTAAAGAATGGCCTATGGGTGCACTAAATATTGTAGGTCAAAGAGCCTATGAGTCTCTTGAGAGAGCAAAAAGTACAAGAATTTGGCGTAATAAATGGGTGCCTTTGGTTATAAGTGCTTCACCAATACAGTACTGGAACCAACTTTCAATATGGCTTTACATATTTAAAGAAAAATTACTTGATAATGTTAATCCATTATACATCAAAGGTTTCGATAGAATAGGATGTTTTATGTGTCCTGCTAGTAGATTAGCTGAGTTTGAAGAGGTAAAGAAAACCCATCCTAAGCTATGGAGTAGATGGGAGTGCTTCCTTTGTAAATGGGCTAAAAAAATAGGGGCTCCTAAAGAATGGATAACCCTAGGTCTTTGGAGATGGCTAGGACCAGCATCTCCCAAGAAGGTATTGTCAAAGAAAACTACATTCAATGCCTATGAGTGGTATAGCTCATATAGCAAGTGGATAGACTTAAAACCTATAGAATTTGACGAAGAAAAAATATCATTTAAGTTAAAATTTAACAAGCAACTTAATTTAAAAGCGATCTCATCAATCGCAGTAATATTAAGTAAGACAGTAAAATTCACAAATAGCGATGTAATCGAGGTTTCCGCAGACACTTTAAAATATGTTTTCAAAGGAGAAGGCAAAGTTGAAGTAACTACCTATAAACCTCAGGAGAAATTAGTAGAGGAATTCCTAGATGCAGTAAAGATAGTGTATAGAGCCTATTATTGCGTAGACTGTGGCTCATGTGCAACACTATGTCCAGCTAACGCAATAAGCATAGCTAATAAGAAACCTGTGGTTAATAAGGCTAAATGTCTTAATTGTAGAGCATGTAATGATATATGCCCTATTTCAGAAGTTATGGTTGAGAAGCTCGTAGCAGCTTTAATATTTAAGAAATATGATGCTTGGAGAAGAAGAACTAAGAGAAGCAGATATGAAACGGCACAGCTTCTTGCTGAGCTTATGAGAAAGGTTAAATTATCATCTTCTCCAATATCGTCTGGTTTTAATAAATAATATTTGATGCTTGATAAGCTCTTTATAAAATTCTTCACAATCCTCAAAGTACTTGCCCACAATTTTAGCAGCATTGCGATAACCTATACCAAAAGTTGAAAGAGCTATAATAGCGGCTTTTCCGAACCTTAAAACTAAATCTGCTTTAAGCCTCTCTTCCTTCAGTACAGCTTTCTCGGAGGAGCTTAACTCCATATTTCTCCTTAGCTTTCGGATAATGCTTTCGATAACTTCGTCTGTAGGCGAAAAAACTGTTAGAAAACCAGAACCACAAATGTTACATTTCGGATACTCAGGAATTTCCGATATTTTAAACTTCCCAATAATGCTTCCACACATTAGACAAGCCAGCTTAACTTCTTTTTCCTCAATTTTCCTCCTAAAAACCTCCACTATTCTAGTGTATGGTGAGGTCTCAACCGCCACATCATAGTATGTAAGCGCTGAAAGAGTTTGTGAGGTTAAAAGTGAAAAATCGTTTGAATAAATCACTTTAACATTTATTTTTCCCTCTCTTAAAAGCCTTATAAAATCTCTTAAGGCTTTTACATCTATTTTCTCAGCTAAAACTTCGTTAATTGCCTCGTTTCCTATAGGCGTTTCTACGTAATGAGAAAGAACCTTAGAAACATTCTTTATGCTTACATCCCGTCTTATAGCGCCAAAACGTTTAGCGACATTGTAAAGTTTCCACTTAAAAATACTGCTCTTCTTGATGTTTTCAACGAGAATGTATTTTAAATATTCATCACCTATGTTTTTTAGCTCATTAATTACATACTTAGCGTCAATGTTTATATTACTTTGCAATACTATCTTGTATGGATCGCTTTTACTTATTACTTCAGCCCCTGTTTTTCTAAGAATGTACGAGAGTATGAGCATAAGACCAAAGTTTCCTTTACTCCCTAAATGTGAATGTATTATTGCCGTTTTACCTCTAACTACTTCTATCACCACATTTCTATCTGATGGTAACCATTTTTCTTTCGAGTAATGCTCTATAATTTTCTTAAGTACAAAATTTAGTGTTGATTGCGAGCAAGGATAGTTCGTTAGTGCTCTTACACCTTCGTTAATTATTCTACGTTTTAACGCACCAACTTCTCTAGAAACCTTATAGTCTACGGGTATTAGTTCGCCTTCCCATCTCGGAATAGCTCCTAACGCTTCCTTAGCGGGTTTAACGTAAACATATTTCTCATCGTAATCTAAAACTTCCCATACACTTCCTGAAAGTAAGAATTTAACGCCAACATCTAATGATGTTATTACGAAGTCCTCATCTAACTGACCTATAATGGTGTTATCGATAACGTTTTTTACTAAATAATGCCTTACGTCAGGTATCATAGAAACCTCGTAATAGTACATCCTCGTTTTACGTGTTTTCCTTACCTTCTCCCCATTAAACGATATTACTCCTAGTGATGATGCGAAACTTAGTGTTTCAACTAATGTTTCATAACTTAAGTTTCTATAGTAAAATGATTTTCTAAGAACTTTATAGATTTCATAAGCACTAAGCTCTTCATACTCTAGCAACATGCCAGCTACTTCATATATGAGAACATCTAAAGGAGCATCGTAGATTGTTTCCTTTCCAAGATTCTTATGGAGCATTCTTCTAGCTATAACTAGCGACTCCAATGCGTCATCAATATTAGTTAATGTTATAATATAACCTAAGGATTCTGCTTCCTCTCTATGACCCGAGCGACCTACTCTCTGCATGAGTTTTATAGCTTGTCTTGGAGAACCATACTGAACTACGACGTCTACTCTCCCTATATCAATACCTAATTCTAAAGATGATGTAGCGATAACGTATTTTGCAATGCCTTTTTTGAGCTTTTGCTCCACCGAGACTCTTACTGCTTTAGAAAGACTACCATGGTGTACTAAAGCATCAATTCCGAAAACACTTCTCAGTCTTGAGGCTAAAAGTTCTGCTAGGTCTCTTGTATTAGTAAATATTATAGCAGACTTGGCTTTATCAAGAATTTCAACTATTCTTCTAAGTCTAGCAATAGTATCTGAAGTAAGCCCTTCTTTAGAAGCTAAAATTTCATCCTCTTCTTTAGGCTGTGGGGTTTCAACAATAACCCTGTAGGGTTTCTTATATTCAACCTCAACTACCTCAACATATCTGGGACCGCCGACAAACCTCTTTGCCAATTCAACATTTCCGACAACGGCTGAAAGCCCTATTCTCTGAAACTCTCTTCCATCAAGCTTAACTAGTCTTTCAAGGGCTACTGAAAGTATAACACCACGCTTACTCGACATAAGCTCATTTACTTCGTCAATGACAACCCATCTAACATTCTTAAGCGCCTTTCTCATAAGATTATGGACTAGAAGGTAATGTAGTGTCTCAGGAGTAGTTATCAACATATGTGGAGGATTTTCAGCAATTTTCCTTCTAAAATACTGTGTTGTATCACCATGTCTTACAGCAACATTTAATCCTATCTCTTTAGCTATATGTTCCATTCTGACAAGAATATCTCTATTTAGAGCTCTTAACGGTGTTACATAGAGCAGTAAAATGCCCTGTTCCTTCCCATAATTTTCAAGAATTCTCGAATATATAGGGAAAAGTGCTGCTTCCGTTTTACCAGAACCGGTCGGGGCCATAATCAACGTATTATATCCCTTTAGAATGAGAGGTATTGCTCTACGCTGAACAAGCGTTGATTTTACATAGCCATACTTTAAAATGACCTCTCTAAGTTTGGGATTTAGTAATCTAAATACATTGCTGTCACTACTACTATCTGAATCTGCTGAGTCCCTCAAGTTTATCATGTTAAATTCCGCTTTCATCTCTTATATTGGAAAATAGCGTTTAATCTCTTAAAAATTAATATACTCCATGATGTTAAATTTAGGATATGGTAAAAGAATGCTCATGAAGAAAATTACTTCATTTACCATAGTAGCTTTTATATTGTCTACTTATGTTCTGTTATTTTCACTAGCCACTAATGCGTTAATAATGTCACCGATGATTTATGTTGTAATAGTGTTCTTTCAACTGCTATTGACCGTGTTGTTTGAGTCGCCAACATTAGCCTTAATCTCCTCTTTTATGGTTGTTTTAGGTATAAATGTTTTTAAGAGGTATGTTCTCCTATTAGCCTCAATATTAGGCAGTTTTGAATTATACTATTTAGTTTTTGCAATAGACTCTTTAGTTAAAAATGTTTCAACATACTTAGTCGTTTTAGCAACATATGTAACCCTTTACTATTCATGGACCTTTATAGCTAAGAGAGGTGATTATTTAATAGAGAAGATAAGAGAAAAAGAGTTTAAGAAGCCTAATATAAATGTTAAATACGCTACTTTAGCATTATTTGTTTCGCTAGCTATCATGTTAATTAGGCCTATGACATTATTAGATGAAACAATTTACCTTATTGGTGTTTTAGTCTCAATATTTGCTATCGGAACAGGCAAGCATAGTGTTTTAACGATACCTATTTTATCTTGGATTGCAATGCCACTTTTCCTTACTCTTAAGGAGGAAACAGCAACTGTTAGACTTAAGAGGCCTTTGTTGAGAGAAGGAGTAGTCTTAGGTAAAATAGCCGCAACATTAACTTATGGACAACCTGTTAACGAATGGTTAAAGGATAAAATAACCGCAAAATCTCCTTCATGGTACTGGCGTAAACTAAGCGGTAACTATACATTTAATCCGTATCACCAAGTAAACTATCACATACTAATAACAGGGACTAGTGGAACAGGCAAGTCCAGTTTAGCTAAGAAACTTGTTAAAGAACTATATTATAAATGGAATATACCATCGCTTATACTAGATCCACACAATGAATATGTAGATTTAATAAGGGAATTAGGAGGAATTGTTGTAGATGCATCTGAGATTTCAGTAAATCCGTTAGAACTAGATGGTGCTTCTCCTAGAGAAAGAGCAGTCCAAGTAGCAGATACTTTACAAAGAGCCTTTAGATTAGGTAATTTGCAAAGAGCATTATTAGAAGATTTAATTGAGGAAGCATATGCAGAGAAAGGCATCCTTTTAGACGATAAGGAAACTTGGAATAATTCTCCACCAACCTTTCAAACATTACTTAAAGTTGTTGAAAAGAAAATAGAATATGCTGAATCAAGTGCTGAAAGAAGCCGTTATGAAAGCTTAAAACCGTATCTTAGAACGTTAGCTTCAACAATTTTTAAAAATACAACAATTGAGTTTAGTAAAATATTAAGTAAACCCAGTGTAATTGCTATGGCTAAACTTCCCGGAGACTATGTTAAATCCATTCTCTCAGAAACAATTCTTAGGAAAATAGCTCATAAAATGTACTTGACCGGTAAAAAGAGAATATTGAATAACTACATAGTAATAGATGAAGCGCATAGGCTTTACAGAAGAAGTGTCGAACCTTCACTCGTAGCCAAACTTATGATGGAAAGTAGAAAGTTTGGAATAGGATTTATTATAATAACGCAACAACCTTTAGACATCGACGAATCCATAATTGCAAATGCGGCAACAAAAATATCGTTTAAAATAGCTGAACCCGAAAACTTAGATTACATAGCGAAAGCGTTTGCAGGCTTTGTTACAGATAATAGGTACGATATGGTTAGGAAGGCTATATACTACTTACCAAACTATTATGCCATAATAAAGGATAGCACATTGAGCGAACCAGTAATTGTTAAAACAGATATAGCCAATGTTGAACAAGGTTTTTAAATACCTCTTAAACTACTATTTCATCGACTCAAACCTTGCCTAACTTCGTGGGGGTTTAAATTTTTGTCCAAAGATGAGGTTATTAGTGAAGAGGCAGAAGAGGCTACAGCTAAGGAAGAGGAGATTGAAGAGGAAGAGGAGGAATTTAGTGAGGAACTATCAGTTCAGGATCTAGAATTTTTTGTTGAAATAACTGAGCTTTGGGAGAAAATGCTTAGAGGAGAAGCTTCCTTAAACGAATTAACAAAGCTTGAGCAAAGAAAGGTTAAGGTTAGAGCTAGAAGGAGAAGAAAGAGGAAGTAATAAATTGTTGAGACCTCAAAAGCTACTTCTTTATTTATTCTTCCTACACTTCACTTTTAACAACATTAACATTGTAACCAGCATTTTCAAGAACCTTTACTATGTCTTCAATAGAAATGCTTCTATCAAAGACTAAACCTATTTTTCTATTGCCTCCTTCACTTATGAGTTTTACTTTATCTATAAGTACGGTTCCACGGAGCATATCGTTGACATCATGGGGTATCAATATGTAATTTTTAAACTTTTTACGTGCTATTTCATAAAATACGTCAAAGTTTTTCACAATCCTAGCAACTTCGCTTATATCCTTTTCCTTATTAGGAAACTTTTCTAAAAGAATTTGAAGTAGCATTTCCACTTCCTTAAGAGGAATTTCAACATACTTGTAGTTTCCGATAATTATTTTAACCGTAATATTTTTAGTCACCATTCATACCCCATAATTTTACGGTAAAAAATTACCATATTTTAAATTAAAAAAGTAACATTATAAAGTTTGGTTAGGAAATATTTTAGAGTGTGGTGAAGTATAGGATGTCATTTAGAGCAGTATATCCGTCAGCATCTAAGTTTAAATACATAGCACAAACTTTAGTTAAAATAGCCGATGAAATACCGTTTACAGCTAATGAAAACGGTCTCTTCGTGAAAACATTGAGTCCCGATAAAACAACAATGATTTCACTTACAATACCTTCTTTAGCATTTGATGAGTTCGAATGCCCTGAAGAAACAACATTTATTGTGAGTAGTGATGAACTCAATAAGACGGCTAGACGTGGTTCAAGAAACGATATGGTTGAGCTTGTTCTTGAAAAAGAGAATAGAAGGCTAAGAATGTCGTTCATAGATAAGAAGCTCGGATACAAAAGGACATTTTATGTACAACTAAAGGAGGGTGTTATAGAGAAACTACCTGAGCCAAAACTGAAATTACCTGCTGTGGTAAGGATGATTAGCGATGACTTTAAGAACCTAGTTAAAGACGCTAAAATCGTAGGTGACGAAATAGAGTTCATAGCAACTCGGGAAAAGCTTGAAGCAAGAACAGTAACTCCTCAAAAAGAATATTATAATATCATGAGGCTTGATAAACCGTTAATATCACTTATAGTTGAAGAATCCGAAGTTGCATCAACATACGGTATAGACTTATTAGAAATAACGTTAAAAGCTGTTGCTGCATCCGAGACAGTAACATTAGAATTTGGTTCCTCTATGCCTATGAAAGTTACATTTGAGGTTCCCGGAGGGGGATCATTAGTTTATTGGGTTGCTCCTAGAGCGCAGGCATAACTAAGTTACTCGAGCTTGCCCAACAATTCCTCGAGAACTTTCTGAATTTTTTCTTCAGCCACTTTCTTTTCAGCCTTCCTTACTTCTTCGAATGTTTTAGGTTTTGTTTCAGGAAACCATACAGGTTTTGAACAATGATTTCGTTCAGAACATAAGAGACAACATGATGCGCAAATTTGTCTTCCCGGATGAAGCCAACATGTTAATGTTGGAATGTAATTTCCACAAATATGGCAACGTTCCCAATACATTGTCACCGTTTAACATCTCCAATTTAGTGATAACCGAATTTAATCTTAAACTCATCGTATATCTTTTTAAGCTTAAGTTCCCATTTAGCTAAATCCTTAGGATCTTCGGGATATTCATAGTAATGTTTTTTCACCTTATCCATGAGCGTTGCTAGCGTTTTAAGTTTTAAAAGCAAACTTGGCTTACTTATAAACTTTAACGCGCTAATAATCTTATTCGCTATACTCATTTTTAAATCTCCGGTTGAGCTTATTTCTAAAAGTTCATCTTCAGAAACCATTTTCCTCTTGATTATTAACGTTAGTTCTTCCTCACTTAGTCTCTGAAGAACCATTCTAAGTAAATCTAAAGATGCTTGCTTAGCACCATAGCCCATAATATATATTTTATTCGTTTTCCAAAGAGTCTCTGTCGTAATTATTCCTTCACTTAAGGCATCTATAGAAGCATTAGCCGCAGCCCAAGCAGATATTAGAGAAGATCCTATACCTCCACCATGGACAGGATTTGCCGTAAAGGCAGCATCACCTATCACTATGAAGTTAGAGTAAACAAGTGTTTTAAGAGGTCTACGAGTAGGTACTATACCTCCACCAGCATGCAGAAGTTTTGAGTTTTTGAAAACATCTCTTGTAAGAATGTATTTTCTAAATTGTTCAGCGGGATTAGGGTAACCCATCCCCCCTTGAATGCCTAATCCTACATTTACTTTACTCTTGCCTTTAGGGAAAAACCACCAATATCCCCCTGGAGCTATTAGTGGAGACAAATATATCCGTAAATACTCTGGTTCTTCAATCTCGTTATTCAAAACCCTAATTTCCCTATATGCTATTGAAGTGTCTTTATAGCCTAGTTTTTCCGAAACCCACCAGTTACTAGGTAGCTTATTTCTTAAAGCTCCCGCAACACCAGAGGCATCTACAACTATTTTTCCCTCTAATACTTTATCTACGCCAGCTCTCCCATCATGTATAAGAACCCCTTTAACTTTACCGCCGCTAATTATCGGCTTTTTAGCATAAGAACTATCATATAATAGAACACCCCTTGAAAGCGCTTCACGAAGAAGACGTTGGCCGAAAGCCTTTCTGTTCAGTTCAAAACCTTCACCCTTAACTAATAAACTATGTTTTTCATCAGGCGCAATAACCCTAATTCCTTTAATTACACCTTCAACTTCATCGCCTGAAGGCTCTTTTAAACCCAGCTTCCTAAAGTACTCTCTATTAATAGCATCACCGCAAACTTTCTCTCCAATTTTCTTTAAAGGCTTCATTTCAACTAAAGCTACAGAAAATCCCTTCTCAGCAACTAATCGTGAATAAAATAGGCCTGCAACTCCCCCACCAACAACTACAACATCGAATTTTTCTGAAGAAACCATTTATAACACCTTCATATAGGTTGTTATCGCGAGCACCAGCTTTCATCATCTCTCAGATGCGGGTTCGACGCTCATCAAGTTATGTAGGTTTCACAATGCTCTTTCTTATACTTTTCCTCTAAACAGCATATTAGCCCAGTAAATAATTGATGCCAATTGAGCTAAATACCATAGTGAAACTGCGGATAACCCATAAACCATAAGCATAAGCAACGTAATCACAGCGATAATTATCGAAAACACTAGCTCATAAGTGAATTTAAAGCTCCTAACCCTGTAATAGCCTTTAGGAGTAACATGCCATTCGGAGGCTAAGTTAGCTAAGCCTTTAATCGAGGAAATAGCGAGTGTAGGTGCGAGCATAAAAGTCAAGCCAGCAGTTCTTCCGAGAATTCTTAAAGCCCTAGTAAAACTTAGTAGTCCTCTCACGTATTTCAAGAATAAAACGGAATAAAGCAGTGAGATAACAATCCAAAACATAAATGAATATATGAAGGACATCGCAACAACGAGTTTCCCGAATAGAACTGTAAATATAGGAATTAATATGTTAAGTAGTACTATGGACAGGGATGAAAAGTATTGTGAAAGATAAAGTATGTTTTCAATTTTCTTAACACTATCAATTTTACTTCTTAGAATTCTTCTCCAATACGTTCTTAACAGTTGAGCTGCTCCATAAGCCCATCTCTCCTGTTGCAATCTATAAGCGTAGTATGTTGAAGGAACTTCAAGTAATGTATGGATATCGTTGGCAAAACAAACACGATAGCCTTTACTAAGAAGCCTTAAACCCAATTCGACGTCTTCAAGTAAGCATTTTTCGTAAAAGCCACCTATTTCGATAAGTATATTCTTAGGTATAACAAAACCTGAACCAGCAATACCACAGTATCCAAGAATCTCATATCTTTTTCTAAAAAGTGTTTCAACAAGAAACTTCTTAGTATAGCTTAGAGCTTCGCTAAGTAGTGAGCACTCCACGTTTGATGGCTCCCATCTAGTCATTAAGACATCGCATTTTCTTTTCAAGATGGTGTTGGCTATGTTTAACAAGTACGTTTCATTTACTCGGGAGTCAGCATCCAAAACGATAATGTAGTCCTTATTAGATATTTTAAGTGCAAAATTAAGTGCACCAGCTTTATATCCTCTCCTACTTTCCCTACGTATGATGCGTATGTTTAATTTCGAACCAACAACCGCTAAAACACGATCCCTTATGTTTTCGAAAACATCAGGTTCATCGTCACTTACAATTACTATTTCGTAAAGTTTTTTCGGGTACTTCTGTCTTGCAAGATCCTCTACAGCACTTAGCAGTGTTTCCATTTTTTCGTTGTATATAGGAATTATTATCGTAAATGATGGCAAATCTTTACCAAAAATAATGGTAGATTTTTCTCCTCTAAATTTTCCTTTAATCATGTAGTAGGCTATTTGGAGAATTAAAGGTAGCAAAATAAATACCATAGTTATTACAAGAATTAGTGCCAATAACATGTTTAAGGCTTCGCTTATGTATGGCATTTCAAATTCTTCTCCCTATACTTAGCTATCATTATAAACCATGAAATTAGCCATATCAAGGTTACTAATGAAGAAATAGCTAATTTGGTAAGACTAAACACGATTTTCTCCATCGGCGTATTTCCAGCTGGGAAAGTAGCTATTATCCCATCCACTACGTAGAGAACACATAGCATACCCAGCCAAGCAACAATCATTATTAATGCTACAGGTAAGACTGCTCTAATAATTTTTTTAGCATTCATATGCATTTTCCCTGAAAAACACTAATACATTTCTTCTTGAAAGCCAATGAATTATCATACATGTAAACGTTGTTAAACATAACATATATTTCGGAACATCCTTCCCTAAAATACTTCATTATTTTCAACATTAAACTTTCTAAGTCACTATTACTATATTTGTATCTGTAGTTAGGCCATTTACCGTTTTTACCATGTAATCTCAAATATACTATGTCACTTAAGATAACAGGATCCATGATGAAGGGATCAACACAATGAATTATTCCGGTTTCCTCAACAACTTTCCTAATACTTTCAGGATAATTAATCCAATTGCCCCTAGGTTCCCAAGCAATCACTATGTTCTCAGAAATGTTTTTGGCTTTCTTAAAGAATTCTATGGCGTTCCTAAGGTTTTCATCGTTCATTTTAAATGATGGAGGCGACTGAACAACTATTATTTTGGAGCGAAGGATCTTAGCTATATTAACTATCCTCCTCCAAGCACTAATGTTTTCAGGAGTCGGCTTGAGATTACCGTAGGCTTCAGGTTTTTCAAGTTTAATTCCAGCTTTTCTCCATGTAGGACTCTTAGGGGAATGTGTAATTACCTGCCATGCTTTAACTGAAAATTCGAAATCTTCAGGTGCTTCGTTTCTCCATTTCTCAACGGTTCTTTCTAATGGTAATTTGTAGAATGTCTGCTGTACCTCGACAACTCTATGTGTTTTAAAGTATTTCTTCTTTGAAACCGGGAATCCGCAACATCCGATTTTAATAACGTGTTTAGTTATCATTGCCTAAGCCTTAGCCTAAATTTGATTGCTTCCCATTATTTTTGAATGTTTCTAATCACTTTCTCGGATTAGTATTATTTTTACTTTTTCTCCATGTAGTTTCCTGATTTTCTCTTGGTACCCTTTCGGAGGGTATATCAAGTATTTCTCACCTGTCTTGACTACCTTCGCCTCAAAGACGTATATCGAGACCGCTTGGCACCACCATATTTAATTTGGGTACTAAAGCTTATAAATCTGTACACTAACAATATTTATCAGTGTGTACCCGATGGAGGCGTCTATCACCCGCTTAGCTCGGGGGATGCCTGAGGGGACGTACTATAAGGCTTTGAAGACTAGGGCAGAGATTATTAAAGGAGACATCAACGACTTACTATGGGATTTAGCGGTATACAGGTACACTCTACAGAAAGCTGTTGATGCACTATGGGAGCTGGATAGGATTCCTAAAAAGAGTCAGGTTCATCAACTACCCTATCTGATGCTGAGAAACTACGGTTTTAGAGCACACGTAGCTAAAAACATCTACAAAACAGCTCTAGCATTAGTGAAGTCAGCTAAAGAAAAAACAACTGTTCAAAGCCAACTATAAGGAGAATGACGGCTAGGTTCGACTATCAAGATGCTAGAGTTGATATAGATAGTCATATTGTAAAGATAGTTCTTAGAGATAAATGGTACACCTTAAAGCTTATGCGTAGGAAAGAGTATATCGAGAGGTTTAAAGGTTTAAAATGGAAAGAAGTTCATTTAAAGTACTATAATGGAGTATTGTACGTTAGCATAGTATTTGAGACGAGGTACATACCTTATATTCCTAAGGGTGCTCAAGCACTAGACGTAAACCTAAGGCATGTTGTAGTCTACGATGGCTCTAGTGTTAGAAGGTATAGAACGAGGTTTACTGATGCATTAGGCAGGAAGGCTAGAGCTGAAGAGCTTCAGAAGGAGTACTCTAAGAGGTGGAGGTACAATAAGAGGATACTGAATAAAATAAGGTCTCTACATAGAAAAGCGAGGAATATTACAATTGACTGGTGCAGAAAGTTTGCAAAAGAAGTTGTCTTGAAAGCGAAAAGGCATAGCCATGCTGTTATTTTGGAGAACTTGAGATATCTACATGTAAAAGCTGTTAAGAATGGGAGTAATATTGCTTGGAAGCTATCCTTGTTTGCATATAGAAAACTTCAGGAATCAGTAGTAGCTAAGGCGATAGAGTACAACGTGCCAATACTATTTGTAGACCCGAAAGACACATCATCAACATGTCCAAGGTGTGGAGCAAAGCTTTCCTACACCCATAGGCTAGCGGTGTGTAGGATATGTAGGTTCATAGCAGATAGAGACAGAGTTGGAGCAATGAACATCTGGCTTAGAGCTCTACACGCGTATACGGGGGAGCCTGGGTCTCCCCAAAGCACCCCCGCTATGAACAATGAAGCCCGAGGGAGCAGGGGAACAAGGAATGAGGGGA
>Ga0180301_10000022_pt1 | contig 105539 bp, 100 predicted proteins | sample GuaBasSediGuay16_FD_121797 | JGI IMG/M metagenome (GOLD analysis project Ga0180301, IMG submission 121797) | Subseafloor sediment microbial communities from Guaymas Basin, Gulf of California, Mexico - Guay16, Core 4569-2, 12-15 cm | ecosystem: Environmental > Aquatic > Marine > Hydrothermal...
AAAAATTAAAATCAAAAATTAAAATCAAAAAAACAAAATAAAAATGGTAAGGGTTTGTTTAGGTTGTTTAAGGGCGCAGGCAAAAACCATGTTTAATTATATTATCACATTGATTGTGATGGTTGTTGTGCTTTCGTTGGGATTTTATTTTGTAGGGAAGATCCCGCAGAAAATGGGAGAGGCACAGTTTGAACGTTTTAAGAACCAGATAATTAATGATATTGAGCTAGAGTCAAGGAATGATGATGGAATAAACCACAATTATCTAATTGGAGACAGCTTTGATCGTATATGTTTTAGAAATGAAGATGGAACAATCCTAGATGGTGTAGATCCCAGGATACTGGCAGAGTATGATACTAGCTCTAACAGTTTTATGACAAGGAGTAATATTTTTCTGATAGGAAAAAATGAATTTAAGGCGCTAGAGGCAGATGCACGAATAAAGGTGCCTGACCAGAATACTATAGTGGGTTGTTTTAATATAACAAGAGGTCGTGTTTATCTTTTTTTTGAGGGGCATAATCGCTATTTGGAGATAAGCCCGCAGGAGGAGAGTTAAGGAGAGACGATAGAAAATAACTATAAGATGACAAGAAATAACTATAGAAATGTTGAATGAGTACAGAGACTGACCAATGCTAAGAAGCTGACCAGAAGCTAGACCAGAAGCTAGGATTGGTAGATAAGCAGGAATGCATTTTTTTAAATTTTTTTAATTTTGAGATATGTGCAAAAATAAAAAATAAAAATAAAAAAATTAAAGATAAAAAATAAATAATTAAAAAATGTACACAGATCCGAGAAAAAAGGCAATCACTGTCCAGCTTAGCTGGATCTATATTCTTATAGCCGGAGCCATGATACTGATATTTTTTTCTCGCGTGATTGTGTATGTGCAGGGTTATGGTGAAAAAACCATTACAGATAACATTCGCGACCAGCTGAATGACGCATTTGTAAAGATTAGGGCTGACAGACTTTTTTTTCAGCAGTTGCAGACACCAAAAGATTTCAAGCTGGAAAGGTGCGACTTTGGCAAGATGTATTATAAGATTGGTCGTTCTTCGTTAAAAACACAAGGGATATATTCCCCTAGTTATCTAAAGCCTAGTCAAGAACAGCTCTTGCTGTGGACTCTTCCATGGGAGATGCCATACTGGATTGATAATATGTTGTATCTAACCTCGCCAGAGGTGTTGTATGTCTTTATTGAGGACCAGTGGGGTTATGTGAAGGAGTTGCTTGAAGATCCGACGTATGGTTTGCCTGCAAACATCAGTAGGGTGGTGATAAGTCATGAAGATTTTAGTCGTTTTGTGAGCACAAAGCAGAAAAATGTTTTCAAGGAGATTATACAAAAGATTGATTCATTCTATAAAGTCAAGTTTGTGATGGTAGATGCAGCAACGGATTTTGGTGAAGGGCAGGATCTTCAACTAACTTTTCCAGAAGAGGTGATGCGAAAAACAGATACAGCAATAAACATACTACCAGATGAGGGTTATGGCGGACTTGATGGTGCAGGCGAGATTCAGTTCTTTGATGTTGTTGGGGCTGAGTTTACACCAGGCAAAACTCGGCCGTATCTAGGACGGTCGCTTGTGTTTGCTGCGATATTTGCACAAGATGCACAGCAATATGAATGCAATCTGCAATATTTTATGCAACGGTTCAAGGATGTAAATCAATTTACCCAAAAAAGAGCAGAGATGTTGTATGAATCTTATCCTCCAGAGCATGAATGTCACTATTATATTGAGAAGTTTATTGAGAGTCAGCTTCTCCAGAAGCAATGTATTGAAATACAAGATGCAATAGATAATCTATCTAATGCTGACACATTTAAGGAATTATATGAAATGTCTAGGCAAATAGAAGATGAAAACTACAATCTTGTGAGGTATAGGTATTGTGCAGGTATATACTGACTAAACCAGATCAACAAAAATAAGAATCTTCAAAAATAAGAATCTTAGGTTGAATCAAGATTAAACTAAAAACCTGGAAAAATGAGAACCAATAAAAAAGCTCAGATAAGGCTGGCTGAGAACATCATGGTTATCATCATCTTTGTATTTATACTTGTGTTTGGCATTGCATTTTTTACTGTTTATCAGAAACAAACATCAGGTACAAAACATAAAGAACGCGAAGAAAAAGCAGCTAGCTCTGTTCTAGCAAAAATAATGGCGCTGCCTGAGCTGAAATGTCTTAGCAGTACTGGCCAGGAGGAGGTTAATTGTTTTGATCTTTATAAGGTAAAGGTTCTTAATGCCGAAAATCACACACAACCAGAATTTATAGACCATTTTTATGATATCATGCTGGAGAGCAAAGTTAGTCTTGAGACACTAAAAAGTGAAATAGATGAAATATTCACTATTTATGAAAATGAGCCTGTTGTGAAGCACGACACTCTGACAAAAAAAATGCCTGTGTTTTTGTATGATCCAATAAATGAACAGAAATATTATGCTATATTGAAGCTGGACTATTACTATGTTAGATAAGCATGTTAGATGTAGAAAGTGAAGTGTGAGATAAGTATGTTAGAAGTATGTTAGATAAGGAAGTGAAGTAATCATGTCAGGAATAATTATGTCAGGTGGACTAAAGAAAAAAGCGCAATCAGAAGCTCTTGGCTTAGCTGTTGTGGTGATTCTCATAATCATCGGTATAACATTGATGATTATACTTGGTAGCGGCAAGAAAGCCAGCAAAGAGCAGGAGAACTATATAGAGAAGTTATCTTCCAACACATTGTATGCGATGTTGAATATGGATGCTGACGAATGTCGCGTTGACTCGTTCCAGGATGTAATAAAAGATTGTATTAACCAGAATAACTTTGTGATGTGCACTACAATAGATCAGACATATACATCCTGTGAATACATGGATATAGTTATAAATCAGACATTGTTTAAGACCATTGCAGATCAATTTGATTATTACATGGAGGTTAGTAGCATTGCTATGAAGAAAAAATATTGTAACTATGAAACAACGCTAGAGAACTGTCAAGATAAAAAGAGACCATTTAAACGGAAAAAGTTCTCTCTACCAGCAGGCTATGGTTATTCTGATGATATCCTGTTGAAGATATATCTGCCCTAGGACCTAGGACTTAGGATGTGTTTAGAATGAAGATTGTATCCTGGAATGTTGCAGGTATTCGTGCATGCGAAAAAAAAGGCTTGGTTAAATTTATGAGACAACAAAAGGCAGATGTTTACTGTCTTCAAGAGGTTAAGGCTAAGGTTGAAGATCTAAGTGAGCAGCTGAAGAATCTTAAAGGTTATATTTTATACGATCATCCTGCAATGAAGAAAGGATATAGTGGTGTGTACACATATTCCAAGCAGAAACCCATCAGGGTGATTAAGGAGATGGGTGTTGAAAGATTTGATAGTGAGGGAAGGGTTCTGGTTTTAGAATTTCAAAAATATTATCTGGTAAATGCTTATTTCCCCCATTCCCATAGAAACCTAACAAGGTTGAGGTTTAAGCTTGAATTTAACCAGGAGTTTTCTAGATTCTGCCGACGGTTGGGAAAGAGAAAGCCTCTGGTGATTGCAGCGGATTTTAATGTGGCTCATAAAGAGATTGATCTGGCAAATCCAAAACAAAATCAAAATAATGCAGGCTTCACTATCCAAGAACGCGAGTGGTTTGATGATTTTCTGAAACAGGGTTATATCGACACATTCAGAGAGTTTACAAAAGCAGGCGGGAATTATACATGGTGGACCTATCGTTTTAATGCAAGAAAGCGAAACATTGGCTGGCGCGTAGATTACTTTATTATAAGCAAGAGTCTCAGAAAGAAACTGAAGAGCAGCAGAATCTTAAAAAATGTGCTTGGTTCAGACCATTGCCCAATTATGATGAGAATAGACTTATAGATATTTAATTTATAACTATGTAACTATTTATAAAACTATGTAACTAAAATAAACTATATAACTGAACAACAAAACAAATTATTCTTAACAAAATTTTTTCATTGCTGATATTCTGGATTGTGTTGATCAAAGATATGTCTATGTGTGGTCAGTGCTGTTTAGTCTTCTATGTTATTTTTATTTATTTTTGTTGTTGATTCAAATATGAATATGTATCATTCTTGTTGAAAAAGTTATGGAAACATTTAAATATAAGAATGAGTTTTTAAACTATATTATAAAGGAAGAGGTGAATATCATGCAGAGAAAAGCTCAAGGACTTTCTCTTGAAACTATCATAATAGCTGTATTGGTTATAATTGTTCTAATTGCATTGGTTGCGATTTTTACAGGTCAGATCAGGGTGACGAAGAATGAGACAGAGGCTGCACAAACTCAAGTAAATTCTTGCTTTCGAGCCGGGGGTATTTGTGTTGATCCAGATGTAAAATGTAGTGAAGATGAATATGTTGCGACTAGACTTGGTGTAGGTGCTGATGAAGTAGTCCAAGAGTTACCTAAAAACAGGATTCCAACAACAGGTCTTATTGATTGTGAGAGGCCTAAACATTGTTGTGTTAAAGCAAAGAAGCCAGGACAACCTTAGATTTCTGCATTTCACCACAACTTTTATATAGCTAATGAATATAAAATCTGTATGAGAAGAAAAAAGGGGACGATTCATGTTAGCCTGCGCTTTGTTGTGATCCTTCTACTAATAATGATTGTTTATGCAATAGTGTTTCTTCTGGTGAAAAATACAATCGAAACCGGGGTTAAACCGCCATTAGACCTTGATAAGGATACAGAGCATAGCTTTTATCGTGTTTATAATGAAATCATGGATATGCAGCCTGGTGATGTGAATGTTGAAGTGCCGCTTGTAGTTAAGAACTCTGAAGTTGTGTTCTATAAGGTCGAACCAAAGGATGTAACAAGGGAGCGGCCAGAAGAGTGTAAAGATAAACCATGCATGTGCATATATGCAAAAGCAGGATATGGCTACAGGTGTGAACGCTTTAACTTTGATCTGACGTTTGCATCTGGCTTGGTTAATATACCTGGACAGACAGAGATCCAGCAAACATTGGTTAGTTTCCATAACACCCGAACGATAGTTTTAAATAGGCATAAAGAAACGATCGAGATAGATGTAAAATAGATGTAAAATGAGGCTAAGAAGGCTTGAAAAAAGCGGTGGTACTTTTACGATTGAAACTCTGGTTTATCTGATATTGATGGTGATGACTTTTGCTATTCTTGGAAGCTTTCTCGTAAATGTTGGCGAGGGTGGTAAACAAGCAGAACGTGATCAGATCTGTAGAACATCTGCATTGTTGAATGCAAATACAAAAACTTTTGGGGTTGATCTTTTCTATCTTGACTGTCCACAGCGCTTGGTGAGAATCACAGAGAAGGATGTTACAAAAAAAGCTACTAAAAATGAGAGAAAAAAGATAAGCGAATATGGCTATAGTGTTGACTGGGATAACCAGAAAGAACTTGCAGGATATAGAACAGATGCAATTATTGCTAAAGAGATGTATGATTGCTGGCGCTTGCTTGGAGAGGGTAAGCTGCCTTTGTTTGGCCAGTGGGCATATGATAGTATAGCAGAGAGTGATAAGGCTGCTAAGTGGAAATTATTCTTAGAGATGTTTGAAAAACAGCTGGCTTATGTGCAAGGTCTTGAACAGGCAGATGTTATGTGTGTTATATGCTCGAGAATAAAGTTTGATAAAGAAGTTAAGGAAATGGTTAAAGAAGATAGAGATCTGACAAAATGGCTAAAATCTCATCCAATACCAAGTGAAGAGAAGGTGATGAGTTATTATGATTATCTGACAGAACTCCTTGCTCCTAAAACAAAGTTAATCCCATATAGTTATAATACAAAGAATCCGCTTGCAATAGTTTATGCTAGAGTCAATACAGGGTATCTAACTAACTTGGGAAATAGAATCTGGTCGGTTCTAACTGAAGGAATCTCTGCATCAGTCCAGGGAAGTTTTTATGATGGTGTTTCGATTATTGCCATAGCACCTTACTCTGATGCATTAAGGAATTGTGATCATATTGCTAACTGAAAATGAAAATGAGAAAACTTAAAAAAAAAGCAATAGCATGGCCCTACCTCTTAGCGCTCATATTGGCAGCCATGTTAATAGTGGTGCTAGCGATTCTATATCTGAAGGGCGGCTCTAAACTGGGAGATGTTTGGAATAGCTTACTAGGCAGATTTTAGATTTGCTAAAGTTTGAATATTGCTGTGCTCTGCTGAGTTGCTGAGGGTTGCTGAACATTGTTGAGGCTGCTAAACCTCGGATGTTGTTGAGTTGGTTTTTATGCAAATACCAAAAAATCAGGAAAGATATAATCAAGAAATGATATATAATCCTGAATAATATCATGAGAATAACGAGAATAACAAGAATAAGAAAATAATGAGAATAATGAGATTAATGAGATAAAATGGTTGCATTAAAAGAAGTAAAAAGTGCTGTACTTCTGGTGATTGTGTTAATTGTGGTTGTAGCATTGGTTTTTCCAGTTATAAGGGATACTGTAAAGGAAATGTTAGGTTATCAACTGCCTGAACTTGAAAGTCCTGTGTTTGCACCAGAAGAGCAACAAACTTCAGTTAGATGTACTGCAGAGGCAATCGCGTTTGCTGCTGATTTTTTAAGCAATCCATCAAAACAACGTTTTAATGAGGAAAAAAAGAGATGCGGGTGTGAACTTAGGCATAGATGCGAGGATGGTGAAAAAATCGGCTGCAAGGATGGGGTAGCATTCGGTCAGATCTGTCTGAAATGGAAATATTTGAAGATTAAAAAAATGGAAAATGGCGAATCTGTGACCACAGGCCATAACATCATGAAATTGGAAAATTTGGTGCTGCCACAGGATGTTAGTTTGTCCCAGCAGGTACTAACCGAGTTTGCGCCTAGATACTGGTTTACCTCAACTACAAAAGGACCAAAGTTTTTAACTTATTATGAGCATTTTCCAGAGGATGAAGCTGCGTCATGGGTTATTGCTAAGTCTAACATTGATATGTCCCCAAATATGTTCTCAAGGGTGAATGATCTCTATCAGGCGATGGATGAAATGTCTCAGGCGTCACGTGTTTCTGAGGATACTCTAGGATTAATAGAAATAACCCCTAATTTTTATGCAGGACTTGCAGACATTTGGGAGCCTATATCCTTAGAAGCAAGGTCAGGGAATATGCCATTTATGATGGGCATGATTATAAAAGATCCAAGTATTAAAATAGAAGGAAAGATTGCTTTTTTTTCTGTTCCATTCTATTTAGCAAGTCCGTGCAAAACCGATGCAATCATGGTTTTTGCAAGATGTAAATGCGATCTTCCTGCAAAATCAGATATGCCCATATTTCAAAAAAAGATAAAATTAGATGGTGAAGAATATTCCATCCCATATAGAGGTGTTAAGTTAAAAGGACCAGTTCGCCCAAAAAATGGTATTTATGAAATTGAAGATGAGTCCCTAGCTGATTTTTCAAAAGCGTATAAGTATGGCTGTTATACTGGTTCTATATGGTCAGATGAAATATCTTTACCGTTTGTACAATCTGTTTGTATGCTGTTCATTCCTGTAAACACAGACAAGTTCTGCTATACATCTTCGAGAGCCCTGGTCTATGGAGTATATCCTCAGTTAAAAGAACAACTATCTAAATGGCCTGAAGGAGGACTTTTTAGCCAAATCTGGGGCGTCCTTAATAAAGAAGCGGCTGTTGATGCAGCAGGCAGATATAATGTACAATACTGGCCAGAGTCTCCATCAAGCTTTAATGAAGAGGAAATCAATAACATATTAAGTGAGTATTTCACTCAGCGTTAGCACTAAAATATTCTAATCATACTAACATAAACAAGATCCCCTGTTTAAGATCTTCTTTCTCCAATCCTGTAACATTACCTACAAAAATCTTCTCTGTTATCACTGGTGTATCAAACCTCTCGGTTCTGTCTTGTATCTTGTTCAGGTAGATTCCATCTGCAACTATTCTGTTTTCAGAAAAATCAAATGGTTGTTTGATAGAATGATTTTTACCATAGATTATCAATGTTGTTCCTTTCACATCTCTTTTCCAGTCGCTATCTAAAAAGATATAAACATATGGTTTTCTGTTCTCAAATGTCTCGAACATATAAATCTCACTTATGCCATTATTGGGTGTTAGTTCTCTGGTTAGGCTAAAATTATACCAATGAAACGGTTTTCCAAATGCAAAACCCCTGACATCAAAAGCAAAGCTGCCTTCAGGACCAGTGTATTGCTGGAACACCATTCTGTATGCTTTCATGTTGCTGTAACCTTCAATGTTAATAGTGGAAACACCGTCCTTTGTGATTACTAGGTTATGGTTGGGCATCTCCTGAATCACTATTATAATTGAAACTATTATTATAGCGATAATCACAACATATGTCAGAATAGGTATCAAAGGGCTTTTCTCGATGGCTTGCTCTATTGCTTTGTTGATGATCCTGTCAGAATAACCACGCTTGCGCATCCTCTGCCTAATAGTAGCAAAAGAATAGTTATTTTTTAAGAGCTTCCTTACTTCTTTTTTCAAGCTGTCCATAGGATAGATTTTTATTCAGAGATATTTATAATTTGTGGTTTATTATTCAATTTATTGATTGTTAGCTTGTTTTTTTGGTTTATGCAATCTTTTACAATGTCTCGATGTCTTGAACATCTTGAATATTCGTTGAAGATAAAAGATAGTTGACAGTTTTGTTTGTGATAGTTTTGTGATAGTTTGGGTATAAGGTCATAATAGTATATACTTATAAAACCATTTTAAGAAGGAAGATATTTTAAGAAGTTATAGTTCTCATAAGAAGGTTATAAAAACATTTATAAAAACAAAAAATATATACTGTGAAGAGGTGATGATGCTGAAGAAATCGCAAGGTTTAGCCCTGAGCACTCTAGCAATAGCTGTTCTGGTTATCATTATTATTGTGGTTATAGTTGCTTTGATTATAGGCTATGTTGGTAATTGGAAATCTTCGGTTAATATCTCTAAAACTGCAGTAGCTAAAGCTAATTGTGAGAATTTCTTGCGTCCAGAAAGAAAATGTATGCGCCAGTGTCCAGATGGATGGGTAGAGGTTGCTATAACTGCTGAGGATTGTGAAGGATATAAATGCTGCGAACCTGTTGCTGCAGAAAAGAAAAAATGAAACTAAAAAAACCATACAGAAGATTTTCACAAAACAAAAAAGGCATCACTCTTACATTAGAGGAAGTCATAAAGCTAATTCTTGTAACAATAGTCATTATAATCATTGTTATTCCAATGGGCCGTTTTATCTGGAGGATGATGCTGAAATCACCTAGCCCGGACATGATGAACAGTTACAAGAGACTTGATTCAGAGATAAGGGATATAGAACAGGGAGATGTTGTGACAGTGCCAATAAAAACAAAAGCAGGGGAACCATTCCATATAAGATTTTATACAAAATCAGATGGATATTCTCGTTGCAAGGGAAACGCATGTATGTGTCTCATGCGGAGTTCTGGTGTTTCTTTTGACTGTAAAATATACAAGGGTACAAAAGGGTATGTTGATTTTAAACTGGAGGATGGCAATGAGATAAATCCTGGTGAGGTTAGGCATGTAACCATCAGAAGAGACCCAGAGAAGATAGTTATCAAGATTAGTGCTGCGTCACAACTGTCTGCAGCTGGAGAGAAAAGCAAAGAAGGTGAAGCAACTGCGTCAATAGAAACAGGTTTGGGAATCGAGGGTATGTCAAAAGGAACAAAGGCTGGCTCTTGGCAGTGGGTTGGTAAACAGATTGTTGTGACACCACCATAAAAACACAAATAAGAAATTAAATATAAAAATATAAAACAATAAAAAATTAAAAGTAAATAATAAAAAATAATAAAAAAATAAAATATAAGTAAAAATAGATTCATCATAGAGGTGTTGAATTTTAAATTACTTGAAAAAAAGAATAGAGCGATGAAACAAAAACTTTTTATGATTGTGTTTTCAGTTTTGCTTTTGATAGTACTGGGTTTATCTTATGGAAATGAACGCGACTGTCCGGATGGATGGACTTATGTGCCAGATGGTTATGAATATCATGGAGAGACTAAGCACTGCTTGGGGCCAGTTTTCGAAGAGGATAATAGATGCTATTGGCAACAGTATAAATGTTACTGTGATGCAAACGAGTATTGTAGTTTTGGACAATACTGCCTAAACCAAAAATGCGTTTCAGAAGAGAATGTGTTTAACATAGGCGATAAAATAAAGCTGAACATAAACACCAATCCTGATAAGGATGTTGAGATCTTGATTACAGAAAAAGGACCAATTCTAAGATTGTTGCATGACGAACAAGATATAGTCGACTCTAAAAAGGTTTATAAGGAAGGTGACTCTCTAAGAATAGCAGTTAATTATAAAGGTCATTTATTCTCATTGTATTTTAAGGATGGCGTTTTTCATAAAGTGATTGAAAAGGTTAATTTTGGTTTTCTAATTTCGGTTGATGAAGATAAAGACGGAAAATTATTATGTGGCGACAGGTATATCTATGAATATAACAATGGTGATCCACAAGATTACAAGAGGTATATAATTGTGTTTAAGCAAGGTAAGGATAAGTGTGAGGTCAAGGGTTTTTATAGAGACGATAAAGAAGGCGGTGGTGGTGAAACTTCTTGGTATTATGATCCTGGCGACAAGCCAGTGTCAATAAATGATGATAGTAATCTTAGAGAGTTAAAACAAAAGTTTTATTCTTATGATTTTGTTGATGTAACAAATGATGTTGCTGCTATGCTTTTTGAATTAGATGACAATAGAGAGGTTATTAGGAACATACCAACAGAGACAACAGAGACAACAGAGCCAGGAGCGCCAAAGGAAATTGAAGGTAAAAAAAAAGTTTATTTATGTAAGAATGCTGTAGATGATTCTGACATTTGTACAATATATCTAAATATATGTAAAGATGAAGAGTATGAGAATTCTTACAATAGTTTTGAAGAATGCTTAGAGGCAAGAGTAGGGAGAGAAAAGGCGAAGTTTTATTTTTATTTTGTTAAGGATGTTAATTGGGAAGATGATGATGAGTTTCGGGAGTTCAGCAAAAAAAGTTTTGAGTACCTTAAAGATGTTTTGAAGAGGTCAGATCCAGAAGCATACGATCTATTTTCTCAAAAAATTGAAGCAAAATATATAACAGACTTAGATGTTGATTGCGCTGAGCTAAAAAAAGCAAGGGATAAGAAAACTTTGTTAAGATACATATCATATCATGAAGATGATATTGATAATCTACCATCACAGCGCATACCATATAAGGTTATTTGTGTTAAGGATACTTTCTATAAAGAATATATTAATCCAAATGAACCTTATTATGGGGAACCAGACTGTGAAACCTATGTAATAGGAACAACCTGGCTATATAGTTCTGTGATCTTTATATCTCGTAGACATCCTGATCCATTTAAGTCTCAAGTTGAACACATTGATACACTGGCTCATGAATTTGGTCACTCGATGGGGTTTTGTGATGAGTATGCTTGGAAAACATATCGGGACTCTGATATCTCTATGTCCGGTCTACTTTGGCATATTGGATGCCCAAATGAATTTCCTCCTTGTTGTGAACGTGTCTTCTTTCCATATGAGAATTATATAAAAAATGTTAACGCTGAGATGATTAAGAAGATTAAGGAATTTAAAAAATATGGTTTTAACTGTGTGGCGTCTCAAGACTTTGACCCTAACCCTGATTTTCCATATAGATGTGATCACAATATGAAGTGTGGTGTTTATCATATTGATCCTTATTGTGCTGGATATCCGTTTGGAAAACCAGAAGAAAAAATAAGAAGTATTATGGGTATAGGGAAAGTACGTCTTGATCCCGAATATATTATAGTGTATCCTACCCCTATAGTACCTTCTGAGCAAGGTAAGAAAGGCACAACATTAGCGAATTATGTCAGATTAAAAGGAATAGGTGTCTTTGGATGAAACAATTAAATCATTGGAAAAAACAAACAAAAATTGGTGTGTGTATTTTGATTTTTCTATTTTTTGTTAGTCTTGTTTGTGCAGACAAAGCTTTCTTTGTGACATTGAAATTTTATAATCCTGCTCTAGGAAATGATTCTGTTGAACTCTTGGGCTATAGTGTTGGCTATATCAATCCCTGGCCTGACGAACCAAAATCTGCAGATTATCAGATTCGGCTTTATGATAGTCACGGAGATTTGATATCTGAAAGAAATCATCAGGTGATTTTTCTTTTATTTGGGAGATTTGTCAGAGAATTAAATCAAACGATCTCGATAATCCCAATGAAATATTCCAGAGACATTAAACATATACAAGTCTATAGAAAAGGAACCTTATTGCTATCTAGAAAAATAACTGAACTTTGTAATGGCAATGGATTTTGTGATGGCAAAGAAAATTATTATAGTTGTAGCACAGATTGTAAAAGCTATTCAGCAGACGGTGTTTGCGTACCTGTAGGTGATTTCGTGTGCGATCCTGACTGTTTACAGGGTACAGATCCTGATTGCTATAAGGTTAAACCAATTGAGGTTTCACACAGGCCAATGGAGGTGTCAGCAGAAGTTGAAGAAAGATTCAATGTCTGGATAGCAATTGCTTTTTTAGCGTTTATGTGTGCGTTACTCTTGTCGTTCTTATACTACAAGAGACGCCATGCTAAATAAAATTATTTTGACATTGTGTAGGATTAATTGTAGGATTAAGGCTTTACTCAATTAAGGTGTTAATTAATGATTAAATTTGATAATTGAGATTACATGAATCTGAAAAATGCTTGAGAAAGATGAACTGTACATCATGTTAGGATTGGAGATTTGTGCAGATGTTCTTGTTAGACGATATAGATGTTGAAGGGCTGTCGAAGGACAGAGTGCTTGATAAAAAAACAATATAAAAAATAATATAAAAGAAAAAAATAAAAATGGCAAATGGTAATATAAATAGTACTATGATAGTTTGCACAAACAAAAGCTTTATAAATGATTGTTCATTATTCTAAACAACTGTATGAAATTTGAACGATTGTTCAATTTATTGAACATTTTTTTAAAAAGATGTGTAGTCTAAAAAAGGAGAGAATCATGTTTAGAGAATTTGGGTTGCTAAAACCTTTTCTGGATAATCCTGGTGAAGAGTATCATCTTCGTGAGTTGGCCAGAATGCTTAGGAAGAGTCCAGCTACAGTTGATAAGAATCTTGAAGTGTTCGTTAAAGCCGGTGTTCTTAATAAAAGAAAAATGCGAATGTATACTCTCTACTCTGCTAATGAGGCTAACCCTTTTTTTAGAGAGATAAAGCTGTTTTATAAAAAAATGAAGAAGGTGTTTTAAATGAAGCGCACAAGGAATCGGCCAAGGAATCTGCTAACCTCAAGAAAGGGAACAATGCAGCAGTTGATCTGGGAGCCCTTGATGCACCTAATCTTAGTGTTTGTGATAATATTCCTGCCGCTGCTGGCTTATACAGCAGCTATAACAAATGACACTATGTTTGAGAAGAAGTTCTATGCGATAGATACTGCGTTGATGTTGGAGACTTTGTATGCTGCTCCAGGAAGTGTTTTGTTTGATTATGGTGAAAAGAATGTACAACAATTTAGTTTTGATTTCAGTCAGCACAAAGTAGAGGTTTTTGATAGAGAAAAATCTGGCAAAAAGCCTCCAAAGTATCAGATAATGTATTTTAATGTTATTGCAGATAATAATGTGCCATTTGTGCAAAGCTCTGTTGATAAACAACCTCTAGTTTTTCTCAAGTCCGATGTTGTTGGAGTGAATCTTGAACCCAGCAAATACCAAGAAAGCTTTTTAAAACAGACACCATGCAGCATTAAAGATTATAGAATTACTGGTAAAGTTGTTTTTGATTATGAGAGGCTTGCAGAAGAAGAATCGCCTGTTTACACAGAAGTTGCTGGAACTGAGAAAATGATGAGCAATAGCGATCTAAATGCGATAATGGAGTCAGCAATTATGTTAAGGCTTAATGATGCGGATGAAGATTATTTTTCATTAAAATATTCTACTGGCTCTGGAGTGGGTTACGAGTATACTATTGAGCAGCTTCCAGAGCATGACTTGTTTATAATGTTTAAGGTTTCAGACTTGAATAAAATATATTATAACGCTGACAAGGAAAAGTACGCGAAACTTGCATGCCTATTACAGAAAGAATTCGGCTATATAGCTTCACCAAAGAAGGGTGTTGATGGTGTAGAGATTAATTTTGCTAGAACCAGGTTTGTTTACTCTACACTGGATGAAAAAAATGCGATTGTTAAGGACTTTATAAATGATGTTGTGAGCAAGACCACAAAAGCCATTGAAATGTTTTTCGGTGGGGAGGAAGCTGAGAAAAAGGGAACTGAGTTTGAGTAAAAGTAAAAGGCTAAGTTAAAATGAGAAAACCAAAATGATAAACTAAAAAATGCTAAAAACTAATGATGGTTAAAAAATAAGAAAAAAAATATGATTAAAAAATAAGAAAAATAAGAAAAAATTTGAAAAAATACAAAGAAAAGAAATCAAAAAGCAAGCTAATAAAATTGTATAGAAAGTATAAAAGATTAAAAAAATCAAGAAAAAAATGAAATTAAAGGAAGAGAAATGAAACTGTTGAAAAGTAAACGAGGAATAACCGAGTTAGTGATGAAGTGGGTAGTAAGACTTATAATGGTGGTTGTAGTGTTATTTGCACTTAACTTTATACTACAAAATGCTTACAAACAAAAACTAGACTATGGATGTCTGAGGGCAGATGTGTTGACCTATCGTTTAATGTATGGAAAAAATTTGATGATGTATACTGATGATGTGACAGGCAGAGTGTATACCGGAATAATTGATTTAGAGGAGTTTAGAAAAAAAAATTTACTAGATGATGCAATGGGTGGTGGTATCACGACTATCGCGATAGAAGCTTTGTTGAAGTATAAAGATGAGTCTGGTGAGGATAAAACAGAGAGTTTATATTTTAATAAGGATTTTTACGAGACAGTGAAAAGTTCTACTACGAGAAGAAATCAGCATCTTTTTTTTGTGAAGGTCAAAGATGGTGATAGGTTCTATGATGGTATTTTAGATATAACTGTGTTTGACTTTTCAAGATGATACGAAAAATGCATAAAAAAGGTATTTCGGAGATGTTTATGTTAGTGGTGGTTATATTCATCTTGTTTGCTTATTTCATGATATTCTTTTCAATAATAGGTTTGACATTTGAGGAGAATAAACGCGAAATCAAAGCAGAGTTTTCTGCAAAGTTCAACGAAACAAATTTTGTAAATATATTGCGTGCTGGTACAATTTATGGAGATTTTGCAGAGCTAATTGCTTTTGCTTGTTTTGACGGGAATTATGAAGATAAGTTGGGGAATGTAAAAGACAGACTTGTAGATAAAAATCTCTTTAAAGCTATGTCAATTAAATGTGATAATGGAAAAAATATTGACTATGGTGCAGGTTTCCGGGGTTATAGGATTCAAATTCCTTCATTGAATAGAAAAATAATAAATGTGTATTTTATAAGCTAAATTAAGATTTGTAAGCTGAACAAAAGGCTAAAGAGCTAAAATGAACAGAAAAGCAGCAATAGGGTTGTTTGAAGTTGGCTTTATGATGGTTGTTGTTCTATCACTGACAATAATGTCTGTTGCTTTGTTGAATAAGATAAACAAAGTGCATGTTATTGGTAAAAAACAAGCTGCATTGATTGAAGCTTACAAAGAAGGGGAGAAGACGCTGCTTTATATAGATGAAGCTACAAGTCTGGCTGCAAAGCAAACTATATATGACCTGGCAAAGTTGGCTGGCTTCAACCTACCAAAAGAATGTGGTGCGTATCTTGGTGTACCAAAGTGGCATGCACCTAGATGGGAAAATGGAAAATTCAAGGGAATGCAATACTGTGAACCTGAAACAGAAGAGTTAGAAAATGACTTTATCAAAATGTTTAACTTAGCGTTTGCAGAGTATGCAGCTGAATTTTCCAGTAAAAATCTGCATGTTAAGGTTCCGTTAGATAATCACGATATTGTGCTTATGCCAATTGAAAATAAAAATTCTATGGATATAATAGGTATTTCAAAGAAGCCTATACTGATCAGTATTTTAAAAGATGCTATTGGCGCTGACACAGCAGGCTTGCTGAGGAAAACAACAATTAATGTAGATAGTGTTGATTATGATGTGGTGGTGTTGGCAGGAGAAACACATGAAGATGTAGTAAAAACAATATCACTAGATCTTGTAAAATGTTATAAGGATTCAAAAACAGATCCAAATGCTTGTAAGAATAAGCGGTATATTGTGCGTAATGAGGTCACTAAAAATGATATAGAAGAATTCTTGAGTGATGAAGAAAATTTAATTAAAAACAGTATTGACAAACAGACTGCAAAAGAGCTTATAGGGAATAAATATTTTGTCTTTCCTACAACACAAATAACAGACGATAAAATTGAAACAAATTATATTTATGATTTCAAGGTTGAAAGAGGCAGGGTTACAGTGTCTCGTTCAAAACAGCTGCCTCTGGTGTGGCCAACAGATTATAATGTGGTAACCTCTTGTTATGGAAACAGAAAAATTTCTGGAAGAGCAAGCAAATTCCATAGAGGAGTAGATATCAGAGCAGGAGCCGGCGATAATATATACGCTATTGCTGATGGGAGTGTTACTTATGTTGGTTGGAAGGGAGGATATGGAAATACTGTTCAAATTGATCATGGTAATTTTGTTTCGCTATATGGACATAATAAAGAGATAAAAGTTAGGAAAAATCAGAAGGTTAAGGCAGGCGAGGTGATTGCTCTTGCAGATAAAACTGGCGTGAGCAAAGGAGATCATCTACACCTTTCGATATATGTTGATGGAGAAGCCAAAGATCCTCTTGAATTTTATATGCAACATCTCGGTAGTTTAGACGTGCTGGGACTGAGATTTGTAAAAAGAAGCAATTGCGTATACTATTTGGAAAAAAACAAATATGCGTATGCAGATTATATTGAAGCAAATCAGGTAGGTTAAATGAAAAAACATCTGATCAGGAATGGAATGTTTGTACTGCTAATGTTGATAATGTTTGGCGGAATGATTTTGTGGTTTACAGAAGACAATGGCTCTAATCAGGTTACAGGAATGGTTGATTTGAACAAAGATGCAATTGATAGAATCGCACAATACGATGACATCATTAAGAAGGCAGCTCACAAGTTTAACGTGCCAGAGAGTTTGATCAAGGGCACTATTTATGTAGAATCTAGAGGAAATTATAAAGCAATATCAAAAAGGCCCGCGTATGAGGGCGGTGGTTTGTGTGGAGCAGTCGGCCTGATGCAATTAATGCCTTTGACTGCGTATAAGTACGGCAAGGATTATGGTTTAACAGTTCTATTCGAAGATTCTCGTGATGCAAAATGTAATCCTGCTATGGCAAGAAGGTTGTACGATGCGATTCAAGGAAAGAGTGACGAAGATATCTTTCGGATGGATAATCGTTTCGACCCTGAAAAAAACATCTATGCTGGAACTAATTATTTGGCTTATATGCTTCATACAAAATATGCAGGTGACCCAGAAGCTTACGCAAAAACAATGATAGAATATAATTCTGGTATCTCCTGTAAAGAAAAAACAGTTGAAGAGTGTCGTGCTAGTTTAACAAAACAGACAAGTGATTATTTTGATTTTGTGTTGGATGTTATAAGTGAATATGAAGGTGGCATCTTGCCAATCTCGGTCGCGCCACCAACCTATGCAAGCTATGTCAATAGAATCTATGAAACAACAGGCGTCTATCTGGTAGATCCATCTTTTAGAACCAGAGTAGATTTTGACTTTGGGGTTTATAAAAAAGCATTTGAAGAGTTTAAGAAGGTTGAAGAAGTGTGCGGGAAGTTCGATAAGCAGAAAAAGTTTGACGATTGCGTAAAACAAGAAACAGAAAAGCTTGGTGGAGGTCTCAGGTGGGGTGTGGTTGGTGATGGTGTCAGTGATGAAGACAAACTGATTAAGTTTGCAAAGCAGTACGAGCAATGCTTATCATCTTTAGATCATTTTTGTTATTGCGATCTTGATGTTCCTGACGGTTATGAGATCTATACTGAGCAGGAAGCTCAGAACGAAGACGGTTTCTACAGATTTAAGTTGTTGAAGGATGGTAAAGTTGTTTATGCTAATAACGATTATGGGGTAATTCACGCATTATGTATATATTCAAATCATAAGATAGAAAAAGTAAACAACCTTAGATTAAGCGATAATAAGGTTGTTGTTGGAAATAAAAATGAAGAAAAAGATGTTGATAGACTCAGAATGGTTAAATACATAGATGATAACTATGAGTTATTATCGTGTATAAGCGTAGAAAAACAAAAGCCTTTGGATTTACATGAATGCAGAAAAGCACCTATAAGAACCGCACTCATAAAAGCGAAAACAGGCCTTAGCTTATATGTGTCGGATGGTGTAAATGTTAAAGAAGAAGAGGTAGTCATAAATTTTGCTTATGATATTCCTGACGAGGTTGGACCTTCAAATGAACTGGCAATCAATGCTATAGATGAGTTTAGGGCTGAAGGCTCGGTTATGTTGAGTTGGCGAGATTCCCCAGACACAGACACAATAAAATATCTTGTTTATTATGGGAAAGGTTCTGTTTCTATTACAGAAGAACAAAACCCGCAACTAGAGGTTGTTGTTGCTGATATTCCTGAGAAAAATCTTTATTATGATTTAAGTGAAGATGCTAGGCCTGTTAAAGATAAACCAAATGAATTTGTTGTAGAACGTGTACCAGGCAGAGCTGATGACATTTCTCTAGAACATAATGAACCATATTACTCTTTCAAAGATAATAGGTATCATGTTATTATAGACAACTTAGAGGATGGTGTAGAGTATAGCTTTGTAGTAGTACCTGTAGATATTTGGGGCAACAAGAATTTAGTTGTAGAAGAAGGCAAAAATATGATTAAAATTATACCTGAAGATGATTTACCTCCTGCTGCAATAGATTTCAGTGTTGCTTCAGATGGAACCGTTGCTTGGAATGTTGATTTAAAGAATTTAAAGAATGATGATGGTAGCGAGCTAGTAGATCTTCAGAATGTCTATGTGTATGAGAGTCCTAAGCCTTTTAGCTATATGGATATACCGAAAATGAATAAATATCGCACTCCAGTAAGTGGAAAGATGTATAAGGCGAGTAAGGGTCGTTATGTGGCTGTTGTTGCCAGAGATGAAACCGATCATGTCAGTAGATATATAAATATGATCTTATTAAAAAAGTAAAATGAATAATAAAATGAATTTTTAAAGCGCATATACAATGAGCTGGTTTTGCTAATTTTGGGTTGAAACTAAATAGAAATAGGATGTCTTTAAAATTAGAGATAAAATGTTTTTTTGATGTGTGTTTGATGTATGGACCTTTCTTAATAAAATTTTTAAAACCAAAATAAAAACAAGATAAAAATAAGATTCAAAATAGATTCACGCAAATGAACCCACTATACTAACTACGCTGCCAATTACAACTGCTGTTATTATAACTATAGCTACTCCAATTGCTATACCAACTATACTACAAACCAAACCAGCAATTGCCATTCCCTTTCCTTCTGCTTGTCTTGCTTTGATCTTCTTCAATGCAACTAATGATAACACTAGGCCAACTATTCCGCAAATAATTGCGATAAACCATGCCCAAGAAAATACTATGGACACTATACCTAGCACCATCCCTGCAATAGCCAATCCTTTTCCCATTGTTTATACCTCCTTTTTTTGAGTTATTAGTGAAGAATAATTAAAATAATATTTAAAATTTGTGTAAAGTTGCTATAAGAATTAACAGAATTAACATATTTCTCTTGTCCATTATTTACCCTTCTAGACCCAAGCTTTTTACAATCAATCTAGAATCAAACTCAGTTAGATCATCATATCCTTGGCCAGTACCAAGATATAAAATTGGTTTTTTTGTTACATAGCTTATCGAAATGGCAGCACCACCTTTGTCATCAACATCTGCCTTTGATAGAATTATTCCATTAACATTTGTAACTTTGCTAAACTCTTTTGCCTGTTCAACACAGTCATTTCCTGTGATGCTCTCGCCAATAAAGATTGTGATGTCTGGCTTGCTCACGCGAATAACCTTGGCAAGCTCTTCCATCAAGTTGATGTTACTGTGTTGTCTTCCAGCAGTGTCTATTAGCACAACATCCATTGCTTTTGCCTTTGCATATTTAATGGCGTCAAATGCTACAGCTGCGCTATCTGCTCCGTAATCATGTTTGATCACCTTTACACCAACCTTTTTTGCGTGTTCTTCCAGCTGATCAATAGCAGCTGCACGGAAAGTATCGCCAGCTGCGATTACAGGCAATAAACCTTCTTTCTTAAACAAATTGGCTAGTTTCGCTATTGTGGTTGTTTTGCCAGATCCATTTACACCAACAAAACAGATCACATAAGGTTCGCCCTTTTCTTTTTTTTTGCGGATATTGCTCAAGAGATTAATTTTCTCAACATCAAACAAAGATTCTATACTGTTCTTTAATGAGTTTTCTATTTTCGGCAACACCTTGCCTCGTGGAATTGGGGTGTCAACAAGCTCTTTTTTTAGATCTTCTTTAATTTTGTCTATTACTTCGACAGCAACATTGTTCTCCAAAAGAACAACTTCTAGGTTCCAGAATAGCTTCTCGAACTTTTCTGCACTAATTCTCTTTGTTACTATTTTTTCTTTAAGTTTTTTGAAGAACCCTGCTCTTGGTTTTTCTTTTTTTACTTTTTCTCTCATTTCGGCTTCTTCTATGTCTTCTATAATCTTTTTTTTCTCTTTTTCTTCCTTTAACCTCTCCATCTGTTCGTCTTTCTCTTTTGTTTTTTTTTCAATTTTCTGTATTTTCAATTCCTTTCTTTCTTCGTCTCTTGTTTTTTCTAGTTCTTCAAGCTCTTGCTCCAGCCTAGTCTCAGGAATTTTTTCAATTTCTCGTTCAAGTTCTTCAACCTTTTTTTCTACTTCTTTTTTTTCTTTAACAAGCTCGTGTTTTTTCTCTTCTAATTTTTTTACTTCTTCTTCTTGACGTGAGACTTCTTCTTTTTCTGCTTTGATTTTTTTGGGGTCTTCTTTTTCAATCATCTCACCGACTATTTGTTCCTTTTCTTCGTCGATCTGTTCTTTCTTTTGTTCTATTTTTGAATCTAATTTTTCTATGATTTCTTCAGCATCAAGAATGATCTTTTCTTCTTTTCTCGCTTTTTTTCTATATTTTAATTTTTCTTCAATTTCAGCAAACTCATCTTTTATTTCTGGAGCAGGTATTATTTCAGCTGGTTCTGGAATTTCTTTTTTTTCTTTTTTCTCTTCTTCTTTCTTTTTAATTTCTTCGAATTCTTTTTTATACTCTTCTTCTTTTTTCTTAAATAATTTTGAAAATAGCCCTTTTTTTTCTTTTTTTTCTTTAATAGTTTCTGTTTCTGGTTTTTTTATTTCTGTTTTTTCCCTTTCTTTCTTTTCAACAGTTTCTTTTTTTTCTTCACTTTTTTCTTTTTTAGCTTCGTCCTTCTCAATTGCCTTCTCTTCTGGGGTTTTAATCTCTTCTGCTTCTTCTTCAAAACTCTCTGAGAATTTCTTAAGACCTTTTTTGAGTTTATCACGTAAAAACTTGAACATGGTATCACTCTTCGCTCAGTTTTAATATTGATTCTTCCATCTGCTCTATCTGGAGTGTTAAAAATGATAATGTGTCTGTAAGTTCACGCTTGTAGTTTATGAGTTCTTTAACTTGCTTGTTAATCATTTTTATTGCTTCGTCTATGCTCTTTTCGACAGTGACTTTGCTTCCAATATTGACTTTTATGTTTTTATTATCGTCAAGTTTGGCTGCTGCAAAAATACCAGGACCTACTGGTACAAGAATGTCTGTGCCTTGTTTTGTGTTCTTTATATCTTCTAATGCTTCGGTAGTTGCATTTAGTTGCTCCAGATTTTCGTCAATCTTCTTTATTTGTGCTTCTATATTATTGATTTGTTGACTGGCCATTTGCATTTCTATGTAATGTTGTTGAAGTTGCTGTTGTTTCTCTTCTTCTGTTTGCTTTGTTCCAAGCTTTGTTCCAACTTTTTTTTCATTTTTTTCTTTTGCCATTGTTATGTTAAAAAACGCTTTTTTTTGACGCATTAAAAACTTAAAAATCTGTTTTTTTTAGACGTCCTAAAAATGTTATTATCGGTAAAATGGAAATCTACAACACATTTTAAAGTCCCTTTAATTTTTTTGTCAGTTTTTTATGAAATTCTTCGTATTTTTTTTCGGAATCAAAAAGTTTTAACGGGGGCCCAAGTATACTCTGTTTTTCTTCTTTATACTTCTTAAAATTTTCCTTCATTAAATATAAGAGATATTTTTTCTCGAGTTCTGTGAGCATTTTTATCTTTTTTTTACTTATATTTTATTTTTTTTTATTATTTTTTATCTCTTCAAAAAACCCAGTGCCATATCGGTATTCTGAATCTCTATCCCTGTAGATGCAGCGCCTATAATGAAACCATTACTATTGACTATTATTCCTGAACTGACAAATGGAACACCGAAGTTAATAGTACCTGTATCTACACTAACATTTAATAATCTTTCTATTTTTTTCTGTTCCTGCTTTAAAATTTCAGGATGAGTAAGGCAATGGTTTTTCCTGAGTACTGCCAGAGAGCCAACAATGTTTAACTCAGCTATAGTTCCTCTCTTTACAGGGACTTTAAGCGCTTCTTTGATTTCCTTGATAGCTATGTCAGAAAACTCTGGATTGACAACACAGCCTTTGTTGTTGCAAAGTATGTTATTGCCAAGTGCTGTCAAGTGTGTTTTGATAATTTTGTATTTTATCTTTAATTTTTCAAGTGTCTTAAGCTCTTCTTCAAAAACAATCTCTGGTAGCAATAAGCAGTTTTTGTTTCCAACTGCAAATACACCTAACATATTAGTGCCACATAGTGAAAGTTTATGAATAGGAACATCAAGGATTTTTTTGATCTTGTTTTGCTCTGCTTTAGGCATGTTGTAACCTAGTAGGCAATATTTATCTGTTGTGTAGGCATAAAGACCTATGTTAGGATTGCCTTGAAAGCTTGTTTTTAGTACATGAGCCATGCTATTTAGATTTTTTAACTGTTTATATAGTTTTGTTATATTTCTGTAAATGTGTGGTAGATGTGTGATAGAATTCTAAGGTATCTAAGGTGTCTAAAGTATCTAACATTATGGTTTATTAGTAAGGTTAGTGTACATTAGATAGAGACGATATAGATAAAAAATAGAGATAAATGGGTGCAGAAAAAAAGAAATAGGATACAGAAAAAAAAGATGGATGAATCTGTTTTAATTATCTTTATTTTAGAGTAGTGTCACAGCATTAAAAATTTATAAATTTTGATATAGTTAAAATTAAATATCTCAAAAAAATTGTTTCAAACATGATTAGAAACATGGATGACTTAGAAAGAGAATTAAGATATATCCCTCAAACTGAGCTTTACAGATTTATAGACTTAAGAATGTCTGAATTGTGTAGATTGGTAAAACCAGGACATAATGTAGAAGTTTTTCAAGAAGGTTATTTTTGTTCGAACTGTAACTACAAATTAAATAATGAAGAGACGTGGTGGCATTATTGCCCAAATTGTTTAGTTATTTTTGATTGTTGTGAAGAAGAAAATGAACCTTGCGAAATTTGTGGATCAGAAGTTGAAAGACTTGTTCTTGAATCTTATAAAAAGATAAGTCAGAAAAGATAAATCAAGAACGAAACTCAGGTTGAAATTTTCCTTCATGTGATTGGATGAAACAAAACCCAAAAAATTTTTGATATTAATTTTTATCTGATTTTTATAGGAGTTTTACGAATTTATTATTGTTATCAACCAAAATATTCTTTGCTTTGATTGGTTTGTCTGTTAATTCAAACCCCATAATGATAACTTCATCGCCAATTTTAATCAAGTGAGCAGCAGCACCATTTATGCAGATATTTCCAGAACCGCGTTCTCCAGCAATTACATAAGTTTCAAGTCTTACACCTGACGTGTTACTAACAACTAATACTTTTTCACCTGGCCAGAAACCAGCTTTCTTAATTAAATCCTCATCAATGGTAATACTGCCTATGTAATTTATGTTGGCTTCTGTTACTGTTGCTTTATGGATTTTTGATCTTAGTAGCCATCTCATAGTGCATATGAATTAAACCGATTTAATAAATGTTGTTAAAAACCTCATGTTAAATGTTAGAGAATGAGTGCATTTTGATATTAGCTTAACATGCTTAGCATCAATTAAATTTTCTTCTTTCGGATTTTTTTCGGTTTTTTTGAAACATTTTTATATTTCAAACAGATAATGGTGGAAATTAAAAAATTTTAAGAGTTGTGGTTTAACTATCTAAAATTTCTAATATTTGCTTTTTAATATTCTATTCAATCATTAACAAAATTTTTGTAGTTTATAGCCCTGTCTCTTCTTAATACCTTTCCGTCTGCAGAAATAAGAGCCAATTCGATTGCGGATTCTTCAGGATTAAAATCTCTATCTAAATAGAACACTCTGTCTCTATCACATGGTCCTGAATGAAATCCACTATAGATTCTTTTTTTTTCATATTTTGGAATTTTAGCAGAGATACAATCGCCAACTCTTACAACTGAAACACCATCAAAAATAAGAGTTCTAATAGGGATATCTGGGTTTTCTGGTGAAACTCTAAGAAGGAGTCTTAAAGTAAAACCTCCTTTATAGACAGGGGGCTTACCCCCAAAAACCATTTCCGAATAAGGTGTGAATGATGTTACATACGATTCTGAAACAACTTCGTCAACGCTAAAGTTTTCTGTAACAATAAGTTCTGATAAGGGTTTTGATCGTGATTCTAAATCTTCAATTTCCTTCTGTCTTTTTTTTTCGCCATCTTTCATAATTTTGTCCAAATCTATCTTTTGGCTTCTCATGGTAGAAAGAGAATGAATTAAATATAAAAACTTATCGGAAAAAGAATCATGTCAAAGCCTCCTCATAAAATTATGTCCCCAAATTTATATCCCTAAATTTATATCTGAGGTTATACTAAATTGTTCAACAATATTATTTAAAAATCAGAAATCAGAGGTTTAGCAATAATTATTAAAAGAAAATAATCAAAAGAAAAAGAATAAAAGAAAAAGAATTAAAGGAAAAGAATTTACATGTTTATATGGATAAAGAAAAAATAATTCAAGAAACAGAGAATTTTATGAAAAAGAATATCCCTAAATCTAGAATTACTAAGGAAGGTTCGAGTGAAATTTATTTTAGGCATGTTCTTGGAGTCAAAAAATATGCTTTACATTTAGCAGAGCTCTATAATGCTGATAAATTTATCGTTACAATAGCAGCATTATTACATGATGTTGGTGCTGATGCCGGAAAATATCATGCTGAAGAAAGTGCTAAAATTTCCCGGAAATTTTTGTCCAGGTTTGATATTCCTGAAAATATTAAAGAAAAAATAATTAGATGCATTGAGAAGCATTCTATAGGCTCAAATACAGAAACAATCGAAGAACAAATAGTCCAAGATGCAGATGGAATTATTTTTATAGAAGATACATTCAAATTTTTCTTTGATGAACAAAAACAAAAATTTCCTCATGAAGAAGCAAAAAAATTGAGTATCAAAAAAATAAAAGAGATGATGAATAAAATTAAAACAGAAGAAGGTATTAGATTAGCTAAAAATTTTTTTTCTGTATCTTTGAGTTATCTGGAATCTACATTTTAACTTTTTTGTTCTTTTTTGTTGTCAAAATAATCTTTTGTTATTTGTACAAATATAATATTTTACAAATATAATATTTTTTATTGCAAACTCTGTAAATGACAAAATGTTAAAAAAATTGAAGAGTCTTATCTGAGGATGATGCATTCAGAGCTAAAACATTTTGATAAAAAAAATGAAAAACTAATTTTAGAATATTATTGAAAAATATAAATCTTTAAAAATTCAACATCTACAATTAAAATAAAAACATCTTAAGAAAAATTAGGTTATATCTAGATCAAAAGTAGACCTATTATAACCTATTATAAAGACTAATAACCTTTTATAGAGACTGGAGACTTTCTAGACTTCTATATAGACCTTAAGCTATAAATCTACATTTAGAAAAATATGTGTGATAATATAATATCAGCTCTTTTGTTAAATTTGTACAAAAGCATTCTAATATTTTTTGTCTTTCTTCAGATAAATGTTTGAAATCTCTCAAATCTTTCGCAATTAAATTTGTCTGAAGTAGGACCTCGTCAACATGTCCGCCTTTTTCTTTCCAGTATTTTTCAAAGTTTTCTCTACCTGAAATAGCATAAGCTAAAATAATAGAGACATCTGCATTCTTTACAACCGGTTCTTCACCTTGTGTTAGTTTATTAATAAGGTGAGATAAATATTTTACCGAGTATCTTCTTCAGCACCAGTTAACCTAATTGCAAATATCTACGGCTGCTTCTGAAACAAGAAAAGTTAGGTTAGGATTTCTGGGGTCAAATTCAGGAACTATATCTTTGTGCTTATAACTCATGATTAAAGGAATGTTTTAATTATTTAAATAAACATTTGTGATTTAGTATATGATTTAGTATAGTGATAAAGAATACTTTTGTGCCTGAGTATCAATGAAATTAATTATAGTCTTCTGCAGAAATAGATAAATAGAATTCAATAGAATTCTAAAATGATTTAGAAAAAGAAGTGTAATTAAAGAAGTATAAAGAAGTATGAGAAAAGTGAATTTAGATTCCCAAATCACACCACAATTCAAAACCACAATTTAAAACAAGGAAATATTTTTATACAGTTCTAGTGACAAATCCCTTCTACTTCAGAAAACTATATTTGTGACTACGCAAAAGTTTATATATTGATGGTTTTTTAAAAAAATGATGGGGGAGTTTATGGTTGATAGCTTTGATGAGATTGAGGAAAAGCTGAAGAATAGTTTTCAGGCGATGAAAGCCGATGTTCAAGCTGTGAAGGAAAGCTTAGAAAACAAACAAAAGCTCCATTCTGAGCGTGTAAAAGATGCTTTTGACAAAGTAAAGCAGGATATCGCCTCAATTGAACAAGAGATAGCAACTGCTAAGAAAAGGCTCGACTACAGAGATGATCTAAGAGAAACTGTTCATGATATAAAACAACTAAAATTAGATTTAGAAAAGATAAAGCGTGTTTATGTGAAAAAGGAAGAACTTGGCGAAGATCTTGAGAAACTAATTAAACTGATAAACGAGCTTGATGCTAATACATTAAAAAAAATTGAATTGTATAAAGATTTTGATAAGATAAATGCTGATATATTAAAACTAAAAGATAACAAACTTGATGTTAAAGAATTTGACAGATTTTCGTCTAAGGTTGAGCGTGCGCTTGAAGGTAAAGCAGAAATCAAAGATGTTGAGAAGTTTATGCGTCTGGCTGAAAAAGGAAGAGTTATTACAAAAATCCCTATTAAAAAGGTTGAGCTCAAACAAAGGGGGGTAGCAAAGAGGTTTGCTAAAACTAGGCTTGGGGAAAAGACGATAGAGTCCAAAAAGGAGCCATACAGTAAGGTGAATAGAATTGCAAATATCTTGCTGTTCTTGGCTTTCCTTTTTTTGGTTGGAAGTATAGTTATATTTTTTTTAAATAGAACATTTATAGACTATTTTTTGGTAATTGGTGCTGCTCTGCTTATAGCTTCAATTGTGGTTAAGATCATGTTCCTAGTAGATAAAAAGAATTTCTAATTAAGTGGTGATGATAAATATTTATATAAGAACTTCTTTTACAAATGTGAAAACTATTCAGAAGTATAAATTTTCAGTATATTAAAAATAAGAAAAATAAATGTGAAAGAAGGGGTAATGTTTGTGTGTTTACAGAAAACATTCGAGGGTGGAACAACAGGTTTGTTAGCATTTGTTTTATAAATGTGAAAACAAATGTTGTGTGAAATGTGAAATTTTAACATTTGGTTTTTAAATGTAAAATAGTGGTGCTATGCATAAGCAGATTAATTATATAAGTCAAGAGGAGTGGCAGAAGCTAAATAGTGTTATTGTTAATGCCCGTGACAAGCTGATAATTAATACCATATATCATACAGGCTGCACTGTTTCTGAGCTTGTAAGGATAAAAGTAAAGGATGTTGACTTTGTGAACTCTATGATATACTTTCCTGCAGAAAACACAAAATCAAGGAAAGATAGGTTTTCAAGAATTCCAGTAAGTCTGGCGTTTAGGCTAAAGAGCTATCTTGAGTTAATAGGGGATGAAAAGAATCAGGATGTATTTGTTTTTGGTAGCAATAAACAAAGTGCAATATCAGAGAATAGAGTTAGGCAGATTGTAAAGAAGTATGCTGACAAGGCAGGAATTCAGAAAGTGTATGGAGTTGATAGCAAAGGAAGAAAGTTGTATGCTGTTACTGTTCACACATTAAGACATAGCCACATAAAACACGCAATCGACAAGAATGTTCCCTTACAGGCTATAATGAAGCAAGTAGGTCATAGCAACATAAGGACAACAAAGTTCTATTATAATTTGAGTGCAAATGATGTTAAACAAGCTTATGAGCAAGCAGGTTTTGACGATTCTGATGAAGAAGAACTGATGTTTGGATCTGACGAGCCAAACATGTCAAATATGCCAAATTCAGGGGATTATGGAGATTATGATGCAGACTCGTAGGAAGACTAAAGTTGTAAGAAAAAAGCATAGAATTCTGCTAATAAAAGGTCTCAATGTTGCGTTGATATTTATATTGTTTATAGTGATGATGCGTTTGATGATTTTTGTTGAGCCAGATATAGGGAATAAAGTTAGAAATATGTTTTTAGATGTTGATGAAAAAGAATATAAACCGATATTTGACTTAGGTCTAGTTGAGAAACAAACTGATAAGGAATTCGTTGATGTTAAAATAGAGGTTAAGAATAGAGACACACCAATAAAATCAGTAGAGTTTAAAGGGGCAAAAACTGATACGCTAAAGAATTTTAGAGTTGTCAATGTGGTTGAAGATAGCAATAATGCGAAGTTTGCTGAAATTTATTCAGTAGATTCTGCAGACGCAGAGTTTGATTCTGCGAAACTGATTGTTGAAGCTAATGGAAAAGATCTGTTTAAATGTGTTGATTGGGATGGAGAAAAACAAGAGTGCAAAGGAAAGTGGAAGAAGATTAAAGATATTACTCCAGGGGAGAATTATGAATTGACAGTGACAAAAGGTGATCCTGGCTTTGCAGAGATTGGTTATATCGCTCTGACTGATAAAGACGAATATCTCATTGATGCAGATTTTAAGATTAAAGGTGATGGAAATAAAGTTGATGTTGAGATAATACCTAAGGATAGTGTTATTAAGAAGATTGTGGTAAATGATTTTGAAAGAGATTCTTTAGATAATGACATGAGAATTGAAAATAAAACAAATGAAAATGGTTTTGTGCAAAGTTATTCTATTGATCCAACTATGCTAGCTTTCGGCGATGTAGAAGTGACTGTTGTTGCGAGAGGAACAAAGTTGATGAAGTGTAAGGATTGGGATTTTGAAATGCAGAAATGTAAAGGGAACTGGGAAATTTGGAAGAATGGCCTTGTACCTGGAGTAGAATATACATTTACTTTAACAAAAGAGGATCCTGGCTATGGAGAGATAGTTAATATATCTGATGCAGTACATCTAGATAGTAATTTGAGTTTTATCTCTAATATTTATGATGAAGTTAAAAGTAAGGATGGTGTATGGTCTGAACCAATCTATGAAAATGAGTATGTTAGAATTGTCTTCGAGGAAAATCTTACAGCTGATGATGACATAATGGTCTATGTAAGGAATAATCAAAGTCTTAATACTAATATAGAGGTTTATTATTATAATAGTACAGAAAAGATAACTGGTTTTCCTAGAATCATCAATGAGGACTATTATAGGGTTTATCTAACAGGCATGACAGGTAGTCATGATACTTTTGACCTTAAGGTTGTTAATACAGACTCTGAGACAGCATATCTGGAGTTTGACCATATAATAGATCCTAAATTAACACCTGTTCAGATTTTTTATGAGACCTTTCCTAATGCTGATGGGGCTTGGGATGGTTCTTCAGATACGGCACAGGATGAACCGGGTTGGGTGACAATTCAGGGTTCAAGTGATTCTAATGATGTCCAGGTGAGCAATGAAGATGTGGCTAGTGGCACTTTGCCGCCGTCAGGAGGAAACCATTTAACATTTGAAGATTGTGATGATGGTCAGCTAATACCAAATACACAATATGATCTGGCTTGTGTGCCTATAGACTTAGATGGTTATTCTAATGTAACTATAGAAGTTTATGGCCAATCAGATGATGTTGATGCGAATGAGTGGCTGCAGGTTTCATACTCAATAGATGCTGCAAGCTGTACAGATGGATCATGGGTGCAGTTAGGTTATTATGAAAACCCAACAGACGACACCTGGTATTTGATAACATATAGCATACCTAATGAAAATGCTAGTGCGAATTTTAGGCTGAGGTTTGCTTCGAAGTCAAACAGAGCAGGAGAGCATTTTTATATTGATGATGTAAAAGTAACAGGAAACCCAATTCCAGTTGTTGCAGATCCAAAAACTTATAATTTATCATTGATAGGAAAAACAATATTTGAGGTTGGCGACACTATAGTCACTAGAGTTAATGTGACTGACGCAAGCGGCTCAGATGATATTGAAGCTGTTTTGATAACCATAACAAGTCCGAATTCAACAGATGTGGTTGTTAATGCCTCAATGACAAATGTTTCTTCTATTACTAATGGTTATGTCTATGAATATAATTATACTATCCCTTTGGTGTTTTCTGCAATTGGAAATTGGAGTATAGTTATTTATGCAAATGATAGTTATTCTGTTTTGGGGCGAAACTCTACTAAGTTTACAGCATTCGATACTACAGCTCCAAGCTATGTTAACTTAAGCGAGTCTCCAGCACATCCTGCAACATACGCTCCGGGCCAAAGCTATCAGTTTAATGCAACATGGACAGATAATCTAAATATTGATACTGTAATACTGGAATTTGATGGGGTTAATTATACAGTTCTAACTAATGATAGCAATGAATATTACTATTCCTTTACAGACTTAGCTGTAGGAACATATAATTATACTTGGTATGCAAATGATACAAGCAATAATTGGAATAGCACAATAATGCAGAATTATACTATAAACCAGGCTAGCAGTGAAATAAATTTAACTTTAGATGAAAATGATTCTAATATAACAGTTGAAGTTGGTAGTTATGTTAATATTACTGCTACTCTAGTGACACCCATAGCAGGTTACATTGAATTATACAATAATGGAACTCTAATAAATAGTGGAAACAGTCCATTGAACAATTATACGCTGTTTAGCGCTATTGGAATTTATAATATAACTGCTTTTTATCTAGAAACACATAATTATTCATCCGGTTATGAAACACATTATGTCATAGTACGGGATACTACGGCTCCTATAGTAGAGCTAAACAATCCAACTAACGGGTATAATACATCTTCTACTTCGATCAACTTTAACTGGACAGTCTTGGACAATGTTGACACTAACTTGTCTTGTAATCTTACACTTGACGGTGTGACAAATGCAAGCAATATTGCTTCTTTGAATAATACACCAGTAAATTACTCTGTAAGCACTTTAAATGATGGAACACATTACTGGAATGTGACGTGCTGGGATAACTCGAATAATACTAATACTAGTGAAACGAGAAGCTTTACTATTGATACTGTTGGACCAATAATAGAGTTAAATGCACCAATTGAAGCTCATAATTTTTCTACAAATACCATCAACTTTAATTGGACGGCGACTGATGCAAAACAAAATGAGATTACATGTAATCTGACACTAGATGGAGTTACTAATATAAGTGGAATAACATCTTTGAATGCGACGCCAACAAATTATACTGTCTCTGGCTTGTTAGATGGTTTGCATTACTGGAATGTAACGTGCTGGGATAAAGTTAACAATACTAACACAAGCGCTACAAGAAGTTTTATAGTCGATACAGTGGAACCAAAAATAAATCTTACATCTCCAGTAAATTATTATAATTCATCTTCAAGCAATGTTTCATTTGAATGGATTGCAACTGATGGTCTTGATTCAGTATTGACATGCGATATAACAATAGACTATTCTGTGAACATGTCAGATGTCCTGTCAACAAATAACACGCCAACCTTGGTTATTGTAACGGGATTACAATCTGGAACACATCACTGGAATGTAACATGTGGAGATGATGCGGGAAACTATAATACGAGCGAAACAAGAATGCTTGTTGTAGACCTTATAAATCCTGTTATAAATGCTGTAAGCGATTCACCAGATCCCTTGAATCAAACATCTTATATCAACATAACTGCTAATGTGACAGATGATCTTGGTGTTGACACTGTTTTGGTTGATATACTTGGAGTGAATTACACCATGCAACAGGGAACTATAGATATCTATTATTACGATGGTTTTAATACAACCCAACTTGGTCTAATAAACTATACAGTCTATGCAAATGATACAGCGGGCAATAACGCAATAGCAGTCAGTAGCAACTTTACTGTTGTTGATGTAACGCTGCCTGTTATTAATAGTATAAGTGATTCGCCAGATCCGGTTGATCCAGGCACTGTTATAAACATAACTGCTAATGTTACAGATAATACAGGTGTTAGTAAGGTATGGGTTCAGATAAATGGTTTGAATTATACTATGTTAAAAGCTGACTCTGAAACATATTATTATGATGGTTTTGATACTAGCAGTGTTCCTGCTGGAACACATAACTACTATGTATATGCAAATGATACTTCTGGTAATAATGCAACTCCTATAGTTGGAAGCTTCTCTGTTAACCCTTTAGTTTCAGTAATGCTTTATAATTATCCTGTTAACTTCACCAGTACAGAGGTCGGCTTTACTGTTAATGCAACAAATGCCAAAGGCTTTCCAATGATTATTGAGAATGAGGGAAATGTCTATGTGAATGTTTCTATTAAAGGAACCGATATGATTGGGCAGATAAATAATAGCTATACAATACCTGTAAACCAGATTGAATATAGCTTATACGAGAGCTTTAATGAGAGTAACACTTTAACTACAGGATTTACTTCGATTGTTGATAACATACTATATTTCAGCAATAGGACAGTTTATTTTAGGATTTCTGTGCCAATAAATAGAATACAGCAAACTTATCAAGGTAATCTGACTATCAGAGCTATACAGAGCTAAGGTTTTATTCTGTAATAGAACATGAAGAAAGTAAAAATCATTAGTGCTAAAACTAAACTTAATGTGATTATGAATAGTTTTTTATCAGTGCTAAAGCCGAATGGAATAAAACCAATCACGCCAACTGCAGACACCTTGACATTGCTCTCTTTGTTTTTTGGTAGTAACAAAGAGCTAGCCATGAGAATGATTATTCCTAAGAATATTACCACAATTCCAATAAATGTTAGCTGGTTTTGTGTTATCATTCTAATTGGATTTTTTTATCTTAATAAGTATTTTTCCATAATCTTTATAAATAGGGTATATGTGCTATATAGAACGGGCTCGTGGTCTAGCGGCTATCGGAAGACCGTAAATGACAGCGCCCTTACATTGTGAGATTGTTTCAATTGTTTCACACAAGAGAGGCGTTAATCCCCGGTTCGAGTCGGAGAATCAAAATTAGCTTTATCAATTTCAACTTGCATCTTCGCGAATATCCGGGCGGGCCCATTCCTAGAAAATTTTTTATGTAGTAAAAAAAATGGCTTTAGAGTGCTTGAAAATGCAGACTGTCTTACTATCTTGTTTGTCTGCATCTTCTTTGCATCTTTAAGCGGCAGTAGTATAGTGGTTAGAGATTCATAATCGGCCAATACCCGGCGTTGCCAACGCCGTAACCGGGGTTCAAATATGCCGAAGCAATTTATGCTTCGCGATTGAAAGTCCCCGCTGCCGCATACGAGATAATATTTTTTTTTAGACATAAGGAAAAATCATTTTATGGAAAAATGTTTTATGGAAAAACCTTACAACATTGATACAACTCAGAATAATATAGTGAAGAAGACAAGAAGAACTCGCATATAAGCATATAAGATTTTTTATATTTTCGAAAATGAAAATACTTTTCCTAGAAGCAAGAAACGATATTCAGCTAAAGAGAATAAAAAATATAGAAATTCTTCCAACCAAGATTGGTTTATTAGGCATAGTACAATATGCAGACCAATTACAAAAGTTAAAAGAAACCCTTGAAAATTCGGGCAAGGAAGTTATTTTTGGAAAATCGGCTAAAACAAAGAATGTTGGTCAGATACTTGGTTGTGATATTAAAGCTGCAGAAAGTATTGAAGATAGAGTTGATGCATTCTTATTTCTTGGAGATGGGTTATTTCACCCGAGAATGCTGTTGTTAAAGTTAAAAAAACCTGTATTCTTCCTAAGTCCCACAAAAAATAAGATATATCAGTTAAAGGACTCTGATCTAAAGAGAATAAAAATCAAGCAGAAGACGGCTACAATCAAGTATCTATCTTCTAAGGAAATAGGAATAATCGTTAGTATAAAACCAGGGCAGAATCAGACAAAGGCTGCTATTTTATTGAAAGAAAAGTTGAGGAAACAAGGTAAGAATGCATACTTATTGATAGCAGATACTGTTGATTATCAACAACTTGAGAATTTTCCATTTATAGAATGTTTTGTTAACACAGCTTGTCCTAGAATAGCACTAGATGATTACGAAGCAATAAAAAAACCAATTCTTAATATTGATGACGTCCCTTAATCTTCGGCTAATTATTTATTCTTAACTTTGTCGAAACTTTTGCTTAACTCTTTGCTCCAAAAGCTGGGTAGTGGATTAGAAACAAAGCCACGATAAACATCTGCATAGATGTATACAAGGCCTGGTTCTGATTTGAGTGCATCAAAGTCAGAAGATGCATCTTCGTAAATCTTCTTGACAATGTTGCGTTCAAGATCTTTTTGTAACAAAGAGTTAGGTTTTAGCAACAAGAAATCTGCCTGCCTTATAGCATTAACGTCTATATTAGATGAGTTTTGTGAGATGAAGATCACACTGAGGTCCTTGTGCCTTGCAACCAGTAGCACTTTTGACAAAAGCTTGTTGATATTGCTCATTGTATCCCTGCTCGAGAATGTGATGCCACCTTCGTCTATGAGAAGGACAGAATTTCTTGCGATATCGTCAATTATATCAAAATTTTTAATAGAAGTTATCCAGTTGGGAATCTTGTCTGTTTTGAAGCCCAATGCATAAATATTCTTGTTTGTTTTTGCTTTGAAGTTTTCTAATAGTTTCATGCCAATTGCTGACTTGCCTTTACCCCTTGCACCTAAGATGATACCAATTTTACTATCTGATCTATAAAGCTTGTTTTCCCATTCATCAAAGCTTCCTTTAATTGTTTTTAGCACATTAAATTTTGCATAGGTGTAATCTACTCGAAGTTTTCCTGTTGCAATGGGTCTTTCTCTATCTTTCTTCTCTTCAGATTTTACTTTTATTTTTTCTTTCTTTTTATTTTTTGCAATCTTTTTGAACACAACCTTAAAGATCATAATCGCGAGAATGACCATGCTTTTTAAAAACTCTTTTATTACATAATAGACAGCATACATTGGGTAACCTATTATTTTTTTCCACCATGCGATTCTTCTGTTTCTCAGTTTGGCCATGGTTATTAATGATTATTTCTGTATTTAAAAGATTTTCTGAAAATTTATATAACCAAATTTTTTTCTAGTTGTATGACAGAATTATTAGCACCAGCTGGAAATTGGCCTGCCTTGAGGGCTGCTGTAGAAGCTGGCGCAGATGCTGTTTATTTTGGTGTAAAGCAACTGAATATGAGAATAACTACAGAAAATTTTGATATTGGTGAGATCAAGAAAATAACAGAGTATTGCCATGAAAGCGGTGTTAAAGCATATCTTACATTAAATGTTATAATTTATGACGAAGAACTGCCGATTGTGAAGAAAATAATAACAACTGCAAAAAATGCGAACATAGATGCAATAATCGCTTGGGATAATGCTGTGTTGACAGAATGTAAAAGACAAGACATAAGAATTCATTTGTCTACACAGGCTAGTGTTAGCAATTACGAGGCTGTTAAGGTATACGCCAGTCTTGGTGTTAAAAGAATAATTCTAGCTCGTGAATTATCTATTCCTCAGATTGCTTTTATAAAAAAACAGATTAAGAAAGATGAGCTAGATGTTGAACTGGAAACTTTTGTTCACGGTGCTATGTGTGTCGCTATCAGCGGGAGGTGTTTCACTAGTCAGTTTGTGTTTGGTAAGAGTGCAAATAGGGGGAATTGTCTGCAACCTTGCAGACGGGAATATATAGTTCAAGATACTGACAATGAAATCACATTAAAACTAGGTAATAATTATGTTATGTCGGCTAAAGATTTATGTGCATTGCCATTCTTGAATAAACTTGTAGAAGCAGAAATCGATGCTTTTAAAGTTGAAGGTAGAAATAAGCAGCCAGAGTACGTGAAAACTGTTGTTGAAGTTTATAGAGAAGCGTTAAATTCTATTGAGAAAAAAAAGTTTGATAAAAAGCTTGTTAGTAAATTGATGATTAAACTCAGAACAGTTTATAACCGCGACTTTAGTTCAGGTTTCTTCTTGGGAAAACCTTTGCCAGAGCACTTTGCAGATGCTTATGGTAGCAAGCAAAAGATGAAAAAAGTTTTTTTGGGATTTGTTGGTAACTATTATCCTAAGGTTGGTGCTGCAGAAATAAAGTTACTTACATCTGGCCTAAAGCATGGTAATTGGATTATGTTTCAGGGGAAGACAACGGGTGTTTTTGAACAGGTTGTGAGTAGTATGGAGATTAATAACAAAAAGACTAAAGCTGCAGCTAAAGGCGAGTCAGTTGCGATTAAAGTTAATCGAAGAGTTAGAAAGAATGATAAGGTCTTTTTGATTTCTTATTCATAGTATGCTTATTTATAATAGGCTTAGAGTAGGCTTAGAATTATTTTTGTTTATTATATGTTAATATTTTTGAATATAACATTCTTAAAATTATATTTTGCCTAGCTTCTTTTTTAAATCGTTTAAACGGTTACTGATATCATTAAGTTCTTTCTCATTTGTCTTGATTTTTATTTTTAGATTTCTGAAAGAAAATTTGTCTTTAGGTACAGTCTTAACTGGCTTTATCTTCTTAAGGCTGCGCTCTTCTTTTTTCTTTATTATTTTAGCTTTTTCAATCTCTTCTCGTTGTTCATTTAAGTGTTCCTTTCTAATTCGCTCTTGCATATAAATACCTTTTCTAAGCTTTTTCAATGTCTCTTTCTCTCTTTGCTCTGCTTTTTTATTAAAATAGATTTCGCGAGCTTTCTTTTTGTGCTTGAGTTTTATTTGTAAAATATAATTCTGTTGCTGTTGAATCTCTTTGTATTTGCCTATCCTGTCAATCTTGAATTTGTAATCTTCAAAATTTTTTTTGAGATTGCCGTACGCATCTTTGCTGAATGATAAGAATGCATTGAAGTTTTTAATAATACCGCTAGATAAGCTGGTTGTATAATTTTTCAGCGCGTTTGTAGCTTTTTCAAATTTTAACTTTGGTTCATGTCTTTCTTTGATATTTTCTGTCCTGAATTGAACAAGTTTAGCATCAAACTTGTTTCTAGCGTTAAGTTCTAAATTCTGATGATATCTATGCAAAATGACGTAACTGGTTATGATGATGATATTTATAAGCGCTACGAAACCAACAGCTAGCCAACCAATAGATTTTTTATCAAGTTTCAGTATCGATTCTGGAAATTCAAGAATACTCGATCCTGTTAAATCTTTTTTAATATCCTTTGTTGATGTTTTGTTATCTGTTTGTGAGAAAGTTTCTAAAACTTTTTTTGTTTCCTCAGGTATATCTTGAGTTTTCACTGATGCTGGCGCTTGAATCTCGACAATTGTTTTTTTTGGTGCAAGAGTTTTTTGAAAAGTTGCATTCCCGGTAATTGCAAAATAGCTAAAGCTAGGGGTGAAGGCGGTATAGTGTGCGTAATGGCTATCTTCTCTTGATAGGATAGTGTTAAGTTCATTCCAGCTGTCAGTGTAGTGCATCAACCTTACTGAATTTTTACTGATGTTGTTGGATGTCAGCCAGGTTTTTTCAACTTTAAATTTAATTTCGTTATTAGTTATATTAACGTTTCTGTCTTTGCTAATCTCTAGATATTTATAGACCTTATTTGGGGCTGAATCGATATGTTCTGGTTTATTAGTTAGTGCTTTTACTTCTAAATTAAGGTTTGTTATTTCTTCCTTTGCAGTGATTTTAATTCCAGTAATAGGTATGTTTTCTCTTTTAATGTTGATTTCATAGTAATTACCTTTATTTATCTTTAGGATTAGATATGTTACCGCGTATTCAGACGGTTTCGTACCAAGGTTGCCACTTCCAGCTGTATTGTCAGGAGGGCTATAGCCAGGACAATAGCTAACTTCGCTTGGTTTGTCTTGGTCAGTACCACAATGATGCTGTTCTTCACAGTGTCTTATTTTATACTTTATACCTTCCTGACAGCTGCTCCACTCATCGCATTCCCATCTTTCAATACACCTGAACACTGTGAAGTTGTATTCGTCAGATGTGAAACTGTTGTTTTTGACATCCTTTGCAATGACAAAAAATTTTTTTTCGCCCATGCTCAGCGGACTAATCACCCAGGTATAGGTTTTGTTAGAGCCAAAGCTTGGAAGCTGAGTTTTACCTTCGATATAAATTTTGGCTTCGTCTATATCATTATGATCTGTAAAATTTACAGTTATTGTTTGACTTTCGTTCGTATAAACTAAACTACGATATTTGATTTGAATTATTTTTGGTGGTATTTGGTCTTCTACAGTTATGTTGATATATTTGGTTAACTTAGTTATGCTATCGTTAAGGGTTAAGCTAATTGTTAGATTGCCTTCTTTATCAAAACTATAGGTAGTGTTTAGTGTGGTTGCTGTTATTTTGCTAAGGTTCCAGAGATATGTTATATTAGCATTATCTGGGTTATAGAGGGAAGATGTAAAGTTTATGGTTTCGTATAAATTAAAGATCGCATTGTTCTTAGGGTTAGTTATGTTAAAATCAAAACCGTCATAGACTGGACTAACATTAACAAGGAATGATGAGTTTGTTTCATGACCTTCAGGATCCCTTATTGTTAAGTTAACATTTTCAATACCATTCCAGTTAGCAGCTGCAGTGATATTTAAGCTTAATGTTGTGTTATCTGTTATTGTGATTTTTATATTATCTGTTGTGAACTCTGTTCTGAGATCGCTTAAATTAGTATCATTATCTGTAACATAGGTCTTTAATTTGATTGAATCATTGTAACCGTCTTCTTCAAAAATTATGGTTGGGATTTGGTTTATAACAGGTGACATGTTTGTTTCGTTCAAATCCATTATTGTAACTTGGCCCATATATTTTATTGGCAATATAATCGCGAGGGATATGGCTGCAAATACTAACATTGTGCTCACGATTCCGTCTAGGTTAATATTTGCGCGTTTCATAACATTCCAAAAATCACTTCTTTTTTTCACTTTTAGCTTTCTCTAATTCCTTTTTCATATAAAGTTCGATCTTCTTAGAAAGCATGATGGCATTCTCGTTACAGTACTCTCTATAGCGATCATATATTTTTGCGTCTACACTTAGTGTTACCTTTTTTTTGCCATCAGCCATTTATCAACATTTACCTGATTAAGTGCTCTTATCAGAGTTGATTATAAGAGATTAGATATTATACTTCTATTTAAATCTTTTTATGTAAAAATATGTTTTTTTAAGTATATTTACATAAATACACTTCTTTGGAAATAAAAATGAAAAATTAGATTATAAACTTTTATAAATAGACATTCATTCTAGTATTAGATGGCAAAAAAACCGATGTCTGCAAAAGAAGAGAAAGAATACGAGCAAGAGCAGATTAGAAGGATCAGACTTCCTAGACCACCCCAAGTATTAGGTATTGTAGACCAACGTTTGGGTGGCTCAAGGCTGAAGGTTCGTTGTTTAGATGGTAAAACCCGCGTCTGTAGGATTCCTGGCAGACTAAAGAAATTTCTGTGGTTGCGAGAGGGAGATGTTGTGATTATTGAGCCATGGGAGTTCTCTGGAGAAGAAAAAGGCGATGTTGTATTGAAATACAAGCCGATTCAGGTGCAATATCTTAGAAAGAAGGGATATCTTGATAAACTTGAAGGACTTGAAGAATTTTGATTGCACATTCGTCCCTGTGACAGACAATAAAATTTTAAATATTTTTTCTTTATATTAAATAAAATTCATATGCAAAATAAAAAAACTGAAAAAAACTCGAGGATTATAGTATGGATAATAGAAAACTCTTAAAATTATCTGTTATAGTTGCTATTATAACATTATCTGCACTATTATTAACATTGTTTGGTGTCACGAAGATTTTAATAGGAGAACTGATCTTTGCAATCGTCATCACATTGTGTGCAATTGTTATGTTTTTGACTTTAAAGCATTATAGAATTTTTGTTATTTTGTCGTTTCTGTTTTACATAGCTAATCTGTTCAATGTGATTTTATTGTATGTTTATTCATACACATATGCGATAATACTATTGTTGATAATAAGCATAATTGGCTTTTTCTTGGCGATTGCATCTACGGATATGTTAAGAAAAACCAGATCATCAAAGAAAAAGGTTAGAGATACAGATATAAAGTCAGATATAAAGCCAGAAATTTATGAGGTTGAAGATAGCTTTAATGATATAAAACAAGTAAAGAAAAGTTCTATAGCTATTAAACCAAAGGTTAAGCCAAGGAAAAAAGCTAAGACAGATTACCAGAAATCAAAGATTTCCACAACAGGTGGGAAGAAGAAAATTAAAACGAAAGTGAAGAAAAAAGCAGAAAAGAAAGCTACCAAGATCAAGAAAAAAGTTAAAGAGAAAAAGGCAAAGAAATAAATAAAAATCAGAAATATTTATCTTTTTTTGGGAGTTTTAGTTTTAGCAAACTTTTTCTTATCAAGGTATTCGAATTTAAAAAAGAACCAGATTAATAATGCTGCGCCTATAACCAAGGCTGCATCAGCAATATTGAATGCGGGCCATATTCTGAAATCTATAAAGTCAATAACGCCACGGTAAAAAAAACGGTCAATTAGGTTTCCTATTGTTCCAGCAAATATTAAAGCTGTTGCAGGAATCATTTTAATAGGAATTCTCCTGTAATATCTGATGATTGTTCCAAGCACAATTAATGAGATCACAATCATTAGCCATGCATATCCCTGAAATAAAGAAAATGCAGAACCTCTATTCAAACTGTATGTCAGATAAAAAATGTTTTTGATGACTGGTGTGGAGATTTCAGACTTTTTAGCAAGTAGTTTTGTAATTTGGTCAGATATGACGACCAAGACAACTATTAGAATAAAATTTAAATTCCTATTGAATCTCTTGATTAATTTTTCGTTGGATCTGGTCTGCTTTTTTACCATCGTCTTCTCGGTGACTCATGTTCACCAAAAGCTGCACGCTCCAGATTGGCTAGACGTTGGTTAATGCTGTCTAAGGTAACCTTTAAGGTATCTAGCTTACTTGAGATGATTTGGATGTCCTTTGAGATTACATCCTCTCTGCTTACTTGAGCTTGTGGCGCTGCACCAGGCATCTCCCTTATATAAGCTGGTCCTTCATCGTAGTAGGGCTTTCTTTGCTCGTAAATTGGTTCAGGGCGTTCAGCAGTTGTTTCAACTCTCCATGGTTCTGTTTCTGGTAAGCCTGGCAATGGTTTTAATTCAGTTGGTCTTAAGCCAAGTTTAGGACTAGCAGCAACATCAAATTTTGTTTCTTTTTTTCTGCGAAATATGTCGAAGATCCCCATCATTCACCTCTTTTTACCTCTTTCTTTTCCATGTAAGTATTTTTTTGAAAAAGTTTAATATATGCTCTAAAAACGTTTCAGGCTGATAGACTTTACTGACCTTTATGATTTTCTGTTCCTTTGTTGGGGTTTTTATAACTTTAATTCTTAAAATATCAGTACTAGTATAAAAAGTTTTGTCTTCCTGCTTGTATTCTGCAATAGTGGGTGATAATGTTTTAATTCCCGGTGTGTCAAAACTAATATTGTAAACTATTGTGCGTTTTTCATAAGGAAGAAGTTTGGTGTAATATTCCTCCAACTCATCGTACACTTTGACATAGCTGGATATATTTTGTAGATTTTCTAACCTAAGAAAGACCTCTGCTTTTTCTCCAGTGAAAATTTCTTCTTGAATTAGTTCTTTGTCTATAACAATGCTTGGGACCACATAGCTTGAATTATGAACTTTGATGTTAAGTGTACTTGAGTTAATCTCGTAATGTTCATTATCTACTTCATAGCTTAAAATAGTTCTTTTTAGTTTGTGTGTATCTTTTAACTTGGGTTTGATGTAGTGAACTTTTTCTATCGTGATGCTCTCTCCCGGATTTAAAGTGGCGATGTCATAATAGCGCGTGTTAACCAAATCGAAATTTCTTTGTGTGGGAAAAATAAGTCTTATATTTTTGATTTGTACATCGTCGTTATTGGTGATTGTATATCTGAGAGGCAGGATTTCATTTTGGTACACTATGTTATCTTCATCATCGAGAACACGCGAAAAAGAAATCTTGTGTTTTTTAATGTTGGTCACTGTTATTTTATTTACGATCGTTTCGTTGATTTGTTCATTGTTGTAAGTATAGCTGGTGGTGGTGTTGATGGTGTAGGTAGAATCTTTTTTAACTTTCGGTGCTTTTATCGTGTATGTGTATGCTGTAGTTTCTTGACCTGCAGCTAAACTGATTGTGTTGGCTGAGATCCCTGTAACTTTGAAAACCGTGGGGATATTTTCTATGACTTTTATCCTTAACAGATCGATTTTTCTGTTATTTTTAATTTTCACTTCAACTTCGCATTTATCATCTTCTAAGATATTTTTTGGCAATGTTTTGGTTATTTGTAATGGTTTTGGTGGATTAATATAGATATTCATCTTATGTTCTTTTTCAAGATTGTCGCCAAATTCTGTTGTATAATTTATCTTTACATTAAATTTATATTTCGTTCTTTTTTCAACTATTTTATTAAGGTGGATCTTCCATACAAGTCTGCGATTTGTTGCATTAAGTCTATCAAGAATAATACCTGCAATATCCTTTAATTCGGTTTCTATACTAGCATTAAGAAAAGTATAGTCTATATACGGGTTTGGGTTCTGGATAAATACCAATATGGTATAATCTTCGCCGGATTCAAACTCTTCACCATTTTCTATGTTAGAAGTTACAATTGGATCCTTTATGACTAACTTGAGGCTTGTTTTTTCTGAAAGTATATTCGTTATTTTCTCATCGCTATCTTCATCACGGAATGTTATATCATAGTAGATATCTAAGTTATACAATCTTTTACCAATTATCTTGAATTCATAGGTTTTTGTGCTGCCTGAAGAGATTCTTGAACCCTCGCTTGGTAATTTAAGGTATTTTCTAATCCCTCTTGTTATGTGCGTATCTTTTGGTATTATTTCGCCATTATCCGAGGTATAAATTGAGAATTTATCAATGCGGATATCATGGTTGGGGTGTTTGTTTTCTACAGTTATTTTCAGTATAATGTTCTCGTCATTTAGTCTTGCAGAAGAAACCTCTTCGAGAGTGTTGTCGATCTCGCTTTGTCTGTAAAACTTTGAACTGATTGATATAGCTGGCTCTGTTTTAAGGCTGAGCTTTCCGAGGTAGTCTTCAATTTCTTCAATACCATTAAAGTAATTTACTTGGGATGAAAAACTTTGAGTAAACTTTTCTGTTGGAGTTATTTTATAAGTTAGCTCATGTTCACTATCTCCGTTTAGGTTACCTTCCCAGACAACATTGTTATTGATAATAGAACAGCCAGAGCATTCTTCTAAGATGATGTGCTTAGGGAATCTGTCTTTATAATTTATAATTGTGCCATAATCTCCAGTGTTTTTTACAGTGGATGTTACTGTGTAGGTTTCTCCAGTGTAAAGTGTGGTTGAACTTATAGATCTTGATACGGTTATAATTGCTTTGATTGAATACACTTTGATTCTTGCCTTGTACTCTTCTCTATCATAGTCAAATGTACTTTCTATATAGCAGATTTCTGTCACATTTGTTTGATCGCAACTTCCTTTTTTGATAAAAAGTGGCATCCCAGCCGTTCGAACTAGAATTTCACTTCTGTCTTTAGAGAATGTAATGATAAAGTTTTCGTTGTTAACTGTAAGGCTATCACCGGAGAAAAGATACCTGTCGTAGATAAGACTTTTCGCACTTGCGGTTGTTGTAAGAACAAGTAAGATTATAATAAAGAGAAAAAAATTATTCTTCATCTTACTCGACAATACCAACCACTTTATTAAGAAGTGAGTTTGGTGTGTACTTCGCTATTTTGAATAATGGGGTTTCAGGGTAAACCCTGATGTCTTTACTCTTGACACCTTTTATTAAGTAGAGCTGTCCTTCTTCTTCCATTTTTTTGCTGAATAACCCTGCAAAGATTCTTGTTTTCATGTCTGTAGGGGTGGTTTCTGAGTAAAGTATTTCTCTTATATTTTCTTGTTCTAAGGTTTGACCCTGAAAATTGATACTCTGCTCTTTTATCAGTGGCTGCAGTTTGAATATGAATGCTTTATAATTGTGACCTAGGATTGCTTCGTAATCTCTGTTTGCAAGATGGGTACTCATAATCTCAAGATCTTCTACTGTTAGGGTTTCTATTGTTTCAGGATCTTCAAAACTAACAATGCGTAACCCTGCAAGTGCTCTGTCTTTTTCTTGAAGTAAGAATAGCTTTGGTTGTGTGTTGAAGTTTTTTTGTATATCCATATAGTCAGTATAACCAAAGTATAGACCTATCCCCGTGAGGATCACTAGCAAGAGAATTGCAAAGGCTACTATCTTCACAATTGATTTTCCGAATTTAATAATAAGAATTATACCAACAATAAGTGTTAGAATTTCCACCATTGTTAGTAGCGCCATGATATCACCTCTTTATTAGAGGTTATATTATAGGTATTTAAATGTTGCGGGATTTTGGCATTGTAAAGAATAATGTAAAGAATAAAAGAAAAAAATTAAATATGGAATTTGGTTTTTGAGATAGAAGAAACTGCAAAAATGGTTGGGAGAGTTAAAAAACATAAACTTACATATTACAACAGGTATAAAATTTGTGATGAGGATATTTCTCTAATTGTAACTAATGCTTACGGGAATAGAGAAGAAATATTAATACCGCGTGATGTACAAGTTATTGCTGTTGATACATCAGATATTATACGTAAGAATGTTTTTTCACTTATATATTTAAAAAAAATAAGGGGAGCGTTTGTCGAAATAAATAAACACGAATTCAATAGTCTGTTATATGAAGTTCTGACGAATAAACTTGCTAATTACACCAAAGTAAATCTTGTTATGAGAGAAAACAAATTTTATTATGAATAACTCTCTTTATAATTCTGCTTAATATCTGCATAATATTTGCAGTTCTTTCTCAGAATGCACTCTTTACATAATGGCTTTTTGTGGCAGTACATTTTGGCGTGCTTTACTATCAACGCATGATATTCTTTGTAAACTTTAAGGTTTTTCCTTAAATGTTTGTGGAAGAATTGCTGAACTTCATCGTAGTTGTTGTTTTCGTTTATCAGACCAAGCCTAGAGAAAATACGTTTTGTGTATGCATCCACAACAAAGATCGGTTTTTCAAATGCATATAATACGATGCTGTCTGCTGTCTCAGGGCCGATACCCTTAATTTTTAGCAGGATGTTCCTTAAGTCGTTAGTTGAGAGTTGTAATAAATTATAGAATTTTGTATGGTAAAGAAACTTTGCTATGATTTTTAGCTTGATTGCTTTTTGATTATAATAACCCGAGCTACGTATAATTTTAGCAAGTGTTTTCTCGGGAATGGCGAGGATGTTTTTAGGATCCATAAGTTTGTTTTTGTTGAGCAATGTTATTGTTTTCTCAACGTTTTTCCATGTTGTGTTTTGGGTTAGAATTGCGCCTACGATTATCTCAAAGACATCCCTATTACTTTTAGGAGGACCGTTATGGTGTTTGCTGTAGAGAGAATTCTTTGATAAAGGCCACCAGCCTTGAGGACCGTATGTTTTATGCAAGGTTTTGTAGATTGTTTGGATTTTGTTCATATTTTCCTTTCCTCAAAACTTAAATGTTAAAATAACCGAATTATCTTAATTTTATAACTAGACCTTCCTCAGTTACTTCCACAGATGTGCCAAGTTCATCTGAAAGTTGAATCATCCTTTTTTCAATATCTTCTTTTTCAGATCCTTTTGCTTTCCTTGTCTGAAATGTTGTTATTATCGGGATTAGCACAATTTCTCGTGGATATCTAACCTTGAAAATAAAAGACCAATCGTTTCTTAATACAGGATCAACTGCATAGTCGTCTATAAAATCTCCTGTATCATACAGTATGGGTCTGTTATTATAAATTTCTATACCTTGAAAAACGTGAGAAGAATGCCCGTGAAAGATGTCTGCACCAGTATCTATGACAGACCTTGCAAAATCTTGGAATTCTCTGCTAGGCCTTAGCTTCATGTTAGGTCCCCAATGTGCCGAGACAATCAATATATCGACTTTACTTCTAACATTAGAAATCTGTTGTTTAATCTCTTCTAGGCCTGCATCATTTATACGGATATAATTTGTGCCAGGTTTTCCATTAGCTTTCCAGCCGGGTTCATTATCTGTTATAGAGATTATACCTATTCTTTTTCCCCTTACTTCTAATATCGCTGGCTTTTTTGCTTGCTCTAGTGTTTTGCCTGCACCAGCATGTTTTATACCTGCGTCATCTAAAACCTTGATTGTCTCTGTTAGACCAGAGTACCTATAATCTAAAATATGGTTGTTGGCAAGTGATGCATAATCAATTAAGGCCATTTTCAACGCTTGCACATTTTCTGGATTTGATTTATAGTTGAACACTTTTGGAGTCCACTTTTCTTTTTGCGTTGTTAGTGTTGTTTCGAGATTTATTATTCTCAGGTCTGCATTTTCCAATTCACTTAGTATATCTCCCCAGATCCAGATGTAGCCCTTCTCGGCTATGACATCGTTCATTAATCTACCAATCATAACATCCCCCGTAAAGACAATGCTAATAGTTTCATTTGGATGTTGTTCTTTTTCTTGAGGTTTTTTACCTTCTTTTATTTTTTCTGATGGAATATATGAAACGCAAGCTGTTAGAAGCATCATAAATACTATGATACATACAATGATCCCTATAAATAGATATTTTTCCATCATCTCCTTATCATGATCTCTTTAAGTACGTTTTCTTTGACAACAAAAAACCTGACGTCTGGTGTAATATCGTAAATGTATTGTTTGATAACACCATCGTCTGGCTTCTGTTTGAAAATCACATTTACTTTTAGTTTGTTTTTACCTGAACAAAATATTATAACATCACTAAACTTATTATAATTTAATATCTTTATTTGCTCATATCTGCCTTCAGGAATTATTCCAAAATTCCATTGCCGTTTGAATGTGAATAGCCCTGCACTCAAGTGGTGACCAAAAAGATTTGTGTCTGAACCACTGGTCAATATTTCATATCCTTTTTCTTTCCCGTATTTTATAAAGTTATACACGAGAAAATCGCTTAATCCGTCTTTTTGAAACTCAGGCAGGGTTGCCTTATAGCTTGATGTCAATATTGTTTTTCCGTTTAATGTTCTTACATTTACGATCGACCTCCGATGAGTCTATTATCAAGAAATGCAAAAATACCGATGACTTTTTGATTATTTATGCGTTTAGTATTTAACCACCCCAATGATGCTAGTTTGAGTCCCTTCTCTTTTTGTGAAATGGAGTTGTAGTATAATGTAAGCCAATCTTTAAAGTTTTTGTCATCGAGATTTTCTATGAATTTAATTGTTATGCCTCTGACATTCAAATGTCTTATTCTTTTTCTTTTTTCTTTTTTTAAAGATTCTAGGTAATTTTCAGGAATAGTTTTTGTGTAGAGAATGTTTCTTATTTTTTTTGGTTTTAAAAAATAATTATCTAAACCTTTAAAATAATTTTTAATTATTATTACATCTGAATTTTTATTTTTAGCAATCTTTTCTATTTTTATTATATCATTTTCATCATTTAAATTATTGACAACAAAGTAGCGTAGATTGAAGAATTCCTGGATTTCAGCCATCAGATCATCGATCTTGAATTTTTCAACAGTTGTTCCGTCTCTCATATCATATTAAAATGCTTAGTTTTATTTAAACTTTATTCTACATATCTACACGTCTCTACATCTGTCTCTCTATATTTCTATCTATATCTTTCATTATAATAATCTATTTAAAATATTTTCAACATTGATTTTACATGGGGGCGTTGGAAGATTGCTTCATTGCAAATGAAGTTAGAGTAGATTCTACAAGAAATTACAAACTCCATGTTTCTTTTCAGGGTTTGGGAGAGGTATATTGTGATTGGAAACACACATTTCCAACGACATTTATCTATGATAAAAAACACCTAGACGAGTTAATAGATGCAATTGAAAAAAGTCCCTTAAAAGATTTTAAATTCAGAGTGATAAAAAGAGCTTATCCTGTTGTGCAGCTGGATGCACCAATCCCTCTTGTTTTAGATTTTATAGAGAAGAGAATGTCAAAAATTTTTCTAGAGGATATATTTAAAAAATATTCTGAGAAAACTCCCTATTTAATGTGGGTACAAGAAGCAAGAGATGCTGCTGCACAAGGTGAGAATCCATTCCAACCTCTTTGGAAGAATATGGTTGCTTTTGTTGAGTCCATTAACCCAGAAGCAAAAGGCCAGCTAAAAAACTTTAAGATGAATTTTAAAAATTATTTAGAAAAATATGTTCTTGGCAGAACCGATGTAGAAGGAGAATATTATTCGGATGAAAAAGTCAAATGGATGATTCGGTTCTGTAAATATGTAAAAGCAAGACAGAATCCCAACCATCGTATTTACTATCCTTTTAGTTATTTCTCGCTGGGTTATTATAACCAGCAGGCAAGGTGGAGAGTTGGAAATGCTGGCGGGTTGTTTAAACTTGATCCAAGGTTGATAGAATTATTGAGAGAACGTAAGAATATCCAAGATAATGTTTTGGCTCTTGAAGATAGGATAGACGCCATTTTCAGTTCAGAATCAGGAGCAACAAGGATGAAGAATGAGCTAGTGTCTGCGTTTAAAATGTATAATGGAAGAAACCTTGATAAGATTCTTACAGGCATTTCTAAAACAACACGTAAAAAAAGAATATTCGCAATTGAATGGTTGAGGAACATCATGGATGAAATTTCTGATCTAGAAAATCGAATGGAGAACATGGGACATGTTGAGTTGAGATGTTATTGTGATACAAAAAACAAACGTCTTGGTACAAGGTTATTCAATGTTGAGATCCATCTAGATTCAACTGATAGTTTTTTATACCAAAGAATGCTTAATGCAGATGAGATTAGACGACAGATTTGGATATTTTTTGATTTTGAGAAGCCACTATTTGGTGAAGATGAAGAAAAGTTATCTTATGGAGGTTTTCTCATACTTGCTAATGATAAACCCGTGATGTCTAATATATATACTATCCACAAAACAGGTATTAAAAGTATGAAAGGATTTGTGGTGAAGCAAAATTTTGGTACTGTTAGAAAAATGTTAGATGCGATAATTGATGATATTAATAAGATTAAAGCAAGATATCCTGAAAAACTAATTATCTATGCTCCTTTTAATGCAAAGTTTGATCTGCTCGAAACTCGTGAACAAGAAGGTGGTTTTTTGGTTGGTGCAAGAAAATCAGATCCTATAAAAGAAGTTTCTCGTGAATTCGGGATTAGAATTGGCGTAAGACAAGCGCAAGTTTATGATTTTTTTTGGCAAGCACAGCTTGATGCGAAACATTTGCCAAGAAAAAAACTCGATGTGTACGAACTTTTTTGTATGGGCGATGAAGCTGTAGGAAAATCTCTTAGCTATGACGAAATGCGCGAACTAGAATGGATTGCTATAAGTAACTGCTTTGATCCTGATGTGGTAAGTTATAATGTAAGTGAACACCTTTCTAAACAAACAGGATTGCCCATTGTTGATCTGGAGATGGTGCGTGATATAGGTAAGTATGCTGCACAGTGTATCGTCAGTTATCTAATTGACGATGTTGTAGCTCTTAATCGGATATTTGATTCTGAGCGTGGAAGAAAATGTCTTAGGATAAAAGCGCATATTTCGGAGGAATATGGCATAGAACTCACAAAGACTGCGTATTATCCTTCTCCTATAAATGATGCGCAGGAAAAACTTTACTTTGAAAAAGTTGGAACGTTCAGAAAGGTTGTTTATCCAGAGAATAAGTTTTCACGCGAATTGGCTGAAAAATCAAAAACCTTCTTTAGCAGATATAGGCGCGGTTTGATAAAGCACGATAATGTTGAAGGTGTATTTCATAATGTCCACCAAGTTTATTTGCCTTGGCCAGAGTTCCTTGCAGACCTAATCGCGATAAGATTTTCAGAGAATGGCACTCTCGAAAGTTCAAAGTTAAGAAGAACATTAGAGCTAGCAGCAGAATTAGATGATCCCTACTCAAAACATCATCTAAGCCAATACATTAGAGCGCTTGCTGGTTTCATCATAAAGGATTATGGCGACTATCAACTTGAAAGAAATAAGCTAACGAGACTGTTGAAAAAAAGTGGATTGGCAGGAAATTTCTCTAGTGTTAGAGATGTTGTTGTGATGTTAATGAATACTCTTGATTCAGTCGATAGGTTTAGGTTAAGAAATGGCTATCTATCCGCAAGAAAGATACTTAATTTTAGACAGTCTACCCTTTTTAAGCTTACTGAGATAGTGAAAGGGTTTGGTATGCAACAAGACGATCCGTTTGATGCCGATAAAACTCTGGTTGATGTTATAAACACTTGTGCTAAATACTATCATAAAAAAAGAAAATTCAAGGGTCAGTTTAATTTTGAACCAAGGTTTGTTAGAGAGATATTAGGTGATAGGGATAAAGGTGTTGGCTTATTCTTAGATGTAGCAAATAAATTAAAGAATGCTGGCTTTAGCATCCTTAAAAACAATGGAGATTTTCTTTATGTGATTGGTGATGCGAGAAAGTTACCAGAACCAACTGTGCATCTACAAACGATAAATAGTGTTCTTAAGGTCAAAGACAGGTTATATTATAAAGTTGCAGGTCAATTTGCAGGAATTAAAATAAGAGAGAAGCCATCTAATCAACTTTGCGTATATGAGTCAAGAGTGTATGCAGAGTTCCTAGACAGAATTCTTTCAGGAAATGTAGAAGATGCAGCAGAGTTTGCATATAGGGCTATTATGAATGTTATCAATGCAGATAACATTGATCTGGTTTGGTATGTGAAGAGTCGAGATATTTATAATGCTTATGATGTCTATGATGGCTGTGTCTTTTTTTATGATCCCTATAGGCAACCGGATAAAGTTGAGTATGTTGAAAAAGAATTTGGTAGTATGGGTTACAAAGTTCTTAGGCGGATAGAGGATCTAAATCTAGATATGCGTAAATATCGTGAAAGGTTGAGGGTCCAGTTTGACTTTTTTCTGAGTCCCTTTATGAACCCTGCACAAAGACTTAAGTTATTAAGGACTGGTAAGGTTCCAGATGGTGTCACAGAAAAAAGGCCGTATAATCTAACCTTAGATTTTGATGCTTTAGATTAAGTAAGAATATTATTTTTATTCTTCAAGCAAGATAGCATTAACAACGCCTACTTGAGCGGGCCTAGATGTAATGCGGGCTTTACCTAATTCTGTATCAATAATTGTGCCTTTTGTTAGAATGTTTCTTCTAACATAGTGTCTGTTGGCAGGATTTTCAAGAATAGCTTTGATCTTGACTTTTTTTACTCTTCTGTCTTTCCCAACAACATTTGCGTACTCTTCTTCAAATAACCTTGTTTTTAGGTTGCCACCTAATACACGAATATTCTTTCTTTTTGTGTTACCTAATTTAGTAAGAGTGGCTACTCTACCTAAGTTAGCCTTTGGCTTTTTCTTTTGGCGCTTGTAGACGCCTCCTGTTACCTTTCGATGTGAGCGTTTTTGACTAATCGCCATTTTTCTTTGTGTTTCTTGCTTGTAGGATTTAAAAGGATTTATAAAGCTATCCATTTAATTCTAACACAGGATATTTTTCAATACATTAGATTTAAAATAAAAACTATAGCGATTCAGTGTTTTATTTTACTTTACACATTCTTATGTTATAGTTCTCTTTCTGAGTTAAACCCGAAAGTGCAGCAACAAAATGCAGAGTAAAAAGTAGTTTTAATCCTTTACGAATTCATGACATTGAATATCACAGGCAAAAAGCAGAAACCTTTAAATATACTTGTTAATTTTAACACAGAGTGGGGTGACCCATTATTTTATTAATTTGGGAGGTTATAAAATGGAACAATCAAGACCATTAGATATGCTTAATAAGGCTCGTGATAAGCGGGTTATAGTTGAGCTTAAAAATAATAAACAATTTATAGGTGACTTAAAAGCGTTTGACATACATATTAATGTAGTTCTTGAAAATGCTGAAGAGTGGGTTGAAGGAGAACTTAAAAGAAAATTAGGTAGTGTTTTCCTGCGCGGAGATACAATTACAATCATATCACCAGCGTAAGTAACTATGTTGTTTAACTAGGTGTATCAGATGACAAAAGGAACAGCATCTATGGGCAAGAAAACAGGAAAGAAAACACATATAGTCTGCAGACGTTGTGGTAAACGAACATATCATCTGCGCAAAAAGAGATGTTCTAGTTGCGGTTATGGAAATAAGACTAAGGTACGCAAATTTAGATGGCAAAAAAAGGGAAGTGCAATAAAAAGAAATAAAGATAAAAAAAAGAGAAAATAAACCTATGTCTTGTCAAAAGCAACCTAAGATTTTAGTAGGATGCCCAACATATATTGGTAAGCAATATTGTTGGCAGCACTATGTAGGAGCAGTAAAAGCACTAACATACAATAACAAAGATGTTTTAATAGTAGATAACTCTAAGACTGATGAATATTACCATAAAATCAAAAAGGATTTGCCAACTATCAAAGATGAATTCTTGCAAAATGCTAAAGATAGGATAGTGCACTCTAGAAATCTGTTAAGAGAGAAGGTGCTGAATGAGGAATATGATTATTTCTTGAGTTTAGAGCAAGATGTGATTCCACCTAAAAACATAATAGAGGCTTTGCTGAACCACGGCAAGAAGATTGTAACTGCTGTGTATCTGCATTATCAAAAAACAACTAATGGTAAGTTAGCACCTGCTGTGCTTGCATACAAAAAGGTTGGCCTGAATGACGCTGGCGAAAACATTGTTCAACCATATAGTCCACAAGAGATAATTGGTAAAGGGCTTGTGTTGGTTAGCTCATGCGGCATGGGTTGCTTGTTGATTCATCGCGATGTTCTAGAAAATGTTAGATTCAGGCATGTCCCGGGTAAAAAATCTTTTGATGATATTTGGTTTTGCATTGATGCAAAGAAGGCAGGCTATAATATATACTGTGATGGTAATTGCGTATGTGGCCATGTTGTACAAAGACCAAAACAAAGGAATAGTTCTCTTTGATTAATAGAGTAGATATATTTTAGTTTACTAAAAATGGATCACCTAAATAGATAGATTTTTATAAGCGTTATATCTTCTTTAAATGTTATGTAGGAACTAGAATTTCGCTCTAAATGATATTTTGTTGTTTGACTTAGAGGTGCTATGATTTCGATTTACCTTTTGCTTATGATGATTGCGGGGATGCCGGAGTGGCCAAACGGGACAGACAATCTGGTCTAAGCTTAGGTCGCTTAACGCGTAGGTAACCTGTTGGCTTAGACAGAAGCATAGCTTTTATTAAAAAGCTGCACTTTTGGAGCAATGCCTACGGGGGTTCGAATCCTCCTCCCCGCACTTCTTTTTATAGAATTTAATAAGGTTTTAATATAGCAAACGCTATACTGACATACTTTTTTAACAAATAAAACAACTTATTACTTTCAAGTAGTTATGAACTTTTAGGTCTTAATTCCACGAAATTTTGCATAATCAATTTCTAAACAACTAAAATTAATTCCAGATTTGCGAAAATTTTATAAAAACAATATTTTTATACGCACGTTAGTGAGCTAGGATGCTCGATGAAACCATATAATGGTTTTGTATGTAAAGATAGCCAAGATAAACATGCGAAACACTTAGGAGGTGTTTAGATATGGAAGTAAAAAAGGTGTTGAAGACTGCGTTTGCTCTTGGAACTGGTCTAGCAATGCTAGGAGCTACGGTTATGGGAGCAGCAGCATATGACCTTAATGACTATCCGAGTCCGTTTATTACGGCTGGTGCATTAAATGCATGGATAGTTGTGGGTGAAAATGCTTTGGCAGTCGACACAATAGGAATGACTGACATTGCAACAAGTTTGCAATTGCAGTTAGCACCAGGTGCAGAGCTAGCACCAAGCGTGCAAGTGTTAGGAGATTCGTTTAGAATCGACAAAAGCACAAACTTCTTGGAGATTAATGAAGATCTACAGGATGTTATATCGACTTTGACAGACGACGACCTGAACGCTCTAGTAGGCGGTACATTCAGAGCAAAGGATGGTAGCTATGACTACTCAGAGTACTTGGATATACCAACAAATTCAGCATCTGTGCAGTATACTGTTGATGATGATGATGACGATGACAAGCATGCTTCGTATTTACATTACAACATTAATACAGCTGCGTATACGTACAGGTTAGAATTCGCAACATCAGCAGAATCTGATGTAGTCACAACGAGTGGTGAACAGCTAGACGATTTCCAGGATAAGACTATCACCATCCTTGGAAAGCCTTATACCATCATTGCAACTGACAATAAAACAACCACGAATGGATTAAAGATAGATTTGATGGGTGGAGCAATCCAGGATGTGCTAGAAGAAGGATCTTCAAAAACATACACATTGGATGGCACTGACTATGAAGTTAAGGTAGTTATTATCTCAGATAGTGGAACTGGAACAGATACAGTAATTATGGAGATAAATGGTGAGAGAACAGACGAACTAAGTGAAGGAGAGACATATAAGCTTGCTGACGATACAGAAGTTGGTATCAGAGATATATTGCCAAACGAAGCTGGAGAGCTTGCAGGAGGAGACATTGTAAGTTTCTACTTGGGAGCTCAAAAGATAGTGCTAGAAGACACAAACTATTTAACTGTTGGAACCGGCGACCAAGAAGTAGAAGTTAATGACAATGACATAGATGATACAGCAGTTGCTATAACAGCTACGTATGATGGTAAAATTAAACTGACAAAGATTAATGTGACATATACACCAGACGATGATTTGTACATTCCAGAAAAAGGCAAATTGTCAGATGTTGTTGACGACCCTGAGCAACTGTTCACAAAAATGATAGATGTAGAGTTTAAAGGGTTACAGACCGGAACAACAGAAGAAATTGAACTTGATGCCAATGGTGACGACAAGTATAAGCTGAGATTTACTAATGACGCTGGCTACAATATTGATATACCTTATATCTACTGTACTGGTAGTACTATGTCAAGTGGCGATGGTACAAGGGATCTTGTTAAGACAGAATACTGTGATGATGGTGCTAAAGGAGCTGCTATAACAACTTGTAACAGAAGTATGACATTCAATATCGACATAAATGATTATTTTGTTGTAGACAGTGGAGAAAGCAGCTATTTATTGCAGTATAAGGACCAAGATGCAGATGATAACACACTGAAATTTGTAGTAGAGGGTGCACCTAGTGGCTCTGATACAATAGAGATAACGTATTCTGGAATAGCAGGAAATGCATCGGGTTCAGCAAACGCAGTCATTCCTCTTGGAGGAAAGGATTTTATGGTGTGGATTTCTGCCGATTCAAATGACCAAGCTATAGCAGTAGACCTTAATGATGACCAGTCTATTGCTAATTTGACGACTTTAGTGATGGACACTAAACTTGGTGCGCAGATCAACTTAACATTGCTGCCTGAAGCATTCTTTGTTAGATCCGAACAGCTTGACAATGACAGCTATGACTGGATAAATGTAACTGCTACATGTGCTAGTTCAGTGTTGGATTTTGCAACGCCAGGTTACATAACATCTACGTCATCTACAACCACACCACAGGCGTATGCAACAGGATGGATCGCTTCAAAAGATGCTGATTCTGACGACAAAGATGGTATGACAAGGTATGGTATCTATGCAGAGATAAAAGATGGTGGATCAAATAATCCAGACGAGCTAACATTGACATATCCAGATGACCAAGTTGAAGCGCTTGTGTATGTTACATCTGGGGAAGTGACAACAGTTGGTGGCGGCACAACAGCAGGAAGCATTGTAGGAACATCTATCTTTGATAGCGATCTAGCTGCTAAAGGCGGACTAGCAGCTAACAATGTAATCGTTGTTGGTGGACCATGTGCTAACAGTGTTGCAGCTGACTTGATGGGTAATCCAGCAGATTGTACAGAAGGCTTTACACCTGGACGTGCAATGGTTAAGCTTTTCCCCAGTGCAACTGGCAGCAAAGTTGCGATGTTGGTAGCTGGTTATGCTGGAGAAGACACCAGGAAAGCAGCAAGAGTTGTTGCTGATATGACAAAGCTACAAGCTTTGGCAGACGGTGTTATGGAAGTTGAAGTTAGCGGAGCAAACATCGAGAATCCAGTTGTAACTGTTGTACAATAAAGAGGAAATTAATTTTCCTTTTTTTTCTTCTTTTTTTTTAAAAGAGCTCTTTTATTCTACTGTATTGAATTCTTGTTTCCATTGTAGAGTTCTTCTTCATCCTAAGTAATGTTCCTTGTTTTCTGATATTTTCTTTGCAGAAGTCTATTTTAAAGATTTGAGATTAACTTAAGGTTCCAGTAAATACATTGTGCTTACTTCTTGTTATTTTTATTCTAACTTTTCTGCCTGTCTTTTTGTTGCATCTGACAGAAATGAGCCTATCTTTAGCAATAGCTAGACGTTCGTTAGGATAACGACCATTACAGATTATTGTTGCGGTAATTATCTGATCTTTCTTAAATGGTTTTTTTAATGTTTTATCCTTAACAATGCCAAAATCATTAGGATTTAGAATCAGCTTAACTTTGTAGTGTTCTTCCCAATTTTTTAATTCTTTGTAGAAGAGATTCCACGGCAGTTGCTTTGTAGGTTTTCTTCCCAGAGAATATTCCAAGAAATTTTGAATTCCTAGCTTTGGTACTTTTTGTTTTCGTTTAATTGTTTTAATTGAATACTCTATTAGCTCTGTTAGATCCTCGTTAAATCCTGGCAATAAAATAGGTGCTATTATTATATCTAGATCTTTGGTTGCTGTATAAGCTAATATCCTTTTTAAATGTTTGAGATTGTAGGGAGCGTCTGCTAGTTTCCTACAGAGCTCTTCATTTATTGCATTTAATGAGATGTTTAATCTATCTAATCCAGCTTTTATTAGTTGGTCTATTAGTCCTTCTGTTAGTAGCAAGCCGTTAGTGTTAATTGAAATAGTCTCAACATTCTTGATTTTCCTTAATTCTTCAACAAGGTCGACTATCTCGGCGTAAAGCAAGCTTTCACCATGTGCATTTATGTGAGCTTCTACAGGATGTTTTTTTATTGCTGCTAATTTTTTGAACTCTTCAACTAAATAATCCAGTTCTACTAGGAAATCGTATGTTTTCTTGTTAATACCTTCAGAAATTGAACAATAGATGCAGTTAAGATTACAGCCTGTGACTGGCTTGATCTCAATTAGGTTGGTGCCGCGATCTACAAGACCAAAGTAATTTGTTCCAATTAATGGTATGCCTGAATTTTTGTGTATATAGATAGTATTTTTATTGTGCAACACGCTTTTAAGCTGTGTTAATCCTCTATTGATTAATAGGTTAAACTTATGTATGGCTCTTTTTTTTGAAGTTTCAAATGTTATGCTATATTTCCTTAGTTTATATTTTCCAATTTTCTCTAGTTCTGAATTCGGAATCTCAAAATAGAACCATTTAAGGAAGATAACCTTTGTTTTACCATCTAATCGGATGAATTTCAATTGCTCAAATTTCAGTTTAGCAGTCATTTTTGATTTTTTAAACATAACCAAAACTACAAACGTTTTTAAGTTTGATAAATTAAAATTATACTTTCATGAATTCAAAGCTAAAATGTCTAATATTCGTGCTGTTTATGTGAATGACATTTGATTTCATATATATAGCATTATGTAAATATTTATAAATATGTACACTTTTATTATCGTGGGGTCGAACAGATGGCTGTAAACATAAACTTTGAAACTCTGTTTGAATTCTTAAGGAACGAGAAAAAGAGAGATGAATTGCAAAAACTAGATAGTAATTTCTTTGAAAGTTTGCTTAGCTATCTGATCGAGAAAAAAAAGCTACTAGAACAACAGCAGAGTAAGGTTGATATTTTCTCAGTTACAGAGCGCGCTAAAACTGAACGGCAGCTAACAAGCGTGCTTCAGATTATTAAAGAACTGTATGAAAGAAGGGAGAAAAAAATAATTAATATGGCTATCAATAAAGTGAGAACTGGTTCTGGTCTTATCGATACGTCTGCATTACTAAAGGAAGAACAATCATTTTATAATGATATGGTTGAAATTCTAAGTAGGTATAAAAAGGGTTTGTTGTCTAACCTGTTGAGTTGTAGGCAACCGAATGTTGAAGTTGCTGAGAAAAAAGAAGTTAAAGAAAAAAAGAAAGAAGGCAAAGAAGACAAAAAAGACAATAAAAAAGAACTATCAAAAGATGAAAAAGACGAATCTGTATCTCCAATATCAAATAAGGATGAAATCCTAGTAAGATTTATTTCGCCAATACCTAAGTTTTATGGACCTGAGTTAGAAGTATATGGACCATTTGACGAAGAGGATATGGCTAAACTTCCAAGAAAAGTGGCTGAAGTTCTGATAAACAAGGCTAGAGCAGAAGAGATAAAAGATAGTTCTGATTAAATAATTCTGCTTGTTCATGAAGTTTAACACCCCTCTTTTAAAACTTAAAAACAAAAAACAAAACACTTAAAAAGGCGCCTATTTTCTGAATATTGATGAAATTGCCCAAGACTATTAGGAGGCTCTGTCCTTACTGTAAGAAGCATACACAACACAAAGTTATGCAGTCTAAAAAGCGAGCAAAGGGTAGTGCACACCCTCTTACAGTGGGCTCTAAATCAAGGACAAGAAAGCGTGGACAATGGAGGGGATATGGTAATTTAGGGAAGTATAGCAAACCGCCAAAACCAAAAATGTCTGGCAAGAAGCAAAGCAAAAAGACTGACTTGAGGTATGAGTGTACAGTTTGTAAAAAGAAACATATACAGAAAAAAGGTATTCGTGCAAAAAGGGTGGAGTTTAAATAATTCTATTTACGAACCCGATACTTTTAAATACCATTCTTATTTACGTATATACGAAATAAACAAGGGGGAATGATTATGATTAAGGAGCCTGTTTCAAAATTTGTTAAGATAAGGTGTCCAAAGTGTAGGAATGAGCAGATAACTTTCGGTAAATCTGCTACTAAAGTTAATTGCCTTGTATGTGGAAAGGTGTTAGTGGAACCAACAGGTGGTAAGAGCAAGATTAAAGCTAGAATATTAGAGATACTGGATTGAGATAATTAAGATAATTATGCAAGGAATGCTACTAAAAAAATCAGGGTATCCTGAGGAGAATGAGATAGTACTCTGCACAGTGACAGCTGTAAAATACACGTCTGTTTTTGTTAAGGTTAATTTCTATGATAAATCTGGAATGATTCATATAAGCGAGATCTCTCCTGGAAGGATAAGGAATATTCGAGATTATGTGAAAGAGGGGAAGGTTATTGTTTGTAAAGTTCTATCTGTGAATAAAGAGAAGGGCCACATAGATCTTTCGTTGAGAAGAGTTAACGAAACTCAAAGAAGAGCAAAAATGGAAGAAGTCAGACAAGAACAGAAAGCTCAGAAAATAGTTGAATTTGTAGCTGAGAAGCTCAAGATGACCGCTAGGGAACTTTATGATAAACTTTCTGAAAAAATCCTAGAAGAATACGATTCATTGTATAACTGCTTTTCGGATGTTGTTGCAGGAGAGGTTACCTTAAAAGAACTCGGGGTTGATCCCATGATTGCAGATGAGATAACAGATGTAGTGATGCAACGTGTAAAATTACCCGAAGTAGAGCTGAAGGGTGAATTCAAACTTTCAACTTATGATCCCGATGGAGTAGGTATTATAAAAGAAGCTTTAGCACAGGCTACCAAAATTAATAAAGATGCAAAGATAACTTATGTTGGTGGTGGCAGATACGATGTTGTTCTGTATTCACAGGATTACAAATCTGCAGAAAAAATGCTTGAAAAGATGTCCACAGCAGTGATAGATTTTATGGAGAGTAAGGGTGGCCAAGCCAGTTTCCAAAAGATAGAATCAAAATGAGACATATATTGAAGTGTAGCAAATGTGGAGGATACACACTTAATAAAAAATGTAGATGTGGCGGCATAGCTGCTACGATAAAACCACCAAAATATTCAGTTGAGGATAAATATGCTAAATATCGTCGAGAAATCAAACGAAAAGAAAGAGAGGAAGCAGGCATACTATGAGTAACTGGGAATTTACACTTGTTGGAAAGAAACCAAAATTAAAAAATCCAATTCTAATAGAAGGTTTGCCTGGTATAGGCAATGTAGGAAAGATAGTTGTTGATTTTTTGATTGAACAGCTAAAACCAAAAAAAATATATGACATTTTTTCTCCTTCCTTTCCACATTCTGTATTTGTAAATGAAAAAAATCTTGTAGAGCTACCATCTATAGAAATGTACTACTTAGATATTAATAAACGTAGCTTTTTACTATTGACAGGGGATGTTCAGCCAACAGACGAAGTAAACTCTTATGAGTTTGTAGAAAAAGTTCTAGATGTCGTTTCAGAACTTGGTTGTAAAGAAATAATAACTATCGGCGGTATTGGCTTGCAGCAACCTCCAAAAAAGCCAAGGATATTTTGTACTGGTAATAATGCTGCATTTATCCGGAAGTATAAGGGCAGTGCAGATAACAGGTTGTATGGTGTGGTCGGTCCGATAATAGGAGCTTCTGGTTTATTACTGGGTTTAGGTCAGAAAAGAAAAATAAACGCAATGGCTTTACTTGCCGAGACATTTGTCCATCCGATGTATCTTGGTGTTGATGGCGCTCAAGAAGTATTAAAGATTCTTGATAATAATTTTAGATTCAAGATTGATTTAAAGAAACTTACGAAAGAATTAAAAGAAGTAAAGACAGAACTAAAAAAGATAAGCGATCTCGGTGAAGTTAGCAAACAAACTGCTATGAAGAAAGCTGAGAAAGTAAGACAGATAAGTTATATAGGTTGATAGAAATTATAGTGTTTTAATTGAATCAACAATTGAGACAACAGTTTAATGTTCTTTGTTATCAACTTTAAGTTTTTCTTTTTTTTTGGCTAAAGTTACCAAGATTACCAAGACACTGATAGAATTAAGTAGTTAAATTTATAAATAAAGGTCATTTATATTTAACAAGAACAAGGTAATGATTTATGGTGAAACTGGAAAAGGTAAAAGCAAGAGAGGTAATAGATTCTCGTGGAAACCCTACTGTAGAAGTTCAGATAGATACTTCTAAGGGTAGAGTCTTTGGCATAGCACCGAGTGGAGCTAGCATTGGTAGACATGAGGCATTAGAGATACGAGATCATAAAAAGGCTTATCTAGGTTTAGGTGTTACAAAAGCTGTAAGGAATGTTCCATTGTTAGCACAGAGGTTAAAAGGTAAACAGCTTGATATGATTAAGGCAGATAGAATTATTTCTAAAGCAGCTGGAAAAAATAAAATAAAATTTGGTGCAAATGCTACAACAGCATTAAGCATTGCTGTGGCCAGGGCTGATGCATTAAATAGAGGGCTTCCTTTGTATAAATATATTTCTTATGTTAGTGGAAGAAAACTGAGAATGCCTGTCCCATTTGCAAATGTGATTAATGGTGGAAAACATGCATCTGGAGGTCTTGAGATACAAGAATTGATGATCGTTCCTGTAAAGGCCAAGAGTTTTAGGCAGGCAACACAGATGATATCAGAAACTTATCATGTTCTAAAACAAGATATAATCAAAAAGATAGGCAAAGAATCTGCAAATGTTGCGGATGAGGGGGGCTTTGTGCCAAAGATTGCAAACACGTATGAGGCGTTAAGCTTGCTTAATGGTGCGATAGAAGATGCAGGTTATCAAAGAAAGATGAAGATTGCTATAGATGCAGCAGCTAGTAATTTCTATTACATTAAAAGGTATGTTATTGATGGTGAAAAATTTTTCGGTGATGGTTTGATTGATAAATATCAAGATCTAATAAACATGTTTCCAGTTATCTCAATAGAAGATCCTTTTGCAGAAGATGACTTTAGGAACTTTAAGATGTTTTATGAGCGCATTGGCCATAGGATTCAAGTTGTTGGCGATGATCTATTAGTGACAAATCCTGAGAGGATTAAGTTTGCTATCAAGGAGAAGCTTTGTGATACTCTGCTGATGAAGGTCAATCAGATCGGTACAGTGACAGAAGCTCTAGATGCTGCAAAGTTAGCTTTTGACGCAGGTTGGAATGTTATGGTGAGCCATAGAAGCGGTGAAACAGAAGATACATTTATATCTGATCTTGCTTGTGGTTTAGGCTGCGGCCAGATTAAATTAGGCGCGCCATGTCGCGGAGAAAGGACAGCTAAATATAATCGTTTGCTTAGAATAGAAGAAGAGCTTGGCAAAAAGGTGAAGTTTGGGTGGCAGTAAAACAACCGGTTATGCTAATTATACAGGATGGGTATGGCTACAGAAGAAGTAAACAGTATAATGCTGTTGCATTAGCTAAAACGCCAAACTTTGATCATTATTGGAAGAAAAATCCTCATACTCTGCTACATGCGTCAGACCACTATGTTGGATTGCCTGATGGTTTCCCTGGTAATAGTGAAGTTGGTCACGAAAATCTTGGAGCAGGAAGAATTGTTGACCAAGATATGGTAAGGGTTAATAAGGCAATCAGAACAGGAGAGTTTTATAAAAATAAAGTTTTAATGGCTGCAATAGCTAATGTGAAGAAGAATAAAAGTAATCTCCATCTAATGGGCTTGCTTTCAGACGGTGGTGTGCATTCACATATAGATCACCTATTTGCTTTGTTAAGGCTTGCTAAGAAACACAAGATTAAAAATGTTTATGTTCATTGTTTTACAGATGGCAGAGATGTTAGGATTAAATCTGCAAAGAAATACATCAAGCAGTTGCAGGTGTATATGAAAAAACTTTGTGTTGGTGAGATTGCTAGTATTATAGGAAGATACTATTCAATGGATAGAGATAACAGATGGAATCGCGAGCATAAAGCATACGATGCAATGGTAAATGGATTTGGCCTTTATTATGATGATCCAATCAAAGCTGTTGATGAGGCGTATAAGAGAGGAGAGACTGACGAGTTCATCAAACCAAACGTGATATATTGTAAAAGGCATAAAATTAGACATCTAGTGAAAGATAACGATTCAATAATTTTCTTCAATTTTCGTAGTGATAGGGCAAGGCAGATAACAAAAGCGTTTGTTCAGGGCAGGTTTAAGGAATTTAAAAGACACAGAATAATAAAGCTTTATTTTGCTTCTTTGACTCAGTATGATAGTAAGATAAGGAATTCTCACGTTGTATTTTCTCCTGTTCATTTAAAAAACATACTCGCAGATGTTTTGGATAGAAACAGGATTAGACAGTTGAGGGCTGCTGAAACAGAGAAATATGCACATGTTACCTATTTCTTTAACTGTGGTAGGGAGAGCCCATTTCCTACAGAGGATAGAATTTTGATTCCTAGTCCCAAAGTTTCAACATACGATCTTAAACCCGAGATGAGTGTAAACAAAATCAAGGATTCTGTTATAGAGTATATTAGTAAAAAAAAGTTTGGTTTTGTGCTTGTTAATTTTGCTAATCCAGATATGGTAGGACATTCGGGAAAATTAAATCCAACAATCAAGGCTGTTGAGTCAACTGATAGAGCATTGGGTTCTCTTGTTGACAGAGCGGTAAATCTTGGTTATGCTGTAATTATCACAGCAGACCATGGAAATGCAGAAGAGATGATTGGAAGGTATCAGACGAGCCACACTCGTAATAAGGTACATTGTATCTTAGTTAATTATGGTGAGAAGGTTAAATTGAAGGATGGTAGTATTTCTAACATCGCTCCTACTGTGTTAAAGATAATGGGTTTGGAGAAACCTAAAGAGATGAGCGATGGGTTGTTTTGAGTCGCGCTAGATGGCCAGACTTAATCTCTTTTTCGTATAATTCGACTGTTCTGGGATCATCGGGATCAACTAAATAATTTAAAGTGAACCAGCTTGCAGATTTTCCCCCGTCGCCACAATAGATTGTTTTACACTCTAATGGTTTAACCTCTTGAATTCCGCAAAGTATTTTTACATCAGTAACTGCCTCTGTAAATCTTTCAAGTGCTTTCCAAAGCCTTAAAAAAGAATTTGCAGAAACATATATCCTGCTTCTTATTTCTTCAATTTGTTTTTCTTTCTTGATCCAACTTCCAACACCAAATATACAATAAAAGTTATATTTTTTTGGTTTGAATCTGTTTTTGAAGTATACTTCAGTAGGAAGCAGTCCTTTAGACACTAAGTCATCAAAAGGAATGCTTAAATAATCCGCAATTCTTTCAGCTTCACCTTCTAGAAGTACAGGAGTTGAGCTTTCGCAACAAGTGCTTGTTTTACACTGTTTGCAGCCCAGATTTGAATAGGCTATGATGGTCTCTAAATCTGTGTTCGTTGTTATGTTTGGTTCAACTAGTTGTCTAAAGTTCATATTACTACTATTTAGTGGCTATGAGCTTTATAAATTTTTCGCTTTTTTTGTTCAATTTTTTGTTAAGATTTTTTAAACATGATGTTTTTCTAGTGAATATGCAGATATCTAAGATTAAAAGAATGATTCCAGAGAGATTGTACGATGAATTGTCTAAGGTTATTTCTAAGCTGAGACCTTGCCAAGAGAAGGCTATTAAAGCTGGCATGTTAAGTGGAAGAAACCTTCTAGTATGTACGCCAACAGCTAGTGGAAAAACTTTGATTGCAGAGTTGGTTATGCTTAAGTCAATTTTAGAGCATAAGGGAAAAGCGATCTACATTGTACCTCTAAAAGCGCTTGCAAATGAAAAGTATAAAGATTTTACAGCACACTATGGACATCTTTGTAAGATAGCTATTGCTATCGGTGATTTTGATAGTCAGGATGCTTACTTAAGGAATTTTGATATGATAATTTGCACATCTGAAAAATTAGATAGTTTGATTAGGCACAACACACCCTGGTTACGTGATGTTGCTGTTGTTATTGTTGACGAAATACACCTTTTGAATGATCCAGGCAGAGGACCGACGTTAGAGGTGTTAATAACTCTGTTACGGAAATTATTAGAAGATGTTCAAGTGATAGGATTGAGTGCAACAATAGGTAATCCGGACGAACTTGCAGAATGGCTTGGAGCAGAGCTTGTTGAGGATAATTGGAGACCAGTTAAGTTAAAGCAAGGGGTTTATTTTATGGGCGAGATTGAGTTTAAGAAATAAGATTTTATTTTAGGATGACGATGACAATGTCTATGTTTGGTTGATTAATTTTTGGTTGTCAGTTACTGGTTTTTTTGTTTTTGCTTATTTAATCTTCTCCATTACAAAACAACTAACAGCAATCCTTACAATTCTTTTTTTATGAAACTTCATTGTTTGTTTGATTGGCAACTGAAATCGAATTTCGTCTATAATATTAAAATGATAGTCGCTTGCAACAGCCTGTACAAACTTTCTAGTTGAGGTTTTATGGAACGAATAAACAACATCAGCGATTCTGAATGCAGTTTCGAGAAAAATTTTATCAGCATGCTTTTGTTTTGTACCGAATGGGGGATTCATGATGACAGTGTCAATTCTTTTATCAAATTTTTTACCAAGATTCTTGATGTTATCACAAATAAACTTTGCTTTTCCTCTCATGATTTTAGGGTATCTTTTCTTTAGCAGATTTAAGTTTTCTTTAGCTAATGTTAATGCGTTTTTGTCTTCGTCGATAAAATAAACGAGCGAACTGCCTAACATCATAGTGCCTAAACCTAGTATCCCTGTGCCACAACCAAGATCAGCTATGCATTTTCTAGCTAGATGGCCATGCATGTGTGCATACCAGCAAATAGTTGCTGCTATCTCTGGATCAGTGCTGTATTGCTCTAATTTAGGCTCTGGTGAGTGAAATATAGCTAATTTAGATAGTTCTATGGCTAGCTTGGATTTACTCACTCTGCTTATGTTTGTGCTTGAATAAGAGCTTGATTTTGTCATATTTATAGAATTCATACTCTATGTTTAAAAAGGTTACCTTTTAAATTTGCTATTTGTAATTGGTGGATAATTATAAATTTTTATAAACAAGCTATAATTTCTGACTGACTGTTGGTGTGTGATTGTTGATGTTCTAGCGTCGATAAACATCCTGTAGATGATTATAGATGATTCAAGCTGGTTGGGGGTTAAAAATATGGCAGAAACAAAAGAAGAAACAATACAATTAAAAAATGAATTGAACCAGATTCGTGAGGAGTTGGATGAGCATCTTATTGGCATTAATGAAAATACAACTGAGATAGAAACTCAATATGAATATCTTTCTGAGATTGATGCAAAGATCGAGAAGCTAAGTGAGAAGATCGACGATATCTACTTGTTTTTAGGAGTGAATAAAGAGCATTATGAACTTAAAAGAGAGCTCACTCTTCGAGAAAAGGAGATATTTAAGATACTTTATCAGGAAGAGGTTGAGAATGTCGATTTCCGTTTTATCGCAAGAACACTGATATTACCTGTCTCTTTGGTTAAGCGCTCCATCGATAACATGATTGCGAAAGGCGTTCCAATTAATAAGAAATTCTTAAAATCAGGGGTTTATCTTTCATTAGATCGCTACTTTAAACGGCTACAGGCAAAATTCAATCTTGTTGGTATTGAAAATAGCCCTAAAAAGATTATACAACTCTCACTTTTTGATTATAGATGATGTTTTGGCTGGTGTTTTGATTGTTTTTTGTCGGTAGATTTCTGACATTTGTTCTAATTTAAACTAAAAAATTCGTTTTAATATTGATGCTAAATTAGCGTTATTTGTCTTAATTATGTCGTCTTTTATCGAGATAATTATCTTTACCTCAAGAATAATCTTAAATTTATCGAATCTGCAATTAAAAATTAATATATTCAATCAAAGTGCATAAGTTTTAAAAGTTTTAGTTTTATTCTATATTTTTGCTGGTATTTTGCCGTTGTGATTTACTTATTTTTTCATTTTTCAGCAGCTTTTGGAGCTCAAGAATAAGTTTTGCTGTTTTTTCTGTGTTATTCCTAATTTTTATGGCTGTTTTTTCAAATGCACTTTCAAGAGTGTTTCCGTTTAATTTATACCCTATTATTACTTTACTGTCTTTTATATAGCTAGTCTTTTTAATCAGATCAAGATCGATCCAACGTTTAAGATAATCGTACATAGTTTGCCTTGTGATGCCAGCAAAAAATGCCATTTCCTCGACAGTAATCACTGCTTTTTCAGGTTGTCTTTCGCGACTAGCTTCTTTGGCACGCTCGTAAAGTTCTACTAAAACACGATTCATTTGCTCTGTAGAACCTTTTTTGCGAGGCATCAGTCCAATTCTATTAATGATGACATTTGCAAGCTCTTCTGAGTTAGAATTTAGATCTGGCTCATGATCCTGGAGTATGATCTTCATGCTTTCACCTTGTTTTTCCTTGTTTTTTTAACTTTTTTTCAATGGATTATGTTAAATTTATATAGAATAGAGCTATTATTTAAATCTATCGTCATAATTTCGACAACTGTCGTAATCTTTATATGTGTTTTTAATTTTTGATTAAAGCTTTTAATTTTGATTAAAATTTTATTTTTTTAAGTATAGTTTTATATGTAAAATTATCGTCGAAAATTATGAGTTTTGCTCAAACATTTTTAGCAGATTCATTATGAGCCAGAATTAGTTGTTGTTTCTGAATGGTAATATTATTTGTTATAGATTTTTCGGATTTTTTTGGTGTGAATTTTGAGTTCAAATAATTTTCGATATAATCCCGAATTCATAAACAGGACAAAAACTGTGTTTTTCTGGGATGATCTTTTCATAATCGGCATTATATCGAAAAATGGGTTTTTTTCGTGCATAATCCCGTCAAAATAGTTTGGGGTGGTTTTACACAAGAAGCGGGCTTCACGGGTGTAAATATGCTAAAGTATGAACAAGTTAGAGAGTTTGAGCTAAATTGTAGGAATAATCCCGATAGAGTAAAATATGCGGTGTTTTTAGGTGAAATTCAGGGCTCAATTTTTTTAGAAAAAGATTACTGATCTTAGATTGAATTACTGAATTTTAGATTCTGATTTTAGATTGTTTTAGATTGAATATGTTATTTTTTTGTTATGATTTTTCATTAGTTTGAGTTTGATGATTTTCTGATGATTTTTCTCTAAACAATTTTTTTTAATTTGCATTTCTTTAATTTGTTTTTCTTATTTTTAATATTTTATCTTTGATGTTTTATAGTGCATTTTTAAAATTTTAAATAAGAATAAAGAATAATAAATCTATTCTGAAGATTTAATCTGATGTTTTGAAATGTACTGATGTTTTGAAATGTAATAAATGTTTTTCATTTTTGCTTAAAATGTTTAGCTTTTTACACATACAATTTTCTTAGCATTTTTGCATTTTTTGTTTATTTTTTTCTTTTTTTTAAACTTGTTTTTTCAAAAATAAAATACCGACAAAAGTTTTCATTATACCAATTCTATTTTCTAATTATGCTTACTTTATTCGGTAGTTCTGTGTTGTAATTATGCAGATTTATGTCGTCATTTTTCAGATATTCATTGGCTTTATTTTTATCATATTTTTATTTAAATAGGAAAAAAGTCTATAGAAAAAGTGAGTTTTTGATTTTTATTTTTATTGGTTATAACTTGTATGACTTGTAACTTAAAATAAGATGAGTGTGCTAAAAATAAGTAATCTAAGCTGAAATATTTTTAGCTATAAATCGAACAGACTTAAAAATGATAGGTTGTTGAAAATAGAATAAACTTTTGTGTTAGGCACTATTTAATTTACTATTGAAGAAGAAATTTTATTTGATTTTATCGACGAGAAAAGTTTTATCTTGTTTTTTATAGTTTTATATGTTTCTTTATAGTTTTATTCATTATTTGCATCCATAAACCTTTATGCTTTTTCTTGCGACTGTGTAGCGGTTTTTGTCTTCAACAATAACTCTTAAATAGCTGTTTTTTGGAATAGCGGCTTTAGTATTACAAGTGAACTCATCATCTGCTGTCTGTTCCAGAAGTTTTGGGCAAATCTCTTGATTAACATAAACATTAACCTTTTCTGGGATCTGGCTACAGTCTCCTTCACGATTGATCTTTATGGTTATCTTGCTATTAATAGGTAAGGGTGTTTTTTGTTTTTCAGGGCAATCATTAACTTCAGGCTCGATGATCTGGATACAATGTTCAAGTGATGTATATTCTTCGCCTTTGAATTCTGCAATAATAGCTCCTGGTTCGCAGACTTCGGCAAAATCTGCATCAACAACAGGAGCAACAGCACTTGGTGTGCTATCTGTGGTGTAGTATAAATCAGCATGTACTTCGCCTTTTCCAATCGAGAATATGTTTTGGAGGAATGTTTTCATGTCTTCATTATCCTTATAGTCACTTATATCTGTAGAGCATCTTACTTTAATATTTTCTAGATTGTCAATTGAGATTTTATTTTTATATTCATTTTCTTTTTTGCAAATAAGTTTTCTGTCTTTGTTATTTATGTAGATATCTATATATGCATTATTCGCTTCACGTGCTCCACAATCATTTGCTACAATCACTTTAATATCTTCACCTTTACATAGTGGCTTGCTTGCAACATCGCTTCTTGAAACAGGTTCTATTATTTCTAGCTTGGCGTTGTGTTTACAGATATTGAAGTCTTTAGGGATCATGGCATCGTACACTGGCTCGAGCGTAAGTACGAGTTCATTTCCCTCAGAATCTCTCAGCACTTCTGCGCTCTCACCAGTATAATCTTGAATATTTGGATCAGCGTCGTTGTTCTTGTCGTTGAATAATGTTAACTCTAGCTTGTATCTGCCTGTTTTGAAATCAGGTATGATTTTTTCAGGAGTCTTCTCAAGAATATAGCTAACTTCGTCATCAACTTTAGCATAGACTGATAATGGTTTAACACTGGGCCGAGTTAAATATATGTTTATATAGCTATTACTAACATCGGAATCATCAGCATCACACTCTACAGCATATTCATCATCTTTAGTCTGCTGACACTCTATTGTCTGTCTTTGGCCATTTTTAAATAACACCCATTCAGCAGTTATATGATAATATTGGACTTGTGTAGTAGAGGCCTCACTACCAATTTCTTCAGTCTGTGTTAATCTTCTATCTGCTACAATAAAAGATATCTTGTGAGGTTGATTATTTTCTATTTTAGAGATGATTTGAGAGATGTCTATTGGGCCTATTCTGAATTTTTCTTCTTCTTCTTTAAGATTGCTAAATGGTCCGTTTTCACCAAATTCAATAGCCTTGATCTCTCTTGGTTTGTCTGGAGTAAGTGTCATAAAGTTACTAATTGTGCCGCGCTTTTTTTCAGTTCCATCAGGATCTTTCAACACCCATTGAACAGATATGGGGATTGGCTTTTCAGCATCAGTAGATTCAAGATCGAACTTGACAAACAGAGGACTTCCAGGATAGTATCTCTTGTTTTGAGGCACTAACATTATTTTGTGCTTTGTAACAGAACCAAAGAATGCTTCAGGCATCAGGCTCTGGCATTTTATCCCAGGTGGAACAATGCTGAAACTACACATATACCCAAGGCCGCCCATAAGCTTTATGTTTTCAATCTTTGGCTTGTCATTGCCAGGCTTTGTGAATGAGCCATGGATCTTGTAAGTGTCACCTAGTTGGTATTCATATTCTAGTATAACCTTGTTGAACCAATCACCTGTATCAATATTATAATGCATTGTCTTTGTTACCTGGCTCATTGCAGGGATTGTGTATTGTTCTATAAGTAAAGGTTGTTGTTGGGGTTTACAGCTTTCCTTGTGTTCACCACTTAAAGGATCACACACTAACCAGAGTCTATAGGTTACATCAGTGCTGCCAGAGATTATACCAAGACTGATTGTGTAGTCAATACTCAGCTTGTTTGTGAATGGGTTATAGTAGCCTGCTCTTGCCTTTGGCATCATAGGACCTATTATTGGCGGTGTTGGTACAGTGATGATAGTATCAATTAATGCGTTTATGTCTGTCCAGTCGCCTGTAAATGCAACCATGCAAAACTTGTTAACTAAACCATCTCTGGTAAAACCAATCTGGCTTGCTAGCTTTGTTCCTGCATATCTGTCCTCAATTGTCTGTTTTGCGGGGTTATCTTGCATAAGTTCTATCATGTTCTCTTTTCTATTTATAAATGTTTGAGGTCTGTCTCTGGTTGCATACTTCCTAAGCGCGTAGCCGATCCAGTCGCATGTGTACTGGCCGATCATGCGCTCACAATAACCGCCTTGTACCTTACCATAATAGGCTTCTGATAGACATTGTTTCATAGCTTCTAGGATTCTCTTATAATTAAGAAGGTGACTATGTATTCCTGTGATACAACCACACTGTATGCTTGTGATTATGTCGTCATAAGGATTGATGTTTTTCTTGCCAAAGCATTTGACATCGTCAAAGTATGGAGCTTTATCAATATAACAACCTCGCGGCAGAGCTAGACGTTCTTTGCCAAAACGAGGATTATTTCTTATAGATTGGATATCATCAGAGAAGAATTGTTGATACTCTAGGTTATCAACGCAGATATAATATTCCTCAGCCCCAGACGATCCTATGCCGCCATATGCAACTGCAGCACCAGGAAAACCAGTGTAGCCTATGACTGTTCTCTTTACAAGCTTCTTGTTGTTCTTGCATTTTATGGTTGCTTTGTTATCTTGTGTGGTTATCTCAAAATCTTGGCTATCTAATTGTTTGTATGATTTATATATATCTGAATTCACACTTATTGTTGCTTTCTCTAGGTCATATTCATACTTGAACACCTTATTACCAATCTTGAATGTTTTTGTTTGTTTCTGCAACAAGGCGTTTTCTGCAATTTTCCTGTTCTCTGGGGTATCTTTTAAATTATTATTATCAAGATAGGCCTCAATTTTCTTGTCAGTGATTGCATTATTGATCTGTTTAGATGTTAAGCCGAATCTGTTGCAGTCTGGTGGTACTGAGGGACAACCAACTCTGTCACACACACTATACAATGAACGTTGATTGCTTTCTGAATATGGTGCAAAGAGATTGTAGAGCTGATGCGCAACACAGATGCCGAGTGCTGCTTTTGATGCTGAGCTGGTGTATTTTGTTATCTTTTCCAAGCCTTTGATTCCTTTATTCAATGTTTTTATTGTCTTGTTCACGAACTTGGGTGAGAGCCATCTGCTTGTTTCTAATGGCTTTTCAACCTTGATTTTGTGCTCAATATACTGAATTTTAATTGTGTCTGTTTTATCGCCAGCTTCTTGGTAAGTAATCCTAACCTTTAGTGCAAAATCAATAGTGTCAGGAAGATCTTTGTAGACATCTCCCTGGAACTGTCTGACCTGAATCTTGTTATAAACAAACCAGTTGTTTTGGTCATCTCGCCATGCGCGAATGCCTTTGTGATCTTTAACTGCGATGAAATGGTTATCTAGCCTGTTACCATCAAGATCGATTGAGATGCTTTTTATCTTAACCCTGGTTGGATCGCCTATAACATAATTTAGATCGTACATTAATGAGACCTCAACAGGGCCTAAACGCATGGTATCTGTATAAACTTCATTTGGTATTGTAAAGACGTTTGTGATTTGCCACTCGTTTGCACCAGGAACCATCTGGAACATTACTGATGTCTGAGCAATATTGCCTGCCTCGTCCATTGCAATAATAGTAAGGTGGTTTGCACCTTCTGCAATGCCGATGTATTTCTCAAAGTTTCCTGGACCTGCATGAAATGTTTTATCGTATTTGGCGATTTCAGCGAACAGATCTATCCTGGTTGGATCTGTTGGATCATTGGCTTGGAGTATGATGTCGCCTGTCGGGCTTGTCATGATTGTAACAAAGTCTTTATTAAGCTGCTGAGTGAAGGCTTCCTCGCCAGTGTTTATAACACGGACCCATGCTTCTTCTGAGAGTTCGCCTTCCAGCTTGATAACTGTTTTATGATATGGACCTGGATCGCTTGTTATCGTGATCGTAGGCGGCGTTACATCGACCTTAACATCGAAGCTATGTGTTGCATTATTTCCTGCTGCATCCCTAGCAAGAAATGTTATTCTATGAATTGCTTCACCTGTTATAGGAAAGGTATCATTTATCCTACCTGTCGTTGCGTTGAATCCTGTGAGTTGCTTGAAATCGCATCTGCTTATATTTTTTGGTGTTACATAGTCTTTTTCTGTTAGAATCTCATCGCAAAAAAAGATTGTTACATTTTCAGATACACTACCTGTTACAGGAAGTTTTGCTTTGTAAGTTGCCTTTGGCAGCGGATCAATAACAAAAATAGGAGGGTCTATATCAATTGTAGTGGTGAACCACTCGGTCTTTATATTTCCTGCAGGATCTTTGCTTATAACAGTTACATTATTAAAACCACGGTTTAGAATGACAGAGAAATTAAATTTACCAGAAGAACCTGTCTTAAACATATAATCTGTAGTGCCTCCGATCAGTGGAATCTGTTTTTGACCAAGGAATACTGTGATTTCTGTGTTGGGCTCAGAGCCACCAGACACAGGAAACTTGAATCTGTTGTAATATTTTGGTAGTGCGTCCAATAATATACGGATGTCTTTTATCTCTTGTGTTTTGAAGTTATAATATCGACCATGATTATTATCTATTGTGTTGTTGAGACCTATAATGAAATAATATATTGTGTCTGGCTCTAGATTTTCAATTATGAAGGTGTGTTGCTTCATCACAGCAGGAATTGCGATTGTGTTGTTTAGGTTAGTTCTTTCTTTACCATAGTGTATTGATGTGTTGTAATATTCTGTAGTGTTAAATCTGATTATGGCTGAGTCGAGTGTTGTCTCTTTCTTGATAGTTAAGGCGGATGATGCTGGTATGATTATTAGAGTAATGATTATTAGAGTAAATAGGATAATCAAACCTAAGATTTTATCTGATTTATTTGATCTCTGGTGCATTTTGTGGTGACCTCGTAACAATGATGTTGTTCCAGTTCTGCGCAAATGTATCAATGTCAGGACTCTCTGTTGCAAGGATGTTAAACTTGATTTTTCTGGCGCCTGAAAGTTGATCGCGTGTGATTCTGTAGTTGTCTAGCTGAAGCCCACCAATTGGTAGATCTCCTTTGATGAGAACCGCTTTTATGTTGTAGCTGTAGTCTCCGAAGATCAGCTCAAAGGTGTTATAGTCGCGAGCCGCTTCGACACTCGGGTAGAATATTGTTTTTTTGAAATTGTTCTCTTTGTTCTCAACCTCTATAAAGACGGTTTCGTTTTCCAGAAGCTGGCGCATTGAATCATCAGTAGTATCTATAATGTTAATCTCAACTTCCAACTGCTTTAGCTCCTTTAGATTAAATGAAACTACCTCTTCGTCTATGTTGTTGTCTGATGTAATCTCTGTTAGTTGATCTGGTAGATATCCTTGTTTGCTTGCAGTCAAGATACCGTTTCTACAGTTAGGTAATCTTGTGCTTAAGAAAGGTTCTGGGCTTAGCTTGATTTGGCTTCCCTCAAAGTATTGATAGTCTGTTTGCCCAATGTTACATTCAAAGCGTGCACACCTGTAAGTGATGTTGACTCCAGCCAGACTCTCTCCTGTTTCAAAATCTTGTGCAAAGATAAGAAATTTAGAGTCTTTGCTGTTACAATAGTCATTTTTAGTTAACCCTTGGTCAATGCTATCATCAAGCACAATCTTATAAGGATTTGTTATCTTGTAAGGTTGGTTCTTCTTTATTTGTACAGGGATCAGGAAATAAAAAATTGCCTGATCGCCTACAGTGTCAGTCACGTCTGTTATCTTAAATAATAACGGGTAACTAACATCATAGAAATGGTGGTATATCTTTATACACTGACCGATCAATGGGATATTTCGCTCGTAAGGCTCTACAAGAAAGCCAGTTTTCGGTGCAACATCAAAAGACATAGGAAACAACTCAACTTCCCGACCATTTCTTTCGATAGTTGCATCAGAGAATTGGTGCTCAACTTTTAATTTACTGTGTTTTTTTGTTAATGGAATTACATAATTTATCTTGGATGCGTCAGGGTCGTCGGTTGGAAAGATTCTTGGTGATCTATAATAATCCAAATAATCTTGAAGCTCCGGCGATGTTATTTGTGATGGTGCTGTGTTCTTAAACTCGAGAAATCGCAGATTATATTTTATTATTTTCTTCAGGTCCTCCTTAAGATCTGAGACAAGCCACTGACGTTGACCACAGTAAAACTCTGCACCTTGATAAGGGAATTTCCCCAGCCTATCAGTATTCGCTGTTGCAATCATGTCCATTGTAAGCTTTTCTAAAAATAAATTTTGATTTTCATAATCGTTAATTTCGTTTGCTAGATCAATCATGTCTCCCAAACGAACCTTGATAACAGCTTGGTATTCAGGCAGACTTTTAGTCTTTGTTCTGCCAAGATCTGAGATTCTTATTGGATAGTTGACAACCACAACAACTCTGTCTGTTTGTATGGATACTTCAACTTGCAAAGGAACATTTTCTTCTATTATGAATTCTTGCTTAAAGAAAGACAGATTTGCTGTGCATTTTCTAAGATTTGTTTTGATGTATTTGCTAAGCTGCTTTTCAACATCTTTTCTGTCTAGTGAGCGATCCTCACCTTCGTAATACCAGTATGGAATTTTGTATGCGCCGTATTCATAGTATGCGAGAGGATTTCTGTCGATATGCGGCGGAAGCTCGATATATCCGCCCTGTAGCGATGCAAGCTTTATTGCTTCTCTTGTTAAATCATTGATACAACCATCAACTGTGTTCTTGATGGGCATGAATTCTATTGGAATAGGTGGTCTTGGCTCAACCTGTCTCAGCTCTGTTAGAATGTATGATGTTAGAGCAACTAATATTAGAACGATTAGGCCGATGATTATATAAGTGGTTATCTGACCTTTTTCACCTTTTTTTTCTAATGGCATTTTTTATTTATTTTCCTTTTAGTCAAACTTTTATTCCAACTTTTCTTTAGCAAGTATTCTATGTAGGTAGAGATCTTTATCATGTTTTTATCACAGTATTCTCTAATCTCTTTGTAGAGATTTTTGTCTAGAGAAATGCTGATCTTGATTTTTGTCTGATTACCTTTAAGCATTTTTTTTTCTTAATTTTCTTACTTATCTTACCTGTATTACTTGTATGTTTTAACCTACTTTTAGGATTTGTCCTGAAAGTATTACTTAAATCTATGTTATGTTACTTAATGTTATATAAATCTTTTGGATTCTAATATTCTAATAATATGAAATCTATACAAAACTTACAAAACCTTAAATAATCCAAATCTTACTACCCAACATACAAGAGAATGAGCCTTGGCTATAAAAATGCTTGGATTTATTATGTAGTGGTGACTAGTAAGTTATTTATTCTGTTATGTTTTCTTACCTTTCTGAGAGGTAATTGCTATGAACAATGATGATCAAAAAGATATTGACGAATTAATTAGAGAGTTGTTTCAAAAACAAGAGGAATCTGCAGAAAAGAAACTTTTGCTTCGTCCTTTTGACAGGGAGACTCTTTCCAAGATACCAAAGCGCGCTAGTTTTGATGTCTTTAAGAAGCCTTTTTTTAAAGGGGTTAACCCAAGATTCAATCTTAGAATCAGACATATAGAAAATCTCGTTGAGTTGGAGTATCATTTAGAGTCTAATAAAAATCTTTATGGCGATTTTTTTAGTGTTTCTCCTATAAATTTTATTCCTGAGACCTCATATGAAGACAAATATGTTTCCTCTGTTATTCTTAGATGTGAAGAGTATAGAAAGTATAATCAGCCAGAACCGATTGGACCAATAGAATCTGTGTGTGAAAAAGGTGTGTTTTTTTCTAATTATAAAGAGATCATTATAGCAGAGTCTTTTAAAAGATCATTGTGTTTTGTAGATGCAAAAGATCACATTGCAGTGGCTCTGGTTGTTGGAGATGGTATATTAGTGCCTTCTTATGTTAAAGAACTTCACACATTTACATGTGATATCGAGTATGAAGATCATGTATTATATATGCGTTTTGTTGGACCAAAATACAAACTTAAGGATTCGCAATTGAGTGTGTATAATGATTCTTATCTGTTATATAAGCCAACCTCGACATATTCAAGATACTTTAAACAAATCTTTACCTTAGATGCTCTAGAGAGTAGGTTGCCCAGAGCAGCTACTATTGATGAGAGGATTAGCAGAATAAAAAATCAACTTGTTAGTTGCGGTTTAAAGCAAGATGTAATCTTTGCGTCATTAAAAATACCATTTGGTACATTTGGTATGGGGCGTTCACTAAAAGAAAGGTATTTAGGTGTGTTAAGAGATTTATACCTAAAAAAATTAGGCTAAATTAAGTTAATCTTGGATTAATCAACCATTAATCAATCGAGTTTCGATAGCCATCTTTCATCGCTCACAGCAGTCATCCTTGAAAATAAATGGATTTTATAATTTTTAAAGAATGTAAATACTAAAGAATATAAATACTAGTGTTTAATAATATATTTATATGAGGTGTTTTTTTAATATATGAGATAGTTAATTTTTATATATTAGATTGTTAATAATCTTTTGATTATTAAATCAAAAACATAATTCAAATTTGAATTGTGTTGGGTATGAATTTTGTTGAGATTGCAAAAATTTTGCAAAAATTTCAACTATTTAAAAAATAAAAATTCAATTTAAAATCAAATTAAAATCCAAATTTTAGGTATTTATCTCAAATCAAGATGTTAAGGTTGTCCGTCCCTAAGGTTGTTAAGACTTATAGTTATATAGTTAAATTATATAGTTAAATTCGGGGGAGGGTAAAATGAAGAGAGCTCCATATTTTTTATCAATGCTTTTTGACAATTTTTCTCTAGTTGAAAGGCGCGAAACCTATGATAATTTTAGAGATTTTAGTGTTAAGCCAGTCTTTAACTTGAGGGTAAAGCGGATAGACCTGCGTGAATTACTTTATCTGGATAGTAAAGAACTGGCTAAGAAACAAGCTGATACAGGGGTTTCTGATTTTGAGAAGGCATCATCAATCATTCAATGTGTCTCAAACTCCCTTGTATTAGCCGATAGCAATGGGTATGTTGCTGATTCTGCAGTTGTTACTGGAGGTACGCTGCTGCCGTGTTTAGTTACTGATTTACATTCGATTCCCTGCGAAATTCATTATAGGGATGAGAGGTTGTTTTTAAAGTTGCTTGATAGGAAGAGAAAAAAGAACGAATCTGTATTGGGTTATCATAATAAAAAACTGACATACGCCTATGCTAAAGAACATTTTCCATTGTTAAGTGTACCTTTATTTACGCTGGAAGGTTTAGAAGCAAGGTTGAAAGATGCATCAGTGAGTGATAAAATAGAAGCAATAGAAAAGCAACTTAAAGAAAGTGGGCGGGAAAAGAAACTCAAAGGTTTGATAGATATAGAAGATCCTGATGAACGCTTAGAAGCTTTAAGGACGATTTATAGAAGAGAGTTTAGCTAAGTTTGTGGTAGGATGTTTGATGTTTGTTTATCCTAAATTTACCCTAAACTTTATTCTTTTTATGTTTTTTGGTATAATTCATAATTATAATTCATAATTCCACTATAGTTCTACACATTTTGAGCATGCATTTGATATGCTTAGAGAAATTTTAAGAAATTATCAGTGGTATTTTTTTAGGCTCGTCTGTCCCTTCTGTTTGCCTTCTGGCACTTGAATCTTTTCAGTTAGTATCTCTTGTCCTGTCTGTTTTTTGATGTTCAATGCTATGGCTTTACCAATTAACTGAGCTAACAATGTTACATCTGCTCTCTTTACATCACCCAGATTGCGAATCTTGTTGTTGAATAGTTTTCTTGCACGTACCCTGCCTATGTCTTTCAACTTTAGAAGTGGAAGAAGTTCTTCGTGAACACCATATTTGAGACGGAATCTTAACTTTTTAATCTCTCTTAGTAACGATTGAAACTGCAAAATTCTAGTTAACTCTTCTGTAGAATAAAGCAACCAGTCGGCAATCTCGAGCTTGACGCGGATCTCGCCCGGACGAATATCGTATTTCTCAAGAAGATATTCTTCATTGCACTCTTCGATCCAGTCTAGCATAAACAAAGCTGTTTTAACAGAATTGATGTAGTCTCCATATTCTGACCCGTAGATGTCGGGTTCATTCTCTAGTAGATGATCTTGCCATTCAATGATTGAGCTCTGTATATCCTCATATTCTCTAGTTTTAACACGTAAAAGCGGACGCATCTCTAATGTGTGACTTATAATCTGAAGAAATGATATCGGTTTGATGCTATAGGGTTTAGACGCAGCACATTTTATAGCTTCTATGATGTGGTGTGCTGTTAGAGGATCAAGGTATAGTTCAGCGATTCTCTTGCCGAGAGTGGTTGCTCTATAAGATTCAAAAGATTCTATGTTAATAGAATTGGTTGCTGCATTGTTACCTTCTTTATTGTTATCAAAATTGTCAGAATTATTGTTATCAGAATTATTATTGTCGGAGTTATTATTGTCAGAATTATTATTGTTAGAATTATTATTGTCGGAATTATTATTATCAGAAGTTACAAGACTATCTGCACTAGTAAAATCTTCGGATCCTTTTTTGATGAATTCAAAATCCTCAAGCATGTGGATCACCTTTTCAAGGATTAGTTTTATGTGTTCCATGTCTTTAAACTGGTGCGCCCAAAATGTTCTCGAAAAGAAATTCAGCATTTCTTTCTTTGTGCTTACAACACCTGTAGCTATTAATGATAGCACATATGTCCTAAGAACAGGTTCAACAGCAAGCTTTGAATATATATCTTCAGGATAACCATTGATGTAACGTTTTATAATCTCTTTTCTTTCATGTTCAGTTGATGCGATTGCAACAGCTTCGCCAATCTTTTCGTATTTAGGGCGACCAGCCCTGCCGGACATTTGCATATATTCTAGAACTGGGACATATTTTAATCCCTGATGCGTATAACGTTTCAGGTCCTTGGTGATTGCTCTATATGCGGGGAGATCAACACCCATTGCAAGACTGGGGGTACACGCAATGATCTTTAGTTCACCAGATCTGAATGCTTCTTCTATAATATCGCGTTGTTTTGCGGTGAGACCAGCATGATGGAATGCTGTACCTTTTTTGACACATTTTGCGAGACGCAAGCATTGCTTTGTTGGTTTACTTATTGCTTTTAATATCCCATCTGCAAGTTTTGTTAATTTTGTGTTGGTTGTTTTGATATGTTTGGCAATGTCCTCTGCTGTTTTCTCTGCTGATCTTTTAGTGTTCACAAAGATTAAAGCTTGCTTTTGCTTATTAATCGTATCAATAGCTATATTAATTACAGGATAATCTGTTGGCTGAGCAATTTTCATTTGAGAATCAAATTTCAATCTTTTCTTTTGTAGGTTGTTCTAACGCTGCTCTGGCTTTGGTTATTGTTATATCTCCGAAATGCTTTAGTTGTTCTATGTTAATTTTTCTACTGTTAGCCAGATGCAACAACGATATGAATGTGTATATAACATCTGCTTTCTTTTTTGAAGGCAGGATTTGAGAGAATTTAACCTGCTCAGTCTCCTTAAACATACTTTCTATTTTACTATAGACCTTTTCGATTAACTTGCTTATATCTATCTTTTTCTTCGGTACTTCAACCTTACGGAATGTATCTGGTTTGAATGGCCTTCTATGTTTTACTTCGAGAGCTTTATCTAATGCCTTAACCAAGTCAAAGATTGATACTTTTCTTCTTCTAGGCTGTGGTGTTCTTGGAACAAGTTTAACACCAGTATCCTGGCTTGGATATTTCATCGCTCTATACTCTTGTTGCAGTTCTTCATAAAACTCGTCTGTTTCTGGTGATGTAAGTAATTGATCAAGCGCGTTTATGTCGTCCTTCAATAGTTTTCTTGACTTTATTCTAAGAAGAATTGCAGATGCAAAGATGAGTTTGGCTGGCAGGTTTAGATTTAGCTCTTTCATTGCTTTAATCGTCTCCAAAAAACGAGCAGATAGCTTTGATACGTCTATATCCCAAGGATCCATCTCTTCGCTCTTTATTGCATTATATAGAATGGACTTCCATGTGATCTCTTCTTCACTCATCAATAAATTGTATATGCGATCTTGAATTTCTTTTTTTGACATAAGTTCATTGTTTTTCTTTAATATATAAATATTTGTAGTTTTATGGTGTTGAAATGTGAAATTCTTATATGAAATTTAATTGTTGTATGGAAAAATTTATAAATAATCTATATTTTAAGGTTGTGAGAAAAGAGAGGTTAGAGTATGCAGAGATATGTGCGATTTGGGATGTTGATTTTGTTAATATTAATTTTATCTTCATTATCGTATGCTGCATCAACTGCTAACACAACCACGAATATTTACATTCTTAATTCTGCTCCAAACATAACTTCTATTAGTGATTCTCCAGACCCTGTTGAGATAACTACACAGACAATGACTTTTACAGCAAATATTACTGATAACAATGGTGTTCCTCAAGATATAGCTTCAGTTGTTGTTGAGCTTAACAATGGGACAGGATCAACAACAGACGATATTAATTTAACAATGACATATAATGAAGGCTCAGGTTTATATAAAAATACAACTTATTTTGTGCCTCATTCAGGAACATTGGGGGCTTGGAGTTACATTATTTACGCAACCGATAATACAGGAGCTGTTGATAGCCTGTCTGGCGCATTCACAGTACAGGATACGCTTAGACCAAATGTAACAAATGTGTTACCATCTAAAAATATAACTCTTATAGATGATTCAAATGTTAGCATCAATGCAACAGTAACAGATAATGGAATTATCAGTTCAGTGATTGTTGAGGTGACTCAACCAAACAACTTTAAAGAAAATGTAACTGCTACTTATCTTGGAAATAATGTATATGGTTATACTTATACGAATACAACACAAGACGGTTATTATAATGCGACTTTCTATGTGTATGATACAGCAAATAATCTGAATAATTCCGGCTACACATACTTTATAGTGGGAGATATTATATCACCTTCAATTGGACAACCAGTTAGTACGCCACAAGCTGTTGACCCTGGTAATTCGCTCAATATAACAGTAAATGTTACTGATAATATTGCTGTGGATACTGTCTTGGTTGAGATACAAAATATTAACTATACAATGAATGATGGTCCTGGTAATTTATACTATTATGATCAACATGATACATCTGTTCCTAATGCAGGAACATATGTTTATACTGTGTATGCAAATGATACTTCCCAAAACTGGGGAACGCCACAGACAGGAAACTTCACGATTAATCCGTTGGTGTCGATCACAATAACCCAAATACCAATTGACTTTGGTAATGTAACAGTGCCTGCAACAAACAGACGCGCAGATAATGGTACGGCAGGTAGTGGGTACTCAGGAGGAACGATCAAAGGGTTCCCAATGATTGCTAACAACACTGGAAATGTACAAGAGAACTTTAGCATTTCAGGAACTGACTTGTATGGTTTAACTAATTCATCTTATACAATCACTGTTAGCAATATTAAGTATGACACTGACAATAACATAACAGGCGCCAGTTCATTATCAGGAACACCAACTAGGTATGCTGGAAATGTTATCCGATTTAACATCCAGAATGTATACTTTTGGATAACAGTGCCTACAGGAATACCGAGCCAGGCATACCAAGGTAATGTAACTGTTTCAGCACAACAATCGTAAAATGATTTTTATGCCAAAAAATACAAAATAGAATTTGCTGATTTTTGGTGTCTCGAAATCCGCATGGCGGATCTTTAGGATTTTTAAACTTGAGGTGGGGCAATGAAAAAAATATTCTTTTTTTTGATTTTTTTTTTAGTTATGATGTCTGCTTTTGTTGTTGCTAGAACAGGTATCGCTGTTGCACCAGGTTGTTATAAAGTTGGTGTCAATGGTAATTGTGTTAGGGATTACCATCTGAGAAATGAGTCTGTGGTTTATTATGAATTCAGGGTTTACAACTATGATAATCATTCAAAAGGTTTTGTGGTCTATACAGAAGGGGTAAACAAGGACTCTATTAATATCGTACCCAAAACTTTTAATTTAGGTCAGTATCAACAAGGAGAACAATGTGGTGAATCTGAAGGCTGTAAACGTATCATTGTTGCTGTTCATGTATCAAAGCTTTATACAGGGAATTACTCTTTTCCTATAATTATTGAAACCTTAACTGGTGGAAGTGTACTCTCTCTAAAACAGCAGGTTATTGCAAGAATACAATTAGGATTGGTTGATACATATGAGGAATTAAATGAACATCTAAATAAGCAATCGGCTGCACAGCAAATTCCTAGTCAGGAAGAGTTTGAAAAAGAATCTACTAATATAACAAGAAAAGAGAAGGTGGTTTATACATATGTGGATATACCTGGCAGACCATATTGGCACTATATACTTTTTTTCACGATTTTGGTTCTGGTTATTGCATTTCTTATGCTATTTTTCCTTCCGATTAAATTAAAAAGATATCTTAAAGTAAAAGGGGAGGGTTATAGCCTTTTGATAATTGCGAAAAATATTTCTTTTTTGAGATTGATACATAATTTTGTGATAGTTTGTACCTTTAAAGATCCTTTCTTGATAAAGAGTGTCAATGTGAATAACAAACCTATTAGCTTAATACGAGCTGATGCAAAAAAAAAGAACACATTCAACAACCTTATAGAGAATGTGATTAAACACTCGACTGCGTTCCACCTGGATAAACATCTAATAATTTTCTGTAAGGGTAGACTAAAGTTTAATAAATCTGTTAATATAGAAGTGAAGTTTAGTCAAGAAGATTTTGAAGAAGATTTTGAAGAAAAGCCTAAAAGAGAATTTATACATTTTAAATATTACATTCTGGAGGGGCTGTCAAAGGCATTACGTGATATAGACCTAAAGATTTTATATGAGCTAGAGCCAACTGAGATCGAAGCCAAGGCTATAAGACATCACGATTATAAAGGCCTATTAAAGCTTATGAGGAAAGAGCTCAAGTATCTTTACCTAGACCATTATTTACTTTGTGCAGAAGCTTTAAAGATTCTTGTGAAAAACAAAAGGTTTAAGAGATTCCATTTTTTATTGAGGATATACGAAAACTTAGTGAGGGAGCATGGGAAAAAATAATCTTTTTATTGGTTTTATTGTTCTCTTGGTTTTGTTAGTACTTCCTATGGCATATTCTGATGTAACTTCTGCAAATGTATTTCTTAATCCACAACCGACAGGCGAACCCTGTGTTTCAGATGAGGGTTGTATAACAGGACTTTGTGTGCCGGGTTATGGTATTTGTGCTTGCCTGAATAATGGGCATTGTCCGAATGGTTATGTTTGTATTAATAACCTTTGTGTTACTTCTCATCTTTCGACTGATTTTAACAAATACTCTATGAATACGAATGTCACAATAACAGGGGATGATTTTAGCAGCAATGGATTGTTAGAATTATCTATTAGAAATTCAAGTGCTTTTGTTTTTGGACCATTAAATAGATCTCTGGATTCAGGAGGATGGTTTACCTACTCGTGGAATATATCAGATAGTCCATATGGAAATTACACTGTTGTTGCTACTGATTTGAATGAGTCTGCATTGAGCAAGAATATAACTTTTCAGGTAGTGCCTCCATATACTCTGAGCGTGAGGGTTGTTGATGCTTCAAATGCGAGTATGCCGAGCATAGTCAATATAAGCATCAAAAGAGCAGGACAAAATGATTCAGAGTATCATTTAGATGATGAAAATATATCGACTGTTTTGAGTTACGCTGTATATTATAACATAAGGATACAGCCAACAGATGAGATAGATGTTGAAGAGGTTTTTATTGATAGCCTTGTAAATATAGGCAATCTATCTGGAGAGCTGGTTGGGATAGACGATACACCAGAGAATGCGTCTACATTTGCCAATTTTGTTGCTTTGGCTGCAATACAGCCTTATTTTAATGTTTCTCGCATAGATCATTATAGTGTAGTCATAAAGCACCCTACAAATAAAACATTTGTTTTATTTAAATGTGTTGACTGGAATTTTACAGAAAGAAGGTGTAATACAGACGCAACGAACTGGACGTTTGTTAAGTTCGTAACAGCTGGTGCTTCTTTAACTACTGTTGATATATACAATCAGGGCGATCCTGGTTTGGGTGTTTTTACATCATGTGGGCGGGATATAGATGGTAATGGCAACAGATGCGATTCAAATGAAGATTCCTTAAGTTGTCCCGAGGATTGTCCACCAGGCTCTCCGCCTCCATCAGGTGGTGGCGGTGGTGTCTATTATCGTAGTTATTCTCCAGCAGTGTACAAGGCTATCAATGCCACCCCCCCAGAAGAAATTAAAAAGCTATTAGCTGATGGAATGAAGCTACTTGTTCCATACATGATAAAGCAATATTATATAATAAATGATAGCGCTTCTATATTGTTGAAGGATCAGTTTGATGAAATTATTGTAGGAGCACATGTTAAAATAATCAAACCTGATGGCGAGGTCTATAACCTAAAGACCGGCATGGATGGAACTGTTATGATTGTATTTGATATCCCTGGGTTATGGAAGGTACAATTCTCAAAGGAAGATTACATTGCGACTCAAATCGAAATTAATGTTGGACTTAAAAGCGAAGTGATTATGCCGTTCTTTATTGAAAAAGTTAGGATAAGTTATCCATTTTTTACAATCTTTGTGGTCTTGTTTGGGGTATTGGCATCGTTGTTCGTTGTACATAGTAGTGCACATGTTGTTAAATATAGAAGAACAGTGATGCATGATATTTTATTGTTAAAAGAAAAAGAAAAACAGTTAATGATGGAGCATAGCCTAAAAAATAAACAGTATGTGCAACAAAAGAAAAAAGAGCGTTTGGCCACATTAAGGGAAAAAGAGAAAAAAGAAAAAGCCAAGGTTAAAGTGTCGGCTGTCGAAGAAAAGCATGTAATAGATACTGATAAAAAGCATGTTAAAGAAGCCCCAAAGAAAACTTTTATCGAGAAAATTAGGGAGCGTTATGTTGTTAGAAGCAGGAATATGGCAGATGCTAAGGCTAAAATGGCAAAGGATAGGATGCTTGCGAAGAAAATAGAAGAAGGCCAAGCTGAGATCAAAAAAGCTGAAGTAGTAAAAGAGGACGCAAAGCATGAGCATCTAAGGAACAAGTTGATTTCTAGATTGAAAAGCTTTTTGGGAAAGAAAAGAAAAAAGGTATAGAGCATCCTAAGAACTAACATTAAGTTAACTTCTAAAAAAATATATTGGTTTGGTGTTTCTTGAAGAATAAAAAGCTAAAACTAAAGCAAGTGAGAAAAATTATAAAGAATGAGCCCGAGGGGATTTGAACCCCCGACTTCGAGAGATTAAATCTGTGTTTTGATCTTCACTCGATCTCTAGCCTGGCTTACCTTTTTTTTTCAGGATATCAGTTTTGCTGTCTCTTGTGAGACTCGAGCACTCCACCAGACTAAGCTACGGGCTCGATGAAAAGGGCCTTATGGCCCAACGCCTCCGGGCAGATTTTCTCGCTGCGAAAGCAAGCTCACAACATCTCGAACTGCCGACCTTTGCCGGGTAAAGCGTTTAGTTTTACCTTGCGGTGACTGCTAGTAGGTTTAACAGCTTCGTGGTCTCAGAGAGACTCGCACGCTCTACCTATTGCTCCATGCTTAACATGTCTAAGCTACGGAGGCATGTATTTTGGATAAATTAGTCGTTTTTAAAGTTTACTGTTTTCTGTTTTGAGTGCTCATTGTGAAAATTGGTTACAAAAATGATCTTCTATGTTATCTGTTATCTTTCTGAGATTTTATAGTAGAAATTACAGAAAAAAAATTTAGGTGATTGTACTAAAATAGTCTTTTCTGTCCAGATTCATCATCATGTTTTAAATCATACCAAGATATAGCCATTTGAAATGGTGAATGTCCCATTGGTTTTTCTATATAAAAGTGACCACAGCTTTTATTGCTTCTAAAATTACCATGATGCATGTCTCTATTGTAGCCAGCATCTTCGGTTTGATAAATTATATCTGATTTTACTGCATCTCTTGTAGAATCTTTATATGTTTTTACAAATCTAACAAAACGTGGTGTGATCATGCCTTCGAATCTTGCAATTCCTAGAATATCTTCTATTCTTCCACTGACATGCTCTTTGTTCGTTTGTCAATAAAAAGTTCAAAATAACCACTTGATGGTTTAGTTACGTCCCATGTACCTACTAAATCCGGTTCTTCGTCAGAAAATCTTCCTCTCTCCAAAAAATTAATTGCTTTTCTCAAGCTGATAAAATCATAAGCAACATTTAGATCTGGAATGGCTTCATCTATGAATCTTAAAATAAACTTAGAATCTACAACAATATCAGTTGAATATTGTCCAAATTCAATTCCATATTCCTCCTTAATTTCTTTTTGGTTTAACATCCACGCATCAGTATGCCCAATTCCAGCAATAACAGTTTGCACTTCTGCAGCAACAATGTTTCTTAAAATAGCATCGTCTCTTTCTATTAGGTGTATTCTGTCAGAATTAATCTGAGCCCTGTATAACTTTTCATTTAGCTCTACTAATTTTTTATAATGGTCCCTTTGTGACAGATCATAGTCTAATTCAGAATATTTTTCTATTATCTTCCTAACTTCAATTATTGTCTGAACATATTTTAACCAAGTAGTTTTATCCTCAAGCCATATAATCCTATGACCAGATGCTGTACAGATCTGGGCTATTCTGTCCCAGTACCTTGTTGAAGATAGGTAAGCCACCCTAAAACTATTATCGTGACAGATGGCCATAAGATTAGCTTTTACTTCTATCCAGTCTTCTGGACTTAAATTTTCAATTCCAACTCTAGTCCCTGCAGGAATTTGTTTCAATTTTTCTTCTAATTCTGAAGAAGGTTCTAGATCTATTTCTATTTTGCCTGACAACAAGTTTACTATATATCCCCCATGCACAACGCCGAACAGTCTTATCATCTTACTTTATCTTTTACTTTACCCTTTTATTTTACCTAGGAATATTAAGATCTTTTCGCTATTAATTCTTGTAACAATATTAACCTTAAAAATCTTTTGGAATAGTAATATGAAATAATGGGATGGAATAGTGGAAAGATAGCTGATTAGATTCTTTTGAACAGACAATTTTTTATTTAAGACTTATCTAGTTGCTGTTTTCCATAAATATTCAAAATAGTTCTTATAAGATTCATAGACCTTTTTGTGTTCTATTAAAATGCCTATTGGATTTTCCACCCATATGATCATCGCAACTTTTCCATCAAAAACATACCGTAGAAACAGAAGAATTGAATTCTGACAGGACATATTTTATTGTTGTTAGGGGTATTATTGTTGGTTTTATTTTAATGTTAGCTACAATTCGCATTTTAATTTTTCTCTTTACTCTTTCTTTGTTCCATTTTGGGTAATCATATGGCAAATATTCTTTTATTTTGTATTCAGCTCAAGCCACAAACCAAAACCTTTATATTCGCTCTACTTCTTCATTGTTATAAAATGAACATTGGCTTACTGATAATAATGAGCGTGTACTTCTTTTTACCAGGTGCTTTTGCTAACATGGCTCCTGTTTTCTCTAAAAACATTTTGAAATGGATGGCTAAACCGGTTGATTTTGGTTTTAAAGTTCGTGGCAAGCCGTTATTTGGAAAGAATAAAACTTTCCGTGGATTTTTTGTTGGTTTTGTTTATGCTCTAATTGTTGTATGGGTACAAAAATGGTTGTTTTTGGATTATCCAATTATGAGAGAAATAGCTGTTATTGATTATTCAGCTATCAATATATTCATGTTGGCATTTTTGATGAGTTTTGGAGTTCTTATTGGCGATGCTGCCGAATCTTTTTTTAAGAGACAGCGTGGTGTAGAACCTGGAAGATCATGGTTTCCATTTGATCAACTTGACTTTGTATTTGGATTTTTGATTTTTACACTTTGGACAGTTCCGTGGTTAGTTAATAAATGGTATGTTGCATTAATACTGGTTATAACAATCCCGATTTTTCATGTGATCTTTAATATTTTTGGGAAATTATTAAAATTAAAAAAAACTTGGATATGAAGATAGGGTGACCACCTAAAATGGTAGAACAAACACAAACTGAATCTGTCCTGCAGCAACAAGTTTATCCCAAAACAAAGCTGATTTCAGCTCCATGTGAAAAAACAAATGAAGACATATTAAAGATTCTTGCAGCTGTTGGGTACCCTATATGGATTTTTGCTGCTATAACAATTGCACTTTCTAAGAAAGGAGATAAGTGGCGCTACCACGGATGGCAGGCATTGTTTCTATTTGTTTGTTATATCATACTGTTCCTCGCATTAGAAACAGTGAAGATGATTTTTGGATTTATATTAGGGGTAGGGTTTATCTTTGGAATGTTACAATGGCTATTAACAATTGCGTATTTAACAACAGCAATAGTTTATGGTGTTAAGGCGTATTCTGGCAAAATGTTTCAGATACCATTTGTGTATAAGTTTATGATGATTTCTATTAAGGAATATTGATACTTCTTATTTTTTTAATTTTTTATCTTCTATTTTTTTTTACCTTTTTGATTTTATCTGTCTGAATATTTTTGATTTTATCTTCCTGAAAGTATGAACTTGTTTTTCTGAAATTATAAATACTTATTTCAGTAAACTATTTATTAATCACTAAATTATGTTTATCTTGGATGCAAAAAAGAGGTTTTTTCCGCGGCATTGGTAAGAATGTTTTGATCTTAGGTTTTGTTAGTATGCTAACTGACTTAAGTAGTCAGATGGTGTTTCCTTTAATACCACTTTTCTTGTTATCTGTTCTAAAATCGCCAGCATGGGTTATAGGTTTGATAGAAGGTTCGGCTATTACAACTGCTAGTATTTTTGATGCGTTGTCCGGTCATTGGTCTGACATTGCACAAAAAAGGAAAAGATTTGTGTTTTTAGGGTATGGATTGTCGACTATAACAAAGCCGCTGTTTGCTTTGGCAACAGTATGGCCTTTTGTTTTGATTACTAGAATTGTTGAACGTGTTGGTAAGGGTATTAGAGACGCACCGCGTGATGCGCTCATTGCAGAATCGACTACTGTTAAGGCAAGGGGAAAGGCGTATGGCTTCCAACGTTCGTTAGATGGTATTGGTTCGATATTAGGAGCATGTGCAGCTTATCTGCTGCTCGACATTCTAGGGTATAGAAAACTCTTCTTGTTAACTTTTATTCCTGGATTTTTTACTGTTCTTCTTATTCTTTTTGTGAAAGAAAAAAAGAGGATTAAATATTATAAGAAAGAAAAACTGAAAATTGGTTTGAAAAATTTTCCATTAAACCTTAAACTATTCATCATAATGTCAGCTGTATTCTATCTTGGTAATTTTGGTTATACTTTTTTGTTGTTAAAGGCTAAAGATATTGGAGTTCAAGATAGCTCTGCAGTTTTAATGTACATATTGTTCTATGTTGTTTATTCTTTGTTCACTATTCCAGCAGGATTATTGTCTGATAAACTTGGAAGAAAGCCTATACTCCTAGTTGGGTATGCTTTGTTTACAATAACATCTATAGGTTTGGTTTTTTCGACTTCGTTGTTGTCTGTTGTTGTATTTTTTGCAATTTTCGGAGTATTTTTTGCTGCTGTTGATAGTGTTCAAAGAGCTTTTGCAGTGGATCTGGCGCCTAAACGTCTAAAGGCCACGGCTTTGGGAACATTACATGCTGCAATCGGTCTTGTTGCCCTACCTGGTGGTTTTATTGCGGGTATGTTGTGGGACAAAATTAGCCCTGCTGCAACATTTATTTATGGAGCGGTGTTGGCTGCTATTGCTATTGTAATGTTTTTCTTGTGCATTAAGCCAAAGAAGCGCTAAAGCAAAATAAGAATGATTCCAATCACTAAAAACCAAACATATTCGATAAATAATTTACCTAACATTTTTTTAAGATTGAGTTTTTCATTATTTGCAAAGAATATTACCCCTATTGTCAAGCCAAGTAAGTAAATTAATGTTGCTACAAGCTCAAAGCTCTGAAGTGTGAGTGTAGATGCATAATAGAATATAAAAGCGGTCAGTGGAAAAAGTATCCTGTTGCTTAGGTTAAAGAACAATAACAACATAAATATGGGGGCTGCAATAAAAGCTGCATATGGGTTAACGAAGTAAGCAAATGTTCCTAGAATACCTGAGAAAAGCGAATTCTTGATGACTCTTATGTACTTTAAAGCGGGCTTTACTTCTAGCTTTGAGAGATATGCAAGTATTAAGCCAATATAAATAGAAAGAAAAGAAATAACCAATGTTGTTAGAAGATTTATCTGTTTGACCATTTTAGTAGTGGTTTGCCTCTTTTTTGGCCAAGCCAGAGAAATCTTTCGTCAATGCTTTCTTTTTTTCTTAGCAAATACGTTGTCAACACCGTAATCAACATTATTCCTATTAAGGTGATTATTTCGATCATACTACTGTCACCCCCAAATTGTTTATTTATTGTTTATTTATTTCTTACTTAGTAAGATTTCAATAGAGCTGACTCTTACTTGTTTACCTTCTTTATTTTCGAATTCATCTGAGTCTATTTTGATATCCTTTACTTCTACTTGGTCTTTTAGGAAGCGTTTTATCGCTACTTCGGCTACGTCTACTGCTCTTGAAATAAATTTGCCGCGTGCTTTTACTATTATTTCGTCTGCATTTTTAGTCGTGAACTGCATCACTATTGCAGTAACGTAGTTCATAAAGGGTTTGCCCCCAACAAAGATAGAGTTGTCTCCTGCCATTGCTAAACCTCCTTAAAGTTCTTCTTTTGTTTTTGTAAGTCTTGTAACATACCCTGCAATGATGTTTCTTAGTTTTTTACTTGGAATGTTTGCGAATTTTTCAACTAGTTTTTTATTCTCTTCAAAATTGTTCTTAAATTCATCTCCGTACTCTCTAATCAATTCGTGTGTTTTTCTCTTTATCAATTGTGTTCTGATACGTCCCATTACTGGCATGATTTTGATTTTTGTTTATAAAAGTTTTGTAGAAAGATACATATTTTTAAATGATTGCTATATGGAAATAAAAAAATAGACTAGATATTTTCTTTTTTATTTTTTAGATTTGTCTATTATTTTTTTTAGCTTTTTTGAAACTTAGTTTTCTAAAAGCGTACTTTTATAGATAAAATTCATTTTTTTTGGTAGATAAATTTTTATGGATAAGAGCGATAAGAGCTAATCAACAAATAAAAATTGATGGAAAATAAAAAATGCAAACCCTTAAATATTCCTTATTTTTTTCAAAATATAAACCTATGACGTATGAAGGCGAAAGTCTGAAGAGGTAATTCATTGAATTACTTCTGGTAAAGTTAATAAAGACTAAGAGATAAAAACTAAGAGAGGGGTAATTATGGCTGATGAAGATAAAATCTATGAAATTATCGAGGTCGCAAGAAGTACTGGTAAGATCAAAAAAGGAACAAATGAAGTGACAAAAACACTTGAAAAGGGTGCTGCTAAACTGGTTGTTGTTGCAAAAGATATCACACCACCCGAAGTGGTGATGCATCTTCCTTTACTTGCTAAAGAGAAGAATGTACCGCTAGTGGAAGTGCCAAGTAAAGAAGAGCTTGGTGCAGCAGCAGGCTTAAGTGTGGGTACTGCAAGTGTTGCAGTCATTCAAGAAGGGGAAGCAAAAAACCTTATCGAAGCATTGAAGAGCGAAGGTTAAAAATGGGGTCTACAAAGATAAGGGATTATACAAAGTTTAAGAAAGGTCAAGAAGCACAGACAAAAGGGCAGATTAACTTCAGTACAGCAGTTCCAGCAAGAGTCGAAGAGATAATAGGTCGGACCGGTGCAAGAGGCGAAGCTATTCAAGTTAGGTGTAAGGTCTTGGAAGGACGGGATCAGAACAAAGTGCTTAGACGAAATGTTAAAGGACTTGTTAGGATCGGAGACATCCTGATGCTACGTGAGACTGAGATAGAAGCACGACCTTTGAGTAGGAAGGGTAGGGGTGTGATAAGAAATGTCTAGATGTGACTTCTGTAAAAAGGTTATAGAGCGTGGTACAGGAAAGATATATGTCAAATCAGATGGCAAAATTCTTTATTTTTGTTCAAGTAAATGTGAAAAGAATACATTTAAGCTAAATAGAAAATCACGTGAAACAAAGTGGACTCGCGAGTACCATAAACTAAAGAAGACAGGTAGATGATGAAAAATGAAAAAACTAGAAGAACATGTTGAAAGAACTTTAATTCTTGCAAAGCACGATGCTATCCAACGTGGTTTAGTTGGAGAGATAATCAAAAGGTTCGAGAATCGTGGAATGAAGATTGTTGCATGCAAAATGGTAGAGCCAACGGAAGAAATGTTGGCTTTGCATTATCCAGATGATGAAGAATGGAAGAAGAGAGTTGGAGCTAGAAACAGAGAGATCATGGCTGAAAAAGGTATTGAGATGAAAGAGAGTGATGTTGAATTCGGTGCCATGATAAGAGCATATAACATGGCAAGTTTACGTGGTACCCCGTTACTAGCATTTGTGTTTGAGGGTTTGCATGCAGTTGAGATCGGAAGAAAAATAGTAGGTCATACAGAACCTCGCAAGGCTGATCCTGGAACAATCAGAGGAGATTTTTCAACAGAGAGTTTTCAGTTAGCAGATGTTGAGAAACGAGTTGTTCGTAACTTAGTGCATGCATCTGGCTCGAAAAAGGAAGCTGAAAACGAGATTAAGATTTGGTTTAAGGACGAAGAGATCTATGACTATGAAAAACACGACTGGGTTGTGATGCATAGCTTTGACTAATAGTTTTGACTAAGGTGGTAGATTGAATGTTGTACTATTAGGATCGCAGGGTGTTGGGAAAGGTACGTATGCACAACGTTTAAAGGATATCTATAAGATTCCACATGTTGCAATAGGCGATCTATTCCGAGAAGAGATGAGAAGTGGCAGCAAGCTTGGCAACAAAATTGCTGAATTTGTAAATACCGGTAAGTTAGTCCCTGATGATATTGCGCTAGAAGTTTTGAAGAAAAGACTCACAAAAAAAGATACAAAAAACGGTTTTTTGTTGGATGGTTTTCCTCGCACATTAGACCAGGCAAAGGCTTTGGAAAAGATAACTAAGATTGATAAAGTTATTTATTATCATGCAAGCGAAGATGTTATTGTTGATCGTCTAAGCGGAAGAAGAACTTGTAGGAAATGTGCGCATATTTACCACATTAAATTTTTACCACCTAAAAAAGAGGGTGTTTGTGATATCTGTGGAGGAGAACTCTACCAAAGAGAAGATGATTATCCTGAAGCTATCAGGAAAAGACTTTCTATTTATTACAAGAAAACCGCTCCCCTTATTGATTATTATAAGAAGAAGGGTTTGCTTGTCGAAATCGACGCTAACCTAAATATTTCAGATCCAAGATCGCATATTATTAAAGACACGCAAGATATTTTAGACAGATTAAAACAAGAAAAACAAATGAAAAATTAGATCTTTGATAGATGAAGATGGAAAAAATATGCTAAAAAAATATGCTAAAAAATGTGCTAAAAAAATGCACAAAATGTCTAAAAAAAAATATGCAGAAAAAATATACTGCTTCTATGCCCATGTTTGCTAAGGAATATTTTAAATAAACTATGATTTACTATTTTAAATAACATAGAATTTAACATTTACGAACCTATACAACTTTGAAGTTGAACGAAAGATTTAAAAACGGCTCTCAAATACTTTGATATAACTTATCCTTAAGTAAGAATATGTTACCACTGTTACCACATCTTGTGGTTAACAATTTTCGCGGATTTGAATGACGAGAATGACGAGCAAGGATAAATGTTGCAAAACCTGTTTAAATGCAATAAAATAGCTAATCAATAGCGTAAAATTCAAAAAATTTAATTATTACTCAATGAGAAGAAAGATGCTCAAGATTTAGAAATTGATTTGGACTTTATGAGAGGAGGTATGAAAAAACATGGCTGAAAGGATGGTTGAAAAGGTTACTAGGCTCATGAAAGAGCAATCACAAATCAGAAACATCGCTATTGCGGCCCATATCGATTGAGATTAAAGCGAGAGCTTATTCTCCGAGTGCATGGAAAAACCACATTTTCTGATAACCTTCTAGCTGGTGCTGGAATGATGGCTGAAGAACTAGCCGGAAAAGCTTGTGTTCTTGATTTTCGTGAAGACGAACAAGAAAGAGGAATCACAATCGATGCTGCCAATGTTTCGATGGTGCATGAATTTGAAGGCGAAGAATATCTGATAAATCTTATCGATACTCCAGGTCATGTTGACTTTGGCGGCGATGTAACAAGAGCGATGCGCGCTGTTGACGGTGCTATTGTGCTTTGTTGCGCTTCTGAAGGGATAATGCCTCAGACAGAGACTGTTCTGAGGCAGGCTCTAAAAGAAAGAGTTAAGCCTATCTTATTTATCAATAAAACTGATCGCTTGATCAAGGAGCTTCAGCTAACGCCTGAAGCAATGCAAGAACGATTTATTAACATAATAAACAATGTTAATCAACTGATAAGAGGTATTGCAGAAAAGGAGTACGCAGAAAAATGGCTTGTTAATGTGCAGGATGGTAGCGTTTGTTTTGGTTCTGCATTTCATAATTGGGCGTTATCTCTTCCATATATGAAAAAGAAGGGAATTACGTTTAAGGATATAATTTCTGCTTACCAAAGTGGAAATGATGAGGATTGGAAGGCTCTTAAGAAAAAGGCGCCATTACATGAAGTTGTTCTTGATGCAGTTGTAAAGCATTTACCAAATCCTCTTGAAGCTCAAGAATATAGAATCCCTAAGATTTGGCACGGTGAACTTGAAAGTGAAGAAGGTAGGTCGTTAGTCAAATGTGATTCGAAGGGACCATTATTTTTTGTGATTACTAAGGTTGTTATAGATCCGCAGGCTGGCGAGATTTCAGCTGGCAGGCTCTTTTCTGGAACAATGACTAAAGGAACTCAGGTTTTTTTGAATCGTGCAAGGCAACATGCAAGGATACAACAAGTTTATATTTATAACGGAGCAAAGCGCGAGATTGTTGACAATGTTCCAGCAGGAAACATAATAGGTGTTGGTGGATTGAAACTGGGTTTACCTGGTGAAACAGTAACCTTTGAAGATACAGAACCGTTTGAGAAGATCACTCACATCTTTGAGCCGGTTGTAACAAAGGCAATCGAAGCTAAGAAGCCTAGCGACTTACCAAAGTTAATAGAAGTGCTAAGGCAGGTCCAGAAAGAGGATCCTACTATAACAATCAATATTAATGAGGAGACAGGTGAGCATTTAATGAGTGGGATGGGAGAACTCCACTTGGAGGTTATTGAGCATAGAATTGTTAAGGATAAAGGTATCGAAGTACAGACTTCCCCTCCTATAGTTGTTTACAGAGAAGCAATCACAAAACCAGGTGAGGAATATATGGGTAAGTCACCTAACAAACATAATCACCTATTTTTCGAAGTAAGACCATTAATGCCAGAGGTTGCGAAAAAAATAAAGAAGGATGAAATATATGAAGGTAGGATCAAGAAAAAGGATCAGAAGTTGATAGATGCATTTGTTGAGGCTGGCTATGATGCAAAGACAGCTGCGAAGATTAAGAATGTTTGTAAAGGCAATATACTAATAGATGGTACTCGAGGTATAGTACATATTGGCGAGATAATGGAGATGGTAAATGACATGTTTGAAGATGTGATGAATGCAGGTCCAATAGCAAGAGAGCCTTGTATTAATATGGAGGTTACACTAACTGATTGTAAACTACATGAAGATGCTATTCATCGTGGACCTGCACAGATCTACCCTGCTGTTCGTGAGGGTATCCGTGGAAGTATTATGTCTGCAAAACCCATTATATTTGAACCAGTACAAACATTACAGTTTGAGGCACCAGCAGAATATATGGGCGAGTTGAGTAAATTAGTGAGCAATAAACGTGGACAGTTATTGGAGATGAACCAAGAAGGAACGATTGTTGTTGTTAAGGCAAAGTTACCTGTTGGAGAAATGTTTGGATTAAGCTCAGACTTAAGATCTGCAACAGGAGGCAGAGGAAACTTCTATTTGATTGACCAGAGCTATCAAAAACTGCCAGACGAGTTACAACAGAAGATCATTAAACAGATTCGTGATAGGAAAGGTTTGAAAGAAGGGCAGGTTGGGGTATAGATTCTTAATAGATTCTTAAATTAATGTAGCTTAGGTTAAGTCAACCTTGATAGGTTAACTTTGATAGGTTAAACTGCCCTGTTTCACATGTACCAAAGATGACTAGAAGCATCTAATATTAGCATACTTATTAGCACACTTAAGTTGATAGTGCCATTAGCTTGAATCAAAAAATTGTTCTGTTAAATAATTATTTTCTTATATAGAAATAATAGTAACATTTATAAATATGGTCAAAAACCCATATAGAACTTATTTATAATAGTTGGAGGGGTATTACATGGCAAAAGATAAAGAACATATCAACATAGTGTTCATCGGACATGTTGATCATGGTAAATCCACGATTGTTGGAAGATTACTATTTGACAGCGGTAATATCGATGAACAGACACTTAGAAAGTTGAAGGAAAAAGCAGCAGAGCTAGGTAAAGCTGGCTTCGAGTTCGCTTTTGTGATGGATAACCTGAAAGAGGAGCGAGAACGTGGGGTTACTATTGACCTAAGCCATAAGAAGTTTACAACTGATAAATATTACTTTACTATAATCGATGCTCCTGGACATAAAGACTTCATCAAGAACATGATTACCGGCGCAAGCCAGGCTGATGTAGCTGTTCTGGTTGTAGCTGCAAATGATAGTGTGATGGCACAGACAAAAGAACACGCCTATCTTGCAAAGGTACTTGGAGTGCAACAGATGATTGTTGCAATTAATAAGATGGACATTAAAGGAGTAGAGTATAGTGAAGAACGATTCAACAAAGTTAAAGAAGATGTCACAAACTTGCTAAAGTCGATAGGATTTAAGACAGAAGAGATACCATTCTTGCCTGTTGCAGCTCTTGTTGGGGATAATATTGTAAAAAAGAGTGAAAAAATGGAATGGTATAAAGGCGATACTCTTCTGCAGGCTATGGATAACCTAAATCCACCAGAAAAACCTACTGAATTACCATTGAGACTACCAATACAGGATGTATATAATATTACTGGTATTGGTGTTGTCCCTGTTGGTAGGGTTGAGACAGGCGTAATGAAGGTTGGCGATAAAGTAATTGTTGTGCCAGCTCGAGAAGGTAAAGGTATAACTGGTGAAGTGAAGAGTATAGAGATGCATCATGAGCAGATGGATCAAGCTGAGCCTGGTGATAATGTTGGTTTTTCAGTGAGAGGTATTGGAAAGAAAGATGTAGCAAGGGGAGATGTTTTAGGCCACGTAGATAATGTGCCGACTGTAGCAGAAGAATTTACAGCGCAGATTATTGTGCTAAATCATCCTAGTGTGATAACTGCTGGTTATACACCTGTTTTCCACATTCACACAGCACAGGTTGCATGTACTATTACTGCGATTGAAAAGAAGCTAAACCCTGCAACAGGTGAAGTTATGCAGGAGAATCCTGATTTTATCAGGAATGGCGATGCTGCTATAGTAAAAATCAAGCCAACACAACCTTTATGCATTGAAAAGAAAGAAGATATTCCGCAAATGTCAAGCTTTGCTATTAGGGATAGTGGTGCGACAGTCGCAGCAGGTATGTGTATTGACTTGAAAAAGAAAGAAATATAAATTTTTATTTTAAGTTTTTATCAAATCCTAAAAACCAGCTTTTAGTTGGTTCATGGTAAATGATCGTAAAGTTTATCATGAGGTAAACGACCATGCAAAAAGCTAGAATCAAGATTGCAAGTGCAGATATAGATAAAGTGAACCAAGTATGTGACCAGATTAGAGGTATTGTTGAGCAGGTTGGTGTTGATATGCGTGGTCCGATACCTTTGCCGACCAAAAAATTAAAGGTTACAACAAGACGTTCTCCCTGTGGCGATGGAAAGGCTACTTGGGAGCGCTATGAAATGCGTATCCATAAAAGGTTGATTGATGTTTCAGTTGATGAACGAGTTCTTAGGTTGATTATGAGGGTTGCTATCCCTGAAGGATTAAATATAGAGATTGAGATGGTTGGAGGATAATTTTATAAATCAAGTATTATTCTTCTAATGTAAAGCCGCGGTCGCATAACCTGGTACGCTTACTCGCTTATGTTCGTAAAGCGTACATCTTCCACACTATTGATGGGCTTCGCTTGGCGTGTCCTATCCTGAGCAATGGAAGAATGATGGAAGAATGTTATGTGCGATGTGTATGTGAGAAGCGCAGGAGATTGCGCTGGATTGGAGATCCAGTTCCTTTGGGAATTGTGGGTTCAAAAACGTTGAAGCAAAACTGAAGAAACTTCACGATTGAATTTCCCACCCGCGGCGTATTTAAAATGAAAATTATTTAAAATGAAAATAGCTATATTGAGTGGAGGAAAGTGGGGAACAACCCTTTCTGTTCTATATGCACATAAATACCCTGATAGTAAAGTCAAGTTTTGGATACGTGCAGAAAGTAAATACCGGGATCAACCATTAGTAGAATATATAAAAACAAATAGAGTGAATCCAAAAAGATTTCTCGATATAAAAGTTCCTAATAATGTTTTTGTTTCTTCAGACATAAAATCTGTTGTTAATGATGTTGATATTGTTCTTTCTGCAATTCCTTCAGAATACCTGAAAGAACATCTTCCGAAACTAAAAGGACTTAATTTTAAACAGTTTGTGAACTGTTCAAAAGGAATTGTTGATGATAAACCTATTTCATTTTATTTTAAGAGTCTTTTAGCTGGGGTGCCATATGCAACTATTTCTGGACCAAATATCGCTAATGAGATTATTGCAAATTTTAATGATAGAGGCAAGATAAATCCTTCATTTGCAACTATTGCTTTTGATAATGAAAACGCTATACAAGATTTGGTTTCAATATTAGATTTTAAACCTTATTTTATATTAGATCCACATAACGATATAAAATCAGTAGAATACTGCGGAATACTTAAACAGGTATATGCTTTAGCATTAGGTATCTGCGTTGGACTTGGTTATAGTGGAAATACCATTGCAGGGCTTTTCCACGCATGTGGTAGAGAAATTAAAAAACTGTTGGCGTTTCTAAATGCAAATCCTAATGTGTATGACGAGACATATGCTGGCTATCCTGATCTGGAAGTGACTTATAAGTTCGCTAGACATGGAAGAACAGGCAAACTTATAGCTGAACATGGCTTAAATGCTGCGAAAGAAGAGATGAAGGGTGAATGTATAGAAGGATTTAGGGTGCTTGAATCTATGTATAAACTAACAAATGATCTGATACATTTACCCATCTTGAAATGGTTATATTCGATTATTTATCAGGAAGATGATATTAAACCAATATCTGAATTGGTAAATTCTTTTTAGGATTATGGTAGTTTATTTTGGTTGGATCAAAGGAGTAAAGCAAGAAAGAACCTTAATTTCCGATTACCTTATTTTCGGTTTAACTTAATTAATTTTAACCAGTTGCATAATTTCAATTTTACAATTACAGAAACCTTTAAAAATAAATGATTTTCTTGTGTACATATATATAGTTAGTATGTACAGTTAGTTATTTAGGTTATTTAGTATGTTTAAAATAGCAGGATAAAAATTAGTGCCTCTGTAGTGTAGTCCGGCCAATCATATTGCCCTCTCGAGGCAATGACCCGGGTTCAAATCCCGGCGGAGGCATCCTAAGGTTATTCTTTCAAAGAGGTATTCTTGCTAAAGTGTAAATATTATTATTCTCACGATAAAAGTTCCAAAAATACTATGAATGCTGGAATTGCAATCAATCTGATTCAGTCTACTGGGATTTGATTAGACTTTACTTCAATAATAACTTCTTAGCTTTCTTCTTTAACTGTGCAACCTTTGGCAATGTTATCTTTAAAACACCATTCTTAAACTCGGATTTTGCCTTATCAGGGTTAACAATTGCAGGTAGTGTAAACGCTCTATAAAAACCACTATAAGATCGCTCTTGTCTGTAGAAATCTTTTTTCTTAACCTCGATTTCTTCCTTTTTTTTAGCTTTTATCTCTATTCTTTCGGGTTCGACATTGATGATGATGTCTTTCTTATCGATACCTGGAAGCTCCGCAGTAATTTCTATTGCATTCTTCTTGTCCCTAACATCAACCAATGGCTGTCTTAACTGTATACCAGTTCTTTTCATAATCTTTTTCTGTTCAGCCCAGAAGTCATCAAACATCTTATCCATTTCCCTTCGAAAACGTTTCATTTCTTCAAAAGGATCCCAGATGTCTTTCATGGTGTATCACCTCCTTTTTAGACGTAGTTTCGAATTACTATTTATAGCTTTGTATTTTTAAGAAATCAAGCATAGTCCCTTGTTTGATAATTTATATAAAATATAAGTTAATTCTTTTATCTTTATGGCACACACAAAACCAATACCAAAGGTTAAACTTTTTATAGGAATAATGTATGTTAATGAAACTTTCTTTAATAAGGCTGTTGAAATCTTAAAGCAGTCTTTTGGTGAAGTAGAAGACATATCCGAAAGTTATAATTTTAATCAGTTTACGGATTACTATAACAATGAGATGGGCGATGGGCAAGTGAAAAGATTTATCGTTTTCAGGGATTTAATAGATAGGGATGAACTGGCGAATATTAAACATCTAACGAACAAGATTGAAGACGATTTTGCAGTGAATGGTAAACGCTTGATCAACTTAGATCCTGGCTATCTTACTGAGCATAACGTGGTTTTAGCAAGTGCCAAGGAACAACCGCACAAGGTTTCAATTGGTATGGGTATGTTTGGTGATGTTGTGCTCGTCTATAGAAGTGGTAACTATAGAAGCTATTTTAAAACATTTGCAGATTATAAAACAGAATTTGTACAGAAATATTTATTAAGTGTAAGAAAAAAGTATCTTCTGCAAAGGAGGTCGGAAAATGTGTGAAAATTGTGGATGTGGTTGTGAAAGAAAGGATGTTGATTGTTGCGAGAGCTGTGGAATGCCGATGGAGTCTGTTGAGATGAGAGGGGGGGCTAAACCAGATAATAAGTATTGCAAGTATTGTTGTGACGAAAATGGCAATCTCAAGAGTAAGGAGGAAGTAAGGAAGGGGATGATTGAGTTTTATAAAGCGCAAGGAAAAAGTCAGGAAGAAGCTGAAAAGTTTGTTGACGATTATATGAAGAAGATGCCTGCTTGGAAAGAAGGAAAAGAAGGAGAATAAACTCAAATTAAAATGAAGGAGGTAATAAAATGAAGAGTGGTGAGGCATTTAAATGGGTTGTATCAACAATAGCTAGTTATTTCTGCATTTACATAGCATTTTACATTATTAAGAATGTTTCTGTGATTAATCTTTGGCTATGGTCATTGATATTTTTGGTGCTGTTGTTCATAGCAATACTGGTGTGTCCATTCTTAAATAAAATGCTCTGTACATGTCAAACAGCTAAAAATCCCAAAAGAAAAAAAAGTAATACGGTCGTGGTCTAGTGGTATGACCGCACCCTCCCAATCTCTCAACCACAAGCAAAATTTTTGTGGAATAATAGGCGAGAGGTGCTAACCCGGGTTCGAAAGATTGTTAGGGTTAAGTCAAACCTGAACCCTATCAGCGAAAATCCCGGCGGCCGTATTTTATCCGTATTTTATATTAATTTATGGCTTTAAATTTTTTTATGCTTCTGTCATAGGTGCGTTCTATATCATCCGGAAAAAAGCATGCTGGTAACTCACCTAAATTTTTATGATAAGCAATACACTCACAGCAGATACCTTTTTTGTCGCAGGGATAGGTGCAGTTGCAATTCTTTAGATTTTCTTGCTTGTTTGGACAAGGTTTCATGATTATGCTTGGTTTGGTAATGTTTATAAAGATTGTTATATTCTATGTGTGATGAGCCGCGGTGGCACAATTAGGTACTGCGCTCGCCTCGAGAGCGAGTTCCTTCGGGAATTCCCGGTTCAAAAGCGTTGAATAAACTTAACGATTGAAAATCCGGGCCGCGGCGTTTTATTACTATTATTATCATGAAATCATAATACTTTTTGTAACTATCTAGTGACTAAAAAAAGACAAAATTTATATATTTTGAATCTATTATTCTCTTTATGGAATTTATATGGGGTCCAGAGCTTGATAAAGTCGTTATAGAAGGATTAAAATTAATAGATAAAATAAAGATAAGTGGCTTTAACATAGAAGATGATTTATTTCTTAATGAAATTTCTATACATGTAAAATATTATCACTCTGTTAAACAGCATATTGATAATATTAAACAGCATTTACAAACAGAATTTTTTAATAAGGACAAAGTTGAATACGTCTTAAGGGAACATTTAAAGGACGGTTTATTCAAATGGGAAAAAAGATTTAAACATCAAGAAGATTATAAATATATTGTACTCATAAAAAAAGGACAAGAACATGTAATTAAAAGGATAAATTATGACGAAACCTTTGACTATATTGATACAAATCTTGTGATGGCTGTATCAAAAAACCATGTGTTAACATACACATTAGATAATGATTATATACTTAATTTCCTTGAAATATTAATCAATAGTACAGACCCCTCTATGTCACCAGTAAATGATTGGTGCGACGAGGTGCCTTTAATAGTGTTTAAAGACAAACAAAATATTATAACTTTAGACGATAAATTAAAAAATAATTTTGGTGAGGCTATTAATATTAAATTTATTAAGGATAAGTACTGTATACAAAGTTTACAAACTACAGAGAAAGCAGAAAAAGCTCTTAAGAGACTTGTTAAGTACGAATGTGATTTTAGAATTGAAAAAGAAAGGAGGTTAGTTAATAAAAAGTTCTTAGAATATTTAATTTAAAGAACTCCCGCTAGTTATTCCTATGATATAAGGATTTTTTCTTTGATTGCGTTCTTGCGTATATTCTGCAAGGTTTTTATCCTCAAAAGACCTTACTATAATATTGCCGCCTTGATGAAACCAATCAGTCAGGCTCATACTTTGTTCTATTAAATAAGTCTTTATTTCTCTCCTTAAACTAGCGTCTCTAAGGTCCGGATCTTCGTCTATTCTTTCTAATAGATCTTTTTCTACATCGTTTCTTGGTTTTGTGGGTGTTTTTAACATATTCATTATAAAAAGCTATACAACATTAAAATATATAAATATTTCTATTATTTGGTTAAGTAAGGTTGGTGGTGCTGGCAAACATTCGGTTATGATGATATAACCATAAACCAGAGAATGCTAGAGCGCCCCTCGCGCTTTGGAATGTGCTGAACCATTTAAATCTGCGTTTGATTTTCTCTTCTAGCTTCTTTGTAGGCATTGTTTTTTTCATCGGATAAATCCGATTCTATACTATATAGTTTTGATAATTTTTCATTAAATGAAAGAGTGCGCAGCGAAAATTTCGGCGCACTCAACTTGACGCGATCAAGTTAGTGTAAGCTTTCGTTGCGTGGAGGCAACGAAAATGAAAGGTTTAAAACACTTCACCCATTCAG